>JAABUL010000115.1_pt1 | contig 159098 bp, 119 predicted proteins | sample 5559151 | NCBI WGS metagenome assembly JAABUL01 (sample SAMN10711876, study PRJNA513368) | rock metagenome | isolation source: Antarctica rocks | place: Antarctica: Victoria Land, Pudding Butte sud | reverse complement strand
GTTTTTAAGTGAGCAGAAACGATTGCAAACATTATACCCGAACGGCAGGAATATCATGCCTTCGGAAAGGCACGGAGCCTTATATCCCCAGCAATAAATTGCGGGGCCTTACGGCTCTTATGGTAAACGGGCCGGACATTGGCCCATTGCGCCCACGATTTTTCCACGTGAATGTCTTTGGGCGCGGACGGCGCTTCGGGCTTCTGCATGCCTTTGTAGCGGCGCATGTTGGCGACAAACTGCCAGTAATAGTCATCGCCGTACCCGCCCTGCATGGGTTCAATATCACGATTGAAGTCCATGTTGAACTCATCCACGATATGCCCCTGCCCTTTGACGGTTTTGCGCCCCAGCATCACGACTCCGGGCGTCTCCCAGACCGAGGCCGTCCACTCGTTCCACCCTGTGACCAGCAAAATCGGGGCGGGGGCGCGCAGGGCATTGTCCCACATGGCCTGGAAAAACAAGCCCTTCGCCTGATCCCCCGACAGCCACTGATCGTTATAGGTCGGCACATGGCCGGGATACGTGCTGACCCCCCCGCTTGTCATGTTGTCCCAGATGGGGCCGCCCGTTGATTTGTTCACCACAATCTGCTCAGGCTTGCCGTCCGGCCCCAGGGCGGGACGCTGGCGGCCTCCGTCTTTGAGATCGTCCATGAAGCGCCACTTGGTCGGCTCGGTCTTGGCATCCTGGAAGGCCCAGGTGGGCCGCCACGTGAAGTAGTTTTGCGCCTGGGTCAGCAATGACGCATTCTTGAACTTGGAAGCATCTTTTGGCATATCCGCCATCATCAAGGGCTTGCCCTGCCACCGGAACCACATGTCGTCGTACTTGCCCGGCGCATACCAGGTCTGGTACAAATGCTCAATCTTCCACTCCGGCTCAGAGTTCAGGAAAAAGACGAGCTTTGGCACGGCGACGCCTTTGGCCTTGAGGTCACGGGCCACGTCCAGCAATTTTTGCAGCTCTGCATCGTAGACGCTGCCGTTGGTGTAATCCAGAAACAAAAAGTCCACGCCCGCATCGGCCAGCATCACCAGGTGCTTGCGTATGACCCACGCATCCATTGACGAATAGTAGCCAAACAGCGGCTCCGCCCAGTACCAGGTCGGGTTGTTCGGGCCGCCCGGCGGGTTCGCCTGAAAGTCCATAAAGCGCGGGTGGGTCTGCAAAAACTTGGTCATGTCGTAGTCCGGCCCCCACCGATCCGGGCCGTGCCACTGCCAGTAAAACATGCCCACCCAGCGGCCCGGCTTGGGCGGCCCGACCTGCGCATACGAAGGCAGGGTGCGTCCCAGGGCATCTGTCGCCGTGCAGTCGCTGTTGGTGATGGGCATGACCGGGCTGTTCTGCGCATGCGCGCCCGCCCCGAGCGTGCCCGGCAGCAGCAGCGCGGCCAGCGCGCCCAGTGTCCGCAGATGTTTTTTCATGAGTGTCTCCAAATCACGCGCGGAGCGGCAATGGTTGTTCCAAGACGTTCCGTGATTTAGGTGATACTTACCACACAGGGACATGGTTTTCCTGCATCGGGTGCAGAAGCGGGCCTTGTGACCTACACAGTGCAGGAGAAGAACAGGCGCGCAGTGCCAGGGTGAGGGCCGTTCTGCGTCAACATCAGGCCGCCCTTCCCTATTTTCAGGTCCGCGTTTGTTTCCCCACAGGCCCACGCACGCCTAGCACAATCCGCCGCTCGGTCGGCTCATCGGCTTCGGGCAGAAATAGGGAAACAGGAGGGCTGAGGGCAACACCGAGGCGGCGGGCGACCGGGCGGGCGGCAGGCAGCTCGGCGTCCACATGCACGCTTTTGAGGGCGACAACAAGCCCCCCCGGACGCACAAACGGAACAAGCCACGGCAGCAGGGTGTCCAGGGGAGCGACGGCCCGCGCCACAGCCACATCAAACCGCCCGGCATGTTCGGCCCATTTCCCCGCGTCTTCCGCCCGCGCATGGACAATCTGCACATCGGCAAAACCCAACTCGTCGGCCACGGCGCGGCAGAAGGCCAGCTTTTTGGCGGTCGAGTCCAGCAGAGTGAGAGCCAAATCAGGCCGGGCGATTTTCAGGGCCAGACCGGGCAGGCCCGCGCCGGTTCCCACATCAATTGTGTTTGCGTTCCGGGGGATGTTCGCGGCATGAAGCACAGCCAGCGAATCGAGAAAGTGCTTGACCGCAATGCCTTCCAGCGTGGTGATGCGGGTCAAGTTCAGGCGAGTCGCGTTCCACTCAGCCAGCAGAGCGCCGTAGCGCGCGAATTGCGCCAATTGGCTGTCGGACAGGCCGAGCTGCCACGCGTCGTTCGCGCCGCGCCGGACGATCTCTTCAAGAATAGGCAACACAAACGCTTGTTGCGCGGCAGAGGGCCGTATTTCCTGCTTGATATGAAGGGCAGAGGCAAAAACTAATGGGCCTTGCGCTCCAGCAAGCGCCATTCCTGCCGGGCTTGGTCGGGTAAAAATGTAGTAAACGGCGGCGTTTCCGGGCGGGGCCGGTAGCCGTGTCGATGCGCCCAGTGCAAAATCTCATGCTCCGCTTTGTGCCGGTCATGCAGGTTGCTGGCGACAAATAAATAGCGCGCGCCGGGGCATGGCAACTCAAAAACCATGCGGTCTCCTTTCTCCCCCAGGGGACAATAAAAGCTGGGGACGGCCCATGCGCCCGGAGCCGACGGCTTCTCCTCAGAGAAGGGGGTGTCGGCTCCGGGCGAATTGGGAGCAGTCACAGACGGCCTGGCGGCCTGGGCACGGGTCAACCGGCGACTTTACGGCAAGGGAAAAGTCCCGGCGTCCCCCATAGGCCTGTGCTTGCAGCGCCTACAGTTTCTATTATGGCGGGCAGGCAATCCGGCCACACTGCGCAGAATGCGGGTTTCAGCGGCAGGGCAAACGCGCACGCAGTGGGCAGGCCCCGTTTAGGTTTCGCGCAGGAAGTGTATGCTGATCAGGAGTATTTAGAAAGAAAACAGCAATTATGGACAACGCATTTTGGAAGACATTCGTCCTGGGCGGCGCGGGGGCATTCGTCCTGCTGGTCTTGCTGCACAAGCTCGGCTGGGAATAACGCGCCCGCGCCAACGCAGCCCCCGCGCCTTGTCAGGCGCGGGCAGGCTGCACGGCGCGGCCTTCGGGGATAGTCAGCGTGCGCAGGCCCCCCGGACGGAAAGTAAGCACCAGAGTTGTGGCAAGGGATACCAGCGCGCACGCCAGAATAGTGGTCGGCGCGCCCAAAAAGCGCGCCAGCCATCCGGCCAGCAGCGACCCAAACGGCATGGTGCCGATAAACATCAGCGTGTAGATGCTCATCACGCGCCCACGCAGCTGGTCAGGGACACTGAGCTGCATGAGCGTGTTGCTGGTCGCAAAGCATAAGACGAAGCCGTAAGAGACGATAATCATGGTCGCATAGGCCACCCACAATGTCCGCGACAGGCCAAAGACCACCAGAAAGACCGTCGCCAGCAGCGAGCCGGTAATCAGCATGTTGCGCTGACGCCGCGCATTCCCCAGGATCGCCACGGTCAGCGCGCCGCCTAGCGCCCCCACCCCGCGCACCGTTTCCATAAATCCAAAGGCTTTGACCTGCTCGGCAGACGATGCCTGCGGCAGCAGGGTATAGCGCACAAACACGGGAATAAGGACGTTAAACGAAAACGCAAACGTCCCAAACGACCCAACCAGCAGCACCAGGCTGCGCACCGTCGGGTGCGATTTCACAAAGCGAAAGCCCTCGTGCATGTTGTCCCACACGCCGCGTAGCGTGTTCTCTCCTTTGGCCTGCACCGAGGCGACAGCACGCGCGGGCACTCGGACCATCAGCAGCCCGATAATCACCGCCAGCGACAAAAACGCATTGCCCAGAAATGCCGCCCCGATGCTGATGCGCGCCGCCAGCAGCAAGCCCGCCACGGCGGGGCCGAGCGCGCGGGCAGCATTAAAGATGCTGGAGTTCAGCGCCACTGCGCTGGGCACATCCTCCCGGCCAACCAGCTCCACAATAAAGCTCTGGCGCACGGGCATGTCAAACGACGCGGCAAGGCCGGACAGGGCCGCGAAGAAGATCACATGCCACACCTCCACCCGCCCCGTCACGCACAGCAGGCCCAGGCCCAGTGCGCACAAAATCAGCAGGCTTTGGGTGACCAGCAGCATCTTGCGCTTGTCCACCCGGTCGGCCACAACGCCCGCGATCAGCGTAAACGCAAAGATCGGCAGCCCCCCCGCAAAGTTCACCCAGCCGGAGTAGACATTGGCCGCCGCTTCCACCGACGCGGACGGGTGCTGCGCGCCCCCGCCCGCCGCCGCGCCGCCGTGACGCAGCAGCGCCCGCGCGACCGGGTCCACCAGCAGCACGATCAGCCAGCCCTGCGCGAGGTTCTGCGCCCAGGTGCCGATCAGCGAAATAAGCTGGCCTATCCAGAACAGGCGAAAGTTGCGGTGCCGGAGCGCCCGAAACGCGCCCGGCTTTTGGGAGCCGGGGCCGGGCAAGGGCGGATTGTCGTTCAGCCCAACTTCGCGGCGTTCTTCATCAAAGGCTTCCTGCTGAAGCTGCGTGCTTGCCATAAGGGGTCTTTCTTTAAACAACTTCCTGCAGCCGGCGCGGCAGAGTCATGTCAGCGTGCGCGTGATTTGTTTTCGCCTCTACGCTCAGGGCGCGCGCGGCCTCCGCCAGGGGAGACAGCGCCTGCACGAGGTCGTTTTGCTGGTCGCTGTCTAGGGCGCCCAGGGCTAGAGCCAGGCGCGCATGCCGCAGGCGGCGACGGCTGTCCAGTAAGTCCCGACCCTGCGGGGTCAGGGCCAAGCGCACCACGCGGCGGTCATCGGGGTCGCCGTGCGCGCGCTGCACCAGGCCGCGCTTTTCAATGCGCTCCACAATCTGCGTGGCGGTGCTGAGGGCGACTCCCAGGCTTTCGGCCATCTCGCCCATTGTCGGGCGATGCTCCGGGGCCTCGCGCCCCAGCACGTTCAGCACCCGCAATTGGGCGATAGGCAGGTCCAGCAGGCCCGCAACCTGCGTGTCCTGCGCATAAAGCGCCTTGACCACGTCTATGAGCAAACGCTCAATCTCGTCAATAGAGGGCGGTGCGTTCATGTGATGTTTCTACCCATATTATACGTGCGCATAAATAGTTTGCTTGTGCAAAGTATAATACCTGAACCTCTGGCTTGCGTACTTAGTTCCGGGGTGCTGGAGGACAGCATGTTTAATTTGGCTTTATCTCCGCGCCACTGTGGGAAGGATGCTGCTGCACGAGCTTTTCTCCCATCGTGGGTATAGAGTTTTGGGGGAAAGAAACCAATGGCTGAACACACACACGGAGTCGCATGGCAGGAATGGGGCGATGAAGCGTTTGCACAGGCCCGCAGCCAGGACAAACCTATTCTGCTGGACATCGGGGCGGTCTGGTGCCACTGGTGTCATGTCATGGATACGGGAATTGCGGGCGATCCCCAGCACACGGGCACCTATTCCAACCCCGAAGTGCAGCAGCGCATCGCCAAAGACTTTGTGCCCATCAAAGTGGACAATGACCGACGCCCGGACATCAATGCCCGCTACAACATGGGCGGCTGGCCCACGACGGCGTTTCTGACCCCGGACGGCGAGACGCTCTACGGCGAAACTTATGTGCCGCCCCCGCGCATGGTTGCGCTGCTGGATCATATCGCCGCGTTGTGGCACACCCGGCGCGATGAGCTGACGGCGCAGACGGCGGAAATGCATCACCGGCGTGCGCAGGCGGAAACCACGTCCCCGGCCGACACGCTGGACGCGCAGACCGTGCCCTTTGTTTTGGATGCCCTCCATCAAGCCTGGGACGATGCGTTTGGCGGCTTTGTCACCAATCGGCAATATGCGCCCAAGTTCCCCCACCCGTCAGCGTTGCTGTTCGCATTGGAGCAGTACGCGCGCGCCCCGCAAGACACGCTGCGCGAGATGATTGTCTCCACGCTGCGCGGCATGAGTGGCGGCGGCATGTACGACCGCTATGCAGGCGGCTTTTTTCGCTACTCCACCACCCGCGACTGGTCGGTGCCGCACTTTGAGAAGATGCTGGAAGACAACGCCAAGCTGACCACTGTCTCTGTGGCCGCAGCGCAAGTATTGGGAATGCCCGAGTTTCTGGACACGGCCCGGCATGCGCAAAGCTGGGCGCTGTCCGACCTGCGCGACCCGCAGACAGGCGCGTTCGCGGGCAGCCAGGATGCCGATGCGGAAGAAGCGTACTACGGCGAGCCGCTTGCCGTGCGGGCGGGCCTGCCGACGCCTTTTATCGACCGGACGGTGTATGCCAATTGGAATGCGTTGATGGTGTCTGCCCTGGTCGCGCGTTATCAGGCCACCGGCGAGACTGACATTTTAGAGGCGGCACGAGCGACATTTCACTTCCTCCGGGAGCATATGACGGGCAGTGCGGGCGACGGCGAGGCTGCCGGTGTCCTGCATCACTTTTATGCGCAGAACGCGGCGCAGGGGGCAGCGGGCCTGCTGGATGACCAGGTGGCGTACCTGCGCGCCGCCCTGGATTTGGCGGAAGCAGCGGGGGAGCCGCAGTTTATTACCGAGGCCACGCTGGCCGCCGATTACATTCTGAACTCTTTGCAGGACAAAGAACGGGGCGGCTTTTATGATATGCCCCCCAATCCCCAGGCTGTCGGGGAGCTTGCCCGCCCAAAGCGCGACATGAGCGAAAATGCCGAAGCGGCCCTTGCCCTGCTGCGCCTGGCTTTGATCACGGAGCGGGATGAATACCGGCGGGCCGGGGAGCGTGCCCTGCGCGGCTTCGCCACAGAGTATGCGCAAATGTCGTTTTTTGCCGCCGCCTATGCGCGTGCGGTGGATGCCTACACGCGCCCCGCTCTGCATCTCGTGCTGGTCGGCGCACAGGGGAGCGCGGGCCTGGACGAAATGCAGCGGAGCGCGTGGGCCTTGACCCTGCCCGGCAAGGCCGTGGAAACACTGGCAGGCGAGGCGGCGGCAAGGAAAGGCTTTCCTCCGGCAGGCGACGGGGCGGCGCGGGCGTATGTGTGCATCGGCGAATCCTGTCAGGCAGCAGAAACGCCGGAGGCTCTTGTGGGCCTGCTGGCGCGCGCGCAGAACGCGCCCGCTTGACCCACCGCAATTGGGATTGGCAGACTTTATGCATATGCTCCGGTCTGAGAGTAGGAGGCGCGAAATACCAAAACGCGGGAACAACGGCGAGCTGCCTGGATTTCGCGCTTTGACACCATGCCAATTCGGCATCCGCCTTAGAAAGACCAAGCCCGGATGCCCTTCCTTGAAGACGATGCGTCGCCGAAGCTGCCCATGCCGAGCGCTCTGGCGGCACGTTTGCTGGACACAATCCTGTCCGCATCCGATGACCAGATTTATGTGCTGGATGAGACAGGACACTTTTTGTACGTCTGCATGGCCGGCGCGGCCATGCTGGGCCTGCGCCGTGATGCCATGCTGGGCGCGACAGGCCAGGAACTCAACATCAACCCGGAGTTCCAGGCAATTCTGGACCGCGAGCGTGAGCATGTGCTGGCAGCAGGCACTGCCAGCCACGGCGACATGCAAGTGACGACGGCATTCGGCGCGCGCGAGTTCAGCTATACGTTTGCCCTGCTCTCCCGCCCAGAACAAGAGCCGCGCGCGCTCAAACAAATCCTTGTGGTCTGCACCGCCCGCGATGTCACCGAGCGCAATATCGCCCGTCGGCAAGCCGCCGCGCTTCTCTCGGAAGTGCAGGAGGCCAACACGCATCTGGCGCAGCAGTTGGAAGAACTTGCTGTATCGCACCGCCGTTTGGAGGAAGCCAATGCCAAGCTGCACGAGCTGGCGACGCGGGACGGCTTAACTGGGCTTTTCAATCACCGTGCCCTGCTTGAGCGCCTGGGGGAAGAGTTCGGGCGGGCCGTTCGGCATGATCTGCCGCTGTCGCTGCTTCTGCTGGACATCGACCATTTTAAGAGCTACAATGACGCCTACGGCCATCCTGCCGGGGACGAGGCTTTGCGGCGCGTCGCGCAGACCCTGCGTACTGTCATCCGTGAAACAGACACAGTCGCCCGCTACGGCGGCGAGGAGTTCTTTGTGGTGCTGCCACAGACCGACGCGGACGGCGCATTGGTGATGGCAGAGCGCATACGGCAGGGCATTGAAAGCGCTGGGGAAGAGGGATACCGCGTCACGATCAGCATCGGCGTGTGCATGAGGCAAACATGGATGAGCGGCCTGGAGGCATTGATCCTGGGCGCGGACGATGCGCTGTATCGTGCCAAAGCCGCAGGCCGCAATCAGGTCTGCCGGTAAGCGTGAGGACAAATAGATGCGGGCTGAGTCCACATCTTGACAGCACGCAAAGCGCTCGGATGTGTCCGGGAATGTGAACTATCGGCAATCACAGATGGCCGTGAGCGTCCTGAAGAATGGGACTGGGTGCGGGAGCACGGCGCGGATTTTGTGCGGGGCAAACTGTTTGCCCGTCCCGACCGTCCGCCGCCTCTGCGCACGCAGTAAGCAGCGTTAAAGGCACAGCAGAGCGACCGGCGGCAAGTTGTATCCGAGCAGCGCGGCGGCGTGGCCGCCAAAGGCCTCCGGGTCGCCCGTGCTTGCAAACTGCAATGTGGGAGCACTGTCCGGCGGGGCCAGAAGGCCGCCCTCTGCGAGAAACGCAGCCGCCTCCCGAACCACTTCCACGGCCGGGTCTACATAGGCGGGCAGGAAGCCGCCGTGCGCAAATGCAGCGGCGGCTTTGTGCAGCGCGGGCAGCAGAAACGGAAAGTGCGTGCAGCCAAGAATAACAGTCTGCACCCCGGCCTGCTGAAGCGGCGCGAGATACTCCCGCGCGGCGTCTACGGCATCCTGCGTCCTGCCCCGGCCTTCTTCCACCAGGGGAACAAACCGAGGGCAGCCCTGCTCCGTGACCGGCCTGCCCGGCGCAAGCCGCTGGACGGCGTGCGTGAAAGCCCGGCTTTGCACGGTCGCATTGGTCGCCAGCACCCCAATTCCCCCCGAACCGGCGGCCAATGCCGCCTGCGCCCCCACATCAATAGTGCCCAAGATCAACTCGTCGGGATACAGCGCTTGCGCCGCCTCCAGCCCCGCCACGGTGGATGTGCCGCTCGCCATGATCACAAGCTTGCAGCCACGCGCAATCAATGTCTGGGTAAGACGCAGGGCGAGGTCGCAGACTATGGACACGGGCTTGTCGCCATACGGCACATTGGCCGTATCCGCAAGATACAAAAGGGATTCGCGGGGAAGCTGACGCTGCACCTCCCGCAGCACAGACAGGCCGCCCAGCCCGGAGTCAAAAATGCCGATGGGGGACACCGGAGACACAAGCTTGGTTCCGGTCACCCGCGCGCGGCGCCTCCTGCGGCGACAGCGGCGCGCGCCGGGTCGGGCCGAATCACATCCAGTGGCCCGGACAAAGGAAGCTGGGACAAGGCATCTATGGGCTTGCCGTCCACCAGGAACTGCACCCGGTCGATGGAAGCAAACTGGCCCAGCGTCCGCAGAACAGAGTTCACCGTCTGCGCTTCTTCCGTTTCGCTGCCGTGAAAGTGCGACTGAAACTCCTCGGACAAATCCACCGTTGCCAATCCCCCCTCCACTTTGATGCTGCGCAGGCGTGTGCCTTCCGGGATGGGGCTATGGTCGGCATGAATTAATGCCTCCACAGCATCGCGGGCGGGGCTTTGCGAGTGCGCCAGGCGGACCGTGTGAGGGACCAGGTTGTTGTCATCGCCGCCGCTCCGGCTGACCGTGTAGATTATGCCGGTCTTTTGCGGGATTAGCGGCGGCTTGGTTTCGGCGGGCGCCGCTTCGGGAGCCGGAGCGGGCGTGCCGGTCTGCACGGCGACACGCGGCGCGTGGTGGCCGCAGCCCGCCGCGCACCAAACGCCCAGCCCAACGAGGGCAAGCACAGCAAACTTCTGAGTTCGTTCGTTCAAGACAGACTTTCTAGCGGGCGGCCCGGTCGGCGATAAAGTCGCGCAGGCCGGCGACTATTCCCAGGGCAATATTCTGCTGGGTGGCATCTTCTTTAAGCTGAGCCAGGTCACGGTCGTTGTTCATATACCCGCATTCCACCAGCACGGCAGGCATGGGGCTGCCGCGCAGCACGCCAAAGCCGATGCCGGGAAAGCGAATATAATCTGTTTGGACACCGTTTGCGGGCAGTCCCGACACCTCGGCCACGCGGTTGACAACGTCCTGAGCCATGCGTCGGCAGAGGGAGTTCTGCGCATGAAAATACACAGTGGTGCCGGAGCGGGATGTGTGCCAGCCTGAGTTTGAGTCGCAGTGAATGCTGACAAAGTAGTCGGCATGATGCTGAACAGCGAACAGCGGGCGCGCATTGACCGACGGCTTGCTGTCGTCCTGGCGGGTCATAAACACGGTGGCCCCGTTCTGCACCAGGGTATCGCGCAGCTTGCGCCCAATGGCGAGCGTCAGGTCTTTCTCGTGCGAGCCGTCGATCCCCAGCGCGCCGGTATCGTCCGCGCCGTGTCCGGGGTCTACCTCGATAATTTTGCCGCTGAGACTGTTGGCGCTGGAGGGCCGGGCGGACGCCGAAGTCGTGCGCGGCATTTGCAGGCTGAGCAGATAAGTCATGCCATTGCTGCCCGGAATGCTGGAAACGCTGTAGCCGACCATGCGCGACAAGTCCACCACGATCCGCCCGAACTGCGTTTGCGGGGCATGCAGAATACCAGAGCGCACGGCTTTGATAATCGGGCCGATGCCGGGCAGATTGACATTGACGCCCGAGTCCAGTGTTGCCCCGGCAACATCAAACGCCAGGCGGTTTGGGTTGTTCAGCGTTTCCGTGCGGTACTTGGCCGGGCCGGTCGTGCTGACGACGATCTGCGTGACCGAGTCATTGACGGTCTTGACGCCGACACTGGTAATGCGCACGCCCTCCGAGGCGGGCACCTGCGGCAAGACCGGGGCGGGAGGATTGACCACGGCACGCACCGGCGGCGCGGGCGGCAGGGGGCGATGCCGACCTGCGGTGTCCGGCGTGGAGACCGGCAGCGGCGGCAGGGTTTCGCGTGGAACAGAGGATACACGGGGAACAGAACCGGGCGCGGGGTCAGGCAGGGACGCGACTTCGGTCGGCAGGCTTTGCGCGTTTGCGGCGAAGGCGACGCGCACATGGTTGGTCTGGGGTCCGCTGGCGACCTTGAAGGCCATGTCCCGCTTCAAATCCAAAGTGATGCGCACGGTATTGAAATTGATCTGCCCGCTGCGAATGCGCAGAATGCTGTTTGGATGCTCTTCATCTTCCACAACAGGGATACTGGCCGGGGTGGACGCAAGGTCCAGGCCGTATAAATCAACATAAACACGCGCGGGCTTGCTCAGATGCTGCACGGTGTAGGTCACGGGGTAGGACGTGTAGATTGCCAGCGATGTGCTGTTTTGGCGCACCATCTGCATTTTGGCGCGCAGGGTCAGGGTCTGCGTTGTCGGCTGCCAGTCGGCATTTGCGCCAAGAGCCAGGGCGACCTTTTGCAGAGCGATACAATAGCGTCCTTCCGTGCGCAGGCAGGGCACCGAGACAGGCTTGCTGCCGGGGCTGGTAATCTTGACCAAAGTCCCGCTGTCGTTGGGCGCGAAGTCTGCGCCCAGCAGGCGCACGGCTTCGGCGGGCGCATACACCTGCCCATCTCCGCCGACAAAGGGCGAGACCACAAACGGCACCGTGCGGCCACCGATAATGATCCGGGCGGCTGTGGGCGCGGCGTGTGCCTGCGGCAGCAGTCCGAGCGACAGCAGGGCGAGGGTAAAACAGCGCAGGGGAAGTTTACGCATAGTAAAGGGTCTCCGTGGAAACGGCATCAGGCGAATGATTGGCAGGCAGAAGCAATGCTGCCTGCCGCATTTTAACACACATTGACTCGTGCCGTCAAGAAAATGCACGCAAAATTGCGAGGTTTATGCAGATTGTCGGCAGAATTGGGCGAAACCTGGAGGGCAAACGCAAAACAGCCCTGCCGGGGGGCAGGGCTGCAAAGCAAATGGTGGAGGCGGAGAGAGTCGAACTCTCGTCTCGGATAGCGAATACCTAGGCTTCTACAAGCATAGCCGTTTGTTTGGTTTTAGCACAGAGATCGCCAAGCGGCAGGCTGCCCCATGCGCGGTCTTCCCAATGGATTGTTCGCGCCTGTCGGGGAGCGACCCAGGCGCGTAAGCCCGCATTATTTACGCCTCACTCCCCTCCGGCGGGCGTGGAGGGACGAGACGGACCGTCCTTAGACGGCGCAGTTACCGCTTAACGGGTTAGGTTAGGCAGCCATCGCGTACGAGCGCGATGTGGCGAAAGATGTGTTCTTCGCGTTTATTGTTTTGCCGCTTTTAACGAGGCCAGCGGCGCCTCGACTTGCGACCTAGGCGATCAATCTTCCGGTCGAAACCTATCGCCCCCATTTGTTTTATTATAACTCATTTTGGAACGCTTTTGTTCCCGGTATTTATTGGGGAGTGTCTCGGTATTTATCGGGGAGTGTTTCGGTGCGCATTCCGGCGCTTTTGTTCCCCGGCGTGAGGGCGTCCCTCACCCGTTCCCCTTTCTTTCCTACGGCATACCAACGACGGAACAAATCGTTCCGTCGTTGGTATGCGCTGGAAACGCCGAAGCAAAGCGTGTACAACGCCTTTGCAAAACCACTGCCGCGCGGCAGGCAATACCACGCAGCCCGCGCACAGATACAAACAGACGACCGAGAATAGGGTAAAATAACGGCGGGAACCCCCTGTGAACACTCAAGAACAAAACCGGACGGCGCATCGTCAAAACAAAACCAAGCCGCGCATTGCGGTGCTGGCCCTGCAAGGGGATTTCGCGCGGCACGTGGACATGCTTCAGCGCCTGGGCGCGGAGGCGTATCCGGCGCGTTTGCCCAAAGAAGTGCAAAGCGCGGACGGCATCGTTCTGCCGGGCGGCGAAAGCACGACAATCGGCAAGCTGATGACGCGCTATGGCCTGGACGAAGCTCTGCAAAACGCGGCCCAGGCGCAGACGCCGATTTATGGGACTTGCGCAGGCATGATTTTATTGGCCCGGCAGATTGCGGCAGGCACGGGAGAGCGCGGCGGGCAGCCAACGCTTGGCCTGCTGGACATCACCGTGGCCCGCAACGGGTTTGGGCGGCAGCAGGACTCGTTTGAAGCGGGGATTGACGTTTCTGTGCTGGGCGAAGAACCGCTGCGGGCCGTGTTTATTCGCGCGCCCTACGTGACCGAAACCGGGGCGGATGTGGAAACCCTGGCGGCTTATGAGGGCAAAGTGGTGTTTGTGCGGCAGGGAAATATTTTGGGCAGCGCGTTTCACCCGGAGCTGACCCCGGATGACCGGGTGCATCGGTTCTTTTTATCGCTGGTGACAAAAGACTAAAGGATTGATTTTTGTGAACAAGCGATGGCCCGTCGTCTGCGGATTGGCTGTGCTGGGCATGGCAGGCGTCGCGCCGCCGCTGCGCCGGGCGCTGGTCGCCCTGGTGCCGACACAGACCGTGCAGGCAGCGACAGCGTCCGATGACACAATCCGGCGGGTGTGGACAATTTCCCTGCCCGGCATTCGCACCGCCGCGCTGTCCCCTGATGGTCAGAGTGTCGGCATAGTGTATGATGCGTCCGGCGCGCCCGCTAAAGCCAAGCTGGGGCTGTGGCGGTGGGCAGACCGCCCCGTCAGGCCGCTGTGGGCGCGGGCGTCTCCCAATGTTTCGCAGGTGGCGGTCGGGCCGGGCGGACGGGCGCTGATGACATGGGCGCGACTGGACCCAACGCAAAAACAGGTCTCGGTGCGGCGAGGCGCCGATGGCGTGCAGACCCTTGCCCCCGCCCTGGACGGCTCGGTTTGGGATGGACAGGTGTCTCCCGACGGCCAGTATGCCGCGGTTTCTACGGGCGGTCATTCCCTGTATTTGCTGACTTTGGGCGACCACCCGAAGATGCATCGGTGGGGCCTGCGCGGGCTGGGCAACTCGTTGGCGTTCGCGCCGAGCAGCGACAGCCTAACGGCGGCGACCTGGGACAGCAGCGGCGTGTCGTGTTATTCCACCAACGGGGCCGCCCTGTGGGAGTACCCCGACGACGACAACGCTGTGCGCCCCCCTCCAAGCCGCCTTTTTGAAGCGCAGGCGGCGCAGGGGGGCACGTCGGTGCTGGGCGTGTCGTACACCAATGTCCGCCGCAGCGATGCGGGCCTGTATCTGTGGCGCGTCGCGTCGGGCGGCGCGCCGTCGTGGCAGTATGCACTCGGCGCGGATGCGTATCAGCCCAAAGCGGCGGTTTCGGCGGATGGACGTTATGTCGCGGTCGGGTATTTGCGGATTATCACGCACGGCGAGCAGTCTGTAATGGAGCACCGCCTGGCCTTTTTGGACACGCATGACGATAAGCCGTTGTGGGAGCAGGGCAATCTGCTGTTTTCCCCCCAGCTCGTCGCCCTTGCGCCGGACGGGTCGCGCATCACGGTGTCCGACGGTCAGCGGTCGCTGTACAACATCAACGCGCAGGGGCGGGTGACATCCAGCTACACGCTGCGCGATGGCGGCCTCATGCGGCAAATCTCCGCCACGCCGGACGGGCGGTACGTTTTGGTTTACACCGGCAGCGGCGAGCTGAGCTTGTTTCGGATCGGGTCGGGCACAAACTAAAAATCAAGATCGCCCCCTAACCCCCAAGTGCGGGTGAACAGGAGAGGAATAGGAAGGGAGAGGCCACAGCCAAAGCCCTTCCGGTTCCCATCTTGTTCTTTTCTTATCCCCCCAGAATTGGGGGTTAGGGGGCGATCCTTCCCCCCGCACTTGGGGGTTAGGGGGCGATCTGTCTCTTCAGAACTGGGAACTAGTCAGCCGGTGACACCGGCCAGATGCTCGGCTTCTCCGGCCATGCCGCCGATGTTGATCTTGATGTCGGCCCTATTCTCAATCTTCTCCACTTTGCCGTCGCGTATCCAGATGACCCGGTCGGAGACATCCACCATTTTGTAATCGTGGGTCGCCGTGATGATGGTCACGCCCTGCTCTTTGTTCAAGCGGCGCAAAAGAGCGATAATCTCCTCGCCCGTCTTGGAGTCCAGGTTGCCGGTCGGCTCATCCGCCAAGATGATGCTGGGGTTGTTCGCCAGCGACCGCGCAATGGCGACGCGCTGCTGCTGCCCGCCCGAAAGCTGGGACGGCTTGTGGTGCATGCGGTGGTCCAGGCTGACAATCTTAAGCAAGTCCATGCCCCGCTTTACGCCGTCTTCGCCCGGCATCCCGGCAAAGATGGTCGGCAGGGTGACGTTTTCCAGGGCCGTCATCACCGTAATCAAGTTGAACGTCTGGAAGATATAGCCGATGGTATGGCAGCGCAGGTACGCCAGCTCGCCTGCATCCAGCTGCGCCATGTCCACGTCGTTGATAAACACGCTGCCGCTGTCCGGCTTGTCCAATCCCCCAATGGCATTAAACAGCGTGGACTTGCCCGACCCCGACGGCCCCATAATGGAGATATACTCGCCCCGTTTGATGTCCACGCTGACACCGTCCAGGGCACGCAGCTTTTCATCGCCCAGGGTGAAGACCTTCACCACATCTTTCGTTCGTACAATATATTCTGTCGCGGACACTAGACTCTCCTCATCCCTCTGCCTTGAGCAGCAAGAACCCAACAACTAAACATCCGTGCGCAGGCTTCTAAACATCCGTGCGCAGGCTTCTAAACATCCGTGCGCAGGGCGGCGGCGGGCGGCATCTGCGCGGCCCGCAGGGCAGGCAGCAGGGCGGCCAGCAGCGTGATAAACGCCCCGACCACAATGCACAGCCCGAAGGACACCAAAGCCAGGCTCGGGGTCAGCCGGCCCGCCGTGCCCTGCGCCGCATGCACCAGAACCACGCCGATGAAGCCCAGCAGCCACCCGCCGAGCGAGGCGATAATGCCCATAAACACGGCCTCAATGATAAACAAGCGCACAATCAGCGAGTTCAGCGCGCCCAGGCACTTCATGGTGCCGATCTCCCGGAAGCGTTCCGAGACCGACATCAGCATGGAGTTCATAATACCAATGGTGGACACAAGAAACGACATGACCAGCAGCCAGATTTGACGGTTATGCGCCTGCGCGTCCCCCCGGTCGAGCTGCATGGACGTGAACGAGAACGCCAAAAACGCAATGCCCAAAAAGATGCCTGCCGCTGTGATGAGCGAACGCGCAAAGCGTATCTTCAGCGAGTTCATCGCAATCTGGATCGCCTTGCTCCACGGCAGGTTGATCTGCGTTTTAATATCGGCGACGCGCGCGCTGCGCCCGCTGCCCCCGTTTGCGTCCGAGGGCGGGGCGCTGGTTGGTATTGACATTCTCTTCCCCTTTAAGGTCTGCCGCAATAAACCCGATCAAGCGGCGCTCCAGCAGCATGCGCATAAATGCCAGCACGCTGACCTCCGCCTGACGCCGGTTTAATCGGTATGTTTTACTCGTATGATCGACGAATTGCTCCACAGTGTGGCGGCCATCGCACAGCTCCCACACCGCCCCGCCAAACTCATCCAGCTCGATGGTCTTGCTGTCCGGCATGGCAAACACGCGCGTCATCATCCGGGTCATGCGCCCCGCTTTGACGGGAACGCGAAGCACCATGCGGCCCGGCACATCGTCGTCTTCCGAGGCATTGCGCTCCCATTTGACCGCAGGATTGCGGATCGGCTTCAGGGCCAGCGACTTTTCGCGCGGCAGGGACGGCTTGCGCGCCAGCAGGGGCACATACTCCCCCAGTTTGTCTCTTAGTGACATGGGGTGCGTCCGGCCATCTGCAGGAGCATCTCGGCCTGCGGGCGACGGCTGTAGCTCTGCATCATGTAAATCTTGTTGCTTTGCGGGCATTCCCACAAACACGCGCTGAAATGGGTGGCGGGCAATTGCATCTTGGCGAGGTGCGTCCCGGCCTGCGATGCCCAGTAGCCCAGGCCCCCGCGCCGTCCGGTCAGCAGCAGGGCGGCATGCCCTTGCACGGTCACTTCCTGCGGCGTGTAGCGCAGCATGGACTCGTGGGCGGCATTCTTTTGACGGAACCATTCATCCAGGTAGGCCCCGCGCAGCTGCACATTGGCAACCCCCCATTGCTCCACGGACAGCGTGTCCGCGCTCTGCCCTCGCCCGAACATTAGCTGCACATAGATGTTCATCAGTTGCGGCTTGCCGCGCAGAGCATAGTCGGCGGGCACCTGAGTGGATAAATCGTACAAAGACCAGGCCTGCCAGTCCGTGTCCGACGGATGACACTGGAGCGAGCGCAGCACTTCCGGGGCCGCCGGGGACAAGCCGCCCTGCGCGCCGACCACCTGCGCGATTACCAGTCGTCCGCACTCGGTGCAGTGCCAGATACGCCCTGTGGCTTTGCGGTCGGCCTTCCAGGAAAACGTGCGGATCAGGTCGCGCTCCGGGTGGCGCTCATCGGTGAGGGTCTTGCTTTTGGCGTCCACGTCCAGCTTCTGCCGCTTGACCGACCGCCGGATACCCGCAAAGTAGCGCTCCAGGCGCTTTTCAATATCAGCATCCGTGATGCGCCCTTTGATATGCGACCAGCGGACTTCCACGCCCGCCGCGGTGCCGGACATCTCGCCGTTGTCCATGCGGAAGCTGCCCTGCGCCCGCTCGCCGCTGAAGGCGACCAGGTTCCACGCATGGGGAGTGCGCAGGGTCAAGCCCTGCCAGCCGGTTTCTTTCCAGTCATGCCTCAGCGCGGGTGCGGCGCTGCGGGCTTCTAAAATCATGCTCATCGGTTATTGTTTCATACAGGCTAGAACGGCAGATAGTTTACGGTCTTGCTGATGAGGGCCAGCGCAATCGCCGCCATGCCGATCAGTCCCGACCCGCAGAAGAAGCCCGCCAGAAGCACGGGCGTGTACATCTGCCACTTCTCCACGCCCAGCCGCCGGGCGAAGTAATAACGCCCCAGCACCGCGCCGATCATGGTTGGGATGGTGTTGTGCGGCAGGTTGGTAATTCCTCCCATGAAGCCGTAAAAGAACAGCAGCGGCCACTTAAACACCAATGTGACAACATAGAACGCCATGCCAAACAGTGTCCCCAGGCCAATCAAATTGGGCTTGATGGCATTGATCGCCCAGCTTGCGCCCCCCTTCGCGTTGACCTGCGTCCAGATGGCCCGCTGGATCGCCGCCAGCGGCCAGAACTTCTGCGCATAGGGGAACTGCGACGACGGAATGTCGTTGGTGTGCCACAAAAAGCCCCAATACACAAAGCTCGTGATGAGGATCAGCGGCAGCATGAAGATTTCCAGCTTGATAATGCTCGTAAACTTCGTGCCGGTGAGTTCTATCTCGCGGAACAACTGCGCCTGCGGCCCATAGTCGGCCAGCGGCAGCGGCGCGAACCAAATATCCGGCTGCGAGTAGCCGCTGCGCAGGACAGTGGCTTGCGTGACAAACGGAAAGGTGACATTCTGCCCGGTCAAGCCAATCAGGCGCGCGGCGACATACGAGTTGATCGGCGTCACCACCAGCCCGTAAAAGACAATCAGCCAGACCGGAAACAGCGGCACCAGATGATGGTTAAGGATAATGTAGCCGATGGTCGCCAGCAGCCACACGCCCAGCGCGACCTGCCACGGGAAGTCCCCGCGCCCCGGCGGCACCTGTCCCAGGCTGCCGCGCGTTGCCGAGCGTTCTTTGGAACGGCCCTGAATCACCGTGCGCAGGACAGAGAAGATACCAATCAAGGCAATGGCGATACTGGTCCCGATGCCGAACGACAGCCAGAAGTCGAAGTCAATAGACGCCTTCGCCTGAATGGTGGGCGAGCCAGCCACAAAGTGCGGAAACAGCCCCATATGATAGAGAATCGGGTTCAGCCCGATCTGCGCCAGCACGGACGAGAGGAACCCGCCAAATACAATCTGATAGGGGATCAGGAACCCGATCATAATCAGGCCCAGGTCGGGGTTGTAGCCTGTCAAGGCCGTGGGCAGGCTGCGCTCCGTGTTGGGCGTCAAGTCAAAGAACGGAATGGGCAATAATTGGACTGGCTTCCCAAAGGTCACGCCTGTGAAGATAGGAATGGCAAGGTAGAAAAAGCCGAACAAAAGACCGATAATGGTGCCGGTGGAAAAGACCCGCCAGCGCCAAGATTCTTCTTTCGTAGAGGCTTCCGCCAAAGCGGTCGCGCCCGACGCGGCGACCGGAGCCAGGGGAAACGGCAGCCGCTCCACATCTGAAGTGATGCGAAACAGCAGGTAGCCCAGGCCGATCCACTTCATGCGGTCAAATATCTGCGAGAAGATCAGCACGGCAACCGGCACCAGCCATGCATGGTCCAGAAAGCTTCTGTTGGCATAAGCGGCAGACCCCGGCTGCGGCCCGATCCAGCCCGGCAGGGCATGCACGACCGGGGCCATGGCGGGAGACTGCATCAAGAACTGAATGGCGATGAGGTTGCCGAACGGCCCGCCCGAAATCCCCGGCAAGCCGCCAAATCCCGTGTAAGTCAACGCCCCGGCCATGTAAAAGAGGCAGTAGATTTCCTGCCGCTTGAGCGGCAGAAACGAGCGGCGGGCCACTTCGGAGAACAGCACAATGGTCACCCATTGCGCGGCGGCCCCCAAAGATTGCCCGGCCACAAGGCCGAGGTAGATCGCGCCCGGCAGCATGATCAAGCACACGAAGAGTGCGCCGATTACGACCTTGGCCGTGAAGCCGTCTTCGTAGCGGATTTGCCCGCCGACCGGGTCGCCCGCTTCCTCTTCGGCAAGCTCGCGGGCTTGCTCAATGTCGTCAGGTGCGCCTTCGCCCCGCTTGGGACTGTCTTCAAATAATGCCACTTCGGCCTGTTCTCCTTGAGCAAATGCGAAAATTTTAGAGTGCCGGGGCGACTGCGGACTGGTCCGGCTCGGCAATCGCGCTTTCACCGGTGGGCGCAACATCCAGGTACCGCTCGCGTTCCTCAGCGGTCAATGTGCGCCAAATCAGGAACTGCTTGCGCACGACATTGAGGAACCGGCGATTGACCCGCTTCCAGTTGCTGACATCGCCCGAGATGCGCGTCAATGTAATATCTACGGCGTAGATGTCTTCCAGGTCGGTCGGCGTGGTATCTAAAGCGATGTCCTGCGAGACGCCCAGATCAAATGGGGCCAGCCAGACGCGCCCGGTCAGGCGATACCCCTCGCCCATCGGCATGGCGACCTGGCGGCTGCCGATGCCCTGCGTCAGGAAGTCGCCGACCGACTGCTCTTCATACGACTGGAACCACTCGGTGAGGAAGCTGTTGATGCCCGGCGCCTGCGCGCCCGACACGGCAAACGGCAGCGTGATGCGCCAGGTGTCGCCGTCGGGTTCAGGCAGGCGCCAGGTGCGGTCCACCGAAGGCGTCGCCACTTCCGAGGCTTTCTTGGCCGGGAAGATGGTGGACAGCAGCACCACGCCAATCACCAGGCCGATGGAGACTTCGGCGGATGTGGACGAGAAGTTCAGGTACAAGCCCGGCAGGATATGGAACACGCTGATGATCTTGGACAGCGCCTGCCCGATCAAATACCCCGACACGGCCCCGATAATCGCGTACACCAACGCCTCGGCGATAAACAGCATGGCGATGTTGCCGGGCGACAAGCCAATGCTGGAAAAGATGGCGATCTCTTTGACCCGCTCAAAGACCGAGCCGAGCATGGTATTGAGCACAATCAGCGATGCAATCAATATCGGGATGATGATATTCACCAGCCCCTGCGAAGACGTTGCCCCGATACTGGACACACGGTGGTTTTTGCCGTCCACGACCGCCGCGCTTGCCCCGCCTGCATAGAGGTTCAGGTCCAGGCGCGGGATGAGGCTCGCGAGCTGCGTTTTAACTTCCTGCCCGGTCCCAAAGTTGATCGCCACCGAGCGCAGGTCGCCGCCCATATTGATCAATGTCTGGTACGGGATATAAATTACGTTGTCCGGGTCCAGGTGCAGATACTCTTGGAAGCCGCCGCTGGCCGCCGCCGCGCCCGACCCGCTCGACGAGGACGACTGCTGGGACTGCGAGATAAAGTCTACGGGCGTGAGTGTCTCGTTATCTAAATCTTTGATAAGCTTGAATTTGGTCGAGTCGATAATCCCGATGACCTGATACGGCACGCCGCTGAACGACACGGTCGCGCCTTTTGCCACATCGGCAGGGCCGATATTGAGCGAGTCAGCAATGGCCTTGGGCAGCAGCACGCTGTAGGTGTCCCCGGCATTAAACCAGCGTCCGACAGGCTTTCCGTCCGGGCCAGTTTCCAGTGTCGTGTCCAGGTGAGTGACCGCGGCTTCGGCGGGGGAAAAGCCCGCGACCGCCTTGACATCGGAACCCAGGTCGGCGCGGCCCACATGCAGGAAGGCCTGCTGCCCCTGCGTCGTGCCGAAGTACCAGGCGCGCGGGGCGACCGCGTAACGCTGCCCGTATTCATCGTTGAGCAGGCGGTAGGCGGGTTCCTGCAGGGCGTCCCAGGTCGGCATGTGCAGCAGAATGCCGTTGTAGGTGACAGCGCCGGGCGCGGGCACATCGTTTTTGCGAATGGTATTCACAATGGATGTGAACGACAGCACGGTGAACGTCAGCAAAATCAGCGTGATACAGGTCAACAGCGTGCGCTCTTTGCGGCGGCGCATGTTGGAAATGCCCAGCGAAAAGGCGGCGAACGCGAGGCTGGCCTTGCCGACATCCGCTTTGTGGACGCCCGAAACGCTCTTGTTGAATGCCTTGAGCTGCTCTTCAAACTTGCCCCACACCAGCAGGGACACGCCGATAGACAGGGCCAGCATGATAAACGCGATCAGCACAATCAATGGGTTGATGGTGATGTCAAACGCCGGATGTATCTGGCTGAAGATAAAGAAGATCGCCGAGAAGATCAGGAACACGGCGACCAATTGCTTTTTGAGGTCGGGGAAGCCGAAGAACAGGCGCTCTACAAAGTACGCGAATGGGATCAACAGGAACAGGTAGAAAATAACCCCCTGCACCACGTCGTTGGCCGTCTGCTGCGTCTGCGGATACACGCGGGCCTCAAACGCCCAGGCCTGGCGGCTGTACGAGTCAAACGCATCGTAGTCGCGGGCGGCATACGCTTTCTGGGCGCGCTGAATGTAATCTGCCGCGATGTCGTGCAGGCCGGTCACGGGGTCGTTCGGGTTGTGCAAAGAAACAATCCGGTACTTGGCAAGCTGGCGCAGGCGGAACTCGTCCAAGTTCCACATGTCTTCGGCGACGCGCAAAGCCGTGTTGGTGATGGCCCCGTTGCGCACAATATCGTCCGGGTTGTTGGGGTCGGGCGGACGCGTGCTGCTGCCCAGGGCGCTCGCCGAGCTGACCGCGTAGCCAATGCCCTGCGCGTTGCGCTGGTTTACCCCTTTGGGCAGGCGCGGGTTGGACGGCAGCGAGTTGATCAGCAAAAAGCGGGTCGCGCCCGGCCCCGAATCCATCACGACCTTGAGCCGCGTGCTCGGCACCGGCGACGAAAACAAGACCGCGACATCTTCCACATACGAGACGCCGGGTTCGGGGGTCGCCAAGATGAAGCCGTACTCGCGCGGCTCGCCGTCCGTGCTGCCGTCAAAGATTTTCACCCCGGTCAGCGTCTTCAGCGATTGCTGGTCTATTAAGTCAAAGATGGACGTGGCGACGCAGGAGAACAAAATTACCTGCGTTTCCTTGAGGTCGCCGCTGAGCGTAAACGTGGTCGGGTAGTTGACCGCGCCGTTGACGCCTTCATCGGGGGCATAGTCAATGTCGCCGCGCCCGCCGGTCGCGTCGTCATGCGTCCGCAGGTGGAACGCGGACAAATTGACCTGGGTCGCCAATCCGCCCTGCGAGATCACCAGGGGCAGGCCGACAAAGTTGAAAGTCGCGCCCGGCTCTTTTCCCGTTCCCGCCTGCGTGCCTTGAATGAGGTTGCCGCGCACGCCGGTCATGGTCTTGGAGGAGTTTGCGACCACAGCCAGCGAATCAGGGATGGGCGTGTCCGGCACGAAGTTCTTTTTGGGGTCAAAGAGGAGGGCGCGGCCCGTCAAACGGCTAAAGCCGAGGCGCAGTCCTTGACGCGACCAGGCAGGCCACTGGCTGATGGGCATCAGTCCCACTGCGCTGGCTTGGGGCACTTTGTCCGGGTCGTTGGTGTCGTTGAACAAGTCCCAGTACTGACACGTCAGCAGCCGGGTTTGGCGAACGAGATTGGCGACATTGACGTTGCTTTGCGTGTCCAGCGGCGTGTCGGACGTCTGCCGGGCATCGTCCGTCGTAGCGAACGTCATCCCTTTGCCGCCGGCCAGCGTTGCCACTTCGGCATCAAACGCAAAATGCCCCGGCAGGTAGTTGCGCCAGCTTTTGCCGCCTGTCGGGTTGATGCCGTCGGCAAACGCCTGGGTGCCGTCAAAGCCCAAAGTCTGGCCGACCTTGACTGCATTGTCACGCAAATACCGGCCTAAGTCGGAGAAATCGCCCTGAATGTCTTCGCGGTAATCGTAAAAATACCCCTTGTAGAAGCCGCCGACGCTGCCGGTCTGCGACGACAAATCCAGGCCGGTAAACAGCAGCACTTCACTGTTTTGCGGCAGCGCGTGGTGGGTGACCGAGGCTTTCAGCTTGTCCCAGGCCGAGTAATCCTGCCACTCTTCCAGGTGCTTGTCCACAAATGTGCGCGCCCCTTGCAGGGCGAGAAAGTGCGCCCCGCAGGCCACAAACCAGACCGTGCGCTTGGGTGGGTTGGCTTTGAAGGCGCGGGCGACTTCCAGCAGCGAGGCCATGCCGCAGGCGGACTCGGCTCCCGGCGCCTGCGTGGGCACGACCGACATGGAGTCGTAGTAGCTTTCCACCACGATGATCTGTTTGCCCAAGATTGGGTCAGTGCCGGGGATTTTGCCGATAATATTGGCGGCGCTCGCGGTCTGCCAGGGGTTATCGCTCGCGACATGCACAGTGAAATTGGGCGTGGTCAGCGCCGACGACTGCAAAACAGCCGCATCCGCCCGCGACACCAGAAAGCGCGGGATGGCGACCGGAATGCCGATAAACTTGGCTTCCGCCTCGCCGCGCATGGTGCGGGTCGGGGCGACAAACAAAATGGCCTTCGCGCCCAGCCGCGCGGCATTCAGCCACTGCGTCCCGCAATTAAAGTCCAGCAGGACAATGCTGCCTTCCACCTGCTTGCCGCGAAAGGCACGCAGGTCACCGCCGCCCGCGTAGATCAGCGGCCCATCAATGCCGCGCTCCGGCAGGGTGGATGTGCGCACCAGATTCGGCCACAGCGGCTGCAAGGCAAATGCCCGCCCATTCGCCGTGATGGCCGCCCCATTGTCGGTCGGCACCGTGACAGGGAACTGTTCCTGCGTGACGTTCTGCGCGCCGAAGATTGTTTGAAACTCGCGCTGCACATAGTCCTGCGCCTGCCGTCCGCCGGGCGTCCCCGCCACGCGGGAATAGGCCGTCACGCCCGGCCCGCCGGGGGCGCCCGGCACGGCATAGTGAATCCCGGACAGAGCCGAAACCGTCTCCTGCAGGCGCGCTGCCTGCACGCCCCCGGCCAGCGATTGATAGGCGCGGGCAGCGGCCGGGTCGATTTTCAGCCCCGTATCCTGCGTCATCTGCGCCCCCGAGCGCGCCGGCAGCAGGACCGAAATAAGAAGCGACAGGAAAACAAGCAAAGCGGGCGCGGGAAACAGCGGCAATTTCCGGCGGCATCGAACGTTCATGAACCAGGGTCCTTCATCAGAGATTGGGCGGCGATGCTGCCGCCCAAAACGCTCTGAACTATTATTAAATACACCAGCGAGGAAGTGCTGAAAGGGTAAGCGTCCTAATCATATCATATCCATGCAAAAAAGGCAAGTATCTCAATGCGCCGAAAATGCGCTCCAAACCCGGCGATGCCGCTTCGCCCCCTGCTTTCGCGCGGCGGTCGGGCTTGGCAAGGTCTTTGCCCGCATGCTTCATGCAGTAGCGTCTCTTCGGCGTTTCCCCGGATGAGTCAGCCCGTACCAACGACGGAAGAAATCCTTCCGTCGTTGGTATGCCTATGATATGCCGTAGGCAAGCGTAAGCAACGGGTTTGCGAGGGACGGCCCTCACCCTGGCTTAGAACGGCCCTCACCCTGGCGCTGCGCGCCTGTCCCTCTCCTGCACTGCAATGGCCCCCCTAGTCGCCAAGCCTCCACCTTCCAGGTACGCCAGTGCGTTAGCGGGGTAAAGACCTGGAAGGCTGGCAGACCCGGAGGGCCGCCCTTCCAGGCACACCAGTGTGTGAGCGGGCGAGGGTTTGGAACTCTCCCCTCTGGCTCCCCTTCGCCCGCATGGGCACTTCTTTCCGGCTCCCCAGAATTGGGGCGGGGGGGGCCACTATTGCTCCCCCTCACCCGCACGGGCACTTCTTTTCGGCTTCCCTCGCCCGCTTCTGCACTGGCAGACCCGGAGGGGCGGGAGAGGGGGCTGGGGAGTGAGGGCTGTCTTGCTGGGAAGTGGCGGCCCTACCCGCCCCGCGTTGAGCCTGCGCCGAAACGGGTATACTTGGGAGTATGATTTCCCTGCTTGATCCATTCGGACGCGCCGTGCAGTACCTGCGCATTTCGGTGACCGACCGCTGCAACCTGCGCTGCACCTACTGCATGCCCGAAGGCGGCCTGCCGTATGAGGACGCAGACAACGTTTTGTCCAACGACGAAATCATGCGGCTGGTGTCTTTGCTGTCCCAATACGGCCTGCGCAAGGTGCGGATCACCGGGGGCGAGCCGCTGGTGCGCAAAGGGGTCGTGTCGCTGGTGGAGCGTATCGCCGCCCTGCCCGCCATTTCCGACCTGGGTTTGACCACCAATGCCGTGCTGCTGGAGCGCGACGCGCAAGGGCTGTGGGATGCAGGCCTGCGCCGCCTCAATATCTCGCTGGACACGCTGAGGCCCGAGCGGTTTGCCCAGATCGCCCGGTTCGCGAAGTTTGACCAAACCAAAGCCGGGCTGGACGCGGCGACGCGCATAGGCTTTTCCCCCATCAAATTAAATATGGTGGTGATGCGCGGCACCAATGACGATGAGCTGGCCGACATGGCCGCGCTGACGTTTGAGCACCCATATGAAGTGCGTTTTTTGGAATACATGCCGATTGGGCAGGTGACGCCCTGGCAGTGGAAAGCGCAGTATGTTTCCAACGACGAAGTGCTGGACGCTTTGCGCGAGCGCTACGACCTCGTGCCCATCGAAACGGCGAGCAGCAGCACCAGCCGCATGTTTCAGATACCGGGCGCAAAGGGCCGCATTGGGGTGATCAACCCAATTTCGCACAAGTTCTGCGCCGGGTGCAACCGCCTGCGCCTGACCGCAAACGGCGCATTGGTGCCGTGCCTGGCCGACAACTATGAGTATGATCTTATGACCCCTCTGCGCTCCGGCGCGACCGACGGGGAATTGATAGAGCATGTCAAAGCGGCATTGGCGCACAAGCCGCAGCAGTCCGACTTTGAAGGCCGCGCCGAGCGGGGCGGCAGCCTGCGCATTATGGCGCAGATTGGCGGCTAGCCCCACCCATGTCCGATCTGACCCACATTGACGACCAGGGCCGCGCCCGCATGGTGGATGTCTCGCACAAAGACGCCACCCGGCGTGTCGCCCGCGCCCAGGCCGTTCTCTCTATGCACCCGGAGACCGTGCAGCGTGTCCGGGACAACACATTGGCGAAAGGCGATGCCCTAGCAGTCGCGCGCGTCGCGGGCATTCTCGCCGCCAAGCGCGTGGATGAATTGATCCCGCTGTGCCATACCCTGCCTCTCTCCGATGTTTCCGTGGACTTTGACTTTGCAGAAGCATCGGTGACAATCACCACGCAGGCCGTCACTATCTCGCAGACCGGCGTGGAGATGGAAGCATTGACAGCCGCGACACTGGCCGCATTGACCCTCTACGATATGGCAAAAGCAATAGACAAATCTCTGGAAATCAGCAGCGTGCATCTGCTGTCCAAGACCGGCGGCAAAAGTGGGGATTTTGTATGGCAGAGGTGATCCGTGTCGGCGTGCTGACCGTGAGTGACCGGTGCTTCGGGGGAGAACAGCAAGATTTATCCGGCCCCGCCATTCAGCAAGCACTGCCGGCAGATCAGTTCGTGGTCGCTTTGCAGGGCGTTGTCCCCGACGACAAGCGGGTAATCGCGGACACATTGCGCCGCTGGTGCGACGACTATCAGTGCGATGTCATCCTGACAACCGGGGGCACAGGCTTCAGCCCGCGCGATGTGACGCCGGAGGCCACGCGCAAGATTATCCAGCGCGAGGCCCTCAACTTAAGCCAGTACGTGCTTTGGGAAGGGCTGAAGCATACGCCGTTTGCCGCCCTGTCGCGCGGCATTGCCGGGATGCGCGGCGCGACATTGATCGTCAATCTGCCCGGCAGTCCTCAGGGCGCGCGCGAGGGAGCCGAATGCCTTGTCCTCCTGCTGCCGCATGCCGTGGATGTCGCCCTGCGCCGCGAAACGAGCCATCCGGCAGGATAAGTGTCTATGCTCTCCTATGACGATGCTCTGGCGCAAATCTTAGATAAAGTTCGTTTGGGCACAATCGCAGACACCGCGCTGCTTGATGCGCTGGGGCTGATACTCGCCGAAGACTTGGTTTCCCCGCTGATGCTCCCCCCGTTCGCCAACAGCGCGATGGACGGCTTCGCTCTGCGCTTCGCCGATGTGAAAGGCGCAAGCGACATGCAGCCCGCGTCTTTGCCCATTGCCGGCGAAGTGGCGGCGGGGGCCTTGCAGGTGCCTGCCCTGCCGCTGGGCCACGCGACTCGCATTATGACCGGCGCGCCCCTGCCTGTCGGTGCCGACACAATCGTCCCCATTGAAGACGCTGCTATTAAAGACGGCACCGTGTACGTTCGGGAAGCGGAACGCGAGGGACAGTACGTGCGCGCGGCGGGCGGCGACATGCTGCCGGGTGACCTGCTTATCACGCGCGGCAGCGTGCTGCGCCCCCAGGAGATTGCGGTCGCGGCAGCCGTGGGCCGGGCCGCGCTGCCCACTTATGCACGGCCCCGCGTGGCGATTATCAGCACGGGGAATGAGCTTGTGGAGCCGGGGCAGCCTCTCCTGCCGGGCCAGATATACAACTCCAATGCGTATGCATTGGCCGCGCAGGTGACCGAGGCGGGCGGCGTTGTCGCACGCCGCGCGATTGCCCGCGACACGCCTGAAGCCCTGCGCGCGGCGTTTGATGCCTGCCGGGGCGTGGACGTAATCATCACCAGCGGCGGCGTGTCCGTGGGCGAGTTTGACCATGTGAAGGCGGTGTTCGCGGAGCGCGGGCAGGTGGACTTCTGGCGGGCGGCGGTTAGGCCCGGAAAGCCGGTTGCCTTCGGGCACTGGGGCGAAACGCTGTTTTTCGGACTGCCGGGCAACCCCGTGTCGTCGCTGGTCACGTTTGAACTGTTTGTGCGCCCGGCCCTGCGCCGCATGCTGGGCGCGGCCCCTGTGTCTCGGACGGCTGTGCAGGCAATCTTGCAGCAGGAAGCGCATCACGAACCCGGACGGCGCTCGTTTTTGCGGGGCCGCGTGGCGCTTGCTCATGGGCAGTGGCAGGCCCATGTGGGCACGCGCCAGGGTTCGCATCAGCTCAGCGCCCTGCCCGATGCGAATGCGCTTTTGATGATCCCCGAAGACGTTTCTTCTTTGCCTGCGGGCGCTGAGATTACGGCGCTTTTGCTTTCTCATATTTCCGCACTGTAAAAACACTCCCATTCTGCCGACAATCCTGTTAAAGGACGGCAGCAAATCATGGCGGCTTCAGTCGCAGTGGAAATGGGAGAGGTTTGGATTTCGGGTGTCCCGGACGAGCGCTTGACGGCGGTCGGGCTGGGAGCCTGCGTCGGCCTGTGCTTGTACGACCCCACCGTCAAATTGGGCGCGATGGCGCATGTTGTCCTGCCGGAGACCCCGAACCCCCTTCCCCTCTTTCGCGGGCAGCCGCTCCCGTCCCGGCCCGGCAAATGCGCGGACACGGCGGTGGCTTATCTGCTGGCGGAGATTGTGGAGCGCGGGGCGCGCGTCCGGCATCTGCGGGCGGCGATGGCGGGCGGGGCGCAGATTTTCTCCCATTCTTCTTTGACAAAGCCCGGCGCGGGGCCTGCGGCGCAGGGCGGGGCGACGTTGTCGCGTTTAGAGATCGGGCCGCGCAATGCCGAGGCGGTGCGCGAGGCGCTCAGGCGCGAGGGGATCCCGTTGATGGCGGAAGACGTGGGCGGCAGTTTCGGGCGCACGGTGGGGCTGTGCATTCGCACCGGGGACTTTTGGGTGCGGCGCATTGGCGGCGAAGAGCAAAAACTGGCGTCTCTGGGCCATGCGTCTGCCGTGATTGCGGGCGAGCGGGAGGCGGCTTATGGACGTTGAACAGCGTTTGCAGCGCCTCGTCCGGGAAGTGCGCGACCTGCCCGCTCTCCCTGAGTCTACGCTCAAAGTGATGCATCTGACCGATGATCCCCGCACCAATGCCGCCGACATTGCGCGTGCCCTTTCTATGGATCAGGCCATGACGGTGCGCCTGCTGAAGCTGGCAAACTCTGCCTTTTACGGCGGCATGCGCCGGGTGGCGACTGTCACCGAAGCCGTGGTTCTTTTGGGGCAGCGCACGGTGCGCAACATGGCCCTGGCGCTTTCGTGTCAGACCATGCTGGACCGCGCCCTGCCCGGCTACGGCATGGATACGGGCGACTTGTGGCGTCACTCGTTCTGCTGCGCCTATGCCGCGCAGTCTCTGGCCCGCAAGGCGGGCTACCGGGTGGCCGAAGAAGCGTTTGTCGGCGGGCTGCTGCACGACATCGGCAAAGTCATTATCAACTTATACTTACAGGTGGAGTTCGCGAAAGTCGCCAAGCTTGCCTCGCTCGCGTCTTTGCCGTTTATGGAAGCGGAGCGCCTGGTGCTGGGCTTTGACCATGCCGAGGCGGGCGCGCGGGTTTTGGAGAAGTGGAACCTGCCTGCGGTCCTCGTTGATTCGGTGCGCTATCACCATGCCCCGCAGGATCAGCCGGAGCCTTCGGCCCTGACGGCGATTGTTCACCTGGCTGATGTGCAGTGCCTGATGATGGGCATTGGGCTGGGCGACGACGGCCTTAATTACCCCTTGCAGGAAAGCGCGCTGGCTTTATTGCACCTTTCCGAAGCCGACTTTGAAGAGGTGACTTTGATGGTCAGCGAGGCCTTTGCGCGCCCCGATGCGATGTTTTAGCTTCTTGCGCAGGCATTGTAAACGCCTTGCTATGGCGTGGTAAGCGCATACCAACGACGGAACAAATCGTTCCGTCGTTGGTATGCGCTTAATCAGCCCTGGAAACGGGTTTGCAACGGCTTTGCGACGGGCGGCCTTCCCCATATCATAAGTGTTCCCCGCGCATAGTTTAGGCGTCCCTTCCCCCGGTGGCGCAGAGTCCCTCCCCCGCTTCCCGCTCGCACGGCAGGGACGCTGACACGGGCCAGGGAATCTGACACGGGCCTGGGACGCTGAGGCGGGGGAAGCGAGCCATCTTTCGCAGAGAAGGATTTGCGGGCAGGCGCGTGGAAAAGAAAACCATGCCGCAAGGCGGCAAAAAGGAGCGAAGCAGCGATGCCAAATCAGAAAACATGGGAACAGGAATACGGCCTGCTCACGCAGCGCCTCGGTGAGAGTGGCCTGGATGTCGCGGGCGTGGAAGCGCGGCTTAAAGCGCAGCAGGTGGAAACGCCGTCATGGGGCTATGCGGACGGCGGGACGCGCTTTGGCGTGTTCCGCATGGCGGGGGCGCCGCGCACGGTGGAAGACAAGTTTGCTGATGCCGCGCAGGTCAACAAATACACGGGGATCGCCAAGGCAGTCGCGGTGCATATTCCGTGGGACACGGTGGAGGACTGGACAAAACTGGCGGCGTATGCCAAACAGCGAGGCGTGGAAGTCGGGGCAGTCAACCCGAATGTGTTCCAGGACAACGATTATCGGTACGGCAGCGTGACCAGCGCGCGGGCGGACGTGCGGGCGCGGGCAATTGCGCACATGCAGGACTGCGTCGGGATTATGAACGCAGTTGGGGCGCGCAACCTGTCGCTGTGGTTTGCAGACGGCACGAACTTCCCCGGCCAGGCGGACATGCGGCAGCGCAAGCAGTGGATGCAGGAAGGCCTGAGCGCGGTGTATGCCAAGCTCAGCGCGGGGCAGCGCATGCTGGTGGAATACAAGCCGTTTGAGCCGGCTTTCTATCACACGGACATTGCGGACTGGGGCATGGCGGCGACGTTCTGCCGCGCGCTCGGCCCGCAGGCGCAGGTCTTAGTGGATTTGGGGCATCACCTGCCGGGCGCGAACATTGAACATATCGCCGCGTTTCTCCTGGATGAAGGGCTGCTGGGCGGTTTCCACTTTAATAACCGCAAGTATGCCGATGACGATCTTACCACCGGCTCCATCAACCCTTATGAGCTGTATCTGATTTACAATGAATTGGTGGCGGGCGAGAATGCCAAGATTGCCAACGATGTGGCGTATATGATTGATGAAAGCCACACATTAAAAAACAAAGCGGCGGAGATGATCCAAAGCTTAATCGCTCTGCAGACCGCCTATGCCAAGGCATTGATTATCGACCGGACAGCCCTGGCCCGCGCGCAGGAGCAGGAAGACCTGATCGCCGCCGAAGAAGTGATTAAAGACGCATTCGCCACGGACGTGCGGCCCTTGCTCACAAAGGTGCGCACGGACATGGGACTCCCTGACCCGGTGAACCCGCTGCGCGGCTTCCGGGAAAGCGGCTATGTTGAGCAGGTCGCCGGGGAGCGCGGCGTGGGCGGCAGCGGAGGATTGGGAGCATAAATGACACACACAAACTTAGAAGACCTGCTGACCCTCTCGCATGAGCTGGGCAGCCCCGAGCACGATTGGGCAATGCTGGGCGAAGGCAACACCAGTACGCGCGTGGACGACGACACGTTCTATGTGAAAGCCAGCGGTTCCACGCTGCGCACATTAGGAGAAGATCAGTTGGCGCGGGTGCGTTTCGCGCCGATGCTGGAGGCATTGGAGAGCGATCAAACTCTCTCGGACACGGAAACCAAAGACCTGCTGCTGTCGTCATGCGTGGGCACGGAAGGGCGCATGCCGTCGGTGGAAACCCTGCTGCACGCGTACCTGCTGACGCTGCCGAACATTGGATTTATCGGGCACACGCATGTGACTTCCATCAACGGCATTTTGTGCTCGGAGAATGGGTGGACGGTGTTTCAGGGAGGCGGGCGCTTGTTTCCCGACGAGATCGTGGTCTGCGGGGCTGCGCCCTGCTGCGTGCCGTATGTAGACCCCGGCCTGCCGCTGGCGCGCGCCCTGCGCCAGCAAGTGATCGGCTACATGGACGAGCACGGCGTGCCGCCCAAGACCATTTATCTGCGAAACCACGGCTTTATTGCCCTGGGCCGGACAGCCACCGAAGTGGTGAATATCACCATGATGGCGGACAAAGCCGCGCGCATCTTCGTGGGCGCGATGGCCTGCGGCGGCCCGACGTTTCTGTCGCCCGCGAACGTCAACCGTATCTACACCCGCCCGGACGAGCACTTCCGCCAAAAGGCTTTGGGCTTAACACAGGACAAGTAGCGTTTGCCGAAAACCCAACACAGCCGCTCCCACCGGGAGCGGCTGTGTTGGCGTCGCATGCGCACACGGCACGGCAGTCTTTACCCATCAGTGTCTGCGTGCCGGATGCAGGCTTCAGGTCTGCCCTGCCCTCCATCGTCATGCGCCCGCCCATACGTTCGCCCGGCCCGTTTTGACCCCCAGGCAGTCCGGGCGCAGTGAAGTAAGTCCTGCGCACCGGATCAAGAACCGTGGTCTTGCCGTCTTTTCCCGTGTACAAAACAATAGGCCCGCCGCTGATTTCCGTGCGCGAATTGTCACCCTGATAGTACGCAGTGACGGTGCGAGGGGCACCGGAACCCTGCCTCTGCGGGACGCCCATGCGCGGAGGACGCCCGGTGACAGCGACCGTGGAGATAATTTTGACATCGGCCTGCGCCGTGTTTGCCGTGCCGCTGACAACGGCCAAAGATGCAAAAGCGACGGTGCGTGCGAAGTGTTTCATGGCTTGCAAAGGCTCCTTTGGAGTGGGAAGATATGGCGCAAAGAAACCAAAAAAGCCTCTGCGCCATTCCTAGTTCTAATCATAGCCAGGCAACATGAAATCCGGGTGAAAAGAAACGTGGTTATTTTCTCAGCGCGAGGGCGGAGAGTGGAGACGCGCCGTGGGCCGCTGAATGCTTGCGCGAACCCTGGGGAAAGAGGCACCGGAATGCAAGCCGAAGGGGTGCCATGCTGCCGTCAGCGGCCCCGGCATAGCCCGCTCCTGCTGCTTGAGCAGTGTTTTGTGAGTGTTCTCCCAGTATCCTGCCAGTGTTCTACCAGTATCCTACCAATATCGGCTTCATTTCATATTAACAACAGGGCAGGCCGCGCCCATGGCGGGAAAACCGCCTCTCTATGAGGCTACAATGCCGCTGAAGGCGGCGGCGCCGATGGGAGCGGCAGCGGCCTGTGCCCTTGCCCTTTGCCGGGACGGAATGCCCCCGGCCCGAATGCTTCCCTGCGGCTTGACAACGTTCCGCGTGCTGGGCTACACTGAACAAACCGATGGGGCTGCGCCGACACAGCGATGGGGCCGACAAGACTTAAGGAGAACAACACGCGATGGGTATACTCGACGGCAAGCAAGGCATTATCTATGGCGTGCGCAATGAACGCTCTCTGGCATGGGGTTGCGCGCAAAGCCTGGCCCGTGAAGGCGCGCGCCTGACCTTGACATTCCTGGGCGAACGGGAAGAAAAGGACGTGCGCAAGATCGGGCCGACCCTGCCGGGCGGGAAAGCCATTGTGATCCAGCCCTGCGACCTGACCCAAGACGACCAGATCGCCGCCCTGCACCAGGCCGTGCAGAGCGAGATGGGGCGCGTGGACTTTGTGCTGCACGCGGTCGCCTTTGCCCACCGCGATGAGCTGAGCGGGCGCTTTGCAGACACATCGCGCACGGGCTTTGCGCAGGCCCTGGACGTTTCCGCATTTACCCTCACCGCCGCCGCGCGCGCCGCGGAGCCGCTGATGACCGAGGGAGGCAGCATCATCACTTTGTCGTATTTGGGAGCCGAGCGCGTAGTCCCCAATTACAATGTGATGGGGGTTGCCAAAGCCGCATTGGAAGCCTCGGTGCGGTATCTGGCAAACGATTTGGGGCCGTCGGGCATCCGGGTCAACGCGATTAGCGCAGGGCCGACCATGACGCTCTCGGCGCGCGGCATTGCAGGCTTCACCGAGATGTTCAAAGAGTCCGTGGCCCGCGCGCCCCTGCGCCGCAACACGACGATTGGGGAAGTCGGCGACACGGCGGCATTCCTGGCAAGCGACTGGGCGCGGGGCATCACCGGCGAAGTGATTTACGTAGACAATGGCCTGCATATCTTAGGCTGATTACGGACAGAAACCAAGCACAAGTGGCAATCCTGCACTGGGAAGCGCTGGGCGACTACGAAGAGGCGGGCGGGGCAGCGGCCCTGCGGCAATTCCTAGAGGACATGCTCGCCCGCGTGCCCCGCGAACATCTGCGCCAGCTCGGCAGCATCAAAGTCACCGATAGTGACCCGCGCGGCATGGCCCTGGGCGTTTACCGTCAGGGGCCGGGCGGCATCTGGATTGAGCTTTATTTAGAGCCTCATGTGCGCGATTCCCTTTACGCCCCGCCCCCTGCTCGCCTGTGGGCCTTGCGCCTTTCGCTTGCCCACACCCTGTTTCACGAAGTGGGCCACCACCAAACCCTGCACCTCAACCGCCGCGCGGAGCCGACACGCAAAAAGCGTCAGGTCACGCAGACACTGGAAAAATGGGCCGAGCAATACGTCTCGCGCCGCCTGCAAAAGCTCCTTGACGACTGGCTTGCGCCGACCGGCCTCGCCTCCGCCCCCAACGAACGGGCGGCCCTCCTGCTGGCATTGGACTTTTATCAAAAGATAGGCCGCATTCATCTCGCCCCCCTGCCGGGAACAAACCAAACAGTCGCATCGTCCCTTTTGTAGAACATTGCTTGGTTTTACAACGCTAGGAGAACGATGCATGGAACGCAAATCTAAGTCTTTGACGCTCGGCGCAGGCGGCGCGATACTGATGCTCGGCGCTTCACTGCTTGCCCCGCTCGCGGCGCATGCCGGAGCCGATGGCCGCAAGAACACGGCGATTGCGCTGGGCGCAGCGGCGGCCTATGAGCTTCTGCTCAAGCATCACACGACGACGGGCCTGGTATTGGGCGCAGGCGCGGCTTATGCCGGCAAGCGTTACGAGGATGCCCGCAAACAGGAAAGCCGGAACCGCGACCGCAACTACTACCGCAACGGCTCCCCCTACGGCTACAGCAACAACGGCTATTACGACAACAACGGCAACTATCACAACAACAACGGTTATAATAATAGCTACGATAACAATGGCTACTCCAATAACAACAACAACGGCGATTATCAGTACCAGGGCCAGAACTCTGATCGCGAAGATTACAACGACAACAAAGAATACAAGCACGGCAAGAAGCACGGCTGGAACGGGCGCAACCTGCCGCCCGGACAGTGGAAAAAGCACCATGACAACGATGACAATCGATAACTAAAACAGCCAAGAACCCCCTGGGCAGTCCGCCCAGGGGGTTTTTGTCTGCCTCTTCCATTCCCCTGTCACGGCTGATGCCTTTCTCACGACTGAAGGTTGGCGGCGCGCTCCAATTGCCGCGCCTGGCGCAGCTGCTGCGGCAGCGGGGCCAGGGCAGGATTGGAAATGATCAAGTCCCAATCGTCTATGTCATAACTAAATGCATATTGGGCGAGATAATCCGGCGTCTTGGGCGGCAGGCTCAGGGCACGCTCCCTAGCATTGAGGGCGACAAAGTTCACCTGCGTTTCGTCAAACTCCGTTTGCTGCTTTTGGCCGCGCCGCCGGGCATAGCCGGGGTCCAGGCGCGACACATGCCCCCATTCCTGCATGGCATCTTCGGGGCGATTGGCGAAGTAGCAGGCCAGGCCACGGTTGGAGTGCAGCATGACGTTGCTGGGCACAATCGCCAGGGCGCGGTCAAACATTTCAATGGCGAGCTTGTGCTTTTCCAGCGCGTCTTTGAGGCGCGGGTCGTCGTTTTTCTTGGCGGCGGCTTTCAGGGCCATGCCCTGCTTGGCATAAGCCAGCGCCAGATTGGAATAATCGTCCATGCGGTTCTGGCGAATGGTAATGACATGCCGGAACTCGGCCACGGCCCGGTCCATTTTCCCCGCTTTGTAGTAGGCGACCCCCAGGTTGCAGTAGCAGTCGGCATTGCCCGCCTCTTCTTTGGCGTTGCGCTCCCATGCTTCAATGGCGGCGGGCATATCGCCCAGGGAAGCATACGCGCTGCCCAGTTGATAATACACCGGGCTGAGGTCGGGGGCGATCTGCAGGGCGCGCCGGAAGCGACGCAGGGCCTCCTGCGGGTTCGCCATGTCGGCTTCGCACAGTCCGTAGTTGTTGTGCCCAATCGCCAGGTTGTCGTTTTGCTCTAAGGCAATGGCAATCTCGGCTGTGCTTGCGCTGGTCTGGCCCTGGCGCAGATACAGCCAGCCCAGATGCAGGTTGATTTCATAGTTTTGCGGGGCCAAACGCGAGGCTTCCTGAAAGGTTGACTCGGCGATGGCATCGTTGCCGGTCAGCACCAGGGCAATCGCCAGGTTGGTGAGGATCATGATCTCCTGCGGGCGGATCTGCCGGGCGCTTTGGAATGACTGCACCGCTTGCGCGGCTTGTCCCTGATTTAATTTGATGACGCCCAGCAGGGTCAATGCCTGCCATGCGCGCGGAGCGAGCTGCAGGGCGCGCATGATATAGCGTTCGGCAAAGTCGTTAATCTGCTCGTCCGCATAGCTTTTGGCCTGGTTGTACAGCGGCTCCATCAGCTGGGCATCCTGCATGATCGCTTCTTTGAACTCGCGAATGCCTTCGTTGATCGCCAGCATTCGGGACAGGGCATAGCCGTAGTTACTGCGCACCAAAGCGCTGTGCGGGTCAATATGGGCCGCGCGCTGCACGCGGTCTACGGCCTCGTCAAATTGGCCCTGCCGGGCTGAAAGCACGGCCTGGTTTGTCAATGCCCGCCCGTGGCTCGGCTCTTGCGCCAGGGCATTGCCGAACTGCGCCGCCGCGCCCGCCAAATCCCCGGACAGGGCATGGGCAACGCCCAAATTGTTCAGCGCATCGGCCTGCGCCGAGCCATCGCTTCCCGCCAGGCGCAGCGCGGCGCCGAATGCCGCCAACGCTTCGGGATATTGGTTTTGCAGGCAAAAGAGCAGGCCCATGCGGTTGTGGGAGGTGGGCGACTGCGGCTCCAGCTCCGAGGCCTGCCGCGCGGCGCGCGCGGCCTGGTCCAGAACGTCGCTGTTAACGCCGTTAAACAAGCGGGCCAGGGCGTGAGCCATGTTTGCCTGCGGGGCGGCGGGCAAGGGCGCGGCGGAACCGGGCGCGCTGCCTTGAGCCGCGCGGGGAAACATGTCCAGCGCCTGCGCCAGATGCCCGCGCCGCGCGAGGGCCACGCCCGCATTGTTCGTGAACTCCGGCCCGGACGCGCCCGCTTTTTGCGCGAACTGGTATTCCTGAACCGCCCGCTCGATCTGGTCCTGCAGCAGGTCCGCCGTGCCCATGTCCAGACGCATCTGCCCTGTCACCGTGCCGTTTTGGACAGCCTTTTGCGCGGCTTCTTCCAGCTTGTCCAGCACAGTCTTGATGCGTGCTTGGAGGGCGCTCGCCTGGGCGCGCGCGCGGCTGCCCCCGAACAGGGCACGGGCCGCCCCCGCGATGCCTCCGCTTGCCGCCACGCGCTCTTTGGGAGCGGGGCGGGCGCGCTTGATTTCCCGCAAAATCGCCCCACAATTGTTGCAGACGATTGTGCCGGGCAGGTTCCGTGTTTCGCAGTAGGGACATTCCATAGATAAATAAGTTCCGGCATTGCTGTGAGTCATGCTTTCGCATTTGCGCCGCCCCACGTGTTAGAGTTGTTTTACCCCGTACTTGAGCTTTGTGCTGCGCGCAAGCACCAAAGCGAGTGTGCGATGGGCAGTTTCGCCGAACACCGGCTCAGGCTGATAGTTGTTTCGCAGAATGCCTGCCGCGTTTTTTACCCGGCTTGATGTTGTCCGGCACGGAACAAGAAAAGCCGTCGCCATCCGCGTTTTTGCGCTTTTCACCGGAAAGCGCAGCTGCAAAACAAAGGTTTCCGGGTGACGGGCAAGCGAGTTGCCGCCAAATGCAAAATTGCCCAAGCTGTAGGCGATAAGTCTGCCTTTGTAACGCTCAATCCCCTGCACCACATGCGGGTGATGCCCCACCACGGCATCCGCCCCGGCATCCACAAACTGCCTGCCCATTTGCTGCTGCCAGGGCCGGGGCATGGTGTCAAGTTCGCTGCCCCAGTGCATCACCACAACGACGATGTTTGCGGGCGTTTTATACTGCTTGATCTCGCGAACAACCCTTTGCGGCACGCCATCGGTCATGGTGGTGTTCTCGCCAACCACGGTGCAATCCCCAATGATGATGGTTTGTACGCCCTGAAGGGTGGTGACATACGGCTTGCTTTGGTAAAAGACCGCGACATGCGCCTTCTTGAAGCCCGCAACGGTGTCATCAAACCCGGCCTGGAGGTAGTCATGCGCATGGTTGTTGGACAGCCCGACCGCTTCCACCGACCCGGCAGGAAAGATTGCGGCGTACCGCGCGGGTACCTTGAAGTGCCACTGCTTGTCGGCGGTTTGGGCGGCATTGATCAGGGTGCATTCAAAGTTGATCACCGTCAGATCATCGTTTACGAGCCAGGGCTTCACCAAAGCAAACGGATAATCCGCCTGTCCCGCCTGCCGGTACACGGCGGGAAATCGCCGTGGGCCGTTGTCGCCGTTGACCATGCCGAACGTGCAGTCGCCGGCGAACGACAGCACAATCTCGCCGGGGTGTCTGCGGCCTCGTGCATCGTGGTCGGCGAGAGGGCCTGCCTCTGCTTTTGCCTGTTTTATCCTCTCATGTCCTGCGGCTGCCTGTGCTGCGGAAGACGCGCGGGCAGTTCCTCGTCCGCCGGGCATCTTCACCCAAGCGGCGGCCACCGCGAGCATCATCAGCATGGAGCAGCAAGCGAGCAGCGCCTTTTTAGGTTTTGCCATGAGTGCAGCATCATTCAGAAGTTCAAGGGGCCGCGCCGCCTAAAACTTAGGCAGGCTTGTTGGCATACGCGCCTTGGTTGGCGAGCGCATCGGCGCGCGCATTGCCCGCCCGCAGGACATGCGTGATCTGGACACCGCCAGGGAACTGTGCATATAAGGCTTTGGCTTCGCGCTGCAAAGCCTGCAAATGAGGGGCATTGATCTTGTAGCGCCCTTCCATCTGACGCGCCAGCAGCTGGCTGTCCGTCTGCACCGTCACCCGCTGCGCGCCCCGCGCCTGCGCCTCGGCAAGCCCCCGGATCAAGGCTTTATACTCAGCCACATTGTTGGTCGTGATCCCGATCGGGTCGCCGATCTCCACGACAGTTTCCCCGGCAGGTGTTGTCAGCACGACCCCGATCCCCGCCGCGCCCGGGTTGCCTTTGGACGCGCCGTCAATAAAAAGCATAAGTTCCATCATCGGGAGTATTTATTGCATATTTTCAGGCATTTTTCCTCCCTGAAGTGATGCGTTGGATGAATACGCATGTCACGTTTTGCTTGAAGGCGTCTTTCTCGGGGAAGAGCACGGGCGTTGCCTGGGCGTTGTATTCCCGCTGCCCGCTTGTGGCAAGCGCGTACCAACCCCCACACCGACCACCCAGAACGACGGCAGCGTCGCTGTTTCCGTTCTCAGCCCCACCCCGCACTAGGCGTTTGACGGCGGCAAGCCGGTGGAGATTTCAGCGTTCTCTCAGGGCAGCACCGGCAATTATGTGAACAACCCCGGAGGACGCACTGAGATGACCCGGCATCGGGGCATCTGGTGATTACCAGCAACTAGGAGAGCACAAAAAGCGCCCCTGCATCCTTTGGGTGCGGGGGCGTTTTCTCTGTTTGGGCGCGTGAGCCTCTCATGCCTGGGTGTACTCGGCGGGCCGGGGGGAGACGGATTAAGATGCCCATATGGGTACAGGGGAGCCGGAAAGAGTTGTTCCTAACCTTCGCCCGCTTCAGAAATGGCTGACCTGGAGGGCCGCACTAGCGGGCCTGGAAGGGCGGGACGGGGATGACCGAGACGGAATGCGCCTCCGGGCCGGTGCGGACGCAAATGGCGCGCGCGGTGGCATGGGTCGCGCCGAGCGTCAGCCCCGTCGCGTCCGGGGCAATCACAATTTCGTCTGTTTGGCCGCTGGGGAACGCCACCCGCAGGCGCGTCAGGAGATCGCCTGCCCCGCCGATGTTCTCCACCGTCGGCAGCGCTTTCGCATCATGGAAGGGCAGCAGGACTGCGCAGAAAACAGCAGGCAGCGTCACGGTTGATACAAACGCGGCAACCGGCGTCCTGTCGATTTGAATGGGAGTGGTCGGGAACAAGCCTTCGCGCTGCTCCAGCCGCGCCCCCGACACATCATGCACCGCCAGGTTCTTGCCGTCGGCAAAGGCAGAACGCATCACCGGCCCCTCCACCACGACCGGACCAATGGGAAAGTGGAATTGCCGCGTGACTTCATGCGTGCCCGTGTCGTAGACATGGTCCACCACGACCCAGTAATCCGGGCGCAAAAACAGCACGCTGCGCCGGTGCCGCAGTCCGTCAGCCTCAATTTCCCCCGCGGCAAAGTCGGCGTCTTTGCTCGTGTGCCATGCCAAAACTTTGGGGTCGGACTGCGGCTGCTGCCGACCGTCCACCATCAGAACGCTGTGGGCCTCGCTTCGGCGAAAGTAGCTTGCCGACAGGTCCAGATCGTAGCTGCAGACGCCAGGGTCAATCAGCAGCTCACGGCCTGCGTAGGCGACCACTTCCAGCCGGTCTTGATGACAGTGCCCGCCGCCCCACGGCGCGCACTTAAACAGCAGGTACTTGTCCTCCGGCTGCCAGCCTGTGCGCATCATTGCGAACTTGGAAATGGGCAGCAGGTACGACGACGGGGCGGCGGGCTTGCTCGGCAGCTTGGCGTAGCGCTCAATCACCTCCGGCCCGAACTGCCATATCCAGTCGACGGGGACTTTGTCAACGCCCAGAAAACGCATATCGGGACGGTTATAAAGCAGCGCGCCGATCCCCAGAGAACCCGCAGCACTGCCGTGGCCCTTGACATCGCCGACATTGGGATAAACCCGGTCAGGCTTGCTGATCTGCATCAGCCAGTCAAACATCTTCTCATGCCGGTCGAACAAACCCGGCACTGTGTACCCATTGAGGCGGCACAGATAGAGGATATGCACATAGTTCATCATAACGGCGGCGTGATAGCCCGGCGTCAATTCGTACTGCCCCCCGTCCGGGTAGACATCCTTGTGCATATGCTCAACAAGGTACTGGAAGCCACGGTCGCGCCAGCCGGCGGCTTCTTTAAACTCCGGGAACATGATGCCCAGCGAGGCCAGGCTGGTGCATTCCTGCACCTGCCAGTTGCCCTGATGGAACTCCGACTGATGCGCATACAGGCGGCGGGCGTGCTCCACAAACGAGCGGGTCAGTTGGTATTTGGCGTCCGCGTCAAACTCCGGCGCGTCCATGAAATACTGCATCACGTCCAGCCATGAGGGAACACGAATGCCGACCTGCAATGTCCACCAGACAGTGCCTGGCTCTTTCCATGACGTTTTGATTTCCTCGGTGACCGGGTTTTTGGCGATCCAGCTATTCAGCAGCAGCGCAAAGTCGGCAGCATACTTCGCCTCCCCCGTCGCCCAGTACGCCTTGCCCAAGTCTTCAAAATAATAAAAACGGCTGAGATTGTCTGTCAGCTCATTGGCCCCGTACCGCCATGACGGGTCGTGTTCCACCGTGCGCGGCTTGCCCATCAGTGCGAACTCGCGGGCCAGGACTTTATCGGCAGCGGGAATGCTGCCGCTCAGCCCGCCGTACTGCGCATCCAAAACGCGCTTGATCGGCACGCGGTCAAAGTGTGTCCAGGTCCAGCACGGCGCTGTGCGGCCTGTCAAATAAGCGGCCCATGCGCTCCTTGCCGCCGCCCAGTCTTTAGCATCCGCCGCCGCCTTGACCGCCGCCAGCGCGGGCCGCTGCAAGTCGAGCGCCCCAAAGAACTCGGCATCTTTTGCGATCCCAAACCGCGCGGGCGCTTCCGCAAAGGTTTTCCCGCCCAGCGCCACCCCGGAAGCGGCCAGCAGAGCCGCGCCTAAAAATGCTCGTCGGGTCCTTGTGTTACTTTCCGCGGCCGTTTGGCAGCGCCCCCTGCTCCACCGGGAGCTTGCTAAAAGCGTGCTGCGCCTCCGGCCACTCACAACTTCGGCATCAAAGCATTTTAGTATATCGCGAGAGTCGCGAGGGTGTCAATATTGGGTTTTCCAAAAGGATACCGCAGCCTCGTTGCCTTGCTCTCCTCTGTTCTCGGCACAGCAGCGGCTTCCTATAGGCTTCCCATAGGCGTTGTATAGGCATTGCTAAGGCTGACTAAGCGCGTACCAACGACGGAACAAATCGTTCCGTCGTCGGTATACGCTGGGAACGCCGGGGCAAAGCCGTTGCGCCCCCAGTACAATGCCCAGGAAACACAATGCCGTCTTTGGGAAAAAACCCTTGACTTTTCGCGGCGGTTCTGTTAAAGTAGGTACGCATGAGTGACAAAAGCGTCTTGGCGTCGTCTCGGCGCTTTTGAAAGAAGATTTTGCAGTGACCTTACCAAAGCACGTCCTACCCCACCCTCCTGGAGGAAATTGTTGATGAACTCCCCGGCTCGCGGCCTTGCCGCATCCACTGTGCTGATGGCAGCCGCGCTTGGCCTCGGCCTCAATGGGCCGCATCGCGCTCAGGCGGCAACCCCCACACCGACCACCCAGAACGACGGCAGCGTCGCTGTTTCCATTCTCAGCCCCACCCCGCGCCAGGCGTTTGACGGCGTCAAGCCGGTGGAGATTTCGGCGTTCTATCAGGGCAGCACCAGCAACCAGGTTGTCAGCATTGAACTCTTTGTGGACGGCAACAAGGCGGCACAAAAAGTTCTGGACGCGCCGGAAACACGGGGCGTGGTGTCGTTTTTGGTGGATGCGTCCGCGCTGACATCGGGGCCGCACCGCATTGTGGTGCGCGTCACCGGGTCCGATGCCGAAATCGCCTCGGCGCGCAGCTCGTTCTCGTATGAGTCGCCCGCGCCGGTCGCCGCCCCTGTGCCGGAAAACACGCCGCCGACCTCGGCGGCCCCACTACAAACCACGCCCGCGCCGACCCTGAGCATCATGCCGCCGCGCGGCATGGAGGACGGCCAGGTGCAGGGCACGGTGACTTTGCGCGTCCGGGCATCCGACCCCAGCGGCAAAGCGCCGTATGTGTCCCTCTTTATTGACCGCCAGTTTAAGACCCTGCGCAACTACGCGCCGTATGAGTTTAACTGGGACACGACGACGGCCTCCAATGGCTACCATACAATTGAAGCATTTGGCTACAACGATGCGCAGGCAGTCGGCCACGCGCAGTCCATGCGTCTGTACGTGAACAACCCCGGCGGACGCACCGAGCGGCGCACCGACCTGCTGGATGCCGCGCCCACAGCCCATGTCCACAAGGCCGTAAAGACGGCCCCCAAAGCGGCCCGCAAAGCCGTGTCTGTCGCGCGTCGCCCGCAGGCTCCGCTGCTGGCGGTTGCCAAAGCGACCACGCCGCAGATGGGGCGCGCGTCCAGCCGCTTGCGCATGGCGCAGGTGTTTGCGCTGATCCAGCGCAGCGCGCGGCTGTCCGAGATGCCGGCCCTGCCCGCGCCGTTTGTCGGCGAAGTGTCTGCCCCGCCGTCCCTGGGCGCGGCCAAGCCGACGGTGAAAGTCGTGCGTTCCCACGCGGCCGCGCCGACACGCGGCTTTAAGCCGTTCGTGCATGCTGCGACTGCCACTCTGGGCGGCGCGCTGCTGGCTTTGACGCCGTCCAACCATCCCGTGCGGGCAGGCAAGCCGCGCCTGATGCGCCTTGCGCCCGCCGGCCTGACCGGGGCGGAGCTGTCGTCCGAGTTTATGCTGTCCCCGACCCTGCCGCAAATCAAAGCCACTGTCAGCGCGCATACCACCTTGTCGTCAGGCCCCAGCAAGACCCTGCGCGTGATGACTGATGTGCCTCAGCGCCCGCTCACAATGCGCATGCAGGTGGCGCACGCCGCCAAAGCCTTGCGGGTGCATATCCCGAAGATGGCATCGCAGATCAACTGGCTCCGCACAGTAGGTCAGTCTACGGTGATGTTCAACAGCTCGCGCCTGCCGCTGGATCGCCCTCTGTCCGCGCAGGGCAGCGTGATGTTCGGCCCCCTGCGGCAGATATTCCAGCAGGGCGGCGGGTCGCTGCTCTGGCAGGCGCGCACGGGCGTCGTGCATGCCCGCAGCCAGGGCCGGGATGTTCTGGTGACCATCGGCAAGAAGAATGCGTTAGTGAACAACGCCGTCGTGATGATGGATGGCAAGCCGTACCTTAACGACGGACGCACGATGATCCCGCTGTCGTTTTTGCAGCAGGCCATGAATGTGAATGTCAACTATGACCCGGCGTCGGGCCATCTGGTGATTACCAGCAACTAGGAGAGCACAAAAAGCGCCCCTGCATCCTTTGGGTGCGGGGGCGTTTTCTCTGTTCGGGCGCGTAAACCTCTCATGCACGGGTGGCCGCCAACCGTCAGGGGAGAGGTTCCAAGAACGCCGACCTACACGCTCGCCGGGGCTTTGGGTGCGTCCACTTTCAGCGCGTCCGCTTTGGGCGTCTCGGTCTTGGGAGCGTCAGCCTTTGCCTCGGCGGGCTTGGCATCGGCAGCCGGGACGGACGCGGCGGCATCAGGCTTGGGCGCGGACGGCGTTTCGGCGGCTTTGGGGGCGTAGTCGTTGACGTAAAAGCCTTCTCCTTTAAACGCGATCCCCACGGGATAGATGCGCTTGCGCAAAGTCCCGCCGCAGGTTTCGCAGGTTGTCAACGGGTTCGCCTTGATGCTTTGCACTGTCTCAAACTGGGCTTTGCATCCCAAGCATTCGTAGCCATAAGTGGGCATAAACTCTTTACCTCGTGTTCAGCAGCAATAATTCTCTTTTGTATTATAACAAATTTCCTGGAAAGCATGGTTCCCGCAATGCCTGAAAGCTCAGCGACCAACGCCCTCACTCGCGAATCGGTCGCTTTGGATCACCTGACCACCGAAGCGATCAACCCGTCTCTGGCCGATATTGACGCGCTGGACACGCAGACGCGCCTGCGCCTGATGAACCGCGAAGATGCGCGTGTCGCCGACGCGGTCGCGCTGGAAATCCCGCAGATCGTTCGCGCCGCCCATCTCGCCGCCCGTTCGCTGCGGGCCGGCGGGCGGCTTGTTTATATTGGGGCGGGCACGAGCGGACGGCTGGGCGTGCTGGATGCCTCCGAGTGCCCGCCGACCTTTGGCGTGCCGCCGGGCCTGGTGCTGGGAATTATCGCAGGTGGGAACGGCGCGATGTTTCAGGCCGTGGAAGGCGCGGAAGACGACCCGGACCTCGGCGCGGCGGCGGTGATTGATGCCGACATCAGCGAACACGACACCGTGGTGGGCGTGACCGCGTCGGGACGCGCGCCGTTTGTGCTGGGAGCCTTGCGTCAGGCCATCAAGCGGGGAGCATCGGTGGTCGCGCTGACCAACAACCGTCCTTCCGAGGTGGAAGCAGTCGCGCAGGTGACGATTGCGCCGCTGGTTGGGCCGGAAGTGCTGGCGGGCAGCACGCGGCTCAAAGCGGGCACGGCGCAGAAGATGGTGATGAACATGATCTCCACCGAAGCGATGATTGAGGTCGGCAAGACCTACGGAAACCTGATGGTGGATGTGCAGGCGACCAATGCCAAGCTGCGCGCGCGGGCCGCCCGCATTATCGCGCAGATTACGGGGCTGGGTCTTGACCGGGCGCAGACCGCGCTGCAGGAGGCCGACGGCTCCGCCAAACTCGCCATTCTGATGGTGCAAACTGGGCAGACACTAGACGAAGCCCGGCTGACACTTGCGCAGGCGGGCGGTTTTCTGCGGCGCGCCCTCAGCGCATCGGGACGCCAATAAGCATGTCTCTAGGGAAACGCGGGCAATGACCACCAACGCCATTCTGCGCCTTGTGCGGGGGTTGTCGCGGGCGCTGCTGATAGTCGGCGCGGCATTCGTGCTGGCGGGGACGCTGGGCGCATGGGCGCAGGTGACATTGCTGCACAACATCCTGGTGTCCCTGCCCGGCGTGCTGTTTGCGAGTGGCGCGGCGTGCCTGTCCGTGGCGCTCTTAACGCTTTTGGGCGCAAGGCGTTTTCCCCTTCTGTGCCTGCTGGGGGCGGCTGTCGTGCTGGCGCAGACGCATCAGGCGGCGCAGGACGTTCCGCATTTGGTCAAGCACCAGATCATCGGGGCGCAATTGGCGCTGTTTCCGCTCAATCGATTATTAGACCAGTTTCACATTGGGGACGTGCAGATCGGGGATTGGTCGGTTCCCAATGCCGAGTTGCTGGGTGCGGGATTGGCCTGGACAATGCGCGGCGGGTGGGCGCTGCTGGCGGGCGCGCTGGCCGGGCTGCCGTCCGACCCGGCTCTGGCGTGGCTGGCGGCGAATACGGTGCGGTCGCGCTGCCGCGCGTGCGATGCCCGGTGGCTGCGCAGTCGTGCGGCCCGCTTCTGCCCTAGCTGCGGGAGCCTGGCGGACGCGCGGCAGCCGCCGCTGTGCCCCGAATGCCATCGGGAAGCAATTTTGGGCGATGTGCATTGTGTCGCCTGCGGCACGGCTTTGGGCACGGGGGTGGAAGTCCCTTATTCTTCCCAGTGACCAACTCCCTGCGGGCATGCCGACAATTGGAATATGACGAGTGCTGCTTTCCAGATGCCGCCACTGTGCCTGGCGCGCCCGGATGCGCCCAAGCCGCCCACGGCTGTGGCCGCGCAGGACGTTGTCGCGCGGATGCTGCATGCGCGGCTGGCGCTTGCGCCGTCGCCCGAAGAGTTGTTGTGGGGGGCAGGGACAATTCTGCGGCGCGGCTTCCATTTGGACTTTGGGGCCATCTATCAGGTTACAGTGGCGTGTCCGTCGTCGCTGACTTTGCTCGCGACCGAGGGCCTGCCGCCGGAGTTTGATTTTATCGCGCGCACCCTGCCGCTGCCCGACTATGCCGACATCGCCGATTTGCCGTTCAGCGGCGCGCATGGGGGCTGCTGGGGCGATTTCTTTGCTCCCCTCGCGGCGGCGTATGGGATGCAGGCGTGGCTGTTCCTGTCCATCACGCACTCAGACATGGCTGCCGTGCGCGCGTCCTTGCTGCTGGGCAGCCGCAATTCCGCGCGCTTTACGCCCGCCGACACCCTTCCCTTGTTCGCCCTGGCAGGTTCGCTTTCGCAGCAATGGGAGGCGAAGTTTCCTGCGTCTCGCCCCTGATACACAAAAAGCACAGGCCGCCCAACCCTGTTGGTCGGCGGCCTGCGCCCACGGCTTTGTTCACGCCGGACGCCTTGCGCATCGGCAGGGAGAGTTTAGCGGGTCAGTATCTGTTCGGTGCGCTGCCAGTAATCCGTCAAGCTGCGGTGGACGAAGCAGTCTTCTTCCGGCTGCACGACCACTTCATTGCGCGTCTTTTGCGAGAGGACGCGGCAGCGCCAGAGGCCTGCCGTCTGCCGCCCATTGGGGGCGACGACAAAAACACGCTCTTTTTGGGCGCAGGTGACGCACTGATGCGTCTGCGTCTCGGCGAAAGGGTTTGGCGATATTTCCTGCATTGATGTCATAGCATATGTCTCCGGGTGCGAATGGGGCGGCGCTTGCTTCCATCGCACAGAGTATACTGCATCGGTGACGCCGAATATGTTAAGATGAGGTTAAGTTTTCATGCAATGACGCGGCTTTTTTGCCGTTGTTACCACACACCAGCAGGGAGAGACACGGAGGGCGGGCACCCAAAGGCCGCCCTGAACTCAGGCATGTCCGCGACAGGGCCATTGACCCGAAACTGCGCTGTGGAATGCGGGTCGCTTGTCAGGCGCACACGCACGCCTTCGGGTCGCTCCAGGGTGCGCCAGCTCTGGGCGTAGGCGATAAAGAAGCGCTGCTCCGGCGTGAAGCCGTCTTGTTTGGCGCGGGGGCTGTTTCCCAATGCTTTTTCCAATGCGAGATAGGCAATCTTGAGGCCGCCGATGTCGGCGATATTCTCCCCCTGCGTCAGCGTGCCGTTGATATGCAGGCCCGGCAGGGGCGAATAGGCGCTGTACTGGGCGACAATTCCCTGCGCCCGCGCCGCGAAATTGGCCGCGTCCTGAGCCGTCCACCAGTTGCGCCGGGTGCCCTGCCCGTCATACTGCCGCCCTTCGTCATCAAAGCCGTGGGTCATTTCGTGGCCGATGGTCGCCCCGATCTCGCCATAGTTGACGGCATCGTCAGCCTGCGGGTCAAAGTACGGGGGCTGCAATATCCCTGCCGGAAAGTTGATGTCGTTCATTTGCGGGCTGTAATACGCATTGTTGGTGCGCGGGGTCATGCCCCATTCGCCTCGGTCTACAGGCTTGCCGACCTTGCTGAGAGTGCGCTGAAACTCGAACTCGTCCGCCCGCATGCCGTTGACCACATACGACGGGCTATTTACGTGCAGGTTGGAATAGTCGCGCCAGCGGTCGGGGTAGCCGATCTTTACGGCCATGCTGTCCAGCTTGCTTATCGCCTGGGCGCGCGTAGATGCGCTCATCCACGGCAGGGTTTGCAGGTCGCCGCGCAGGGCAGACTTGACGTTTTGCACCAAAGCCAGGGCGCGCGCTTTAGCATCGGGCGCAAAGGCACGGGCAACGTACAACTGCCCCAGGTCTTCGCCCAGGGCGGCGTCCGTGGCATCAATCATGCGTTTCCAGCGCGGGCGCTGGGCGGGAATGCCGCCCAGGGTCGTGCTGTAAAACTGGAAATTGGCGTCTGCGAATGCTTGCGGCAGGCGCGGCGCCTCGGTGTTGACCAGGCTCCAGCGCAGATAAGTCTTCCAATCGGAGAGGGGCAGCGTCGTCATCATGCGTGCCGCGATTTGGAAGAACTTGGGCTGGGCGACATTGAGCGGGCCGGGCTGCGACAAACCCAAGCTTGCGAAGAACGGCTCCCATGAGACACCGGGCGTGAGGGCGTCCAGCTGCGCCAGGGTCATTTTGTGGTACACAGCGGCAGGGTCGCGCTGCTGCACGGGCGTCATGGACACCAGGGCCAACTGCGTTTCCAGCGCCATCACTGCCTGCGCCTCGGCTGACGACTGCGCAGGCGTGTCGCCCAGCAACGCAAACGTCCGGGTAATATAGGCCACATAAGCCGCCCGCACGGCGGCGCTGTCGGCATCCGCCCGGATATAGCAGCCTTGTTCGGGCAGGCCCAATCCGCCCTGAAAGAGCTGGACGATCTGCTGCGCACTGTTCTCGTCGTCCTGCCCGACAGAGGTGTTGAACGCGGGAAACACGGCCAAACGGTCTAAGCGTGCCAGCTCTTGCTCCAGGCTGACCATGTCATGCACGGCATTAATCCGCGCCAGCTCCGGCGCGAGTGGGCGCAGGCCATCGGCTTCAATGCGGGCCGTGTCCATGCCTGATCTGTAAAACGCCCCGACTTTCCCCTCCGCGCTGCTTTCGGGGGCGCTGGTATCAGCCGCCGCAGTATCGACAATCTCGTGCAGCAATCCCTCGCTGCGGTCGTCTATCTCACGGTCTACGCCCGCCGACCCATGCTGAGGGTCAATCGACGCATGTTTCAGCCAGCCGCCGTTGGCATATTGAAACATATCCTGACACGGTGAGACACTCGGGTCTAATGCGCTTAAGTCCAGCCCGTGCCCCACGGTCTCTGCGGGCGGGTCGGCAAGAGAAGGCTTTCCCAGCACAAGCAATGCCCCGATGCAAACTCCCAAGCAGCGCGAAATCTTACGCATGAAACGTCCTCCGTCGCATTGTTCGCGAGCGGAGCACGGCTTTCCTGCCGCAGTGCACAGGACGACAGAAAGCCCTTGCTGTCGTCCCTAATCATAACAGATCGGCGCTATGGGCATAAGGCCCGACTTTTAGCTGCGCCGCGATGTCATCATAGGTGCCGTTCCAAGCGAACGCCTGTGGATATGTTTTCCATGGCATCAAGAAACGCTCGGTGACTTGAATACGTTTGGCTCCTTTTTTGCGCACGCGCTCGTAGAAAGTGACCAGCGGGCCGTCTTGCAAGTACCACACAAACGCGCGCGGTTTCTTGCCAGGCTGTGCATGCTGCCTTGCCGGGAGAGCATCTGCGATATAACTTTTGATCTCCCAAGGATTGTCTGCGCACATTGCCTCTGCAAGCGGAGAGTTCCAGTGGGCATCAGTAAGTTCTGTGATGTTCCAGATAGTGTCACATTTTTCTTGCTGTTCCAAATACTCAATGGGATGCTCATAGATATGTTCTCCGCCATAGCCGTCGGGGGTGCTCCATTTGCCATCCTCAAAAGTATTCAGCCCACGGTCCTCTATGAAGTTAGCGACGGCAGCCAATAAAGTTTCTGCTTTAATCAGCCAGACAGTAGGATGTGCATCCGCAGCAAAAACAACAAAATGTCTCATATATCTCTCCTGGTTCCGTCGGCCCCGCGTTGTTTCAATAGCTTATTCTACCTGTATCTAGGGCGTTGCAAAGGCGCACCAACGGCGTACCAATTTGGTCCGCCGTTGATACGCCTATACAACGCGTTTGCCATACCAAAGGCACTTCCATGCAGAGCAGGATCTGCACTCTGGACGGTCGGCGGGCAGGAGGGGCAGGCGTGGTATAATCAAGGACAAATGACAGACACGCAAAGCCATATCCGCAACTTTTGTATTATCGCCCATATTGACCACGGCAAGTCCACGCTGGCCGATCGGCTCCTGGAGGAAACCGGCACCGTCCAGAAACGGCACATGCAGCAGCAATTGCTCGACTCGATGGACATTGAGCGCGAACGCGGCATTACCATCAAGATGGCGTCTGTGCGGCTGAACTACAAAGCCGACAACGGCGAAAACTATCAACTAAACTTGATTGACACGCCGGGACATGTGGATTTCACCTATGAAGTGTCGCGGTCGCTGGCGGCCTGCGAAGGGGCGATCCTGGTGGTGGACGCCGCGCAGGGGGTGGAAGCGCAAACGCTGGCGAATGTCAACCTGGCGATGAACAGCAAACTGGCAATCGTGCCGGTCATCAACAAGATCGACCTGCCTGCCGCCGAACCCGACCGCGTGGCGGAAGAAATAGAAGAAGTGCTGGCGATTGACGCCACCGAGGCCATTCGCGCGTCGGCCAAAGAAGGCATCGGGACGCATGAGATATTAGAAGCGGTGGTGCGGACGGTTCCGCCGCCGCACGGCGATCCGAACAAGCCGCTGCGTGCGCTGGTGTACGACAGTCATTTTGATGCCTATTTAGGGGTCGTGGCGTATGTGCGTATTATCGACGGGTATGTGGAGCCGGGCACGCAGATTCGCATGATGGCGACCGATAAAGTGTTTGACGTGACGGGCGTGGGCATCTTCCAGCCGCGCATGAATGCTATTGGGAGGCTCAATACGGGCGAGGTCGGGTACATCACGGCCAGCGTTAAGACCGTGGGCGAGTGCCGGGTGGGCGATACGGTGACTTTGGCGCATGGCGGGGCGACCGAAGCGCTGCCCGGCTACCGGCAGGCCAAACCCGTGGTCTTTTGCGGCCTGTATCCGATTGACAGCAATCAATATCCCGACCTGAAGGAAGCGCTGGGCAAGCTGCAAATGAATGATGCGGCCCTGACGTTTGAACCCGAATCGTCGGCGGCGCTGGGCTTCGGCTTCCGGTGCGGGTTTTTGGGACTGCTGCACCTGGACATTGTGCAGGAGCGCTTGGAGCGCGAGCACAACCTGACGCTGATTGCCACGGCTCCCAGCGTTATCTACAAAGTGCATCTGACAGGCGGCGAGATGGAGGAGATTGACAACCCAGCCAACCTGCCGCCCGCTGCGTCCATCGCGTTTATGGAAGAGCCGTATGTGACCGCATCGGTGATTATCCCTTCCACGTATGTCGGGACGGTGATGGATTTGGCGCGGGAGCGTCGGGGCACGTATATCAAAACTGAGTACCCGGCCAAAGACCGCGTGATGATTTTTTACAAGCTTCCCCTCAATGAAATATTGATGGACTTCTTCGATCAGCTCAAGTCGCGCACGAAGGGCTATGCGTCGTTTGACTACGAGCTGTCGGGGTACGAAGAGGCTAAACTGGTCAAATTAGACATTATGATCAACAGCGACCCTGTGGACGCGCTGTCGTTTATCACCCATCGGGACAAAGCTTACGGGCGGGGCCGTCAATTGGTGGAAAAGCTTAAAGAGATTATCCCGCGCCAGCAGTTTGAGGTGCGGTTGCAGGCGGCGATTGGGGCCAAAGTAATTGCCGCCGAGAGCATCTCGGCCATGCGCAAGAACGTGATTGCCAAGTGCTACGGCGGCGACATCTCGCGCAAGCGCAAGCTGCTGGAAAAGCAAAAAGAGGGCAAAAAGCGCATGAAGGCCATTGGCAGCGTGGAGATTCCCCAGGAAGCGTTTATGAGCGTGCTCAAGCTGGGCGGGGATTAGAGCAGAGAGGGAAACAGAAACCATGTATCAGCAAGAACAAGTACGTATTCCTTATGACGAGTACAAGGCTATTGGAGAACTTCTGCGCGCGCACCTCAAGACGCATGAGGGGAAACTGCGCGCGATGGTTGCTTTTGGCGATCTTGTAACCAGAGGCAGCACGTTTGACATTGATCTGCTGGAAGTGGTGGAAGGCTGGCAGGGACCGACATCCATTGCCTTCGGCAGCTCTGCGGAACTGCCTTTGCGCGGGCAATTGCGCCTGCACTTGCTGACTCCCAAAGAGTTTGAGAACCCGACCAGCCTCACGGAGTTTGCTAAGCAGCGCCTGATGGATCGTGTCCAGGAAGGATACAACGTTATTTATGAAGACCCACCGCTTTATGCAGTCAACACCCTGACGCGGCCTCAACAGCCAATCAAAGACACCAATCCGCTTGATATTCTTGTGTCGGGTGGATGCTAGGAAGCATGACTGTTTCAGCGCAGGCACAATTTCCAGATAAGGACGTACTGGCATGTGCTTTGTTTAAGGAAGCCATACGTCACCAGGAAGATGCACGTATCCTCCATGATGCGCAACGTTATCCCGCCGCCATTGCCTCAGCGATGAAAGCAGCTGAACTAGGCGTAAAAACGATTATTGTTCTGGACGGCGCTTTAGGCTGGTGGGATAAAACCTTTATGACGCACAGCCCCATGACAGAGATTAAACTTAGTGCCGTTTTTTCAACATCATATCAGCACATTGGGAAATTACCGCCGAACTCTTATTGAAGATGTTGTAGAAATGGAAAGCCTTGCCCCTACAAGACCGGGTGCGAAAGCATACGACATCCAACGAGAGAAAAACCCTGAGTACCCATTCCTTTCCTACACAATTGATAACACCACAAAGGCAGGCAGTTTTCGATTGGACGCACCATCTTCCTATTTCACGCAAGCGCACAGCCACAAGTACTTCAATACGGCGCAAGATTTGCTGAACGCTCTCACAACACAGTACACGGATGTCGCTCAGTGGCAACTGACGCTACCTGAGAGTTTGTAGGCAAAAAGCACAGGAAGGCCATTGGCAGCGTGGAGATTCCCCAGGAAGCATTTATGAGCGTGCTCAAGCTGGGCGGGGATTAAAGACAAGCCGGGAAACGAATGAGCGAGATTTGCACACGAATGGGCGGGGCAGCACGGGCAGCATGCACTCTGTCCGGCGGGGCTGCGCATCCCATGGAACAACCAGCATGAGCGCAGCACAGCAGCCACTATTTCTATTAGAACTTATCATACGACATGTGCGTCTGTACGTTTGGCGGGGATCAAAACTTAAGGCACAAGAACTGCCCGACATGGCAGCTAAACATTTATGCAGCAGCAACTTAAAAAAGCAGCGTTTTTTGGTGAAAGCACCCAGATCGCACGAGTTTATAAGCAGGGACGACGGGAACAAGTGGCGGCGGCTACGGAATTGTACCCGCATATCGTGACCGGCGCGGATTTTGTCACGCACGTATCGCACCTGCAAGACTTAGAAGTGATCTTTTCTACATGGGGAATGCCGCCGCTGACAGAAGGGCAGATTGCCCAACTGCCGCGTCTGCGGGCGGTGTTTTACGCGGCAGGCTCGGTGCAGGGGTTTGCACGGGCGTTTTTGGAACGGAATGTTCTGGTGGTCAGCGCCTGGGCCGCGAATGCCGTTCCGGTCGCCGAGTTTACCCTGGCGCAGATATTGCTGGCGGGCAAGGGCTATTTCGCCAACACGCGGGAGTATGTGTCCCCGGAAAGCCGAAGTACAGCGTATCTCGGGCCGGGAAACTTTGGCGAAACCGTGGCCCTGCTTGGCTGCGGGCAGATTGGGCGGGCCGTGATTGCTTTGCTTCAGCCGTTTCACCTGCGGGTGGTGGTGTTTGACCCGTTCCTGACGCCTGACGCGGCGCAGGAGATGGGCGTTGTCAAAGTGTCGCTGGAAGAAGCGTTCGCACAAGGGATGGTAGTGTCCAACCATCTTGCCAACCTTCCTGAAACTGCTGGGTTGCTGCGCGGAGCGCATTTTGCGCAAATGCGGCTCCATGCAACGTTTATTAACACAGGGCGGGGCCAGACAGTCGCCGAAGAGGAGATGTGCGCTGTTTTGAATGCGCGCCCGGATTTAACCGCACTGCTGGATGTGACTCACCCAGAGCCGCCTGCGGCGGACTCAGCGCTGTACGCGCTGCCGAATGTTCAGCTCACAACGCACATCGCCGGGTCTGTCGGCGATGAAGTTGTGCGCATGGCCGACTACATGCTGTCGGAGTTTCGCGCCTGGGAGCAGGGGGAAGAGCTGCGTTACGCGGTCACGCGTGAAATGCTGTCTACCATGGCCTGATGGGGCAAAGGCAAAAGTGTTATGGCAGCACAAGACTCGATTTGGCGGACAGCCTATCTCGGTCTCGGCGCAAACCTGGGGAACCGGCAACAAACTATCAAGCAGGCCTTGAGAGAATTAGCCGCGCAGCCGACAATCAAAGTGGATGCGGTTTCTTCGCTCTACCAAACAGCGCCGGTCGGCAGGACGGATCAGCCGAACTTTTTGAATGCCGCAGCCGCAATCCGAACCATATTGACGCCAATGGAACTTTTGGCATACATTCTGCAGTTGGAACAGCAGATGGGCCGTGTGCGGACAGTGCGCTGGGGGCCGCGCACAATTGACATTGATATTCTGATGTATGGCAGCGAAGAGATCAACCAACTGAACTTAACTATTCCCCATGCGCGTCTTGGGGAACGCGCCTTTGCGCTGGTTCCGCTTGCAGAAATTGCTCCTGATCTCCGCCTGCCCGGCGACCGGGAAACAGTGCGGGAAAAGGCGGATCGTTTGGGACAAGACGGGAACATTTCGTTGGTCTCTGTCGTCTAAGAGTATGTTATCCGTGTGTGCAGGAACAAAACACAGCCTGCCCTGCGAGAGAAAAACCGGGCACGATGATTTATTCCTATGAAGCAAAGAACGAAACGGGCCACACAGTCACCGGTTCTTTGAGCGCACAAGATGAGCGGACAGCCGTGCGGCAGGTTCGTGACCTCGGCTTTTTTCCCAATGCGTGTCGCGGCTATCGACAGCATTGGGCGACGTGTGGGGCAGGCACAGCCTGTGTCCGCTTCGGGGCTGAACAAACTGCTTCAAACATTTGTGTACCCGATATGGTCGGGGGTGGCACCCATGGACCTGGCGATTTGTTATCGTCAGTGGGCGACATTGATCGGGGCCGGAGTGCCTTTGTTTCGCAGCCTTTCGTCTTTAACCATGCAGGCGCGCAGCGGAGCACTGCGGCGCGCCCTGGAGCAGATCGGGAAGACAGTGGAAGACGGTGGGACGCTTTCGGATGGCATGGCGCGCTTTCCCTGGATTTTCAGCGAGTTCCATCGCGCCATGATCCGCTCCGGGGAAAAGACAGGTGGCCTAGATACGACGTTCCGCCGCCTGGCTGACGCAATGGAGCAGGAGATGGCGCTGCGGCGCACCCTCCAGCGCGAAACGCTGACGCCAAAGATCACGCTGGTGTCGTCGTTCTTGCTGCCGCCGTTGTTTTACTTATTTCTGGGGGGCATCAAGGCCTATATTTCGCATGCCGTTCTGCCCCTGCTGGCGCTGGCGGGAACAGGGCTGGGGTTTTACACCATCAACCGCCTGGGAATGCAGCAGAAACGTGGTTATGATACGTTCACGGCCAACATTCCCGGCATCGGCGGGACGGTTCGATTGGTCGCGCTGGCACGGTTCGCGCGGGCGCTGGCGTCCCTTTACGGGGCGGGTGTCGGTATGGCGCAGGCTGTTCAGGGCGCAGCGGAAGCGTGCGGCAATGCCTTCCTCGGCACCAAGATGATCCGTGCCATCCCGGACATTGAAGCGGGGCAGGGCCTGGCCTGGTCACTGGGTAGAACCGGCGCGTTTCCCCCAATGGTCGTCTCTATGATCCAGACGGGCGAAGAAACCGGCAGCCTGGACGGGATGATGGACAAAGTCGCGGAGCATTATGAGCAGGACGTAGTTGTCCGTCTGCACCAGACAAGCGTCGCCGTGGGGACGGCAACTTTGCTGATCACCGGCGTGATTGTCGGCGCAATCGTCATTCAGTTTTACACAGGATATTTTACAACCATACTCAAGCCGGAATAATCACGCGGAGCGCTGGACCTTATTTATATCTTCTTCCAGCGTGCGTGTCGGGGAAAGGGGGATCATACCCGAGTTAGCAGAGTCATCTTTGGATGAGTTTATCGCAAGAGGAGAGTGCAGAAACATGAGTCTGCAGCGCAATTATTATGAAGTCATTGGGGTCACCCCCACAGCCACAACGGATGACATCAAGAAAAAGTATAGAGAACTTGCCCGTCAGTTCCATCCCGATGTGGTAAAAGATAAAACACTCGGCCAGAAAGTGTTTACGCAGATCAATCAGGCGTACCGCGTTCTGGCTGACCCCGAAAAGCGTTCTCAGTACGACACAACGCTTTTAACAGATAAGGTACGCAGTGGAACTGGAGTTTCGGCTGTCACCGCCCCTGCCGCGTCTGGCTCAGCAGGAGTTTCCTCGCGCCCCACTCAAACGCCAGCTTCCAGAGACGGCGCAGCCGCGCCGTCGCCCCCGCAGCCTTTGTCAGCGCAGCAAGCGGCCACTGTTGTACGCCTCATGGCAGACGCAGAAGGCGCGATGATGCAGAACAAGCTTGGCGATGTCAAGACGATCTGCGACAAGGTGATGCAGATTGACACGCGCAACTGCAAAGCGCTTGCGTTAATGGGGGATGCTTTGGTGCAGATGGGCAAACCGCGGGATGCGGCGGCGGCTTATCGCATCGCACAGCAGATTGCACCCAGCGCTTTGCTGCAAAACAAAATCAGCCGACTGGAAGGAACATCAGCGGCTGCGGCCACTGCGCCTTCCATGACACGGTCAGGGACAGGCACAAATGGAACAATTCCAAGTATGGGAGCGGGGGAGGCACAGCGAGCTAAACCTACCAGTGCGGACGAGGGAAAAGACGACAAGCCGGCATCCGGCTTGCTGAGCAGGCTATGGGGCCGAAAGTAAGCACTTCTATACCAGACGTTTGGGTATGAGCGAAATGTGCTTCCAGGGGATTTGACGGGCGAGGCTGTGGGCGGAAAGCCAGCAGTCCTCGCCCGTTTTGGCAAGCAGGAACAGCAGCACGGCGCCACGATGGTAACGTCGTCCGGCCTGCTTTCGCAGATGCGCAGTCACCTGGGCAGGTGTCATGGCAATGCCTTGACGGTAGAGACGAGGGGATGTCATGGCGACATATTCGCTGGCAACACACAGCATCTGCGCGCGAAAAGGAATACTGCTGCCATAGCGCCCAAATGGATAGCCGCTGCCATCCAGATACTCACGATGGTAACGCACAATATCAGCAGTAGGGCGCAGAACGGGAATGGCGTCCACAATGGCCGTTCCCACCCGCACGTAATCACGCAGCACGAAACGGTCTGTTGCTGTGAGGGATGTGGAGATTGATGGCTGCAAAGAACTGCTGATCAGCGGGTCCGGGTTGTTGAGCAAACCATAAGGCACGCTGACTTTGCCGATCCCATGCAGCAAAGCGGCATGCTCAAGATGACGCGTCTCCCACAAAGTCATGCCACACCAGCGTGCCATCAGCACGACGTAACGCGCTGTTTTTTCCGAATGGCCCACAAGATATGGCTCGCGCGACTCGACGGCACGTGCGAGAGCGATAAAAGTCTGGCGATAAGCATTCCGCATGCGCCAGGGCAAATAAAAGATGGCAGCCAGCAGCGCCGTGCCGACAATCGCGCCTGCGCTGACATTGACGACAGTTTCAACCATGGTCATACAGGGCTGCCCTCCGCTTCCCATGAACGCGCAGTTATCTTGTCGGCAGCTTTTGTGGTGAAAGGCGCATTCCACAGCGAATCGTGCTCCGGCTCAGGGGCAGCCTCCGCCCCAGCAGCCTGCTGAAGGTTTTCACGCTGAAGAATAGCTACGAAAACTTCCACAACTTCCGCATGGAACTGTGTTCCCGCGTGTTTGCGCAGCTCAGCAACCGCCGCTTCCGAGGTCATTGGGTCACGATAAGGTCGTTTGTCTTCCTTCGCCGGGCCGCCAACCATGGCATCATACGCATCCACCACGGAAATAATGCAAGACTCGACAGGGATGTCCTCGTTTGACAGAAGGCTTGGGTAACCATGCCCATCAGGCCGTTCATGGTGATGGCGTATCCAATGCGAGACTTTGCTGAAGTAACGAATACGCCCCACAATCTCCGCCCCAACTACCGGATGCCGCCGGATCATGGCCCAATCATCATCGGTGAGCTTGCCGACTTTGTTGAGGACGCGATCATCCACGGCCACTTTCCCAATATCATGCAGCACGGCAGCGTCCTCAATAAACTGCATGGATTCTGCCGGCAAGTGCAGCTCTTCCGCGATCTTTTTAGCCCAATGCGAGACACGGTGCAAATGTCCATGCGTGTACGGGTGTGACTCCTGCATGATACGTCCCAGCAGCTCCACGCCTTGTTTGTAGGCCGCAAGAATGCGGTTATGGTACACCACAGCCATGCGCGCGGCCCAGGTCGGCACAATGATAAAGATCACGCCCAGCCACCAATGCTCCTGGTAGAGCACGCCTGTCACGAAAGCAACCGGCGACAGGAGCAAAGAACTCGGCAGCAGCCAGCGTACATTATCGTGCCAGATCAAATCCCAGCGCTTGCCGAAAAAGCGGCTTGCCAGCATTGTGCTGAGCAGAGCATTAATGACGGTCGCAAGGATTGTACAAAGCGACAGCACGATCCAAGCCCACGCGGAAGGCGTTTCCCCTGTTCCCAGTCCCCCATGCCGAAAGGTCAGCCAATGCAGCAGGGCGTACAGAAACGCCGGGATGCCGACTTCCAGTATTCCGGCAGCGACCATTTGAGACGCCTGACGCAGGCGATTGCGGCTGCGGCGCGGGATTGCAATCAAGGCATCCGTGAGCAGGCAGCAGACAGCGATTAGCAGAGAGGCGGCGGCGCCGAATAAGCCCGTGGCGGCCAGCAGAATAGGAACCACCGGGGACGTTGAAAAGGTGGCTTCCGGCATGCTCAGCGGCAGCAGGGAAGCAGCGACAGCCAGCGCCACCAGCGTGCCGATCCCTTTCCAATCCTGTGGATGCACGGGGCTAAGAAAGAAACAAAGCACGAACACCAGCGTCGCCGCACCCAGCAGCTTTCGCCACAGATGCAAATACTCCGGTGTCCAGCGACTGGCCGCCGGGGGCAGGGATGCCTCCGGTTTTGATTGTAAGGAAAGCGATGGTGTAGACAATGCGACGCCACTAGAATCAGCCATTAAAGATCAAGCAACTTAATAAGTTCTATTATCCAAGTTAATAAACTCTATTATCGGAACAAAAGGCGGCAAACTGCAGAATGATTTATGATCGGCTTTGCGGGGCTTTGCTGCATCGTTCCGTGACTGAACCCCGCTCTAAAGAGCACGGCACCAAACGGGAGCAGCATCGCTCTGAGTATCTGTCGGATAATCGCCGACTCTGTGTGTCCATGCAGCGAAAAAATTAAGGGCTGCGGAAAAACGCGTGAGTGAGTAAAGGGTCGCTAAACCACAGCGACCAAAAATGATCGCTGGGCGCGCACTATTCGCCGGGGCAAAAGCTGATACGATTGCAGCCGCTCAGGGCGGAGGCGGTGATCGCTTTGATCACGTTGGACAATACTGTCATGGGTGTTGGTTTTCTTTGATATGCACGGCTCACGCCGAAGCGCGGCGCCGTCTTCGCTCAAGGAAGGCTCCTGTCGAGCCTGGGTGTTTTTCCACAGCCCAATCGTGGACATCAGCGCTGCTCTTCAAGTCCAGCGTTGATGCCGCAAAATGGTGATAAAATTATCAAGGCCCGGCCAAAACTTGTGTTTGTAACGATGACAAACAACTGCCGGAGAAAGTGAAAAGACGAGTAAACGACGGGTAAACGGCTAGAAATCGTCCTCTATTGCCGAGAGCGTGATCCGCCGGTTGACGGCATCAAGGGTTGCGTTCACGACGGCTTTCCAAACATCATGGCGCACCAGGGCGGAGCCGGTCAGCAGTTCTTCGCCTTTGCCCAGCGTCAGGGCGCTGACCAAGACCACCGCCGCGCCATGCCCCGCCAGATTAACCTGCAAACTCAAATCTTCCACCACCATCGAGCCATCCTGGTCGCCGCTGTTTTCCACGGCGCGCAGAGCTGCCGTCGAGATCAATCGTGCCTGGTTGTGCGTGGAGGCATGGCCGCAGGCCGACCCGGTGTAAATCTCTTCATCGCGCCGCAGATGAACCGACGCTTCCGCGCGCGCCCCGCTGACCACCAGCCCGACATCGACAAACTTCAGGCGCAGCCGGTCTGAGGCGCCCTGCCCTCCCGCAAGCGACGAGCGGCCCTGCACCTGGGCGATGCTGATTTTTTTATAATCAATCGCCACGTCCAAATGCGCCTTCAGCCCCGACTCAATGTCACGGGCGACCTGCTTGGGGGCACGCCGCGCATTGACAAGCACATGCAGCTCGCTGATACGCCCCAGCGGGTCTAGAACCACCCGCGCCGAGACGACATCTTTCAACTGCCGGACAACATCTTCAATTTGTTCTGCGGAAACATAGCGTCGGGCAGAGGCGGCAGGAGAAGCGTTTGCGTGTTCCAATAATTCGGTACTCCGTCTTTTGCAAAAGCGCTTCCTGGCTTGGCTCACCACCTGACGTTTGTTGCGTGAGCAGGAATACAATTTGCTTGTTTCACATTGTAACACGGATTTTCGCTATTCGCGCGGAAGAGTGCCTGCTTCGGAAAAAATATTTTTATCTTTTTTGCAGTCGGTAATTTCAGGCAGGGAGATCGGTTCGGCTGCCACTGCCCTATCAACCACGCTCGGGCAGCGGGTCGGCCTGCGGCGGCAGGCGAGTCTGCGCGAGCATCGCGCGGTGGCCTGAGTGCTGATGGCAAGGGGGTGACGCAGGGGGCATTCGCCGTGGGCGTAATCGGCTTGCCCTCCCGCAGCAAAGGCGTACCAACGACGGAAGAAATTGTTCCGTCGTTGGTACACGCTGGAAATACCGAGGAAAGCCGAGGACACCGGGCTTGGAGCACGCAGGGCGCGGGGATAGATGCCGGGCGCAGGCGCGACATCGGCGACGCGCAGCATGAGTATTTCACGCAGGCCTGCCGATAATGAAGGGCAAAGGATGCGGACGCGGTTATTTCGGTTCGGTCTCGCCGAGGCTGGCATCTTTGCCGAACACAAAGGGACTGCCTGTGCCGATGTCGCTGCCGACAATGTCGCCGCTGTTGCCTTCGGGGGTCAGCAGGCCTTCAAAGTCTTCGGGGCGAGGCGTGCGGCCTTTGGTGCCGCGCAGGCCGTTGGCGGCATCAATGGCGGCTTCCTCGGGGGTTTCCGTCCTGGCGGCGATTTCGTTGGCGAGGGTGTGGTCGATGGCAGCGCCGCCCAAAATGGCGCGGTCGGCAGTTTCTTCCGCCTGGTCGCGAAAGGCGGGTTCGGCGGCGCGTTCGCCGGATGACAGATTGTTGTTGGGGACTAAGTTGTTGTCAAGGGCCATAAAGTTCTCCGGTGCGCGGGTGCTTGGATTGATAGCATAGTGTTCCCGTGGGACGGGCGGGACAAACGCGCCGCAGGGCCGACTCTAAGCATTGGCCCTATGCCTTGAGGAACTTACCCCCGGCCCTTGTTAGGAACCTACGCCCGGCCCCTCCCTCAAGGGAAGGGAGCAGGAAAGAGCAGCCCTCCGGGTCGGCCAGTGCAGCCCTCCGGGTCGGCCAGTGCAGCCCTCCGGGTCGGCCAGTGCAGCCCTCCGGGTCGGCCAATGCGTTAGCGGGGAACACCCCTAGTCGCAGGGCCTCCATAGCGGGGAACAGGGCGGGGGGCCTTCCTGTCAGTTTCCAGGCTTACCCTCAAGCAGCGCTCCAAAGTGGCTTCCTTGACACCCGGCGAAAAGTGACGGATAATGAATGGTGAACAGAGTGGTGACACAGATGCCTGAATGGGATCATAACTTAGCGCCTTTGCTGGTGGAAGCCGCCCGGCTGTGCGCGGAAGATGCCGAAGATGCGCCCGCCAAAATCGCGGCCCTGGCGGGGCGGGTATTGCAGGCAGCGGGCGCGGCGCTGTACCAGGTGGTCGCGGGGCCGGAGGGGGCGGAGCTGCGCCTGGCGGGCGGGGCGGAAACGCCGGACTTGCGCGCGGCGGCAGGCGCGGCCAGAGTGGCAGGAGGCCAAAAGAAGGCATTCGGCACGGCCTGCGCGGTGGCACTGGGGCCGGAAGACGCTCCTCTTGGGGTGTGGGCGGTGGATTTTGCCGGAGCGCGGGACGAGGCGGCATGCCGGGCGATGGCGGAAGCGCTGGGGCCATTTTTCCTCATTGGGCTGCGCCAGGGGCATCTGCGCACCGAGGTCGGCGAAGCGCAGCAGCGCATGGCGCAGGCGCAGCGCGATGTGGAGCGGCGTATTCGGGAAGTCGCCACCGTGTATGAAGTCGGGCAGGCGATGGACAAAGTGGAGATTGACCGCCTGCTGGAGATGATTACCGAGCGGGCCGCGCAGGTGATGGAGGCGCAGGCGTGTTCTTTGCTGCTGAAGATGGCGGAAAACGAGCCGTTTATTATCGCGGCTTCTTACGGGCTGGCCGATGAAGTGGTGGAAAACACGCGCATCTTTGTCGGGGAAGGCATCGCGGGACAGGTGGCGGCGACGGGCGAAGCCCTGCGGCTGGACTCTTTGGTCGGGGATGCGCGGTTCCAGGATGTGCAGGCGCGGCAGGCGGGGATTGGGTCGTCCATCTGCATGCCGATGCGGGATGAGAACGGGCGGGTGCAGGGCGTGCTGTGTATCCGGCGCGCGGTGGATCGCCCCTGCTTTACCGATGAAGACCTGCGGCTGTTTTCCATCTTCGGCACGCAGGTGTCTTTGGCCGTCAACAATGCGCAGCTTTATGCGCGCCTCAACCATAAGCTCCAGGAGCTGTCCACGCTGGCTGCGCTGACGGAAACGATCTCCTCCACGCTTGACCTAGATCAAGTGCTCAACCAAGTGGCGGACAACATCGTGGATGTCGTCCATTTTGATCGCTGCCGCATTTATCTGGCCGACATGGAAACGGGCAAGTTCGCGCCGCGCATCATGCGGGGCTATCCGTGGTCGCCGCTTCCCGCGCCCGAAGAAGAGTTTGAAATGGGCGAAGGCGTCATCGGCCAGGTGGCGCAGCGTCAGGTGCCGATTTTGGTGGAAGACATCGGCGACACGGTGCCCGAGCTGCGGGCCTACGGCGAGCTGCTTGGCATGGAGTCGTACTATGCGCAGCCGATGGTCGCGCGCGGGCGGTGCATCGGCGTTCTGGTGGTCAGCAACACCGGCCCGCATCGTCCGATCACGCCGGGCAGCACGGACTTGCTGTCTACGTTTGTGGGGCAGGCAGGCATCGCGATTGAAAACGCGCGCTTTTATCAGGGCCAGGAGAATCGCTTTACGGAACTGACGACGCTCTACGAGTTTTCCAGCACATTGGCTGCCACCTCCGGGGTGCAGACAGCGGCGGAAACGATTACCGAGCTTGCCATCAAGATCACGGACAGCGATGCCGGGCTGCTTTTGCTGTTTGATGCCGCCAAAGACGGCCTGGGCGCGCTCCACTGGCATGGAGTGGAACCCGAACTCAGCCAGCGGTTAAAATCGTTTGTTTCCCCGGTTCCGGTCTGGCCCCAAACGCGTGACATTCGCCTGCCGCGCCTGCTGTCGCGCGACGATGCCGAGTCCGCGCTGGGGCCGGAGTGGCGTCCGATCCGGGCATTGTTTATGCGTCAAAACAGGGCCGCCGCCCTGATCCCTTTGATTGTGGACGATGAACTCATCGGCTTTCTCATCTTGGGCCGGCAAAGCGGCGAGTACAGCAGCGGCGCGGTGACTTTGATCGCGGCTGCCTCGCAGCAGGCCGCTGCCGTGCTCGCCAATGCCCGTTCGTATGAGCGGCGCATTGGGCAGCGGGAGCTGGAACTCTCGGCCATCCGCGAGCTGATGCAAAAGCTGCGGGCGGCCACCGCTCTTGATGAAGCCTTGGACTCAATACTGGACATTGTCGCCAGCCTGGTCTGGAGCGATGAGTCCTGCCTGTTCACAATCAACGACGACGGCAAAACGCTGACCGTGCGGGCCGCGCGCGGCCCGAACTCCCAGGCGCGGGTCGGGCGGGACACGCTGGCTTTGGACGGCGACAGCATCGCCGCGCGTGCCCTGCGCGAACGAACCGCGCTGATTGCGGCGCAGTCGGGGCGCAAAAAAAGCAGCGCGGCGCCCTCGGAGCTGGCCCTGCCCCTGATTGTCGGGGACGAGATGATCGGCGTGCTCACCATGCAAAGCCAGTCCCGGAATGTGTATAGCGAAGAGAGCGTCAAGATGCTGCACCTGGTCACGTCGCAGGCGGCCACGATTTTCCGCGAGATGAGCAGCCTGCGCACATTGACCCGCTACACAGACAACATCCTGCGCTCCATTGCCGCAGGGGTGATTACCGTAGACAAAAACGGGTTTATCGTCACCTGGAATCGGCGTGCCGAGGAGATTATCAACCTGCGTTCGCACCAGATTGTCGGGCGGCACTACAGCGAGTTTATCCAGATGCTGCAGGTGGACACACCCGTGCGCGACGAAACCATGCGCATGGTGGAAATGACCGCGCAGACCGGCAAAGTCTTTACGCGCAACCAGCTCTGTTATCGGTCGCCGCAGGGGGACGAGACGTACGTCAACTTGTCGGCCTCGCAGCTGCGCTCCGAGGCGGGCGAGTATCTGGGCATTGTCGTGGTGTTTGAAGACGTCACCAACGAAATCCAGATGAAAGAAGAAGTGGAGCGGGTCAGCAAACTCGCCGAAACCGGGCAGCTCGCGGCCAATATCGCCCATGAATTGCGCAATCCATTGTCGTCCATCAAAGGCGCGGCCCAGCTTTTGCGCAGCGAGCTTCCCCCCGACTATGTCGCCCAGCACGGAGAGTTCTTAGACATCATCGTGGACGAAGTCAACGGCCTCAACCGCATGACCACCGAATTTCTAGAGTTCAGCCGCGTGACCCCGCCCGAGATGCGGCAGGTCAACCTGAATGCGCAAGTCTCGCGTCTGCTTCAGTTCATGCAGACATATCTCAGCGGCCATGAAGTGACGGTCATTCCCGCATTGGATGACGACGTGCCCCTGCTGTTTATCGACAAAGGGCAGATCGAGCAGGTGATGAAAAACATCGTCATCAATGCCGTGCAGGCCATGCCGCACGGCGGCTACCTCACGATTGGGACGCGCTACTTCGCCGCCACCGACATCGTAGAGTTGTCCTTCACCGACACCGGCAACGGCATCCCCCCAGACAAGATGGAGCAGATATGGACGCCGTTCTTCACCACCAAAACCAAAGGCACCGGCCTCGGGCTGGCGATTGCGCGCAAGATCGCCGAGACGCACGGCGGGCGCTTGTCCGTGCGCACCACGCCCGGCGAAGGGTCAACATTCACCCTGCACCTGCCGGCCAACCCGATGCACCTGGACATGAGGTCGCACGCGCGCGCCGAGATCACCGAACAGCGCAGCGACACGCCGGGCGCGCTGTATGAAGCCCGCGCCTCCTACACGACCGATTAGTCCCATAACTCTCCACCGTATCTCCATTCTCATTTTCAGCAAAGGCAGTACCCGTTGTATGAGCAGTACCACAGCATTCCCCAAAGCAGACGGCAAAGCAAGCGAAGCAAGCAGAAAGACATTGCTGATCGCCGACGATGAACCCAATATCCGGCGCATTCTGCAGGCCATTTTTGTCAAAGACGGCTACGATGTCCATGTTGCCGAGAACGGCGTCAAAGCACTGGAAATGGCCGCCGCACAGCCCGTGCATGTCCTCATCACCGATTTGATCATGCCTGATATGAACGGCGTAGAGCTGCTGCAGAAGATCAAGCAGCGCCAGCCGGGTGTCACCGCAATCATGATTACCGCCTATGCCACCATCAAAACGTGCGTGGACGCGATGCACTACGGCGCATCGGATTATATCACCAAGCCGTTTGACGTGGACGAGATACGGGCCGTGGTGAAGCGTGCCCTCGCGCGTTCGCTGGAGGCGCAAAGGGCCGCTGTCGGCGGCTTAAGCGCCAAACGCGACATGCCGCCGATGGGCACGGCGATCAGCCCGGCCATGCTGGAAGTCAACAAAACAGTCACTCGCGCGGCGGCCTCCCGCGCGACGGTCCTGGTGCGCGGCGAAAGCGGAACCGGCAAGGAGCTGGTCGCCCGCGCCCTGCATGAGCAGTCCGAGCGTGCCGGGGAGCCGTTTATCGCCGTGTCCTGCGCCGCTTTGTCCGAGACATTGCTGGAAAGCGAGCTGTTCGGGCACGAGAAGAACGCCTTCACGGGGGCAGCCACCGAGCGCAAAGGCCGGTTTGAGATGGCGCACGGCGGGACATTATTCCTAGACGAGATTGGGGACGTGCCCCTGCCCGTGCAGATCAAGCTCCTGCGCGTGCTCCAGCAGCGCGAGTTTGAGCGGGTCGGCGGCACCAAAACACAGAAAGTGGACGTGCGCGTGGTCGCCGCCACCAATGCCGACCTAGAGAAGCTGATTACCGAAGGCAAGTTCCGCGAAGATTTGTACTATCGCCTGCATGTCATTCAGATACTGCTGCCGCCCTTGCGCGAGCGCACCGAAGACATCCCCATGCTGGTGGAAGGATTCCTGCGCAAGTTCAACGCCGAAAACGGAACACAACTGTTAGACGTTGACACGGCGGCGCTGCACTGCCTGCTCGGCTACCCCTGGCCCGGCAATGTACGCGAATTGGAGAACGCGATAGAGCGCTGCGTTGTGCTGGCCGACCGGGATGCCCGAACATTGACCCCGGACCTGCTGCCCTCCGTCATTCGCGACCGGATGGCCTACTAAGCGCCCAATTTCACTCGCTGACCTGTTCCGGTTGCATCCTGCCTATTCTGGGCAGTATAATAACAGTAAGAAGACAGGGGCAGCAATCGAGTGGCGGGAACAAAACAATACAGCACGGCTATTGCCTGGCTGCGCCGGGACTTGCGCGTGATGGACAACGCTTCTCTGCACCATGCCTGCCAATCGGCAGAGCATGTCATTCCCTTGTTTATTTTAGATGAAACCATCCTGCGCAGGCCCGATACCGGCGCCGCGCGCGTGGCGCTTCTGCTGGATGCCCTGCGTGTTCTGGATACCAACTTGCAGGCGCGCGGCGGCAGATTGATCGTGCGCGAAGGCAAAACCCCGGAGGCTTTGCTTGAGGCCGTCAAAGAGTTTGGGGCCGAAGCCGTGTTCCATCATCGCGAATACGAGCCATTCGGCGTGGCGCGCGATGCCCAGGTCAAAGCGGCGCTGAACGCGAATGGAACTGCCCTGGAAACATTCAAAGACGTGGCCTTGTTTGAAGCCGGAGAGATTGTCACGCACGGCGGGCAGCCATACACGGTCTTTTCGCCCTACAAGCGTGTCTGGTTTGACAAGCCTGCCGATGCTCCCCTGCCCGCTCCGCAGCATCTCTCCGTGCCGAGCAAAGCGCACGGCATTCCTCTCCCCAAAGCCGACCTTCTGAAGTTCCATACGCAGCAGACTTTTGCCTGCGGGGGAGAAACTGCCGCACAAGAGTTATTGGATACGTTTCTCCAGCACAAAGTGGTGGACTATGGCGCGCAACGCGACCTGCTGGCCTCGGACGGCACGTCTCGGCTTTCCCGGCACCTTCACCTCGGCACGCTGGGCATGCGCGCCATGACTGATGCCGTCCGGCAGGTGTCTCAGAAGGAACGCGCCAAGCCCAATCCCAGCAAAGAAGCGCGCGCAGAGCATCAGGCATCCGGTGGCGGGGCGTCGTCTTTTCTCAACGAAATGGCCTGGCATGACTTCTATTTGCAGATACTCGCGGAGTTCCCTCATGTCGCTGGGGGCGCGTTCCGCCCGCAGTTTGATGCGCTGGAATGGGAAAACGATGAAACGCTCTTTGAGGCCTGGAAGCAGGGGCGGACAGGGTACCCGATTGTGGATGCCGCCATGCGCCAGATGAACGGCGAAGCCTGGATGCACAACCGGGGCCGCATGATAGTCGCCTCGTTTCTCGCCAAAGATTTGCTGATTGACTGGCGCTGGGGCGAGCGGTACTTTATGCAGCAACTTGTGGACGGCGATCAGGCGGCCAACAATGGCGGCTGGCAATGGGCGGCAGGCACCGGCACCGATGCCCAGCCGTTCTTTCGCATATTCAACCCGACGCTTCAGGGCGAAAAGTTCGACCCGGAGGGCACGTATGTGCGCCGCTGGGTGCCCGAGCTTGCCAAGCTGCCCGCGAACATGATCCACACGCCCTGGAAGCTCTCCCCCGCCGAACGCGCGCATCTGGGGTGCTTGGACTATCCCGCCCCGGTTGTGGACCATGCCGCCCAGCGTGCCAAAGCGCTGGCGATGTACCAGAAGGCAGTGCCCTCCAAATGATCGGTCGCGCTATTTTCTCTCCCCTTGTTTTCGTGACTTTGGTTCGGCGCGCAGTACAGATTGCCTGCGCCTGTCTTGCGCTTACGCTTGTCTTTGCGTCCGCGCGACCGGCGCGCGCGGCCCCCGCCTCCCTGCGGCCCGATGTCCTGATATTGGTCTATGCGCTGTCGTCGGGGCAGGGGCAGGTGGGCGTGACCTATCCCACTGTCGTGCCGCATGCCCAGGCGCAGCGGGACCTGAAAGCGCTGCAGGCGGAAACCGGCTGGCGCTTCAGCGGGGTCAAGATTACCGACCTGCCGCCCCCCATCCAGAACGCCAAAGGCAAGATGACTGGGCTGGAATGCACGGTCTCGGGCGCGCTGACGCCCCGCTCGGACACGCTGGAAGTTGCGCCGTTCATCAATGCCTTTCGGGGCTATCACCAGATCGGCCTGACCTATTTTACCGAGCCGGGCTTTGGGTTCCAGGGACTGCGCGACTATGCCGACACTCATGTCCAGATTGCGATGACCCAACATGGCACGACTTATTCGTACCAGATTGTCGTGCGCGACCCGCATTTCGGCAAATTGACCTTGCCGCGTTATCAAATGCGGCCCGGCCAGGCGCGCTCGGTCAGCGCGGGGGGCGATACGCGCCGCCCCGCGCGGCCCTGGCTGGTCGTGCTGGTGCTGCTGGCGGCTCTGGGCGCGGGCGCTGTTGTGTACAGCCTTTTGGCGAGGCAGCTTTAGAACGTCCCGGCACGGGGGCATCGACGCCCCACGCAAAGCCGGACAAGCGTGAAAGGAACGAGAACGATGATTGAACTGGATGCACTGCTGCGGCTGGCAGCGGAAAAGAAAGCCTCGGACGTGTTTATGAAAGCAGGCAGCCCGCCCGCCATGCGCCTGAACGGGCGCGTGATTGTGCAGGAAGGCCCGCCGCTGACCCCCGACGACACCCGCAGCCTCGCCTACAGCGTCATGACCCACGAGCAGATCGGGCGGTTTGAGCACCGGCACGAGCTGGACATCGCGTTTGAGATTCCCGGTATCACGCGCATTCGCGCCAATGTTCACCAGCAGCGCGGCTCCATTGGCATGGTGTGCCGCCTTGTCCCCTTAAAGATTTATTCTTTGGAACAATTAGGCATGCCGCCGGTTTTGGCTGAGATGACCCGCGCGCGCCAGGGCCTGATTTTGATCACCGGCCCTACGGGTTCGGGCAAGTCAACCACGCTTGCGGCCATGATTGATCTCATCAATTCAACCCGTCAAAGCAACATTATCACCGTAGAAGACCCGATAGAGTTTGTGCATCCCGACAAGCAGAGCATTGTGTCCCAACGCGAAGTCGGCCTGGACACCGACTCGTTTATGGATGCCATGAAGTATATGATGCGCCAGAACCCGGATATCATTCTCGTTGGGGAGATGCGCGACATTGAGACTATGAACGTCGGCCTCGCGGCGGCGGAAACCGGCCACCTGGTCTTTTCCACGCTGCACACCGCCTCGGCGGCGGAAACCCTGGACCGCATCATCAACTTGTTTCCCCCGCAAGACCGGGACATGGTGTGCCTGCGCCTGTCGGGGTCGCTGAAAGGCGTCGTGTCTCAGAAGCTGCTGCCGCGCACCGACGGCACAGGCCGTGTCGCGGGCATTGAGATTATGGTGGTGACGCCCACCATTTCCAAGCTGATTGAAGAAGGCCGCGCCTCGCAGCTCTACGGCGCGATTGCCGAAGGCAACTTCTGGGGCATGCAGACCATGAACCAGTGCCTGCTGAAGTTCTTCCGCGCGGGCCTGATCTCCGAAGAAGAGGCCATTCACAATGCGGGCAACGTCACCGAGATGAAGCAGATGGTGCGCCGTCCATAGATACTTACGCGCCGTACTAGAAGCTCCACACAGACATGAAGAAAGGGCCGCGCCTGCATAGGCGCGGCCCTGTTGCTTGCTTATCAGCGGCGGCGGCCTTTGGGCGCACGGCGCGGGGCGGCCTGCCCTCCGGCAACCGCCTCGGGAGCGCCCGCCTCGCCCATGCCGTCCTCGTCCGCGCCCTGCATCAGCATCGGGCGGATGTTGGGGCCTTGCGGCTGCTGCGGCTCCAGGCTGATCTGGATATGGGACATGATCCGCACGACTTCTTCCTGCACGGATGCCAGCATCTGCTGGAACATGTCGTAGGCTTCCTTTTTGTAGATCACTTTGGGGTCGATGCCTGAGTAGCCGCGCCACCCAATCCCCTCGCGCAGATAGTCCATATTGGAGAGATGCTCCATCCAGTGCCGGTCCAGCGCCCCCAGAGTGACCTGCCTCTCTAAATTGCGCATCTCGGCGGGGCCTTCGTCCGTGCCAATGGTTTCAATAAAGTGCGCTTCCTTGTCGGCATACGAGCGCTCGGCGGCCTCGGTAATGAGGCTGGCGACTTCCGACCGGGACTTGTTCTTCAGCGCATCCGCAGCCACGTAGTTCACGAGCGGGAACGTTTGGTTGAGGCTGTCGTACAGGCCGTCCAAGTCCCATTCATCGCTGGCGACACTCTCCGGCGCATAGAAGTTCAGGTCGGCCTGCACCGAGTCCACCAAGTAGCCGACCACGGTGTCATGCAGGTCCGCACCCTCCATCACCTGGCGGCGCTGGCCGTAGATGGTCTCGCGCTGGACATTCATCACGTCGTCATAGTCCAGCACGTTTTTGCGCTGGTCGAAGTGGTGCATCTCCACTTTCTTTTGCGCGCGCTCGATCATCTTAGACAGGATGCGGGCGTCAATCGCCTGGTCTTCCGTCCAGCCCGCCAGCATCGGGGAGTTGGCTTTGTCCCCAAACAAGCGCCACAGTTCGTCCTCTAGTGACACGAAAAAGCGGGACTGGCCCGGATCGCCCTGACGACCCGCGCGTCCGCGAAGCTGGTTGTCAATACGCCGCGACTCGTGACGCTCACACCCCAGAATTGCCAGGCCGCCCAGCGTACGCACCTCATCGGCCTCGGCCTGATGCTGCGCGCTGCCCTTTTCACCGGCGGGCGTCAGGCCCACAATCGGCTTGCCGCCGCGCCGGTATTGGTAGGCATCTTCCTCGCCCTCGCCCGCGTCGTCGCCGACCAGGCTGCCGCCGAGCAGAATGTCCACGCCGCGCCCGGCCATGTTGGTGGCGATTGTGACCGTGCCTTTGCGCCCGGCCTCGGAGACGATCTTGGCTTCTTTTTCGTGCGACTTGGCGTTCAGGATGTTGTGCGGAATGCCATGCGTCAACCCCTCTTCCAAGTAGTGCTTGTTAGCGGGCGCGACTTCCAAAAGCTTGGCGAGCGCATCAATATTGCGCGGGTCTTTCATGGATGTCGGCACGTCAAAATGTCGGGCGACTTCTACTAATTTGCCCGCCGTGAGCGTCGGCAGCTTTTGATTGAGCAAGGCGCTCCAATCGGCGTACTTGGCTTTGTCCAGCCCTTTGGCCGTTTCCAGCTTGTCGCGCAATATGTCAATGAGGCCCAGCATTTCCAGGCGATCAAAGCGCAAACGCTCGGAGACACGCTCGCTCATTTCCACCGAGCGCGTGCCGACCAGCACCGGCTGCTGCTTGGCGTACATGGAGAGAATCTCCCGTGCCAGCCCGCGCAGCTTGGCCTCCTCGGACTTGAAAATCACGTCGGCCAGGTCTTTGCGCACCATCTCCCGGTTGGTGGGGACGCTGACAACGTCCAGCGCGTAGATTTTGCGGAACTCGTCTTCTTCGGTCTTGGCCGTGCCGGTCATGCCGCCCAGCTTCGGGTACAGGCGAAACAGGTTCTGGAAGGTGATTGTCGCGAGGGTCTGGTTCTCGTTTTCAATCTTGACCCCTTCTTTGGCTTCCACGGCCTGATGCAGGCCATCCGACCACCGGCGCCCGAACATCAATCGCCCCGTGAACTCGTCAATAATAACGACTTCGTCTTTGCCTTCCTCGTTCTTCTTGACCAGGTAGTCAATATCGCGCCGGTAGCAGGCGTGGGCGCGCAGGCCTGCATTGGCATGCTGCATCAGCGACAGGTTTTCCGGGTCGCTGAGGTTCTGCACGTTGAGGGCAAGCTCCACCCGGCGCTGGCCGTCGTCGGTGAAGACCGCCGTCTTTTGCTTTTCTTCAATCTTGTAATCCCGCTCCTCTTTGAGCTGGCGGATAATGCGGTCCATCTTGCCGTACAAATCGCTGGACGCTTCCGCCTGCCCGGAGATAATCAGCGGGGTGCGGGCTTCGTCAATGAGAATCGAATCGACTTCGTCCACAATCGCGAACATGAGTTCCGGCTGGGCAAGCTCCTGGCCCGGCTGCGTGAGGTTGTCGCGCAGATAATCAAAGCCATACTCGTTGTTGGTGCCATACGTGACATCGCAGTTGTACGCTTCTCGGCGGCTGGTGATGGGACGCGCGAAGTCGTAGCGCGGGTCGGGATGCCGGTACTCCGGGTCGAAAATATAAGTGCCGCCCGAGTCGCCGGTTTCCGGGCTTTGGCCCTGGATAATCCCCACGGACAAGCCTAAAAAGTGGTACAGCGGCCCCATCGCCACCGCGCCGACTTTGCTGAGATAGTCGTTGACGGTAATCAAATGCACGCCATGACCGGTCAGCGCGTTCAGGTACATCGGCAAGGTCGCCGTGAGGGTCTTGCCTTCGCCGGTTTTCATCTCCGCAATGCGCCCGTCATGCAGCACCATGCCGCCGATGAGCTGCACGTCAAACGGGCGCATCTTGAGCGTCCGCGCCCCGGCCTCGCGCACCACCGCGAATGCCTCCACCAGCAGCGGGTCCAAAGCCGCATCCGAGACCACCCGCTTGTCGTCGCGCTCCAGTTCTTCCCACGTTTTGCCGCGCTTTTCGCATTCTGACGCGATCGTTTCGGCAACACGCGCCTTGAACTCGGTCGTTTTGCCGCGCAGCTCTTCGTCCGTGAGTGCCTTGACACTCGGTTCTAGAGCATTAATCTGCTCCACCACTTTGCGATACTTCTGAATATCGCGCTCATTGCCGTCAAATAAGTTTTTGAGAAAGTTCATCTGTTCCATCCGCCTTTCGCCCCCTGTCATGGGAGGCGACACAACTCTTCGCGCCGGTTTTGGTCACGCGGCGTCCCTTTGTTATTCCATAGTCAAAGGAAAAGAATTAAGGCGCACGCGGACACTGTGAGTAACAGGGGAAAGCTCGCCGACAGGACACAGACCTATCGCGGCGCACCGCCACCGCCGGACGCGGCGTTTGACGCACTCCAGACCCCGGCATCGCGAAGCCATGTGTTTTGGGAGCCAAAAGCGTGCGCGTGCTGATCTGCCGCACAGCCGCAGCAGGATACTGCGCCGCCCGAGCGCCATACACCGCCTGTCCCGGCACCAGAGGCAGCGCATGCAAATACGGCGTCCACCCGGCCAGAGCCGGAGCCGCCGACAGCAAAATATGCAGTTGTACCCACGTCTGCAAAAGCATAACTTTAGTATAACATAGACGCACTGCGCCTGTCAAAAGGTTCCGCCGGGCTGTCATCGGCTGTGCATCGGCTTCTCTACGGGATACCAACGACGGAACGATTTCTTCCATCGTTGGTAAGCGATTAACACGCCGTCAACACGCCTTTGCAATGCCTTTACAATAACAACGAGACGGCGCGGCTAATTCCCGGCCCAGCGCTTAAACACCAAAGTCGCGTTGTGCCCGCCAAAGCCGAACGAGTTGGACAGGGCGATTTCCACCTGCTGCTTGCGGGCCGTGTTCGGCACGAAGTCTAAATCGCCGCACTCAGGGTCGGGGTCTTCCAAGTTGATTGTCGGCGGGAGGATGCCGTTTTTCAAGGCCAGGACGGTGGCAATTGCTTCCACGGCCCCTGCCGCGCCCAGCAAGTGACCGGTCATGGATTTGGTGGAGGAGATGGCAAGCTTGGGGGCATGCTCGCCGAACGCCGTGCGCGTGCCCTGCATCTCCAGGGGATCGCCCGACGGCGTACTCGTTGCGTGCGCGTTGATATACCCCACTGACTCGGGGGCGATGTCGGCATCTTCAAGGGCCGCCACAATCGCCTGTCCGACGCCCCGGCCTTCGGGAGCGCCATGCACCAGGTCATACGCATCGTTGCTGGTGCCGTACCCAATAATCTCGGCATGGATTTGTGCGCCGCGCGCCTGCGCCGTTTCCAGCGCTTCCAGCACGACAATGCCGCTGCCTTCGCCCAAGATAAATCCGTCCCGGTTTTTGTCAAAGGGGCGGGACGCGCGGGACGGGTCTTCGTTGCGCTTGGTCATCGCGCGCATGTTGGAAAAGCCGGCCATCGCCAGCGGCGTAATGGCCGCTTCCGAGCCGCCCGCAAGGGCCGCATCCGCCGCGCCGCGCCGAATAATATCAAAGGCATCGCCGATGGAGTTGCTCGACGTGGCACAGGCGGTCACGGCACACTCGCTCGGCCCCTGCGCGCCAAAGCGGAGGGCCACCTGCCCCGTGGCAATATTGGCGATCATCATGGGGATAAAGAACGGGCTGACGCGGCCCATGCCGCCTTCCATAAGTTTAGCGTGCTGCTCTTCCAGAGTCGCAATGCCGCCGATGCCGCTGCCGATAAACACGCCGACGCGGGCGCGGTTCGTGTCGTCTATGGTGAGATTGGCATCCGACACGGCCATCTGCGCGGACGCAACAGCGAACTGGCAAAAGCGATCCATGCGCCTCACGTCTTTGCGGTCCAGATACTCTTCCGGGCGGAAGCCCTCCACCTGCGCGGCGATGCGCGTGGCAATGGCCGAGCAATCAAAATGCGTGACCGCACTCACCCCGCTGCGCCCGGCCAGCAGTCCCTGCCAAAAGTCGGGCACGCCGATGCCGATAGGCGTAACCGCCCCCAGACCCGTGACGACGACCCTGCGATTTTGTCTCATAATCCATCCTATTGTGCGCCTCGTCTGCGCCGATTTACTGGTTATGCCGGGCACTAAAAAAAGCCCGCCGCCAAAGGCGGGCGGGCTTGGGTCAGGCGAGCAAATTGCCGGCCTTATTTCGCCTTGTCGTCGATATAAGTCACCGCTTCCTGAACAGTGGTAATTTTCTCCGCATCCTCATCGGGGATTTCAACGTCGAATTCCTCTTCCAGGCCCATGACCAGCTCTACAACGTCCAGCGAGTCTGCGCCCAAGTCGTCCACAAACGATGCCTGCGGGGTCACTTCATCTTCGGCGACATCCAGTTGTTCGACAACCACTTTCTTTACGCGATCAAATGTTGACATGTCCTGCTCCTTCATCATGATACTTAAATTTGCACAAGAAAACTGTTAGATAATCATTCCGCCGTCCACGGTCAATGTCTGCCCGGTCATATAATCAGACGCCGATGAGCACAAGAAAACAACCACACCGGCCACATCTTCCGGCGTTCCCAGCCGCCCCGCCGGGACGTTTTTGACAATGCCCTTTTTGACATCCTCGCTGAGAGTGCGTGTCAGCGCCGTTTCAATAAAACCGGGCGCGACCACGTTGATCTGGATATTGCGGCTGCCGACTTCCTTTGCCACCGACCGTGTCATCCCGATAACCCCTGCTTTGGACGCTGAATAGTTGGCCTGTCCGGGGTTGCCGATCAGTCCCATGACCGAAGCGATATTGACAATCTTGCCGCGCCGCTGCTTGACCATCGGCTTGAGGGCGGCCCGCGTCATCAAAAACGTTCCTTTAAGATTGCCGTCCAGAACGGTGTCCCAGTCGTTTTCACTCATCCGCATCGTCAGCGCATCGCGGGTGGTGCCGGCATTGTTGACTACTATATCCAAACAGCCCCAGGTTGTCAAGACCTGCGTGACGAAAGTTTCCACCTGGGAGGCATCGGCCACATCGCACTGGGCGCTGATGGCCTGACGGCCCAGGGCACGGATTTCCTCGGCGACAACCTCTGCGCCTTTCGGCGAGGAATGACCGGCCACAGCCACATCCGCGCCTGCCTCGGCCAAAGCCAATGCAATCGCGCGTCCAATGCCGCCACCGGACTTGCTGATCCCTGTCACAATGGCCTTTTTATTCGCAAGGAGCATAATCACGCTGGTTTTCTGATCCCTCGCTCTGCAGACTTCGTCGTTTCCAAGCACCTGAGAATACCCGCATAATCAGCCGCACTGCCGACAATTGCACCCGGCGCCAGTCGCTTCATGAGTCCAGACAACACCGTTCCTGACCCCACTTCAACAAATTGATCGAACCCATCCTGAACCAGCCGTCCGATGGATTCTTCCCAGCGCACCGGCTGCTCAATCTGAGCGGCCAAATTGCTTCGTATCTCTCCGGCAGAGTGTTCGTAATCTGCGGTCACATTAGCGACAACAGGCACATTCGCATCGCTGATCACCGCGTCCCGCAGCACCTGAGACATTGCCTGCGCCGCCGTGCTCATCAGCCGTGAATGAAACGCGCCAGACACGTTTAAGGCAACAACACGCCGTGCGCCGCGCACTTTCAGAGCGTCCGTCGCCGCCGCCACGCCGGGTGCTGTTCCTGAAATGACGACTTGGCCACCGCCATTGAAGTTTGCAGCCTGCACCAGTCCGGCACCGGACTGCTCCACTTGCGCGCACGCTTGGGCCACGTCTTCGCCGGACAATCCCAGCACGGCGGCCATTGCTCCCGGATGAGCTTCGCCCGCGCGGAACATTTCCTGCGCTCTCCGCTGGACAAGATGCAGTCCGGCTTCCAGGGTCAGAGCGCCCGCCGCCACCAGGGCCGCGTACTCCCCGACGGAGTGTCCGGCGACAGCATCGGGGGACGAAGCGCCTGCTTCTTCCAGCGCCCGCAAAGCGGCCACAGATGTCACGAACAGCGCAGGCTGCGCGTTCAGCGTGTCCCGCAGCGTGTCTTCCGGTCCATAAAAGCAAATTGTGCTGATCTTCATGCCAAGAAGATCATCTGCCTCGTCAAACACGGCGAGAGCCGCCGGGGAATGCGCGCAGAGGTCTGACCCCATGCCGACGGCTTGCGACCCCTGACCGGGAAAAAGATAGGCCAATCCACCCATAACGCTAGCGTCCCCACCGCAAAACATTGGCGCCCCAAGTCAGTCCGGCCCCAAAGCCCACAAGCACGACCAAACTGCCGTCATTGATGCGTCCGGCACGCACGGCCTCGTCCAATGCCAAAGGAATGGAAGCCGCCGAGGTGTTGCCGTACCGGTCTAAGTTGACAAACACTTTTGACATAGACAAACCCATGCGCTGCGCCGCTTTCTCAATGATGCGAATGTTCGCTTGGTGAGGAATAAACAAATCTACATCACTGGTCTGAAGGCCCGCAGAGGCCACAGCCTGTGCCGCCGCCTCGCCCATAATCGTGACGGCGAACTTGTACACTTCTTTGCCGTTTTGATAAATGCAGCCTGTTTCTTTGGAGATATTCAGCAGGGAAGCGCCTGTTCCATCCGCCCCCAAAATGCCGCCTAAATACCCACGGCCTTCCGAGACCGGCCCTAACACTGCCGCCCCCGCGCCGTCACCAAACAGCACTGCGGTGGCACGATCTTGCCAGTCCAGAATGCTTGAAAATGTCTCCGCGCCTATGATCAACACTTTGCTAAAAGCACTGGTCCGCACCATCTGCGCTCCGATGTGCAGCGCGTAGGCGAAGCCTGCACAGACAGCGCCAACATCGAATGCCGCCGCTTGCTTCGCACCAAGGCGCGCTTGCACCAAAGCCGAGGTTGAAGGGAAAGACCCTGGATAATCGGGCGTGGAAGTCGCTACGATAATAAGATCAAGGTCTGCAGCAGCCAAACTCGCCGCATCTAAAGCACGCTCCGCCGCCGCCACAGCAAGATCAGACGTGAGCGTTCCCGGTTCGGCAACCCGGCGCGTCCTAATCCCGGTGCGCGAGTATATCCACTCATCGGATGTTTCCAAACGCTGAGCAAGGTCATCGTTGGTGACAATCTGAGGGGGCGCATAAGACCCTGTTCCCCAAATGCCCGCCTGACGCAGCTGTTCACTCATTCGTGACTGCCCAAGGTGGGAAGCGACTCACGAATAGCTTCCACATAGCCGCTTTGAGCGATAGTTGTCGCGGCGCGCAGCGCACTGGCAATCGCTTTGGCATGTGACCTGCCATGACCAATCAGCGACACGCCATTGATGCCAAGCAGCGGTGCCCCACCGGTTTCCGCATAGTCAATGCGCTGCAGCAGCCTGCCCAGCATCGGCTTGAACAAAGAGCGCGTTTCTTCCGAGTAGGACGCTCCGCCCAGTTCTTTGCGCAGAAGCGAGACGATAAACTCCGCTACGCCTTCCCCGCTTTTGAGCAGGATGTTGCCCGCAAACCCGTCGCAAACGACAACGTCGGCGGCATGCTCAAAAACGTCCTTGCCTTCCACATTGCCGACAAAGTTGAGCGTGCTTTCCTGCAAAAGAGGATAGACCGCTTTTGTCAGCTCGTTGCCTTTTCCCGCCTCGCCACCAATATTGAGCAGGCCAACTTTAGGAGAGGCTTTGCCAAGCACTTTCTCCGCATAAAGCGACCCAAGCAAGGCCCATTGCAGCAGGTTCTGCGGCGAGGAATCTACGTTGGCCCCGGCATCCAGCATCAATGCCTGGCCCTGCTGCGTAGGAAGCGTGGCGGCAATGGCGGGCCGGTCAATGCCCGGCACGCGTCCAATCTCCAGCATGGCAACAGCCATCGCGGCTCCGGTGTTGCCGGCGCTGAATGTCGCCTGCGCTTCGCCGGACTTGACCATCTGTCCGGCGATTACGAGTGACGACCGCCGCTTTTTGCGAATCGCGGAAGCCGGGTGCTCGCCCATTGCGATGTTTTCCGGGGCATGCCGCACCACAACATTGACGAGGTTCGCCGCCTGTTGTTCCAGCTCTGCGTGCAGCAGGGCTTCATCTCCAACAAGCACAAACGTGCAGTCTGTGTTTTCCGCGGCCACTATCAGTGCGCCCTTGACAACCTCAAGAGGCGCAAAGTCTCCGCCCATGGCATCCACGGCAATCAATGTCGTCATTGCCGGCGGCCTATTCTTCCACCGCTGTTTTTTCTTTGACGATAATGGCTTGCTTGCCATCGTAAAACCCGCACTCGGGGCAGGCATGATGGTCCAGGCGATATTGAAATACCGGGCAGCCGCCACGCTGCGAGGCTATCGGGCAGACATTCGTCCGGGCCAATGTGGGCGGGGTCAGTTTGTAATGGGTGCGGCGCTTGCGGGTCCGCTGGTTGGAATGTCTTCGCTTCGGCAGTGGCATGGCTGATCGTTCTCCTCAGTCTTTAGTTGATCTTCTTTAAGTTGATCTTCTTTAATCGTTTAATAGGTTGGACAAGTCCCGAAACGGTGAGTTTTGGTACATGTCTTCGTCTTTGGTTTCTGCTGCCTGAACCGGAATACCGGGACAGGCTTCGCGGCACAGCGGCTGCAGCGGGCTTGCCAGCAGTGCCGCCTGGCGAATTAAAACGTCCAGGCACAGCACTTTGCCGTCAAACACCCGCCCGATCTCCGCTTCCACCACTTGCGGCGTTTTATCGTGATGCGGCGCGCCTTCCACGACCTTAAGGTCGAAGTCTTCTTCAAGCATCACGTCAATCGGCACGCGCACGGACTTCAGGCAGCGGCTGCACTCCAGTTCCATGACCGTTTGGATCGGCCCACGGATCAGCAGCATCGTGCCGGTATTGGTGACCGCCACTCGTCCCGTGATTGGCGATACATATTCCACGTCCTCATCGGTATACGGCGGCTCGTGGATTTCCAGAACCTGACGCATTCCCGGTGTCCGCAGCACTTCCGCCATATCAAAATGCAGCATGGCTGATCGCTCCTCTCCCGCAGCAGGGCTTTCCGTTGACCTTTTTCCGTTTCCGCTGACCTTTTCCCCGGCACAGGGTTTTAGTTTACCCGATGATGCGAGAAAACCGGGCAGGGTGACAGACAAAAACTCTGCAGGTCAGCGCCGTGTTCCGGCAAGCTCCGGGTTGTTCTGCCGTCCATTGACAATCTGCCCATTTCCCTGCACCGGCGAAGGAGCCGAAGCAACGCCTACGCGCTGGTCCAGTTTGCTGCGTCCGCGCTGAATTGTCGCCATTAAATCCCCGACGTGGCGCTCTAAATCACTCATCACGCCCTGCGCATATTCATCGGCACCGTGACGCATCTCGCGCGCATCTCGCTCCGCCGAAACCAGGGTTTCTTTGGACTCGTGTTCCGAAGTGGCAATAATCTCATGCGCCTGCGCGGTCGCCAGACGAACGACCTCGCTTTGACTGATCATCTTCTGGGACTGCTGATGCGCTTCCGCCAGCATCTGCTCGGCTTTTTGACGCGCTTCGCCGACAATCTGCTTGGCGCTTGCCTCAGACGCCAGTGACATTTTGTTGGCCTGCGCTTCGGCGTCCCGCACCAAACGCTCCGCCGTCACGCGCGACTCGCGGCTGATTTGCTCGGCTTCGGCCTGCGCTTCTTCCAATGTCTGCGTGGCCGCCTCGCGCGCCCCGTCCACGATCTGCTCGCTTTCGGCGGTGACACGGCTGGCTTTTTTCACTTCATCCGGCAAAGATGCGCGAATCTTGTTGGTTAAATCCAGCACCGTGTCACGGTCAAGATGCGTAAATCCTAAAAAAGACCAGTTGCCTTCAAATTGGCCTTCCAGTTCGTTTAACAGCTTAAGAATATCCATAATTATCCCCTACCCCTGGGTGAATGATTGCTTGGCGAAATGGTTACTTGGCGAAAACATGCGATTCTATTTGGCGGCGGACTCAAAGTTTGCGAACTTTGCCTGTAGAAACGGCTGGATAATGGACGGAACGAGACCGGTGATGTCCCCTCCCAATCTGCCGATCTCTTTGACGATACTGGACGATAAGTACGAATGCTCGGCGCTTGTCATCAAAAACATGGTTTCCACCTTGGGCTGCAGGTGCCGGTTGAGCAGCGCCATCTGAAACTCGTACTCAAAGTCCGATACGGCCCGCAGGCCCTTGACAATCACCTGCGCGCCGATACGAACCGCGTAGCTGACGAGCAATTCGTCCGAAAGCTTCTCTACCCGCACATTGGGCAAATCCACACATGCCCGGCGAAGCATCTCTACCCGCTCGTCGGGCGTGAATAGGGGCAGCTTGCCGGAATTGACCGCGACCAGCACCACCACGGCTTCCAGCATCCCCGCCGCCCGCGTGATGATGTCAAAGTGCCCGCTGGTGATCGGGTCAAACGACCCTGGATAGATGGCTAGCATAATCCTAATTCGCCGTCAGGCCCGTCATGTGCTTGAGCCGCGTTTTGACTTCGGCTTTAAGGGCCGCGTGCTCCGGCAGAGCTAGCTTTGCATCCCGCTCCAGCAGGGCAATCGCTTCTTCGCGCGCTTCCTTCAGCGTGGGCACGTCGCGCAGAACATCCACAAACGGCAGCAGGGTCAGACCGGATTGGCGCGTGCCGTAAAAGTCGCCCGGCCCGCGCAGTTTCAGGTCTTCTTCGGCAATCAGGAACCCGTCTGTCGTCTGCGCCATCGTCTGCAGCCGCGCCGCCCCGTCATCCGTTTTGGGGTCGCCAATCAGCAGGCAGTACGACTGCGTATCGCCCCGCCCTACCCGCCCGCGCAGTTGGTGCAGCTGCGCCATGCCGAACCGCTCGGCGTCTTCAATCACAATTACCGATGCATTGGGCACATCCACGCCGACTTCAATCACCGTCGTAGACACCAATAGATTGAGCGCCCGGTCGCGAAAACGGGTCATGGTTTCTTCTTTTTCGGTTGGCTTCATCTGCCCGTGCAGCAGTCCGACTTGGAAGTCGGGAAACACATGCGCCTGCAAATGCGCCGCCAACTCCGTCGCCGCCCGCGCCTGCAGCTTTTCGTTTTCTTCAATCAGCGAGCAAATGACATACGCCTGACGCCCCTCGCAGAGCAGCTTGCGCAGGGTTTCATACACGGCCTGACGCTCATGCCCGCGCTTCCAGTGCGTTTTGATCGGCTTGCGGCCCGGCGGCAGTTGGTCGATAATACTTACATCCAGGTCGCCGTAGACCGTCAGCGTCAATGTGCGCGGAATGGGCGTCGCCGTCATCACCAGCACATCGGCCAATGCGCCCTTCTCCCGCAAGGCGGCGCGCTGCATCACGCCGAACCGGTGCTGCTCATCCACCACGGCCAGGCCCAGGTTCTGAAACTGCACATCGCCCTGAATCAGTGCGTGCGTGCCGACCGCGATCTGCGTTTCGCCCGAGGCCACCGCCGCCAAAGCCGCCCGTTTTTCTTTGGCGGGCAGGCTGCCGGACAGCAATGTCACCGTGACCCCTAAACTTTCCATCGTGCGGCGTATGCCAAGATAGTGCTGCTCGGCCAAAATCTCGGTCGGGGCCATCAAGGCCGCCTGATAGCCCGAACGCACCGCCACCAGCAGGGCCGCCATCGCGACCACGGTTTTGCCTGCCCCGACATCTCCCTGTACCAGCCGGTTCATCGCTTTGTGCGATCCCATATCGCGGGTGACTTCCTCAATCACCCGCGCCTGCGCCCCGGTCAGCGGGTACGGCAGCACGGCTTTGAGTTCTTCCACCGGCCCGGTAGTTTCGGCAAAGGCCGTTCCCTGCTTGGCATCCGCCTGGCGCTTGCGGGAGGCGAGCAGCAATTGCAGGCCAAAGAACTCATCAAACACAAACCGTCGTTGGGCGGCGGCTTTGGCTTCTTCGCTCGCGGGGAAGTGCAGGTTGCGCAGGGCTTCTTCGCGCCCCACCAGGCCCCGTTCGTCCCGAATGCGCGGCGGCAGAATTTCTTCCACTAATGCGCTATAAGAAGCCACTGCCTCAAAAATGGTGCGGCGGAGCCGCCCCTGCTGCACGCCTTCCGAGAGCGGGTAGATAGGGACAATCCGGTTGGCAGCCAGTGCGTCCTTGTCTTCTTCCCATGCTTCCCATTCCACATCCGTCATGTCCAGCCCGCCCCGGCCCGACCGGGAGGCTTTGCCATACGCGACCACGCGCTGCCCGCGCAGCTTCTCAAACTGCTTTTTGAGATACCATTGATTAAAAAAGACTAAGAATGCAATCCCGCTGCGGTCGTCTATCGCGATCTTGGTCAGTGTCACCCGCGTCCGGGTCGGGATATTCTCCACCCCGATCACTTTGCCGCTGATGGTGACCGCTTCCCCATGCCGGATGTCGCAGATCTGCTTGAAGTGCGTCCGGTCTTCGTAGCGGCGCGGGTAGTGGGCAAGCATGTCCCGCACCGACCACAAGCTGAGCGACTTGCCGAGAGCGGCGGCAAAGCTCTCTGTGACACCGGTAATCGCCGTCAGGGGGGCATCCAGAGACAGGGCTTCGGGCGCGGCGTCTTGTTCTTCTTCACGACTGATAGCCTGTGTCGGCATCCGGCTCCACCCCTACATTTCGTGCCCACACGGAGATTCCAGTCATTATACGGGGTTCAGTGCCCGAATGTCAAGCAAGCGGAAGGGCAGAAATGCAGCGGAAGGGCATGCTCCTCTCACGGATGACAGCCCCAGCAGCCAGAGACAAGCCAAAGGGGCAGGCTGGCATGTCTCCCAGTCCGCCCCCATCGCGCGCCCAGCTTTGTCTGGGCTTTCTCCTTAAATTGAGAGTTTCAATTCCACTCTGGTTCTATTAAAAGCAAACAGCCCAGGCAACAGTAACACTCACGACACAGGCGTTTCAATTCCACTCTGGTTCTATTAAAAGGCGAAAATCCTGCTTGTGCGGCATGGCAAGGGAGACAAGGAGGTTTCAATTCCACTCTGGTTCTATTAAAAGCGCAGGCCCGCTCGGAGCGGCATATGCGTTCCCCCATGCCAAGTTTCAATTCCACTCTGGTTCTATTAAAAGCTGTACACAGTCTATGTACGAGCCGAAGGACTCGTGATGAAGTTTCAATTCCACTCTGGTTCTATTAAAAGGTCCGCCTCTTGCTGGTTAGCAAACATCTCTCTGACCGTGGCGTCTAAAGTTTCAATTCCACTCTGGTTCTATTAAAAGCACCGCCAGCCTTCAATGCTCGCAAGCTCGATAAAATGTTTCAATTCCACTCTGGTTCTATTAAAAGTCCAGTTTCTCTTGGGCGAGGAAGACGCTGAACTCGTGTTTCAATTCCACTCTGGTTCTATTAAAAGTCTCCCACTTGCGCGCCTCCCACTGCGCTTTCCTCTGTTTCAATTCCACTCTGGTTCTATTAAAAGCTGAAACACAGCCCCGCGCAGCGTATTGTCACGCCCCTCCACGTTTCAATTCCACTCTGGTTCTATTAAAAGTCTCTGCCTCCCGCTGCTCATAGGTAAGCCTCTCTGCCTGTTTCAATTCCACTCTGGTTCTATTAAAAGCCTGGAGCTGATACACGCAGACGCGCTGGTTGTAATCATTGTTTCAATTCCACTCTGGTTCTATTAAAAGCAGCCACGGCTGCGCGCAGCTCCAGGTCTTCACGGACGGGTTTCAATTCCACTCTGGTTCTATTAAAAGGCATCCGCGTGCAAGCGGCCCCAGAGGCTCTGGAAGGTTTCAATTCCACTCTGGTTCTATTAAAAGTGGTAAAAGCAGAGGGTGATTGTCATGGTGAAGCGGGTTTCAATTCCACTCTGGTTCTATTAAAAGGAGCCGCCTCAGCAGGACGGCGAGTTTCGCGCTCCGTTTCCGTTTCAATTCCACTCTGGTTCTATTAAAAGAGTCTCACTCAGCAGTAAATGAGACTCTAAAGTTTCAATTCCACTCTGGTTCTATTAAAAGCAGAGAGGAACCCGACCGGGTTGGTCTTGTGCCAAACCATGCTGTATGTTTCAATTCCACTCTGGTTCTATTAAAAGTTAAAAGCAGGGCGCATAGAATACTATCAGACCGGCAACAGTGTTTCAATTCCACTCTGGTTCTATTAAAAGACGAAGTGCTGCGCCTGCTGGCATCGGTGGCCTTTGGTTTCAATTCCACTCTGGTTCTATTAAAAGCCGAGCGTGCCTGAACGGTATAAACGCGCTCCAGGGTCACTTGTTTCAATTCCACTCTGGTTCTATTAAAAGGCCATATCTAGCAAGCCGCAGCCACGCAGACACAAGTTCTGTACTGCAATCCCGCTTTCCTCCTATTGCCACAGCCAAAACGCCTGCATAAATCGAAGAAAAGGGCAGAAAGAGTCGTCGGCCTCCCCATAAGAGCAAGGCTACCGGAGGGCGACGACAGCCGCAAGCAGGTCATGGCAGGCCGCCGGGGTGACTTTCAACCTCTGCCTCTTTCCCTGAAGCTACACCTCTTGTGATGTTACCCCTCACCCGCAAAGGAAAACACGTAATGCGGCTGGAAAGGAATGCAGGAAAAGCGAGGAAGCATGGGGAACTGCCGACCTGAACTGTCAATATCTGCAGCCTCCTGCGGCCAAGCACCTCGTCCAAAATCTCTTCTGCACACATACTATTGGAAGCAGCGCCCCTATGTCCCAAACGGAACGCTTGTACTGGATTGACAGCCAAATCCGCAGCAAGGCTTATCCCAACGCCGACACCGTTGCCGCACGCTTTGAGGTGTCCACGCGCACCGCCTATGCCGACCGGGATTACCTCAAAGAACGCCTGCATGCCCCGCTTTGCTTTGATCGGCGGCGCGGCGGCTGGGCCTACTCCGACCAGACCTACGCACTGCCCCTGCTCGCCCTTACATCCCATGAAGCCGCCGCCTTGCAGCGGACTCTGCTGACAGCCCGCGAATATCTAGGCGCTTTGGAAGCCGAGCCAGTGCGAATGCTGGCCGAGCGATTAGCGCTGTATCTGCCCGAGATGCGACAAACAGCAGGCGAAGAGTCTGTGAGTGGCGCGATGCAGTTGTCCGGCAATGTCAGCACGCCCGCCGCTCTGCTGCAAGACTGCCGCGAGGCAATCCACACCCGGCGACGCATGCACTTGCTGTACTACAGCGCCGGGCGAGATGCGCTTTGGGATCGAGTCGTGCGGCCGTATCATCTGCGCAACCACTGCGGCGAGGAGTACCTGGTTGCCTGGTGCGAACGGCGGCAGGATTGGCGATTGTTCTTTTTGGGGCGCGTGCGCGAGTGGCATGTGCAGGGGCCGGACAATGCCTTTGTTCCAGACCCTGCTTTTGATGCCGAAGCGTATTTCAAGCAGGGTCTGGCCCTGCGACATGGGGAGGAAGTCGTTCAGGTCACGGTGCAGTTCACGCCCTACCAGGCCCGCTGGATTCGCGAACGCTGCTACCACCCCACCCAGCAGACCGCAGACCTGCCCGGCGGCGGCCTGCGCCTGACACTGCGCGTCGCCGGGACTTTTGAGGTGAAACGCTGGCTGCTGGGCTACGGCGCGGAAGTGGAAGTGCTGGAACCGGCCGCCCTGCGCGCCGAGATTGCCGCCGACACAAAAAAACTGGCGCAGCTTTATGCCGTGCCCGCTCACTGAAGCCAGGCTGCACTCCCGTCCGTTATACTAAACGCAGAAAGGGAAACGCCATTGAGACTGCGCATTGTGCTGGAAGCCATTCGCGAAACGACGCTGCCCATCAACTACCAGGAGTTTTTGACGGCGGCGGTCTACCGGCTGCTCGGCACGTCCGATGCCGACTTCGCCCGCTTCCTCCATGACGACGGCTACCAGGCTGAGGGCAGCGCCAAACGCTTCAAGCTGTTCCATTTCGGCTGGCTGCACGGACGCCGCCGGGTAGAGGGACAGACCCTGCGCTTCGCCCCCGGTCTTGTGGAGTGGCGCATCGGCTCTCCCCTCCCGGACTTTCTCACCCACTGCGCGACCGGCCTGCTTGCCGCCGGGACGCTTCAGGTCGGCCTGGCCACCTTCGGCATCAGCGCCATTGAAACCCTGCCTGCCCCCGCGTTTACGGCGGCCCCCCGACACTTCACCTGCCTGTCTCCCATCGTCTGCGCCCTGCCGCTGCCGGACGGGGGCACCCGCTACCTGCGTCCCGAAGACGATGAGTTCAGCGAAGCCGTCCGCCGCAACCTGCTCGCCAAGCACCAGGCGCTGCACGGCGTCCTTCCCACCGACGACACATTACACCTGCACTTTGACCCCGCCTACCTGGAACGCTCCCCCGGCACCAAAAAGATTACCTACAAAACGATAGACATCATCGGCGCCTTCGCCCCCTTTACCCTCTCCGGCTCCCCCACCCTGATCCAGCTCGGCTACGAAACCGGCCTGGGCGAAAAGAACGCCGCCGGCTTCGGCATGGTGGAGGTCAAAAATGAGGTATAATCCACTCGAAAACGTTCCTGCGCCCCGAACGGTCGCCGAACGTCCTTCAATGGTTGCATGGTGCTGTGGAAAGATAGCAGCGCCCGGTCAAAGTACCCCGCCAAAGATAGGGACGCAGGTCAGCTTTTCCTCCCCCCGCACTTTCCTTTTCTTCCCTTTGTTACTGCCACGCTTCCGGCCCGGTAATAATAGTGGTCGGCGCTTTCCTGATGCTTTGCACCAAGTGTGCCAGGCGAATTGTACGCAGAGTACCGCGCGCATGGCAAGCCAGCCCATAAGCCACCACATCAGCCATCTGCACCAACAACTCACGATGCGAGGCGAGAAAACGCACCTTCAGCCTCGTATTCGGCCATGCCAGGCGTTGACACTGATGCAGAGCAGTCACCAGCTCTCTTTGCTTTTCTCTTCCTTGAATATCCTCATCACAATAAAGCCGCGCAATGCAGCAGCGTTGCATAATCGGCTGCAACGCCGCCAGTGCGGCCATGACTTGAAAGTCCGATGGCGCTGGCAGAACATCTTGGTACTGAGAATGCGCGCGAGTGCTTGCTTTATCAACCAACAACGCTCCGACCAGCAACTGCTGAGCCAGAATTACTTCCAAAACATCAGCCTGCATTTCCTCCTTCATGCCATGCGCACGAAACTCCTGTTCCTCGCTCATCTGAAACCGAGCGCGCACGGCAGCTAGACTGTCTTGCAGGTTTTTTATCCGAACTATATCGTGGGGAACAGCAACTACACACAGCGTATATGGATCATGGTTACCTGCTTCCCGAACAAAGTTCGGTGTCCCGGAGCAATCAAATCCTGCCACCCACGTAATGGGATAAGAGACATTGTCATTCATGGCTAAATAGTGAGATGCTCAGGGCAGTGCGATTAAAGAAGCGGAAATAGAAAGCGAGAATTAGCCTCGCAATTTAGTTTCAATTCCGTCCTTGAGCATCTCTATCCGGCAGCAAGGCCAGTTAGAAGCATTATAGCACGGATTTTTATTAGCCTCGCTATTTACGGGCAGAATAAGTTATACTGTTTTGACCGCTGCACTTTATGCCTGATACAGATAATGCTAAAGCTTAGGTTATTGTTTACTTCAGTCTGTGCAAGTGTTGAAAGATAGTCTCGTCGGCAGATTTAACGTGTATACACGGCATACCGACGACGGAACAAATCCTTCCGTCGTCGGTATAGGCTTGAAAAGCCGTGTAGAAGATAAAGGAAACCCTTTATGACGATTGAGTTTCAGCAAACAGGCGACCCTTGGCACGACTGGGGTTTATGTGAACTCTACGATGTGCTGCTTTATCGTTGTCAAGACGCTGCCAGCAGCATTCAAGTCAGCAGTCCAGGGGAAGCGGGTTTTTCCGTAACAACCAGCCTTGCCGCAGAGCAATTTGGGCAAGTTGTCGGTGCGCAGTTGTCCGCTGCCGACCGATGGGACGCTCTGCATCCGCGCTTTGAAGAAGGAAAAAAGATTGCACGCTGCAAACCCAACACCGAGCAAGGACGGCGTGTGCCGGGTGAGAAATACGAGCCAAAGGTGAGCAAGGCAGAATGGACCTCTGTTGGTTAACACATATGGACTTAAAACTTCTAGAATTACCTCCAGCCTTTTCTACAGTGGCGATTTTGACTGTTGATGCGCTTGCTCCACTTTCGATGGTTGCAAAGATGCCTGGCAAATACTATCGCAGCCAACCTGCGCCAACAGATGAAATGCTGTATGGCTTATTGGAGAACGCATTGGGGTGGCATATTGCAGAAAAAGACCGAAGTGGGTTAATAAAGCAACTAGAAAAGAAGCATAAGCGGAAGAGCAATGCATCAGGAGTGGGATTCAGGAGTTTGTTGCAGTTTCACCTGCGTTTTAGCACTCGTTTAGTGGATGCTTCAGAAACAATGCTCCGCTATGACGACTACTGGTCGCAACAGTTACGCACAGGGGGATTAGAGTTTTTTGGAGGAAGCCGCGAACACGATGCAAGATTAATTCCGCTTGTCAACGCGGCTAGCGAAAAAACAATTACTCTGACGGATAGTGCAGGGCTTCGTGATGAAGATGCTATCAACAATTTCCAGCCTGGAGACAAAATCAACCTTGCAGTGGTACGACCCTACTTTCCACGCTATTATATTTCGCCGACGCCTCGTGAGTACGTCATACCATCAGTAGCATATCAATACCGTGTGGAAACTTCCTCAGATATTGCTGCAATAGTTGCCGCTGCGCTTGAAAATCCAGAAGCCCCGCTTTATCTTGGGAGCAATGATGGTTGGGTGGAGGCCACTTGGAGAACCTTCCCGGAGACGCGAGTATGACGCAGCTTAACCTTGATCTTAACGCCGTGCCCATGCAGGCTTCGCCATTGCTCCTTGCGCCGGAAAGCCTCGCGCATCCTTATGCTCGTTATGGCCTCGCTGTCGCTTTGGCCTTCCACACAGGTGGTAAACCATATCCTAGTCTGACTGAGGAAGAACTGCGCGAAGCGCTGGCGCGCGCCATTGAAAGTGGATTGAATTCTTTCCGTATGGCAACGGTAGATAATCCACAGCATCAGCAAGAGTTGCGTTTCCGTCCTATTCCGCTAGATGAGTTACGTGCCGACGCAAGTTTGGTTTCAGGCAGCCTTGCAGCGAGAGGAATGTATCTCTTTCCTTCAATAATCACGTCAGACAAACAGGTTAGAGGAACATTTGCTGATGTGGAAAAGGTGCTTGTTGATCTTCGGAATCAAACAGTTTCGTTTAATCAAGTGATGGAACTTAAGCGTTCTCTTGCGCCTATTGCTGGCGAAGTTAATAATGGAGGCAAGGAAAAAATCAATCAGAAGGGAACGCTTTTCGAGGCTGCCTGTACCGCAATCGCTACGGTCGCATCGGAAAAGCCAGCAGCACAATTAGGAGGTGGTAATACAGGCATTTTTCCTGATCTTGACATAGATCACCTAGTTGAGTTCGTTCGCGTTTTTCGCCGTTTTCAAGCGGAAGGCAGCAATCGTATGAATGGCAAAACGAAGAAGGAAGGCAAGTACAAGCGCCCACCTCTCCACGATGGTAACTATCCTAATGCTCCGCGCGAAGCGGCATTTGGTGCGGTTGGATTACTTGCTGCAATGGGATATTGGGGAAGCAGATCCGAAGAGACAACTCGAAAGCAAACGGAAGATACCCTGCGTGCCCTGAAAGAAAAATCCATATATCTCGTCAGTTATGATGCGAAGAAAGGGCGTACTTCAACTGTGACCCAGGAGCACTTTGCTCATCATGTTGTCGAGCTTGCACTTTCTGGAAACTTACGAAACATTTTAGATGATTTTTATGCTAAAGCGCTACTTCAGGCTGGCATGGAATATGGGCAGCCTGTTCACTTCGAGCCGAAAGGAAGTGGTGAAGCAGCAAATGAGTCAAAATCCTTGTACAGCGGATACCGACACTTCTACTTTGCTACAAGCCAATTCTTACAGCGATTTGATACCGCATCGTTCCGCAATTTTCTGGCGACACGAGCGGAATATCCACATACAACCGATCTTCTTTTGGGGGTTTACTTCATGCAAGGCGAAAACATTCCACGCCCTATTGTCGAGTCGGCGCGCGCTCTTGGACAATGGATCAACCGCACCGCCTATTTCGTGGCGGAAGAAAACACAGATAAAGGAGTTCAGAACCGACAGCAAGCCTTGCGTAAAGCAAAGGCTAAAGTATTGGTAGAGTTTGAAAGCGCAATTATGAGTGCCGATTCACCAGAAGATATGCTTCATCGTGTTTCAACCCGCGCTGGCCGTCTTTTACAAGGCGATGCACCTGCGGAGGCAACAGAATATTTTGATGCCTCGGCTGCCAGAGAAATTCATTTCAAGACGGCACAACATCTTTTGATTGCCTACCTGCGACTGCGTACAGCGAAAACACCGGAATTGATTACAGATAGTGTTGAAGTATCATCGGAAAGCACGGTAGCAGACGACGATAGCGAACTCGCAGAATAAGGAAAATTAACATGATTATCAAGGGAATTCTCGTCACTCTTATAGCCCCCATGACCGACCATATCGCCAACGGCGGTGAAAAGATACTTGGCAATGCGTCCTCCATCAAACAGCGTCCTGATGGGCGTGTTTACATTTCAGGACAGAAGCAGCGGCACGCCCTTTTCTCCGCACTTGACCGTCTGAATCAAGATAGTTCGAGCAACAACGGCACCTATATCTCTAATGGTGATGGAGTGACTACTATTGTTGAAAAGGATATTCGCGCCGACTTAGGCGGGTTCTTGGACACCAACAAGGGCAGCTACAGTGGACGCCGAACGGCCCCATTGACGGCGACACCTGCTGTTGCTTTGCAACCAAGTGAGGTTGGACGTGATCTGCTCATTCGTCTCAAGGTCAATGAGGATCAAAAAAGCGAGCGTAGCCAAGCTCTAGCAACACGTGAATTCAGTCAAAATGATGAAATGCTCATGAACTTCTTTGTGGATATTGGCGCAGTGAGTATTCGCCGTCGCTGTACCTACGAAAAGGAAATGCATGTCAAAACAGAGTTCGTCAAGCATGTGCCGGAAGCTGAACGCAAGCGGCGTATTCGGCTGGCGCTTGAGTCAACAAGTGTCCTGACCGAGTATGCCAACAACGCTCGCAATGCCACAAGCGGAGAGCCGCAGAAAGTCTTGATTGTGTTTGACACACGCCTGTCGCGGAAGGCAAGCCGCTACTTCACGGGAAGTGAGATTGAGCGAAAGAATATTTTGGCCGAACTTGAAAAGCGGAAGGCGGTTTGGTTCCACGGTGATGATACGACTGCCGAGGGAAATTCAGTGGCGGATGCCTACGAAAAAGCACTTGAATTTTTGAACGAGAATGATCTATACGATCCTGCTGGCGGTGATGGAAATATCATCACGACCGAGGAATTTGAGAAGGGCAAATGACTAGTATACCGGTTGTTTTAGCAAAGCCATCTGGCATTACTCTTGTAGAGCACACCAGTCATTTACGAGAGCAATTTCGTAATTACATTCTGCCAGCCCGTAGCTTTGTTATCAGCAAGTATGCACGACGGACCGGCGGGAGAGATTTATCAGCATTGACCTTAAAAGCCATCCAGTGGCATGATGCTGGAAAAAAGCATCCCAACTGGCAGATCCCATGCCAGAAAGACTACCAGTTTTGGAAAGCCTGGCACGATGATGGACGTAAAGGAAAGGCACCACGCGGCGTTCATCTCATGCACGCTGAAATTCGGCACGAAATCGCGTCACTTGCTCGGATGCTTGAACAGGAGCCAGGGGTCTCACCTATCATTCAAACTGCTGTTGCAGCGCATCACGGTAAACTGAGCCGGTATCATCGCCAGCGCTGGCTGGAAGATGTCAAAGGCGATTTTAAGCACCTTTGGAAACTCTTTGTTAGTCTCTCCGACGAAGTGGATTATGTCGCTGATTTCGACGATGCCATTCTTCGCCGTTATGAGTATGCCGGGCCTCGTGCCTTGCTGCAACTTGCCGATCATCGGGCAAGTGCCGAGGAAGATGGGAATCCCTTAGCAGGATTTAGTTCTTTTGTTTATGAGTTTCCGCAGGAATGGGAGAAACGTGGTGTTCAGGCGATTATTGCTGATCTTTGGGATGAGCCGCTTGCATTGCTGCGCGCACCTACAGGGGCCGGAAAAACAGACGCTGCTCTGATCTGGGCGAAAAGACAAATTGAGCAAGGGCGCGCGGACCGGCTGGTTATTGCTATGCCAACACGTTTCACCGCGAATTCGTTGTCCATCAGTGACCCGGCCAGCATGAGCCAAAGAGGACTTTATCATTCGAGTGCCTGGTATCAAAGGCTCAAGCAAGCCGAAGGTCTTTCTACACAAGCACGTAAGCTGATTGATCCTGAACAAGACATGGCTCGGCTTCTTGAGACGCCAATTACTGTGACGACGCTCGACCACCTATGTATTTGTCTTTCTGGGACTCGCGAAGATCATCATTCTATATTTTTTAATCTTGCACATTCTTGTATGGTCATTGATGAAGCAGATTTTTATGACTCTTTCACTCAAGCAAATGTGGTCATCCTGCTGCGCGCTTTGCGTCTCTTGGATGTGCCGGTCTTGATAATGAGCGCGACGCTACCAGAGTCCTTTCGCGCCCTTTATGATGCGCCAAAGGTATATGAAGATAGAACCGATAGCCAGCGTGTCCGGTGTCACCTAAAGCGATGCGACACGCCGGTAATTTGGCCTTCAGATGTGGCAAGTCTGCTCCAACCCGCGTTGGATGGAAAACCAACTATCGTCTATGCCAACACCGTACAGCGCGCACAGCGGTACTACAAATGGTTTGTACGCAATGGTGTATCACCTGACAAAGTAGTACTATATCACAGCCGTTTCGCGGAACCGGACAAGGTTGCTATTGAAGAACGGCTTCGCAAAATGCTCGGCAAGGATGCTTGGGAGGCAGGAACAGCCTATGGCATTGCAATTCTCACGCAAATTGGAGAACTTTCGGTAAACATAAGCACCGACTATATGCTATCTGAATTGTGTCCTTTGGATCGTCTTGTCCAGCGCGTTGGTCGGCTGGCGCGTTTTTCCAAAAAGGCTGGTGAGTTGTACCTGCTGTTACCCTACAAAAAATCAAAGGATGGCGAAGCCCTTCCCTATCCTGCGCCGTATGGTTCCTATGTATCCGGCATTGGCTGGAGAGCTGCGCCCGCCCTAGTCGAAACGAAAGAACTGCTGCAAGACGGCAATTATTCTGCAGACGATTTTGTGCGACTGGTCAACAAGGTTTATCCCAAATTGCCAGAAATGGCGTCTCATATCCAACAAAATCAGCGAATGCTGCAGGAAATGGTTGGCATGAACTGGCTGTTGCAGCCCGGCGAACGGGTTGCTGAGGAAGCAGATCAGACAAAAGATTGGCGTTGTCGGGATATTGATCCACAAATGACTGTTCTCGTCGGAGTGGGAAGTTTCGGCCAATTTGCTGATTATGAAGAGGGAGAATGGCTCAGGAACCGTCGTGACTGGCGTCAACTATTGCTGGAGCATGGTGTTACATGCCAGACCTATGAATTCAACCGTGCCAAAGAAAAGGGATATTTAGAGGAAAAGACCTTTGCTATTGGCGACGAAACAAATGGCGAAAAAGAAATTGCATGGTTAGTAAGACCTGCTTTTTATACGCAAGACCTTGGCTTATGCTTTGAGGACCCAGAGGACGAAGATGAATAAGGAGTCTTTAAGAACCCTTCGCATTGGCGGGACGGAGATGCATTATTATGTGCTCTGCCCGCGCAAGCTGTGGTGGTTCTCGCACGGCATGGAGCAGGAGCATGTCACGGGCGGGGTGGGCGCGGAAAACGTCGCACTGGGGCAGGTGCTGCACCAGGAGAGCTACCCCGGCAAGCCGCGCAAAGACGTGATGATTGATGACCTGCTGCGCCTGGACTTCACCGAAGGCGGAGAAGTGCATGAAATCAAGAAAAGCCGGGGCGCACTGCGGGCCACGCGCTTTCAATTGCTGTACTATCTGTTCTATCTCAAGCACGAAAAGGGAGTGGAAACCACCGGCGTGATCGACTTCCCCAAAGAGCGGCGGCGGGAAACGGTTACGCTGACGCCCACCCTGGACGACGAAGTGGCTGCACTCGTGCAGGGAGTGCGCCAAACGCGCGATCTGCCGACGCCGCCCCTGGTGCCGGAGCCGATGCCCGTGTGCAAGAAGTGCGCATATCAAGACCTGTGCTGGGGCTGACCGTGCGGGCTATCCATTCTAGGGGGAAGTCATCTGTGAAGAACTACTATGTGCTGTCCAATGGACGGGTCAAGCGCGAGGACAACACGCTCTACATTGAGAATGCGGAAGGTCAGCGCAAGCCGATCCCGGTGGAAGACGTAGAAAGCCTGTACTTGTACGGCGAGGTGGACCTCAACACCAAGCTTCTGAACTTTCTGTCCCAAAAGCGCATCCCGCTGCACGTGTTCAACTATTACGGGTTTTACAGCGGCTCTTATTACCCGCGCGAGTATCTGCATTCAGGCTTTCTGCTGGTGCATCAGGTCGGGCATTATGCCGACCAGGAAAAGCGCATGACCCTGACACGCGAGCTGGTACGCGGCGCGGCCCACTCGCTGCTGCGCAACATCGCGTATTACAGCCGACGCAAAGGCAGCCCGGAGCCTGCGGAGCCGGTCGGCGAAGTCGGGGTGGATGTGCCGTTGCCCACCGCCATCCCAACCGATGAAGCTGTGGAAGCGGCGGTGGATGCCGGACTGGACCTTCCCGCTTTGGGGGAAGAGGCCGATCCGTTCGAGTCCGCCGTGGCTTTTGATGGGGAACTTTCCTCGCTGGATATTTTGCGGGCCACGGTGGAAAGCCTGGCCGAGCGCATTCCCGCGCAGGTGGCTGTCAACGACTTACGGGGCCTGGAAGGGAAAATGCGCGAACGGTACTATCAGGCCTGGCAGCATATTCTCACCGAAGGGTGGGTGTTTGAGCGGCGGGTGCGCCGTCCACCCGACAACGAAGTCAATGCTTTGATCTCGTTTGGCAACACCCATTTGTACACAGTCTGCCTGTCTGAGATTTACCGCACGCAGCTGACGCCGACGGTGTCCTACCTGCACGAGCCGGGGGCGCGGCGCTTTTCGCTGGCCCTGGACATCTCCGAAATCTTCAAGCCCTTGATTGTAGACCGTGCCATCTTCCGTCTGATCAACACAGGCCAGATGAAGCCGTCGCACTTTGACAAGGGCCTAGATAGCTGTGTGCTGACCGATGCCGGAAAGCGGTTGTTCCTGGGGGCGCTGGAAGAGCGTTTGGGAACCACCATCCGCCACCGCCGTCTCGGGCGGCATGTTTCCTACCGTCAACTGATCCGTTTGGAATGCTACAAATTGATCCGGCATTTGACGGGTGTGGAACCTTATCGCGCATTCCGGGCCTGGTGGTAAGGGAGGCGAAGGCGCGATGCACATTATCTTGGTGTACGACGTGGGCGAAAAGCGGGTGGGGAAAGTCTGCAAATATCTGCGCCGTTACTTGCCGCGCATCCAGAACTCGGTCTTTGAGGGCGATCTGCCGGAGTCCAAACTGGCCGCCATGAAGGCAGGCCTGAGCAAGATCATTGTGCCTCATGAGGATGCGGTGCTGCTTTGGGTGCTGCGCGATGCCAAGTGGGCGGAGCGTCAGATCATGGGCAATGAAAAGCTGCCCGTCAGCAATTTCCTCTAACCCTTTTCTTTGTTTGCCAATCAGTTGGAATTAGCGTCGTCGGCCTCCGGTAGCATTCGCTTACAGGAAAGGCCGACGACTTTTTTGCCTCGTGCCTTAGCCCCTCCGCACGGTTTTATGCCATAATGACATGTTGACCTCCTAGATGCTGTGCCAGATAAGGTAAACTGCTCATTATCTAGCCTTTTAATAGAACCAGGGTGGAATTGAAACAAGGCATGGTCAGAGCAGCCGTCTTAGGTTTAGCATCCTTTTAATAGAACCAGGGTGGAATTGAAACGCAACTCTTTTGTCACGAAGTGCGTGTCGCTGCCCAGCCTTTTAATAGAACCAGGGTGGAATTGAAACATACCGCGATCACCGCCCTGGACCGGGTGAAGATGGCGGCGGCTTTTAATAGAACCAGGGTGGAATTGAAACGCCCGCCTCGATGAGGCCATACACTGCCGCCTCATACTCACTTTTAATAGAACCAGGGTGGAATTGAAACGGTGAGCATTACACCCGTGGATACACGCGACGCGACGGCACCTTTTAATAGAACCAGGGTGGAATTGAAACGCAGGATAATCGTAGGTGCGGGTCGTGGGATCGCCCTCTTTTAATAGAACCAGGGTGGAATTGAAACCAAGCCGGAACTCAAGTCGCGCATCGTCAGTGCAACCCTTTTAATAGAACCAGGGTGGAATTGAAACAAAACAATTGGCGAAAGGAAGAAAGACTGGATGCGCGGCGGCTTTTAATAGAACCAGGGTGGAATTGAAACGGGAAACACTCTAGTATGGGTAGAGTAAAAGTATGGGTAACTTTTAATAGAACCAGGGTGGAATTGAAACCCGTGCGGGAGTTCTGCGCGCATCACGCCCTTCCCCGCGTCTTTTAATAGAACCAGGGTGGAATTGAAACGCACAACCTCCCGGCCTTCCACGCAATTGGGGTGCCCCTTTTAATAGAACCAGGGTGGAATTGAAACCGAGGATCATCTGACGCTTTACAAACTGAAGGCCGGAATTGCTTTTAATAGAACCAGGGTGGAATTGAAACTTGCAAGTCCTGCCGTCACGCCGCCCACGTTGTCTCCTCTTTTAATAGAACCAGGGTGGAATTGAAACATGCGCTTGAGATACCAGCCCCGGACGATTTATGTCACGCCCTTTTAATAGAACCAGGGTGGAATTGAAACAGGCACAAACGCCCGTGCCTGCGCCCCCGCAGCCCCCTTTTAATAGAACCAGGGTGGAATTGAAACTCGCCTGGGTCGCGTCTGATGTGTCCTGTGACACTCTTTTAATAGAACCAGGGTGGAATTGAAACTCGTCGCCAGTTCCCGGTCGACCGGGAAGCCACCCATCTTTTAATAGAACCAGGGTGGAATTGAAACCTGTTTTTCAGCCTGTTGCTGCGCCAACACGTTCGTCTTTTAATAGAACCAGGGTGGAATTGAAACGAGGGCAACCCACAGACTACGGGACGTGGGCAGTCGTCTATGACACGCAGCCAGGGCCCTTTTAATAGAACCAGGGTGGAATTGAAACCGTGCAATCCGGGCGGCAATACAGCGGCAAACCCAACTTTTAATAGAACCAGGGTGGAATTGAAACAGGGTCATGGTCAAGCGGATTGCTGCAGTACTGCAGGCTTTTAATAGAACCAGGGTGGAATTGAAACACAACACCGACACTCAGGGAGCAGCCATCAAACCCCTTTTAATAGAACCAGGGTGGAATTGAAACATTGCAGCCCTTGATGGCCATGCAGACGCGGAGATCAGCGCCGGCAGCGGCCAGCTGCAGCCAGGTTGCACGGTGCAGCGTCTGGAGACTATCCATCGCGGAAGCGGCTCGGCTTTTAATAGAACCAGGGTGGAATTGAAACTGCTTACGATTATACCAGGCCAGACGGTCGTGCTGCTTTTAATAGAACCAGGGTGGAATTGAAACCTGTCGTCAACGTAGGGCATGACTAGGACAACGAGGCTGCTTTTAATAGAACCAGGGTGGAATTGAAACACGATTATCTTGGAAGGGTTTTGACGGCCCTCTCGCTGCCTTTTAATAGAACCAGGGTGGAATTGAAACGATGAGACTCCCCTGCCCTATCCGCTGTGCTGCAAACTTTTAATAGAACCAGGGTGGAATTGAAACTTACCAGAAACAGCGTTTCCTCGTGAGCGTCTTGGTGGCTTTTAATAGAACCAGGGTGGAATTGAAACAGCGTCGCCTTCTCACGAACCACGACGTGGCAGACTTTTAATAGAACCAGGGTGGAATTGAAACAGTTCCAGGTGACGTTCCCCGATGGCAGCGTTGAGACCCTTTTAATAGAACCAGGGTGGAATTGAAACTGCGCTCTTTGAGGCTAGCCCGCACCAATTCCAGATTTGCTTTTAATAGAACCAGGGTGGAATTGAAACCTGAACATCTTGGCGAGGCTCATCGCAACGGCTTCGCCCTTTTAATAGAACCAGGGTGGAATTGAAACCGCAGAGCCATCGACGTGTACGGCTTTTTGCGCTGGCTTTTAATAGAACCAGGGTGGAATTGAAACCGATATGGTCACACTGAACATGCGTGCTCCAGTGGGCTTTTAATAGAACCAGGGTGGAATTGAAACCATAGGTGCGTCGGGTGGCAGGGGTCCGGGTCGTCTCCAGCTTTTAATAGAACCAGGGTGGAATTGAAACGAAGGGATTGTTTCTGCTGATGGGCGAGCCGGGCACAGGCAAACTTTTAATAGAACCAGGGTGGAATTGAAACCACAACAATTGATAAGCAAGAGAATACGTTTTCTGTTCAGCTTTTAATAGAACCAGGGTGGAATTGAAACCCTGCAGAGCGTGTCCGAAAATGGAGAACTCTTTGCGGAGGCTTTTAATAGAACCAGGGTGGAATTGAAACATGATTTTGTTTTTGGCGTCTTCCAGGGACTTTGCCATCTTTTAATAGAACCAGGGTGGAATTGAAACTTGAGGCACTCGTTGTCTTCTTCGAGCATGACCATCAGGCCCACTTTTAATAGAACCAGGGTGGAATTGAAACAAAGCTTTGACATTGCCCTCAAGCGCAACCTCAAGCTCCTTTTAATAGAACCAGGGTGGAATTGAAACATGATTTCGTTGCCAGCGGTTTGGCCGACTGTTTGGCCCTGCTTTTAATAGAACCAGGGTGGAATTGAAACTAGTATCCTCATCCCCGAACGAGATCAGCGGCCCCTCTTTTAATAGAACCAGGGTGGAATTGAAACTACATTGACGGGGCAGATAATTAGGCGGGTTTGCGCCCTTTTAATAGAACCAGGGTGGAATTGAAACGAAGAAGGGCAAGCACAAAACGGGCGCGATTATCGGCCTTTTAATAGAACCAGGGTGGAATTGAAACGCGTGATGCCGTCGTAAGATTGGCGGACGCTCAGGCATCTTTTAATAGAACCAGGGTGGAATTGAAACGAAGCAGAACGCAGCGCGTCAGTTGCGGCAAGAGCCTTTTAATAGAACCAGGGTGGAATTGAAACTGTTGAAGGCGTTGACGGTCGTGAGAGCATTTGCCCCTGCTTTTAATAGAACCAGGGTGGAATTGAAACAGTAGTCATTTCTCCGTTCGCGGTAGTAGTAACCTTTTAATAGAACCAGGGTGGAATTGAAACGGGAAGCCATACAAGATCGTGCTGACAACAGCACACATCGGCTTTTAATAGAACCAGGGTGGAATTGAAACGACAGAAAGCCTATGTGTCGCCGCCTCAGTTTGAACTTTTAATAGAACCAGGGTGGAATTGAAACCGCAGATTGTGGACGGGGCCACGGCTCTGGTGCAGTCTTTTAATAGAACCAGGGTGGAATTGAAACCAAGATCGTAAATTGCGTTAGCAATATTTTTTGACGCCCTTTTAATAGAACCAGGGTGGAATTGAAACTGGGTAAAAGCAGACGGCACGCCGCTTCATATCCCGCTTGTCTTTTAATAGAACCAGGGTGGAATTGAAACAACAAATAAGTCGATGCCCCTATAGTCGTTAACTCATACTTTTAATAGAACCAGGGTGGAATTGAAACCCGCCGCGTAAACCTCCTAATGGTTGGAAACCGGGGCTTTGATACTTTTAATAGAACCAGGGTGGAATTGAAACCTGCGCGTGGTGTGCGCGCTGCGGGACAACGCGCCCACTTTTAATAGAACCAGGGTGGAATTGAAACATGATACCGATGCCACGCTGAAAGATGACTGGCACGCGCTTTTAATAGAACCAGGGTGGAATTGAAACCGAAGCGCTTATGCAAAAGGCGGTGCGCCAGGACCAGTCTTTTAATAGAACCAGGGTGGAATTGAAACCAGGGCAGGAAACGCTGCTCATCAGCCTGCCGGGAACGCAGCTTTTAATAGAACCAGGGTGGAATTGAAACTCGCAACGGTCTCATTGATCTGAGTGAAGGCCGCTTTCTTTTAATAGAACCAGGGTGGAATTGAAACAGTTTCATGTAGTCTATTTCCTAAAACACAATTGTTCTTTTAATAGAACCAGGGTGGAATTGAAACTAAGGAGATTCCAATGTACCCCTCAGAAAAACATCCTTCTTTTAATAGAACCAGGGTGGAATTGAAACGCTAGTGTGTTGAGGCTTCCCACGCTGGTGATGTCCACGCTTTTAATAGAACCAGGGTGGAATTGAAACCTGTATTGCCGCCCGGATTGCACGCGGGGCGCATCGCTTTTAATAGAACCAGGGTGGAATTGAAACTTGCCTGGCAGCGGCGGTACTGGCACAGGTGCGTTCCCCCTTTTAATAAAACCAGGGTGGAATTGAAACGAGCACCCCACAGACCCGCCGCAGGACGACGTATCGCAGCGACTTTTAATAGAACCAGGGGGCGTTGTTGCATAAATCAAACAGTATAGCTGTCGGGCATTCCGAGCGCGGTCATTTTGTTGAGTGCATCTAAACGCACCATGGTTTCCGTGTCCTGGGCAGGGCCACTTTTGGCCCGCAACGTCGTCCCAAAGAGCCTCTTAAGGCGAAACATTGCGGTTTCCACCAGACTGCGCCGATGATAGCCGCTCTCACGTTTCCATTTGGCGCGGCCTCCCGCACGAATGCGCCGTAAATTTTCGTCACGGGCCAGGCGCTCCTGTTTGCTGTTGCCGTGTTGCCAAATCTTAGCCCCACGGCGCGGCGGAATGGCGGCTTTGGCTTCGCGCTGGGCAATTGCCTCGTAGCAGGTAGGCCGATCATAGCCGCCATCGGCAGACACTTGGCAAATGGGCTGCGGCACTTGTTCAAGCAGCTTTGGCAGCATTTCGCCGTCCCTGATGCTGTTTGTGGTCGTTGCGGCAGCGCGGATCATGCCTGATTTCTGGTCTACGGCGAGATGAACTTTGCGCCAAGTGCGGTGCTTGGAGGGGCCGTGCTAACGCACTTTCCACTCGCCTTCGCCGAAGACTTTCAGGCCTGTACCATCTACGACCAGATGCAGTGGCTCACTCACAGCAGGGGCCGAAGGTGTAACACTCATCCGTTTGCGTCTTCGGCTTAATGTGCTGTAGTCTGGGATAGGCACATTCGCTCCCGAAAGAGCCACCAGCGAAGCCAGCAGACCTTCGGTGGCCCGAAGCGGGAGACGGTAAACTGCTCCCAGGCGCAGGGCGCAGATAATGGCCTGGTCGGTGTAGGAACACGGCCTGCCGCGTTTACCCGTGCGCTCCTGATTGCGCCAATTTCGCAAGGTTTCTTCGTCGAGTCAGAGCGTCAGCCGCCCGCGATTGACCAACGCTGTGTCATAATCAGGCCAGTTGCGGATGCGGTAGTTGCGCTTCTTGGACTTTGGTACCTTGGAGCGCACGGGACGCTTCTTTGGCTTTGGCGAGCCGTTGGAGCGTTGTGTATTTTGAGCTGTCACACCTCAAGAATACCGCCCCGCCGCATCTGCAACTAGCGAAGACTATTTATGCAACAACGCCGTCATTAGCTATTAGCGCTTGGCTGAGTTTAGCGAAGACATGGAACGATTTCTATATTTTCAAGGATGATATAGAAAATGCATTTCTGTACTGGTACGAGCGTAGCAATGCTGATGATAAGGGAGAGGTCTGAACATCTTGAATTTAGATGCCGCTGGTTCTAACGTGCTACAGGGAAGTAATCAACAGAGTGAAGGGGCGGCACCGCGACAGGCGACAGGAGGATCGTGTTCCCCAATGGCTCTCGCTCCGCCTTTACCGCCCCTGCCATTCCCTCTGCCGGGCTGCCGCTCGTCCCCTGCGCCCCGCTCAAACGCGGCACGGAAACGCTGCTGGATTGGGATTACGACGGCACCCCCGGCGGCCACTACACCATCACCGCTAAAGACCGAACGAAGTGGGTGACGGGGCCGCGCATCGCGGCCATCAACTGCTCTCCGCTCGCGCAGATTGTGGATCGCAATGGGAATGCCATCACCCTCAACTACGGCGCCCCCACCCCCGGCTTTCACTGGCCCCTGCTCTCGAGCATCACCAATGAGGACGGCACCGCCCTCTTGACGCTCCAGCAGGCCACCGACGGGACGGGCAACATCGTGCTCATCCAGGACTGCTACAACCGCGAAGTCTTCTACCATAACGGCCTGTATTTCAATTCCCAGGTGCCAAAGCCCTGGGTACGCTCCCTGCAACTACTCGACCGCGTCTCGCAGATCATTCCCACAGGAACCAACACCAACCTGCCCGGCCGCTACGTCTATGCCTAACAAATGCTGTCCAACACCAATGTCAGCGCCACCACGCCCGGCGGCTACGAGCAGGTGCCATTCCTGCACACGTGCCGTGTGCCGTCGCCTACGGGAGCGGGCCTGAGCACACTCATCTGGAACTACGACCCCAGCACAGACTTCGTGCAGAGCGAGATTGACGGCAACCCGCGTCTCCTTAGAAAGAACACCTATGATAGTGGAAGAGTATCGCCGGACGGAGTTTGCCGACATTGTCGCGCGCGGGCCGTATCTGAACCATGCTGGAGTGGGGCCTGCGCCCGCGCGTGTCGTGCGGGCGGTGCAGGAAGCCGCCGCTCTCTCCGCCCGCGATCCGGTGGGGCTGATTATGCAGACGGTGCTGCCCCAGCGAGAAGCGGCGCGCCAAAAGCTGGGGCGGCTGATGGGCGCCGCGCCGGAACATATCGCCATCACTAAAAACACGGGGCACGGGCTGTCGCTGGCCGCCGATGCTCTTGTTTTGGAGCCGGGCGACAATGTGGTTTCGGTGGACTGCGAATACCCGAGCGTCGTGTACCCGTGGTACGCGCAGGCCTATCGGGGAGTGGAAACGCGACTTGCGGCGTGCCGCCCCGATGGAACGTTCACAACGGACGATGTGGCGGCGAAGATGGACAGCCGCACGCGGGCGCTGACCTTGTCCTGGGTGCAGTTCGGGACGGGATACCGGGCGGACCTGGCCGCATTTGCCGCGCTGGCGCATGCCTATAACGCTGTGTTTATTGTGGATGTCATTCAGGGCCTGGGCGTGCTGCCGCTGGAAACGGAGGCGCTGGGGCTGGACATTGTCGTGACAGGCGTTCACAAGTGGCTGCTGGCGCCGGGCGGCACGGGCGGCCTGTACATCGCCCCACATGTGCTGGACAAGATGCGGCTGATGAATATGGGCGCGGGGGCGGTGGTGGATGTCGCCAAATTTGACCCGCTGGACTTCACGCCCAAGCCCAACGCGCAGCGATATGAAGAAGGCACGCCGAACGGCCTGGGCATTGTGGGGCTGGATGCCGCCCTGGGATTGATCGAAGAAGTGGGCATAGCCGGAATTGGGGAGCGCGTGCTGTCATTGACGAGACGCGCCATGCGGGGGCTGGAAACGAAGGGATATACTGTGGAGTCGCCGCAGGCAGACAACCAGCAGGCAGGCCTGACGCTGTTTCGCGCGCCGAACGCCTCCAGCGAACAGGTGCTGGAAGCGCTGGAAAACGCGGGCGTACAGGCGGCGGTGCGCAGCGGCAAGGTGCGGTTTTCGCCGCATTTCTACAACACGGAAGAAGAAATAGACCGGGCGATAGACGCCCTGCCCTCCTAGGTAGCTGCTCAGCGCGGAGGGGAAGGCATAGGAGAATGACGGCCCAGCCGCGCGGCGTCGGCATAGCGCACATGGGAGCCGCCGAAGATGTCCAGGGCGCTGCCGATGGTCAGGTCCAACCTGCCGCCCGAAAGCTGCTCCACGCGAGCGATGTCCGCCAGCGCTCTTGCGCCGCCTGCATAAGTTGTGGGAAGTGAAACGGCAGGGCCGAACAGAGCGACTAACCCCTCATCAATACCTGCCTGTCGCCCTTCCACATCGGCGGCATGCACGAGAAACTCCGCGCACGAATCTTCCAGGAAACGAATAAAGCCCGGAGTGATGCGCGATTGGGTCACGGTCTGCCACCGATTGGTCGCGACAAAGTAATCTCCACTCCCCGCGCGGCGGCAGCTCAGGTCAATCACCAGGCGCTCACGGCCTACGGCACGCACCATCTCCGCCAGCCGCTCCTGCGAGAACCGCTCCCCATCAAACAAGAACGAGGTCACGATGACATGGCTGGCCTCGGCATCCAAATAGCGCGCGGCGGTGGTGGGGGTAATGCCCCCACCGGCCTGGAGGCCGCCGGGATAAGCCCGCAGAGCCGACAGCGCAGCCTCTTCGCAGCCCGGTCCGAGCATGATTAAATGCCCACCGCGTAAACCATCGCGCCGGTACAGAGCGGCAAAGTCGGCAGCGGCCAGTGGGGAGACATGATTGACGGCGGCCTGCTCATCGGAGGTCAGTGTTCCACCGACAATCTGCACCACGCGTCCGTCTTTGAGGTCAATACAGGGACGAAAAGCCATAACTCCATTGTACCAGATTGCGGACGGGGCGCGAACCGCCCGCGATGCCTTCTGCAATGAACACAAAAGCCGCTCGCGACATAGTGTCGCGAGCGGCTTACAGCAGCGTAAGGGGTATCTAAAGCGGCAAAAATAGTGCGCAGTCATTGCGTCGCAGCAGGCGAGCCGCGAGACGAGTTAAAGGCCCGAAGCGGCCAGGTCAAAGATAACTTTCCGTGTTTTTGTGGAGTAGGTAAAGACGACATCACGCCCCAGCAGACGCCGTGTCAGCGAGAACTGGGTTTCCTGATAGTTTGCCGATGCATAATGGTCCCAGGAGGAAGCCAGAGAAATGCCCCAGTTGTCGGAGATGCGATAATCAAAGTTGGCGAACAAGTTGTTGTCATGCAGCGGCAGGCCGTAGCCGCTGATCAGCGACAGGTTCATGCGCGGGCGGGGGGAAACCGTGTAGTTCAATGTCAGGCGCTGCTGGGTTGGCCCGCGATAGAAGCTGCCAACCAGGTTGTTGGCGGTTAAGCGCGTCGTGCTGAGCTGGCTTTGCAGGGGGTCGTAACGATACGTATAGTTGAGGTTCAGGTTGCCATGCCCAAAGGTCGTCCGGGCCGCGCCTAGCGTCCCCAGCAGGGTCATAGAATGGCGTCCTCCGCTGCTGAAGCTTTGGCCGAGAGAAAGACCATTGCTAATTGTCGTATGCCGGTCGGGATGCAGAGGGGCGGTGTAAAAGTGCATGTCTACAGACTGTGTCGCAATCGGAATGACGATCTTTCCCTGGGCGGGCGTCGTCTGCATCACCTGGCCGCGCTGGGCCGACACGCCGAAGGTCATGTTGATGGGTGTTCCGGCCAGCGAACGCGGGGTGGTTTGGAGCGAAGCCGCCACCGTGGAGTTGGCGTAGGAATAGCCTTGAAAGCCGGGATCGCGGTTGCCGCTGGCTGTCAGGTTGAGGGCAAATCCCTGAAACTCGCGGCTGAGGCTGGACGACGCATATAGGCTGCGATGCGAAGGATAATCGACATACAAAAACGAGTTCGTTTTATCGTCCAGCCGCTGCGTATGGTTCCACTGCATCCCCCAATCCGGGCGCGTGATGCCCGTGATGCCCAGTGAGCCGGAGCCGCCCCGCCCAAACGCGTAGTCATGCTGGAGGTCAAGGGCCAGGCCGGGGCGCGAGCCGTGCTGGGCAAAATAAGAGCTGCCGCTGGACAACCCACTGGTCTCGGCAAAGGAAGAAGCGGAGTTTCGCAAAAACAAGGTTCCCGTGCTGTGCGGGCTGACATTGTAGTAGATAGGAACGTTGACAAAAAGCCCCTGTGAGCCGAAGCCGACCAACTGCTGCCCAAACAACTGCTCCGAATTGAGGGACATTTGATGAAACGGCACGGACAGGATCTTCTTGCCGCCCGAGTAGATGGACGCACGCCGGAACTGAACACGGTCGCCGGGGTTCACGGAAATGGCGCGTGCGGACACGATCACTTTGCTGTCGGACAAGTCATCAAACCGGTAAATATTGGTTTGAACAGCGGCATCCGCGCTGTCGGCCTGCTGCGGCGTCGTTTCCAAACCGAGGCCCTTAATGTCCATGCTCAGGGCGGCATGCCGTCCTGTGCCTAGCACCACGGCAGAGCCGGTGCTGCTGTTCAGGTCATAGCGGATTTCCGCCGCACGCAGCATGTGATGCCCACGCTGCAAAACGACATTGTGCCCCAGGAGAACACCGGCGTTAAGACTGACTTGCAGCGCATCCCCATTGACCGACAACCCCTTGTATTGAAGATGGGCGGAGCCTTTGCGACCCTGGGCTTCCAGGATTTTGGTGTCGGCACTATAAATAAGATACTCTGGACAATCGATATGAATCCAATGCTCATCGCCGTTGGAATAAGCTTCTTCGCGGTCGGAGGTGAACTCGACCTGGGCAGCCCCGGCGGAAGAGCCTGCCCCGGCAAGGAATGCCGTGGCGGTCAAATGTGCGGTGCCGGCGGTCGCGGCGCTGGTCAAAGTCGCGCGGGCAACACCTGCCGTTGTTTGCGCTGTGTCTTTATCTAAGATGCCCAGACTGGTGGAAAAGCGGACGGTTGTTCCATCCAGCGCCACATTGCCGTCGCCGTCACGAACAGTGGCTGTTACTGTCGTCGCGCTTTTCCCATCGGCCAGGATCACTTCCGGCGAGGGGGTCAGGCTGAGGCTTGCGCGCCCTGAAGCCAGAACAGGCGGGAGGCACCAGGCAGCCAAAAGAGCGGCAAAAACAAGAAAGGGCAGCAAACGCCCAAAGAAAGTGCTGAGGCGTGTTTCATTCATGGCTGTTATGCCGAAAGCAAAGGCGAGCGTTTGATGCACATCAAACAGGGGCGGTAAAGGGAGAGCGGAAAAGTGAAACTGCTGCCGGGGCCATCGCAAAACAGCCCCAGCAGCATAAGAAGTCAAAGCAGGCAAGACATGCACTGCTGCCCACGGACGTTTCTACACGGGCGTTTCTACTTGGGAGCTGACGGTGGGGCGGGAACCGGAGGAATACCCGTGCCTGTCGTCCCGGTGGGAGGCGCCACCGTCCCGCCGGACGTGGAATTGCCCCCGCCGCCATGACTGTTGCTGAGAATGGCAATCAGCAAGGAAGTCGCCAGCACGCCAATCAGAAACTTTTGTCCGGCGCTGCTGTGTCCACGCTGCGAGGCCGCCATCACATAATGGTCAGAGCGCCCGCTGTTGACGGAGGCAGCGATTTTACCGGCAACAATATTGACCGCTTCCTGGGTGACTATTTGCAGGGTGTCGGAACCGGACACAGGGCCGGCCTCTCCTGTAAAGGCAATGGTGCGCAGGGAAGCGCCTGTTTGCGTGCTGCGCAAATCCGCGCTGACTTCCATCTTCACTTTGCGCGTGACCGGGTCCGCTGTGTAAGTTTCCACGGCCCCTGTCAAGTAATCGTCGGTGGCGACTTGAGCCGCGATTTTCCCGGCGATTTGCGGGTCGGCGCCTGCCTTAGACAAATCGTCCTGCGAGAGAACGTTGTCAATGGAAGCCCGCTGCACAGACGGCAGAAACTTGGTATAAGACGTGACCTTGTAAGAGCCAATGGCATTCAGCCGGAGCTTGATCGCATCGTCAAGCTGGGGGCCGACGGCGGCTGCGGTCGCGCCTGCATTATTGGCAAATGGAAACAGCAAAATGCTGGATACCCCGGACGAAGTATTGTACGTGGTGACATCGGCGGCATGGGCGGGCGTCAGCAGGCCTGCGGCGGGACTGCACAGCATCAGCAGCGCCAGTCCGCCGGACAGCAAACGCCTGCCGGAACGCACTTTCTGAATAAACATCATGGTTTCTCTCTGGGTAGGTATCCCCCGGCTCATTTTCAAGCTTTAGCCGGGGGATCAGTCGGAAGGCGAATTATCAGCCGTTGGCCGGCACCTGCACTGGGTCGGAGTAGACATATGGGTTGGTATCTTGGGAGGCGCCATTCTGCGGGTCGCGGGCACCGACGCGGGCAAACACCTGGCGCCCGGTCGAGAAGCCGGAAAACAGCGAGTTGACCCGGAAGTCCTGATTGCCGCCGTTGTTGCGCAGGAACCATGTCACCAGCGGCCCGCTGATTTGCGGTGCAGACTCTAAAGCTCCCAGATATGGGCCGGTAGACCCGCCGGTTTGCTGAGGTGTCAGCACTTTTCGGTTGGAGAAGCCCAGATTGTCGGCGAGTTCCAGAACATACTCCAAGCCCGACCCGGCGGCAGGCGTGGAATGCACGTTAATCGTGATATTGTCCGGCCCCGTTGAGTTGGAAAACGCATTGTAGAACGTGGCGTTGGTCGCCGTGACAGCTTCACCCGTGTTGCTCAGATAAACAGGCTCCACATAGGTGATATAGTTGGTGGGCGTGCGTCCCGTCAGCTGGTACGTGCCAGGGTGACCTGTGTTGCCGGTTGTGTTGCCGCTGCCGCTGCCGCCAGATGAGCCACCGTTCCCACTCGTGCTGGACGTACCGGTGTTGCCGGGAGAACCCGGATTTTGCGGACTGCCGCCATTGGTTGCCGGCTGGATGTACAAGCCCTCAATAAAATATTGGAGGTGCGCACCGATCCGCTGGATGCCTGTACTGGGCAGAAAACCGAAGCTTACCGACTGAAGACCGGTTGTAGTACCGCCACCGCCGCCACCGCCGCCACCACCCCCATTGCCGCCGTTTGTCCCACCAACAATGCCATTGATCGGCTTTGAAGCAGTGATGGAGAGTTTGTCGGCCCCGTCATCAAACACAAGCAAAGAGTTCCTGCCAGCGGAAGAAAACAAAGGAACCTGCCCAAAGTTATTGAGGCCACCCGCTGTCCCTGTAGTGCCGGTTGTTGTGAGCGTTCCGCCATCTTGAAGGATAGGAGGAAAGTCGCTTCGGTAGACGTGAAACTCCTGGAAGTTGTTAATGCCGATGTTGCCTGTCGTCGCAGTGATTTTCACAACAATAGGCGTATAAACGGCAGGCGTCGGCTGAGGATTGAAGCCAGTTATGGTTGTTCCGGTTCCGGTTCCAGTTGTGGTTCCCACCAAGTTGAACGACGTTTGAACAGGGAAAGCGCCGATGCCGCCCAGCACATCAGCTCGTCCTTCTACAGCGACCGGCTTGCCAACCTGCGCCCCGCCCAGAGAGCCGCTGCTGCTGCCGCGCTTGATGAGCGAGAACAACAAGGCGCCTGCCAAGATCGCAATAATGATCCCTGTAATGCCGCTGAAAGCGCTGCGCTTGCCGGATGAGGCCGTACCGTCGGATGCCACATCATCATTGCGGGCGTTCAGCACGCCGCCCTGCACGCTATAGGCGGGCAGTTGGTAAATAGCCGTCGCCCGGTCTTGGGGCTGAATACCCAGCCCGCGGCGAGTCACGGTGGCATTGGACTGATCGGCCTGGGCGTCGCCGACCTGGATGCGTCCCACTTCCGAATTGTTGCGCGTGACCACCATGTTCAGGCCGTTGAACAGGCCATCACGGGTTCCCTTGTTGAGAACAACGCTGTTCTGATCACGGCTGATTAGAACTGTGGCTTTTGGCAGATTAAACTGCGTGATTTGGCGCACGGCGGCAAAGGCGGCATTGTTGATCGCTTCATTGACTAACGCATCGTCATCATTGGTGCCGATGGCGCGAGGATTGGAGCGCCCTTGTGCGAGAGCGCCGTTGACCAGCTCGCCGGTCGTTGTATCAATCACGCGGATAATCACGCTTGCCGTGGCTTGTCGCGGGCTGCGGCTGAAAGAAACGGCAGCCACTTCGCCGGTGGCGACCGCAGGAACGCCCAAGCTGCGCCCCAGCCGCTGGAGGCCGATGGCGTCCAGGGGCGCTGTCAGCCCAATGTCGGCAATGCCTTTTTGTGTTTCCTGGCGCGACAGCACTCCATATTTGTTGCTTTTGCCCAGTTCAACGACAAAAGCATCGGATGCGGTCCGTCCCACTTCCGCACCGCCGTAGCCGGAGCGGTTCTCAAAGTCAAGAACAGCCCAGGTGGGCGTACCATTCGTTTGTGCCTGTACCGGCACGGTGCTCAGCACAAAAAGCAGCAGAGGCCAAATCATTGCCACGGACAGCAGCCAGCTTATCGGCCGCGCGCTCCAGTGTTGCTTAAGTCGTTTCACGCTTTCCTATACCTCCTGAAATAACACTTTGGGAAGTGTTTCAATTTGACACATATTAAGAGCCTGTCGGGATCAGTACTGTTGTATCGGCATAGACATAAATCCAGTAGGCCTGCCAGGGCTGCATTGTCCCACCTGCCGTCACCGGCACGTAAGACGAGCCATTGTACCCGTACAACGTTCCCGAGACCAAGCGATACGTATTGCTTGCCGCAGTCGCAAAGTCCAGAGTTCCTCCGCCTGCGGCATTGGCAAAGTGCAGGCCCGAGACTGAAACTGCCTGCAGGCTCGGAACTCCGATCATGTTCCAGCCGGCCTTGAGGCCCACTCCGATGTTGGGTACGCTCGCCACAGGGGCTGCCGTGGTCACGGCATGCGAAGCCAGCAGGTACACCCAGTAGCCCTGCCCGAGACGCAAAGCATCGGCGGGAGGCGTGGGGTCCAGAACGTACTGGAGCTGCGTAGGATCGTAGACGTAGATGTGCGAGCGATTAGACCCCGCGCTTGGCGCGCCGACGGTGCCGCTGTTGAGCGAGCCAAGCAGAGCATCAAAGCCCACTCCGGCGGCGCCGTAGTTATAGGGCACCGAGAAGAAGTTCAGGCCCGCACCGAACACATGGATCGCTCCGAGGCCGGACGTTCCTGTGAAGTCTGCGCGAGTGAACCCGTTCACAGTAATGGTGACGGACTTCGGCGGGGGTGTGTTGTAGCCGCGCTGTGTCACCGTCACATTATACGTCCCCTGGCTGAGAGACAGTGAGTAATTGAGCGGCTGACCATCGCCCTGCGGAGCGGGCGGCGAGGCGGCCGTCCCGGTGGTCGTGGCTGTTGCAATTGCCTTGCCGGTGCTATCGGTGACAGACACGAGCGCTCCATTGAGAGCTTTGCCGGAGACAGGGTCTGTCACAAGACCGCCCAGAGTGCCCAGCGAAGACGTCAAGGTGAAGTCCTGCCGCACAAAGTTGTTGGAAGCAATGGTGATGCTTGAGCGGGCCGGTGAGCCGTAGCCGGAAGCCGTCACTGTGACCGCGTAGGTGCCAGGGAGAAGCGGGCCACGGTAATTGATTGGCTTGCCATCGCCATCCGAAGCGCCGGCAGTGGTGGCCGTTGCCGAGGAGGAAGAGGTGAACGTCGTCAAAACATTGCCGTTGCCGTCAATGATGTTGATCGTCGCCCCGCCAATCAGAGTGCCGGAACCATCCGTCACCACTCCGCCCAGAGTTCCGGGAGCCGGTGTCAAGACGGCATCAGCCCGGGCAAAGGCGTTGGTAACCACCGTCACCATGGCCGCCGGGGGCGAGGTCGTGTTTGGCGTGGTCACCTTGACCAAATAAGTGCCGGGTGGCACCGAGCCGCTGTAGTTCAGCGGGCTGCCGTCCCCGGCTGGCCCTGCCACAGGGGAAGAGGCGGCAGTGGTGGTGAACGGTCCGACGGCGCTGCCGTTGCTGTCCTTGACCGGGCTGCCATTGATGTCGGTGAGCGTCACCGTGGCGCCGGACACAGGCTGGTTGGAGCCTTTAACTGTAACCAGGCCGCCCAGGGTGCCGGGGGCAGCAGACAGCACGGCATTCCGGCGCACAAAGGCATTGGCCGCAATCGTGACAGTAATTGGGCCTGCCTGAGCATGACCGGTGGCGCTGACAACCAGCGAGTAGTTCCCCGCAGGCAGACGGACCGCGTAGTTCAGCGGATTGCCATCCCCGTTTGGAGCGGCAGGCGAGGAAGAAGCATTCGCGGTTTGCGTCGTCGCCGCCGTGTTCCCCGCGCCATCAACGATAGTCACAGTGGCGCCTGCAAGCGGCTTGCCGGTTGCCTGATCCGTGACCAACCCGCCGACCGTGCCGATGGTGGAAACCAGAGCGATTGCCGGTGTCGGCACGCGGGTGAAACTCCCCTGCGTGAGAGTGACTGATACAGGCGAGGACGGGGCAAACCCAAACGCGGAGGCCGTGACCAGGTAAGTGCCCGGGGGAACCGGGCCGGTGAAGTTGAGCGCCTCGCCGTCCGCCGTCGGCCCTGTCGTCGGCGAAGACGCGGCAGTGGTGGGGAACGGCCCGACTGCGTTGCCGTTGCTGTCCTTGACCGGGCTGCCGTTGGCGTCGGTGAGCGTCACCGTGGCGCCGGTCAGCGGCTGGCCGGTCGCTTTGTCTGTTACCAAGCCATAGAGTGTGCCGGGTCCAGGTGACAGCGTGAAGTCCTGCCGCGTGAACGCTATAGTAGTGATTGTCACAGTCACAGCGCGGGTTGTGGTAAATCCTGTTCCGGAAGCCGTGACCAGATAGGTGCCAGGCGGAACCGAACCACTGTAATTTAACTGGCTGCCGTCACCAGTCGCTCCCTGGGCAGGGGTGGTGGGGGCTGTGGTTGTGAATGGCCCAATAAGATTGCCTGCGGCATCTTTGACGGGGTTGCCGCTGGAGTCGGCCAGTGTGATGGTGGCGCCTGAAACCGCGTTTCCGTTCACATCTTTGACCAGGCCTCCCAGCGTGCCGGGGCCGGGCGGCAGGACGAAGTTGATGCCGCTGACCGTCTGGCTGGCACCGACCGTCAGAGGCTGCGAAGCGGAGGTTCCAAAATTGGGGTTGTCCGAGGCCGCGCCGATGTAATCGTCGGGAGTAACAGCATTGATCGTATAGGTGCCATCAAAGCCGCTTGTCACAGTAACTGTATACAGGCCGTCTGTGGAAGCAAAGGTGATTGTTGCTCCATTGACAGGCACATTGTTGGTATCAGTAACTTTGCCTGAGATGCTGCCTTTGGGTACAGGTGTCAGGTTCAAGTCAACACGAGTTGTCGTATCGCCTTCCACCGCAAAAGGCAGTGCGTTCTGATAGGTGCCGCCGCTGCCCAAGCCAACGACAGAACGGTTGAAACCTTGCTTGTAAGCGACAACAGTATAAGAGCCGGGTTCGACCCCGCTGATGGTGTAGTTGCCGCGCCCGTCAGTGGTAGCGCTAAATGTCTGCCGACCGGAAGGCAGAGTGACATTCCTGTCCGGCACAAGGTATACCGTTGCGCCTGCCACTCCGCCGCCGCTCACGCCGCCGCCACCGCCGCCGCCGTTGACAACCTGCCCTGTGAAAGTGCCGGTACGCAAATAGCAGACAATGTTATGCAGGATGTTCTGACGCAGGTTGCGCGGGACATACGTGATACTGCTTGGGTTTGTCAGAGCAACTTTGTAGTATTCCGTCCCCAGGCCTTCCAATCCGAACCCGGCGTAGACGACACGGGCACCGGTGGTCGTGTTTTCGTTGTAGATCAAGCTGGCCGCGCCGTTGGAAGTAATGTCCGTATGCGCGCCATTCAAGGGAGTGAGCGTGTCAATCGCAGCGAGAACCTGGTTGTTGCTGCCAAACGATTGCACAATCGGCCCCAGTTGATCTAAAGAGCCGTCCGCACGCCACTGATTTTGACTCCCAATAAGGCGTTGGTAGTTGTTTCCCAGATAGAGAGGGTTTGTTCCCGGCGGCACATAGCTGTCGGTGCCGTCCGTCTGCAGCTCGGGAAAGAACATATTGATGGCGCCAAAGTCAATCGTCTTCCCAAACGTCCTGGGGGATACATTGACAAAAGCATCAGAGGTGATGCGCCTGCCTCGGCCTGTGCTGCCGGTATTGGTCTGTGTTCCTCCATGGGAGGAAGCCAGCCCGGCACTGAGGAAGTCCGGCAAAAAGTTTGCGGGGCTGCCTTGCGCGGAAGCCGTGTTGTTGACGGAGCCATCTAGGGTAATGGATGAGCCGACATCCTGGCCAGTGACAAACAGGCGGCCACCGGCCTTGAGGAAGTTTTCAACGGTCTGCTGTGTGGCCGGGTCTGCCAGCGATCCACCCTGGTTGAGCGGCAGATCACCGGTGAACGGCGAAACCCACACAACGCAGCGAAGTGCGTTCGGAATTGTGGCGGCGGGAGCGGTAAACGGCACAGGATTACCGTTGACACTGGGGCTGGTTGTGTCGTTCACCGCAGGCTGGGCGACAAAAGTGGGAGCATACGCGTTCAGCACACCCTGCGGAACAGGACCACGGGCAAGAATGCGCCACAAACTATACTGCTGAGACTTGGGTGCAGACCGGCCATCAATCGTTGTCTCGTCTAGGCTGACTGGCCCGCGCTCATTATTGGCGCTCAAGAAGTCCTCGTTGTAGGAACCGACACCCAATCCGTTCAGCACGGGAATGGGAGAAGAGCCTGTGAACCCATTGCCTTGAAAAAGCGGGATAACAATCGGTGAAGGAAGCTGATCTTGCGTAGTAGTAGGATCATACGGCTGACCATTACTGGGGTTGGTGCCCGACGGCGGGTAAGAGCCGGGATAAATACCAAATTGCTGTGGGCCTGTGTACTGGTTTGTGGTCCCCTTGGGAATCGTATATTGGAAAACAGCGTTGGGCAGGAGGTTGACATCGATGTCGGTCATGTACGACTCGGCGCCATAGAAGAGAGGGCGCAAGCCGGACAAGCCTTTTCCGCTGAACGTTGTCGCGGCAAATTTTTGCCCCAGCGCATTATCACTTACGACTAGGATATTGTTGATGCCAGAGAACGCCTGCGTTGAGAAACCCCAGACATTGTCATAAATGCGGAAGTTTGGCGCAGGTTGTGCGTTGGTTGGATCAATGGCTTTATCGTAGGCAATCACATCCAGATAGAAGTCGCTGGGAGATGTCGGCGTGGTCCAGGTCGCCGTGTACAAAATGCCGCCGTTAGCATCGGGCACACCATTGCCGTTGGCATCAGGAGCGACAACAGGCCTCAGTTTGAGCCACTCCTGGCGCGGCATGTTGAACGTACCGGCATGCGCGCCTTGATCGTCTACACCGGCGAGATAATAAGGCGTTCCATAGTCACTGGCCTGCGCCGAGGTGGAACCGCCCGAAGTTCCATTAATGCCAAACTGTGCATTCAAAAACTGGGCTTCATACTCCTGCCCGATTGATGCATCGTTCGCGGCCCCTACGGTTAACGTGAAATCAAGTGGATCAACACCCGGCAACGGGCCACTCGGGACCATCACGGGGTTGGCGCTTGCTGTAAGGGGGTCTAAGTCATTAGTGGGAACATGACCGACAGTGATCGGCGAACCGGGGCTGCTGTTATAAAAGCTGATTGATGTATTGCTGACGTCAAAACCGGCTGGAACGCCGAACAGATAGAAGGGTCCATAGGTTCCGCTCCCGACTATTTTGTATTTGCCGTCCCCAAGTTCGCTAAAGATGGGATTGACACTGTCAGCGCCCGCGTTAAAAAGAAAGTTGGTGGCCGTGCCACTATCAGACCTATGAGTATCTGTAGCGAAAACTTTATGCTCTAGACGATCGGCGTCCTGGTATTTGCTGTCAGGGTCTTTGATTTGGATATAGACGTTGTTATCATCAACACCCGCCTCGCGGCTGCTCAGGCGTACCGTGAACCGGACTTTTTGCCCTGGCTGAATGTCGCCATTGCGGCGGGGCGTATCGCTGGTATTGTCCGTGACATGGATGACTTCATCCCCACTATACGGAAGCAGTGTAGGAGGGTTGATCTGGTCAACCTGGGATTGCAAAATACCGGTGTAGCCTGCGCCGACATTGAAGCTGCCTTGAGCGATAGAAACAGGCAGTTCCAGCGGCGCGTTTGTGCTGGGGTCGTTGTATGTAATCGAGCGGTTGCTGACATAAGCGATGCTGTTGACGGTGCTGGTGGTGACGCCGCCATTTGTGGAGTTCGCCACCGGCGACCAGACCGGCTGGGTATCGTTGAAGTTGTTGCTGGCGTCGCTGGAGTTCAGCGCCTGCGGGCTTGCCCCGGACGGAGAAGTCATGGGCCTGCCGGTATTGGGATCAAAAGTATATGTGCCCAGCACGAAATTGATCTTTGAATGACTACCTGCAGTGCGGCGCGCAAAGGCCAGGTCTACCGTTTGTCCATCGCCTTCCGTGCGCAGGGCGGGAAAGGAATCATCGGTCGCGGTCTGCGTATTATTGGTGTTGGTGACCTTGACGCCATTGGTGCCGTTCGGGAAAATCGCGAAGATGCTGCGCGTGCTGCCGTCGCCGCCGCTTGTGGCTGAGGGAGACGTTTCCGCGCCGGGATTGGCCGGGTTCGGCGCAATCGGCTGGCCCGTGGCCGTAATGCCGGCGGCGGTGCTGTCAAAGAAAATGTATGCGCCATCGGCGGACCAAGACGGGTCGGCGTCATTGGTCATGCCGTCGCTGAGCTTAGCGGGCGGGTTGTTGCTTCCGCCCGACGACAGGTAGCCACCGGTCTGCGTGTACAAAAAGTAAATGTGGGTAAAGCCCGTTGTTGGCCCGGTCGTGCTGCGGGCGGCAAACGCAATGCGTGCGCTATCCGGTGACCAGGTGGGATGCGAGACGCCACGGAAGCCGGTGGGGTTGTTTGAAATCGTGAGAGACGTCAATGTGGAAACGTTCACCGTCCCGCTTTGGGGCGGGAACGAGATCGCGTACAGGTTCTGCACACCGGGCGACTTGGCATCCGAGGTGAACGTTAGGGCATTGTTGGAAGCGTTGAGGGCAGGATCAAGCTCGTTTCCCGGCCCGGAAGTGATCTGCGTCAGGGTCTGTGGGTTGCTGGGTGACGGGCTGGCGGGGTCGCCGCCGGAGGTCACGACCCAGAGATGGAAATTGCCTGCGGGATCGCTGCCAACCAGGCTGGGTCGGTTGGAAGAAAAGACGAAATAGCTGCCGTCCGCCGACCAGACCGGTTTGGAGTTGGTCGGTGTCAGCGGGCCATCCGATGTCGTAAAGGCGGGCGGCGGCAGGAACACATCAAACGTTTGCACCGGCTCGTCAATCGTGATCGGCCCGCCGTTTGCGGCGGCATGCGCCTTGCTGCGGTACTGGGGCGCGCGGCGGCTGTAGACAAAGCGGCCATTGGAGGCGCGCTTCCAGCGTCCTTGATCCTGCCGAAACACCTGCGCGAGATGGGACTGAGCCAGCCCTGGATGCAGCAAAGCCTGCAAAGACAGGGCCTGCCCGGTGTGCCCGGAGGGCGCCTTTGCAGATGCGAATGCGAAAATGCCTGTTGTCAGGGCCAGCACAACAGCCGCCAGAAACAGGAAAAACTTGGATGGGGATGAGTTAACTTTCAAGAGCGCTTGAACCTCCAGGTTCACACATGCGGCGTTTCACCAATGAACGCCGTCAACACAGTCGGCTTTATGTCGGGGTCGAATATAAAACAAGAGCGGCGGCAAGGCCGGGTAAAACCCTTGACGCACAAAGACGCTTTAAGAGCGGCGGGTAGGCGTGGGGAGGAGAGCCTGGCGGCGGCACAAGAAGCGCCGAAACGCTGTCGGCGTGTTGATTATAACATAACGATGGTCTTTGCGCAAGAAATATTTCCAAATGCCTGGCGGCTTGACCAAAAGCTCCCGGAACAGCGGATGCCGCACCGGGAGCTTTTGTCTTACTGCGTCGGAATCAGGACCGTCGTATTCACATACGCATAGATCCAGTAGGCCTGATAAGGCTGCAATGTCCCGCCTGCCGTCACCGGCACGTAAGACGAGCCATTGTACCCATACAACGTCCCCGAAACCAGGCGGTACGTGCTGCTGGTCGCAGTCGCAAAGTCCAGTCCCCCTCCGCCTGCCGCATTGGCAAAGTGCAGGCCCGAGACGCCGGACACCTGGATCGCGTTCACGCTGGGCACCCCGATCATGTTCCAGCCGAACTTCAGGCCCACCGCAATGGTTGGCGTGCCCGCAAGCGGGGCCGCCGTAGTCACGGCATGCGAAGCCAGCAGGTACACCCAGTAGCCCTGCCCAAGACGCAGAGCATCGGCGGGAGGCGTGGGGTCTAGAACGTACTGGAGCTGCGTGGGATCGTAGACGTAGATGTGCGAGCGATTAGACCCCGCGCTTGGCGCGCCGACGGTGCCGCTGTTGAGCGAGCCAAGCAGAGCATCAAAGCCCACTCCGGCGGCGCCGTAGTTATAGGGCACCGAGAAGAAGTTCAGGCCCGCACCGAACGCATGGATCGGCGCAAGTGCCTGTCCATTGGCCTGTGTAAAGTCCACCCGCGTAAACGCCCCAGACGCGACAGTCTGGCTGATCTGGGTTTGCGTGCCGTAGCCGTTGTCGGTGACCGTCACGGTGTAAACCCCGGCAGGCAGCGGAACCGGGCCGTAGTTGAGAGGCTGACCATCTCCTGCCGGAGCGCCCGGCGCAACGGGCGTATCGCTGGTCGTCGCGGTTTGCACCACGGTTCCCTTGCTGTCCGTGATGGTCACGGTGGCGCCGCCCAGGGTCGCGTTTCCAAACGTCGTTTGGACTAATCCGCCCAGTGTTCCGTTTGGCGGAGGCACCACCACGATCAGCGGCACATTGCGCGTTTGCTTGTCGCCCGCCGCGATAGTCAGCGTTTGCGATGCGTTGGTCGCAAAGCCGGCTGCCGACACCGTAAGCGTATACGTTCCCGGCCCGATATTGGTGACCGTGTAGCTGCCATCCGCGCCGGTTGTGGCAGCCGGGGGCGCAGCCGCTCCTGCGGTGGTCGGCACCAGCGAAACACTGGCTCCGGCAACACCTATTTCGCCGTTGTCCAGCGTGCCGTCGCCGTTGGTATCGGCGAAGACAATGCCGGTCAGGGTGGCGGGCTGCGGCGTGAGCACAAAGTCTGCGGGAGCCGTGCCGCCGCTCGGCACTGTGATAAAACCGGTCGTCGGGTCTGCCTGAACAGGGGCGGCATCCGTGAACTGCGGCTGCTTGGAGGCGAGGCCTGTGTAGGCGCCTGCCGGAACGTTGTCAATGGTATACGTTCCGGTCGGACTGCTGACGGCGGTAAGGGTGATCTGCTTGTCGGATGAGACAAATGTGATCGCCGCTCCCGCGATTGGGTTTTTGCCGGTGTCTGTGACCGTGCCCTGAATGCGGCCCGGCGGGGTCGGCGCAATCACCAGGCTGGCGCTGTTGGTATTGTCTCCCTCTACGGAAAAGGCTACATTGGATTTAGCGGTAGTAAAGCCGCTCTTGTAGGCGAACAGTTTGTAGATGCCGGTTTCAAGGCCGCTGATGGTGTAGCTGCCATCAAAGGCTGTGGTTGCGCTGAACGTTTGGCGTGGACCGGGAATAGTCCCGCCGTTCGCTGTCAGGTAGACCGTGGCATTGGCAACGCCTTGGCCCGAGGCTTGCGTAATCCGCCCGGTGAAGGTGCCGGTGCGCAGGTAGTTGACAATATTGTGCAGCAGGTTGGGCCGCTGGTTGCGCGGCACATAGAACGGCACACTGTTGATGACGACTTTGTAGTATTCAATCCCAATGCCTTCCAGGCCGAAGGATGCAAATACGACACGGCTGCCAAAACCCTGGTTCAACGGAGACGTGAAGTTTGGACTGTAGATCAGCCCAGGCTGGCCGCCAGTCGTGATGTCAGTAGCCGCGCCGTTGATTGGACTAATGGTGTCAATGCGTCCCAGGGCGGTCGCGCCGCCAAACTTGACGAAGCCAGGCCCGATCTGATCTTCAGAAGCATCTGCGCGCCAGTTGGGAGGCGATGGTCGGATGTCGCCTTGATCATTGCTCAGCAGGAGCGCGCCTGCGCCCGGCGTGGTTTGGGCATAAGTGCCATCTCCTTGCAGCGCTTGAAAAGCGGCGCTGACCTGGCCGTTGAAGCTAGCGTCGCCGCTGATGGGGCCATTGCTGCCTGCAAGACTCGTCGTGCCTCCGGCGTCTGAACCAAACTTGGCATTCAGCACGTTGGCTACGAACGAGTTCGCCGTTGAGCCGCCCAGTGTTAGGGCATTGGCGACATCCTGGCCTGACAGGAAGAACCTGCCGCCGGAGTTGACGAATGATTGCAGCGTGCTTTGCGTAGTCGGATTTTCCAAAGACCCGGCATCAACCAAAGGCAGATCGCCGGTATAAGGTGAAATCCAGATAACGCAGCGGTTCGCCACGGGGACATTAGGAGCCGCAGGAGCGGTGAAGTTGTTTGTGATGTCTGCGACGGCAGGCTGGGCCTGGAATGTCGGCTGGTAAGCCGCCAAAACAGACTGCGGTATCGCGCCGCGTGAAAGAATGCGCCAGATGCTGTACTTTTGTGAGCGCACAAACGGCACAACTTGCGGTCTGCCTTGACCATCGTTGTTAAAGGGCATGTTCGCCCCTTGAGCGCTGACTCGGCCTCTATCATCAATGGTGCTATCCACATACGAGCCGACGCCCAATCCGTTCAGAACATTTGGCTGGAAGCGGGAAGCGCCGCTGTTGCGATCCGAAGACAGCAATTTGGCAATATGAGTTGGCCCTGCCGTGAAGTCCTGTGGGGTGGCGGGTACTTCGTTGGATGGCCCGGTTTCATTGGCCGATGCGCCCGTTCCATTGACAGCGGTCACGACATAGTAATAGGTCGTGCCATTCGTCAGTCCACGATCCACATAACTGGTCTGCTGTGTGCCGGGGACTGTCGCGACAAGTGTCACGCCGGGGCTGCCGGGAATCACGCCGGGTGTCGTAGAGCGGTAAATATTATAGGCTGTCGGTGGAGTGCCGGTCGGGCTGACTGTTCCTGCCCATTCCAACGTCACTTGCGTGGTGCCGGGCGTGGCACTTAGTTGCGTCGGCGCGGACTGTGTCGGGTCCGGCCGTGGGACGGGCGGCGGCGTGGGGGCTGGGTTTGTTCCAGTAAAGTCTACGGCATTGGGCAGCAGGGAAACATCAATGTCCGTAAAGTAGGACTCCGCGCCATAGAAAATTGGCAGCAGGTTGGCGCCATTGTTGCTTCCGCCAAAGGTGGTTGCGGCGAATTTCTGTCCCAGAGCGTTGTCGCTGACAACCAGAATATCGTTGCTGCCATCAAATGTAGAGGTCGTAAATCCACCCACATTGTCGTAGATGCGCCAGTTGAACTTATCGCCGTGATAATCAGACCGGAAGGGATTGTTGTTGCCGGTCGGAAAGGCCTGAATGGCTGGGAACTGCGCCTTGTCGTAGGCGATCACGTCCAGGTAGAAGTCGCTGGGGCTGATAGGCGTCGCGTATTTCGTCTGGTAAAGAATACCTCCCTGGCCGTCCTGCTGGGCATCCGGTAGGCGGGTCAGAGGAAGGTACTCCGCCGTTGTGGTTGTCATCGCACCTGTAATGGGGTCGGTAGTAGTGGTGTTCGTCGTCGGGCGGGGCGGATTGGCAAGACCGCTGAATGCGAGTTGATCGTCCACGCCGGCCAGATAGTAAGGCGTCCCATAATCCCCTGGATTTGCATTGGGGTTTGCAACAGTAGGGTTCAGGAACTGGCATTCATATTCCGGCCCCCACGGCTTATAAGTATCAAGCGTCAAGCCATGCCCAACAGAAATGGTGTCTGGCCCATCTGCGCCGCCGACAGCGCCGAACTGGAAGAAACGCTTACTATTGATGAGATTAAATCCCTCAAAGCCGCCTTTATTCGGCAGTTCAAATCTTGCCGTGCCGCTGTCGGGGCCTTCGTTCAGGCCTGCAAAGACTTTGTGCTCCAATCCCTGCGTGTCCTGATACTTGCTGTCCGGGTCTTTGATTTGCAGAAATACTTTGTTGTCGTCAATGCCCGCTTCACGGTTGCTGAGGCGCACGGTGAAGGTGACAACAGACGCGCTGCCGGCGACACTCGGCTGAATGCTGCGCGTCTCGCTGCCATCAGCATCCTGCACTCGGATCACCTGGTTGCCGTTGTATCGCAGCAGCGTGGGCGGGTCCAGGTTCAGCACCTGGGACTCCAGAATGCCGGAATAGTTGACGCCGACCGGCCCAGAACCCTGCGGCAGGGATAGGGCGGTTTCCAGCGGCGTGTTGGTGCCGGGGGCATCGTAGGTTACCGAGCGGGGGCTTTGGTAGGCGATGCTGAACACCGAGGAAAACGGTGCCCAGGTTGGGTAGGTATCGTCAAATGCGTTGGCCTGGCTGCCCGCGCCCTGCTGCCCGGCGTTGTCGTCGGTGTTCAGCAGCACGCCGTCGTTGCTGCCGCCCGTCGTTTCCGGCGTGACAGGCGCAGGCGACCCCGACGCAAAATCGATCAGGCGGAAGTAGTAAATGTCATGGTTGGCGTTTTGCGCCGTGCCGCGTGCGAATGCCAGATATTCCAGCGTACCGTTTGGGTTGAAATACTGGTTCTGGGTGTTGGCGCTCCAGGCCGGAGCAAAGTCGTCCGTGCCGGGCACAGTTACGCGTCCGCCATTGGCGGAGTACGCCGGAACGCCGAACGCCGCTGCGGTGCCGCCGTTGAGCAGGTAGATACCGCGTAGTCCGCCGATTGTGCCGCCCGAGGTTGTGGTCGGCGACGTGGTTGCGCTGATCTGCCGGCCGGAGCTGCCGATGGCCGTGGCTGTGGAAGCAAAGGCGATGTAGCGTCCATCGGGCGACCAGGCGGGGTCGGTGTCGTTGCCGGAACCGTCGGTCAGCGCGGCGGGCGGATTGGGCGTGTTGGGCGGCGGCTGCGACTGATAGCCGTTGTTGGCGACATTCAGAAAATAAATATGGTTAACACCGGGCACATGCCCGGTGTTGGTGCCGAGGGCTGTTGCGGAAAACGCAAGGACATCGCTGCCCGGCGACCAGGTCGAACGCTGGACATTGCCGAACTCGGGATTGTTGACGGTTTTCTGGTTGCTGGCACTGGTCAGCGTGGACACATTCACAGCCGCGCTGCCATACTGGAACGGAACGCCGGTTTGCCCACCAATCGCATACAGGTTCTGCACGCCGGGCGACTGTGCATCCGAGGTGAACGCAAGGGCGGTGTTGCCAACGTTTAAAGCAGGGAAATCTTCATTGCCCGGCCCGGACGTGATCTGCACCACCTGCCCGCCACTCGCGGAAGCCGCGAAAATATGGAAGTGGCGGTCGGCGGCAACGCCTGTGCCGTTAATGTCAAGATTGGACGAAAATACAATGTACTTTTCGTCCGATGACCAGACCGGGTGCATGTTGGTCGGCGTGAGCGGGCCTGCGGGCGACTGCGTTTGGAACGTCGGGGGCGGCGAAAACACGTCAAACGTCTGCACGCCTTCGTTGATCAGCGTCGGCGCCCCCCCGACGGCATGGGGCTTGCTGCCTTTGGTCACGAGGCCTTTGCCGGGCAGCAAGATGCGCCCGTTGGGCAGGCGCCGGAAGCGCGGCGCTTGGGCGAGGAACGCGTTCGCGTCTTTGCCGGGATGCAGCAGGACGCGCAAAGCCAGCGCCTGCCCCGTATGCCCGGAGGCCGCAGACACGGCGGAAGCATGGAACGCCAGCAAGCCGCCCAAAACAGCCACGGCCAGGGCCGCGAAGCGCAGCAATGCGCGCAAAATGAGGGAATGAGATTTCAAGAACTAGAACCTCCTGGCTCCTGAGTCTCGCGTGTTGTGCGCAAAATGCCGAAAGGAAAAAGCGCGCAGACGGGAAGACGCCAAGAACCGATAACTAAATCACAGAACAGGCACCGCGAAAGGCTAAAGAGAAAAGCGGCACCGCGCTTTTCAAGCAGCCATTCGGGGATAAATCAAAAGAGCAAGAAAAAGAGGATAGGTCGTCCGGGTGTGCGTGATTGAAAGAAAGACGGGCAGTGCCGCGCCGTTTTTCGCTTCGTCATCCGCAGGATCGCCCTCCTCTGCGTGTGATCTTCCTTGGCAATGGTTGAATTATAACACAACGCCCGTCAATGCGCAAGCATTAATTTTCACATAATTACTTGCGGGCGCGTTTTGACGCCAAACTTCGCCAAATCGGTGTGCGGCGCGGCAAGCCTGCTGCCGCTGAATACTGTCTTTCTCTGCGTCTCGCGGCCCGAGCAAGGAGAGAAAAGCAGAAGGCAGACCAGCTTCAGGTGTTGATCAGGAAAACCTGGCGCCTTCCACCGCCACAATCCGTCAAGCCCAATCCATCAAGCAGCCTGGCCCTCGCGTTTTTTCAGGGAAATGCCGAAACTCACAGTGGCACGCGTTGTTTTCTCGTGCCCCACACTGCCGTGGCCCCCCTTATGCAGCTTTCCAGCACAAAACAGAAAGAACACCAAAATGCTTCCTCCCTGGGATGCCACGGCACAACACGCGCAAACTCCCGAAACGAATTACGCAAACCCCGAAAAGATCGCTGAGTTGACCGACCAACTGGTTGACAGAATGAAACACGCCAGCACGGCGCTCGCGAAAATCAACAGCCAGGCGCGCCTGCTTTCCTTCAATGCACAAATTGAAGCGGCGCGCGCCGGCGGTTCGGCAGGGGCTGCCTTCGGCGTGGTTGCAACAGCCATGCGCGAGCTGTCCGAGAAAACGGCGGCGATCTCCGACAACATGGGCCGGGAAACCGCCGAAGCGAACCAAAGGCTCCAGCAGATCATCCAAAGCCTTGCGACCAATGTTCGCGGGGTGCGCCTCACGGACCTTGCCTTGACCAACATTGACCTGATAGACCGAAACCTTTATGAGCGTTCCTGCGATGTGCGCTGGTGGGCGACCGACAGCAGCGCCGTCGATGCGCTGACGCAGCGTGTGGAAGATGGATACCGCCACTGTGCGCACCGGTTTGGCCTGATCCTAAACTCCTATACGGTCTATTACGATTTGGTGCTCTGTGACTTGGACGGGAAGGTCGTTGCGAACGGTCGTCCCTCGCTCTACTCTTCTCAAGGGGCTGACTGCTCGCGCTCGGCCTGGTTCCAGAGCGCGCTGGGAACACGCTCCGGCGAAGAGTTCGGATTTCAAGGCGTTCAGGCAAGCTCCCTGGCCGGGGGTCGGCGCGTCTTGGTCTACTCCTGCTGCGTCCGCGCAGGCGGGGAAATCCACGGGCAGCCGTTGGGCGTCCTCGGCATTGTTTTCAACTGGGATGCGCTCGCACAGACCATTATGGACTCTACTCCGCTGTCGCCCGACGAGAAGCGAGCCACGCGAGTTTGCCTGGTGGACAAGGACGGCTTGGTGCTGGCGGATTCCGAGAACCGGGCTTTGCACGACACGATCCGCCTGCCCAATTGGGCACAGATCAAGACCTCAAAAAAAGGATTCTATGCTTCTGTTTATGACAGCCGCCCGTGCCTGGTGGGGTATGCGTCTTCGCCCGGCTATGAAACGTACGCAACCGGGTGGCACTCCCTGCTGATACAGCGTGAGAGCTGAACCGTTTTTATGGCGCGCGATGACCGCCCTATGCAGTTTTGGCGGGCAAGCGTCCCGAACCTTTTTGCCGCAAGCACATTGAGCAAGGCAGGCCATACGTAATTGTTCTCGCAGTATCCATACAAGTTGATGCCACCATCATAATCACAAGGGTCACGGGTGAAAAACCTTTGCGTGCCGCTGTCATAGAACCGATGCCCCAGCAGCGTCAGCCCCGTCTCGTAGTCGCTGACATAGCCCCACTGCCCCCAAACCCGCTGTAAGGGTCGGGACTGGTGTCCGTTGTCGCCCCGTTGCCTGCCGGGTCAAAGAGGGACGACGACAGCACCGTCCCCGCTCTGTCCAGCTTCTGCGACACATTGACCTGCATGTCAAACGTGTAGTACCACGACCCCGCCCGCGTATGCCGTGCCAGCAGGCCGTTCGCGCCCCACGTGTTCAGCGCGGACAGAAAGTTGTTGCCGCTGCCGAACTCGCCGACTACCTGGTCGCCGTCATAAATCTAGTACGCGCGCCCAATCAAGTGTTGCTTTGTTTAGTGACGTGCATTGGCATTTATAAAGAAATCAACTACATCCCCAACATTTTGTATCTGATCTATAGTTAAAAGCTGTTCGGCTGTAGCAACGTCTTCAATTTCTCTACCTAATATATCTATACCAGTATCACCATCGCTACCTATCCAATTGGGCAGGCCCAATAGGTTTTCCAGCTTGTCTTCTGGTCTAAGTTTTCCATATTCAACGCCAAGAGCTTGTCCAACCCGACGCCAAGCAAGAACGATCATCTCACGCGGCAAAGTTGTGCTGCTATAAAACTGGTTGCATATTTCGGTGTCAGATAACAAAGTTCGTGAATTAAGGATTTTTCGCTTGCCAATCTTTTCGATATGTCTTAAGCAAGACTTTACTCCAGCGGCAATACAACCTATGCCTACCAACGTTAGTATGCTTGACATTAATTTCAACCTTGGCTAACCCAGTAATATGAACATGAGGGGTCCCCTGTTTTATGTACCACCGGCAAAGGGAGAGTGACGGAAGGGAGATGGCGGGAACAACACAAAAGCGGGAACAACACAAAAGACGCAGGGGCATTCCAGCCTAAGCCGGAACCGAACGGCAACTGCGCGCTGATTCCACCTCAACGTGCGGGAGGAAAGCAAAGGGGCAGCCGGGCATGACTACCAGGCTGCCTCTACTTTAACACACGGCTTGATTTCTGTCAAGCATTATTTTTGCGGGATAGACACTGGGGGTATGCCGCACGGCACAAAGAAGAAACCCGGCACTCGCTGTGCCGGGTTTCTTCGTATAAAGCAACGCTATCAGGGTGAGGAGCTGTTTCAGCCCGCCGTTTTGGTCATCTTGCCTTTGTCGGCGGCCTGCGCATTGGCGCGGGACTCGTCGGCTTTGGCAGTCATCTCGGTGACGGTGGCGGTGTGCAGGCGAGCGGCGCCTTCTGTTTGGACGGTGGCAACGCGGGTGCCGTTTTGCTGGGCGTCGTCCAGGCGGCGCGCGGCATTTTGGATTTCCCCGGCGTACTGGGGGAGCCACTCGGCCTGCGCCACCAGCATTTCGTCGGTCATCTGCCAGACTTCTTCGGGATTGCAGACCGCGCCGACGAGGGGATCGTGCAGCATGGCCTGTTTGAGCAGAAGAACGTCGCCATGCACGGCGGCCTCCATGCCCATCTGCTGCACGCGCACGCTGGCCGAGCAGGTCGCGGCGCAGGCCAGCGGCAGGTCGCCGAGGGTGGGCATGTTGATGCCGGTTTTATCTACATAGCCGGGAATTTCAACAATGCAGCCGTCGGGCAGGTTGGTGATATGGCCCTGGTTGACGATGTTGAAGTGGCCCCGGTAAATGCGTCCCGTTTCCAGCGCTTCAATGATATACGAGCCATGCTCCTCGCTGCGCTTGTCGGGGGTGAACTTCGGGGCTTCGCCCGCCAGCCAGTTGGGGAAGTCCTGTTCAAACCAGTTTCGCCCCTCGGTGCAGACGCGCAGATAGCCGCCGGTTTCGCCGTTGATCCAGGTGGACAAGTCAATCCATTGCGGGATTTCGCCAGCCCGCTTGCGGTACCACGGCAGGTATTCGGACAGGTGGCCGTCGCTTTCGGTAGAGTAATAGCCAAAGCGTCGCAGCACGTCAATGCGCACTTTCTCGGTTTTGGCATACTCGGGGTGCAGTTCAAAGGCTTCCAGCAGGTGCGGGATCATGTCCATGCCGCGCCACTGTGCTTTGATACACCAGGTCTGGTGATTGATGCCCGCAAAGACCACGTCCACGTCTTTGCGCCCCGCGATCTGTTCATCTGCGCCCAAACACCCGTGCTTTTTGGCCCAAAGCTCCACCACGTTCTTGATCTGCCAGTGCGCGCCCTGCACGCCGTGGCATAGGCCGACAGTGCGGACGCCGCCGTACTGATTGCAGGCCCAAGTGTTCATTGCCATGGGGTTGGCATAGTTGAGCAGCAGCGCATTGGGCTTTGCCACCTCGCGAATGTCTTTGCAAAAGTCCAGCATGGCCGCAATGCCGCGCTGAGCATACATTAGGCCCCCCGCGCACAATGTGTCGCCGACACACTGGTCTACGCCATACTTCAGCGGGATGTCAATATCGGTCTGGAAGGCTTCCAGGCCGCCCTGCCGGATGGTGCACAGCACATAATCGGCGTCGGCGAGGGCGGCACGGCGGTCGGTGGTCGCGGAAACAGTTGCAGGCAGGCCGTTGGCCGCGATGTCCCGGCGGCAAAGCTGGGTCACCATGTCCATGTTGTGGGCGGAAATATCCGTGAGCGAAAAGTGCGTGTCGGCAAGCTCGGGCACTGTCAAGAGGTCCTGCATCAAGCGGCGCGTAAACCCCACCGACCCGGCCCCAATCATGGCTATTTTGAGTGTCATCGTGTTACCTTTGTTGTGTCACAGATGCTCAAGGACAGAATAGAAACTGGCCGGATCGCCCCCCGGCCCTAAGTTGTGGGGGGGTAAGAGCGGAGAGTTCATCGTCCAAGTCTTTCCTATCCCCAGCATGTCCCCCCAGAATTGGGGGCTAGGGGGCGATCCGACTGGTTTTTATACAGAGGTTCAAGGCAAATCAAAGCAAAGTCAGCAGTCGCCCCCGGCTTTGCTGCGCCGCAAAGCCGCATCGCGCACAAACACCAACGCGAGCAGAGACCCCACAGTCGCCAGGGACGCCGATACCACAAATGGGGTGATGTGCCCGGCATGCTCATACAATCGCGTGCCGATGAGGACGCCCAGCCCCGCGCCGACCCCCTGCGCCGTGCTGACCGACGCAAAAATCGTGCCGCGCTGATGCTCGCCGCCCAGCGACGACAGCAGGGCCAGCCACGCCGGAAACGCCAGCACGAACCCGACCCCGAGCAGTGACGCCGCCCCGATAAAGGCATTTTTGCCGCCGTGCAGGTGGTGGATAATGGGGATGCCCCACAGGCCCAAAGTCGCCAGCACAAAGCCCAAACGCACCGATTGGGTTTTGCCCCAGGCGTCGGCAAGCCGTCCGGCGGGCAGGGCAATGGCGGCAATCACCAGAGACGGCCCCAGGGTCAGCACGCCGAACTCGGTTTCGGTGATCTTGAACTCATCCAGGGCAAACAGCTTCACCAGGGGCATGATGCAGCCGATGCCCAAAAACATGACCAGGGCGATCCATAAAAACTGCGGGACACACTTCAACGCCGAAACAAACTGTGCCCAGCTCAGGCTGGCTTCCTGCGCGGCATCCGCCGTCTGCGCGACGCTCTTATGTGGCCTGTTGCGCAGGCCGATCATGGCTGTAATCGCCGCCAGAGCAAACAAAAAGCTGGTGAGATAAAACGAGGGAATATAGTGCCCCGGCTGGTACACGGGATTGACCACAATGGGCGCAGGCAGTGGAGCAGCGCCGACAGCCGCGTGCCCGTGACGACCCAGCCCGGCGAGATGATGGCCCGCCTGCGCGAAGTTGTGCCGAACGCGGTGGGATACCTCGGACATCTGGCCGCCCAAAGTCACGCCCGCATCGTGGGTCAGCAGCGGGCCGAAGGTGTCATCCACAAAGCCGCCCGCGAGAAAGCTGAATGCCAGGCCCAGCATGTAAACGACATTGAGCGCGCCCATCGCCGTGGCGCGGCGGGCTTCCGCCACCACATCGCCCACATACGCATAAAGCGCAGGCCACAAGGCCGCTGTGCCCAGGCCATCCAGCGCGCGCAAAAAGCCGAACGCGATCAATGCTGCAACGGCGGTGGCCGAAGCGGGGTCGTAGCGAATGGAAATCAGAAAGATCGGCGTGAAGACCGTAATCAGCGCCCCCATCAAAATGAGCGGCTTGCGTCCGAACTTATCGGACAGCGCGCCCAGCGGGGCTTTCGCGAGTGCTTCCGACGCAAAGAACGCCGCCAAAAGCCAGCCATAGACACCGGTGCCGACGCCGAGGCCTTTGCTGACATACACCGGCAGCGCCGAATTGCTGAGGACGGAAATGCCCAGCTCGCCGCAGCCGGCGATCAGCACGACCGGGAGTATGGCGGCAAACCAGCCTTGAGGCTTTGGGTCGCCACCGCCGGCAGCGGGCATGGGGGGAGGATCAACCGGCAGTGGCTGGCTCATGGAGAAAAGCTTTCTCAGGACGTGCAAGTCCGGGGGGAAAGGGAAAAGTGCCGGAAAGAGTTGTTTCCGGCACAAGAAACACTGACAAAGTTAGTCCAGCAGCACTTCGCGGCGCGTCTCGCTGGACTCGTACAGGGCATCCAGGATGCGCGAAGCCATCAGCCCCTGCTCACCCGGCACGAGCACGGGCTTGTCGTCGGCGACGGACTGCACAAACGCGCGTATCTCCTGCTCGTGCGACTGCACTTTGGGCATAAACACGGGCGTGGTGTCGGTCAGCGTGCCGTCTTCCTCGCGGAACAAGCGCGTATTGGCATCGTTGTGCAGGTCCAGAAACACGCCGCCTTCCGTACCGAATAGGCTGGTTTCAAATCGTTCCTTGTCGTTGTTCAGGATAAAAGAAGACTCCAGCACCAGGGTTGCGCCGTTCTCAAAACGCACAAAGCCGCAGGCGAAGTCTTCCACGGTGAAGTTGTTCGGGTCCCAGGGCGTGCCGAACAAGTTGACATGGCCCGAGCGATGCCCGTACTTGGTGACGGCGTTGCCGCTGACCGACACGGGTTTGGGATGGCCCATCAGCCACAATGTCATATCTAAAATATGCACGCCGATGTCGATCAACGGCCCGCCGCCCTGCTTGTCTTTCTCGGTGAAGACGCCCCACATGGGCACGCCCCGGCGGCGCAGCGCCTGGGCGCGGGCATAGTAAATGTCGCCCAGTTTCCCTGAGTCCACCATGCGCTTGATCGCCTGCGGGCCGCCGCCGAAGCGCATGTTCAGGCCGACCTGGAACTTGCGGCCTGCCTTCTGCGCGGCAGCCACCATCAGCGCGCCCTGCTTGCTGTCGATGGCGATGGGCTTTTCGCACAGCACGTCCTTGCCCGCTTCAAACGCGGCAACAGCGGGCGGCATGTGCATGTAGTTCGGGGTGCAGATGCTGACCGCGTCAATCTCCGGCAGAGCGAGCAGGTCTTGGTACTTTTCAAAGGTCCGCACGGGGCCGAACTTGGCATTGGCTTCGGCCAGCTTGTCCGGTTTGATGTCGCACAGGGCGATAATCTTTACTTTGCCTTCATCCTGCAGCTTTTTGTAGGCGGGCAGGTGAACAGACTGCGCGATGCCGCCTGTCCCGATCACGCCAATGTTGACTGGCTTACCCGCATATCCGGTGCCGCCTTTTGCCCCTGCAATCAGAGCGTCGTCCCAATCGTTTGCCATGTGTTGTTATTCCTTTGCGAGAGATGTTTAATGGAAAAGAGGTGCGTTCAGCCCGCCGCCGCCGTGTCGCCGGGCGCGGCGTCATTCGTCAGCTTGGCGCGTTCGGCATCGGTCGGTTTCCAATCAGTAGACTGGTATTCTTCCCAAACACGGGCATAGACAGCGCGGGTTTGATCGGCGATATGCGGCCAGCTGAAGTCGGTTTGCAGGCGCGCAAAAGCGGCTTCGGCGCGAACGCGGGCGGCGTCCGGGTAGTGCAGAACGTTCAGCAGGCCATCGGCAAGCGAGTTCGGGTTGCCGGCGTAAGTTGTCAGGCCGGTCACGCCGTCCTGAACGACTTCGGGCAGGCCGCCCGCATCGGACACAACCACCGGCACTTTGGCGGCCATCGCTTCCAGGGCCACGATGCCGAACGGCTCATACAGGCTGGGGAACGCGGCAATATCAATAATAGAGTATATCTTGAGCAGGTCTTCATCGGGCACGAACCCCGCAAAGTAAACATGCCGCTCCATCCCCAGATACGCCGCCAGATTGACCTGGTGGTCACGGCTGCCGCCGCCGCAGATCAGCAGCTTGGCATCATGGTAGCCCCAGCGCACTTTGGGCAGGCTTTCAATCAGCACCTGCACGCCCTTTTCGCGCACCATGCGTCCGACAAAGAAGATAATCTTTTCTTCCGGCGCGGCATAGCGGGCACGAAATTGTGCTTTCTCTTCCACTGTGAAGTCCGGCAGCGCGAACTTGGCCGCGTCTACGCCGTTGTAGATCACGTCCATTTTGTCCCAGGGCGTGCCCAGGGCCTGCTCGCACTCGCGGCGCATGAAGTCGGTGCAGACAATCACGCGCCAGGCTTCGTTTTGCAAGTTCCACTCAACAGAGTTGATATACTCTTGCGTGGAGCCATTAATCCCATTGTTGCGCCCGTACTCGGTGGCGTGGATGGTGGCAACCAGGGGCAGATGGTATTTGTGCTTGAGCGCCGCGCCCGCATAATGAGCAAGCCAGTCGTGGGAATGCAGCAGCAGGGGGCCATCCGGGTCATCTTCCAGCAGCTTCGGGATAAGCGCATCGGCGCGGGCATACATAGCATCGTTGAGCAACTGCACCCAGTGGATAAAGTCGTTCGCCTGCCCCTGCGGAGCGACGCGGTACAAAAAGATGCCGTCTTCCACTGCTTCCGCCGCCGCGCCGGGGTGTTCGCAGGTGATGACATGCACTTCCGTCCCCTGCTCCGCCAGAGCGTGCGCCAGGTCATATAAATGACGAGCGATGCCGCCGACGATCTTGGGGGGGTATTCCCAGCTCAGCATGATAATGCGCATTGTGTTCCTCCACTGCCTGTCGCAAACTTATTCGGCGTCACGAGGCTTAAGTGCAAAGCGCCGCCCGTATCTTTCCAAGCGCAGTCCAAACTGCTGTCTTGAGCGCTGCCAACCTGTTGCCAGCGCTTACCAACGACGGAAGGCTTTGTTCCGTCGTTGGTACACGCTTGCAACGGCATCACTACGCCCAAAGGATGCCGTCGCGCCGACCGGAAAACAGAAACGCTAACTTTCCGCTTTTGCCCCAATGTCGGTGCGGAAATGCATGTGCTCAAAATGAATACTGCGGACGGCGGCATAAGCGCGGGCGCGGGCCTGCGCAAAATCGTCTCCGCAGGCGGTCACGCCCAGCACGCGCCCGCCGCTGGTCACGACCTGGCCGGTATCATTCGTTTCTGTCCCGGCATGAAAGACATTGACATCGGACAAGTGTGAGACTTGATCCAGGCCCTCAATCGGCAGCCCTGTGGCATAAGCGCCGGGGTAGCCGCCTGACGCCAGCACGACACACACCGCGCTTTGCGGCTTCCAGCGCAATTGTACTTCGTCCAGATGCGCATCGGTCACGCCCAAGAGTATCTCCAAAAGGTCATTCTCCAGCAGAGGAAGAATGACCTGCGTTTCCGGGTCGCCAAAGCGGCAGTTGAACTCTAATGTCTTCAGCTCGCCGCTCGGGGTAATCATAATTCCGGCATACAAAACGCCTTTGTAGGGAATGCCCGTGTCGGCAATCGCCGCGACGGCGGGCTTGAATATCTGCTCCACGGCCTGCGCATAAATCTGCGGCGTGATCACGGGAACCGGGCTGTAGCACCCCATGCCGCCGGTGTTTGGGCCATTGTCGCCGTCCAGCGCGCGCTTGTGATCTTGGACAGGCAGCATCGGGAGAATGGAAAAGCCGTCGGTGAACGCCATCAGGGAGGCTTCCTGGCCCTGCAAAAACTCTTCCAGCACCACCGCATCGCCCGAAGCGCCGAAGATGCGCTGAACCATGATCTGGTCGATGGCATCCTGCGCTTCAGCTTCTGAGCGGCAGATAAAGACGCCTTTGCCCGCCGCTTCGCCATCGGCTTTCACGACCAGAGGCTCAGTGGGGCTGTGCGCGTAATGGGTTTGTGCGTAGTGGTGGGCGGCATCGCGGGAGGTAAACGCAGCAAAGCGGGCGGTCGGGATGCCCGCGCGCAGCATCAGGCCTTTGGCATAGGCTTTGGAGCCTTCCAGCGCCGCCGGCTCGCGGGCGGGGCCGAAAATGCGCAGGCCGCGCTGCTCAAAGCGATCCACAATGCCGGCAATAAGCGGCACTTCCGGCCCAACCACCGTCAGGTCAATTTGGTTGTCTGAGGCGAACAGCAGGAGGCCGTCAACATCGCTGGAAGCCACGGGAATACACTCGGCGTGCTGGGCGATGCCTGCATTGCCCGGCGCGGCATAGATGCGGCTGATCTGCGGGCTTTGGGCCAGCTTCCACGCCAGGGCATGTTCGCGCCCTCCGCCGCCCACCACGAGAACTTTCATCATATTCCCAAGCCTTTAGAAACCGGTCGTGCCGTCATCGCGCGTCAGCTCCAGGTCTACAAACTTGGCGTATTCGGCCATAAAGCCGACTTTCACCATGCCTGTCGGACCGTTGCGGTGTTTGCCGATAATCACTTCGGTTTCTTCCACGGCCACGCGCTCGGGACGCTCCGCGCCTTCCACCGAGTAAGCTTTTTTCATCTTATAATACGCTTCGCGGTACAAAAAGCAGACCATGTCGGCCTCAGCCTCAATGGAGCCACTTTCCCGAAGATCAGAGAGCATCGGGCGTTTATTCTCCCGACTTTCCACGGAGCGGGAGAGCTGCGACAGCGCAATGACGGGCACTTTCAGCTCGCGGCCCAATGACTTGAGGCCGCGCACGATCTCGCCGATCTCCTGCACGCGGTTCTCGGTCTTCTTGTGCGAGCGCATCAATTGCAAGTAGTCTACAATAATCAAGCCCAGGCCGTGTTCGGCAGCGAGGCGGCGGCACTTGGCGCGCATGGTCAGGGCATTGGACTCGGTCGCATCGTCAATAAAGATAGGCGCTTCGTACATGCTCTGCACCACTTGCGCAAGCTGTGTCCACTCGTCTTCGTTGAGATGGCCGGTGCGCAGCTTGTGCGAGTTGACCTGTGCCTGCGAGCACAGCATTCGCTGGGCCAATTGTTCGCTGGACATTTCCAGGGAAAAGATCGCGACCGGCTTTTTTTCTTTGATGGCAACGTGTTCGGCGATGGAAAGACAAAGGCTGGTCTTGCCCATGGACGGCCTCGCGGCCACAATAATCAAGTCCGTGCTTTGCAGGCCGGACGTAATCATGTCAAACTCATGGATGCCCGTAGACAAGCCCGAAATCTGCTGCTTCAGCTCGCCCAGCTCTTCCGCACGGTCAAAGACGGACAGGAGCAGGGTGCGGAGCTGAGCAAAGTATTCGGCGGTGCGCTGCTGGGCGACGGCAAACACCAGCGCCTCGGCTTTGTCGATCACTTCGGCGATGTCTTCCACTTCGCCGCGCGCCAGCCCGACAATCTCCATTGCTGCGTCAATCAAGCGGCGCAGGATGGCTTTTTCTTCAACAATCTTCGCGTAATACTCAATATTGGCCGCTGTCGGGACAGTGTCAAACAGGGCCGTGAGATACGCCAGCCCGCCGACCGCTTCCAGCTTGTCCCGGTTCTTCAACGCTTCCTGGACAGTGATAAGGTCAACCGGCTCATCACGCTCGGCAAGATGGGTGATCACTTCAAACAGCGTCTGGTGGGCATCGCGGTAGAAGTCTTCGGGGCCGAGGATTTCGGCGGCTTTCTCCACGGCGGCGCGCTCAATCAGCATTGCGCCGAGCGTGGATTGTTCCGCTTCAATGTTTTGCGGGGGCACATAGGCGCTCAGTGCGCCCAGGTTGTTTGCATTCCCGCTGCCATTACGCCCGTAGCCATTGCCGCCGCGCCCGTTCTGCGCGGTGCGGGAAAACCCATTGGTGTCAGGCATCGTGGTTCCTTCACACGGGCAGGGCAAACCCTCCGGGAGGGTGCTGCCCCTCCCGGTCGGCATCACTAAGAGGCGGAGTTTTCGGTAACGACGGACACTTTCAAGGGCACGGTGACATCACGGTGCAGCTTAATAGGCACTTCGTATTCTCCCACGGCCTTGATGGGGTCCAGCAGGCCGACTTTGCGCTTGTCCAGCTTGACGCCGAATGTCTTTTCGGCGGCTTCGGCAATATCGGCGGCGGTGACACGGCCATACAGGCGGCTGTTTTCCCCGGCTTTGACGCGCAGAACAACGGTCTTTTCACTGAGCTGCTCTGCGGTGCGGTCCGCTTCCTGGCGCAGCTTTTCCGTGCGGCGCTCTTCCTGGGCATGGCGGATTTCCAGGTTCTTCATGGCCCCGCCGACGGCTTCAATCGCAAGCTTGCGCGGAAATAAATAATTGCGCGCGTAGCCGTCGGCCACGACAAGCACGTCGCCCTGTTTGCCCTGCTGGGCGATGTCTTTGGTCAGAATAACTTTCATGTGAGGTGTCCTTGTGTTGTTTTATCGGTCTAAAGATAATTGGCTCTTTGCTGAGATAAGTTTGGCTACTTGCTGCTGCGGTACTGCACGCCGATCAGCGGCGCGGCGCGGCGCGTCAAGTTTTCCCCGCCGAGCACCAGACCCACAGCGGGCGTCACCTTGAACACGCCCCGCGCGTCTAGGTGAGGCTGGTTGGCATCGTAAAGCTCTACGGAGAACGTGTCGGCGCGCCCCAGCCCGTAATCCGCGCCGACCGAAAGCTTGGATGCGTACAATCCAGCCCGCACATCGGCTAGTCCATCGGGGGCGAGCATTTTGCCCGCCTGGAAGATAATCTTACCCGCGCTGTTGGTGTCCCCCAGTCCGTAGATGCCCACGCGCCCGAAAAGGCCCGGCGTGGAGCCGGGGATTGGGGCGACAGCATCTACGTCTACGCGGAAGTGCTTGTCCCGCGTGTTCTGCAGAAAGTCGACGCGCGGCGCGATCAGCGGCACGAATATCTTGTTGGAGTGCGTGCCCCCTCCGGCAGGGACGATAACGGCTCCGCCCGGCCCGACAACCACAGCGGCCGTCTTCTTTTTGGTTCCGGCAATCTTGTTTAATCGCTCCAGCAGGGCTTCGGTTTGTTCGCTGGCATCGTGAATATTCTGCACGGTGCCTTTGAGATTGGCCTGAATGGTGGCGTCTCCCGTCAGGGTCTGAATATTTGTCGCCACCAGGGAGAGCTTGTCGGTGGTGGCTTTTAAGTTTGCGACCGTGGCGGTTAAGTTCTGGTTGATGTTGCCGTTCTTTAGTAAGTCATTGGCCTGCTGGGTCAAGCCCGCCACGGCAGCAGTGGTATCGCGCAGGTTGCCGACTATTTCATTCAGTTGAGCACGGTTGCCGGTTGCCAGGCTTTTGAATGTCCCGGTCGTTGAGTTGATGTTGGACAGGGCAATCTGCGAGTCGGCGCGCGTTTGGCGGATCAGCTGCAGGACTTGCGCATTGTCTGTGTCCAGCGTCCGGCTGAGCTTGTCCGTCAATTTTGCGCCGCCCCGCGATGCCGCGTCTATGTTGTTGACAGTTTCCAATAAATTGCTTTGCAGGCGCTTGTCCGACAGCAGCGCGTTGGCGTTCTTCGTGGTCAGGGTCAACTGATCAATCAGGCCATTGGCGCGCGTGATGGATGCGGTCAAATCTGCTGTTCGGGTGCCTTCCAGGTTGGCGGCCCCGGCTTGAATGTTTCTGCCGGGGTGCCTGCCCGCATCCGGCGGAGGGACAATCGTTAAAACTCCGGTGCTGCCCAGAAGCGGCGTGCTGATGACAAATTGCGATCCGACCGGGACACGGTACGGCCTGCCATCCACTTTGTCATTGATGCTGAGCTGCAGGTCGGCGCGCTGCCCTTCCAATCGCACTTTATCCACCGTGCCGACCTGTACGCCGGACTGCTGCACGGGCGCGCCTTTGTCGATCCCTGTTGCGTCGTTAAACAACACGTCCAGGGTATACGTGTGGCGCAGCAGGCTGGCCCGCAAAAAGAACGCCCACATGCCCCCAAACAGGACCAGTGCGAGGATCACGGCGGCTCCGACTTTTGCTGAATTGCCCGCAGTTGCCATACAATGCTTTCACGCTCATGCTACCCAAAACTCATGCACAGGGCGGCAGTTTTTTATCGCCGTCCGACGGCGATGGGGCCGTGCGACAGGCCCTGCACGAACTGCTGCACGACTGGGTCGGTGCTGGCCTTGACTTCGTCCGGGGTGCCGAAGGTCAGCAGCCGGCCCTCATGCAGCATGGCAACTTTGTCGCTGATGCGCCACACCGACGGCAGGTTATGCGACACGACAATGCTGGTGACACCCAGCTTGTTCCGCATGTCCATAATCAGCTCATCTACGACGCTCGCGACCACCGGGTCAAGCCCGGAAGTCGGCTCATCGTACAGCAGGACTTCGGGGGCGAGAGCGATGGCCCGCGCCAGCCCCACCCGCTTTGCCATGCCGCCCGAGAGCTGCGATGGCATCAATGCTTCCGTGCCGGGCAGCCCGACCAGGGAAAGCTTGTCGGCGACAGTCTGCTTTGTTTCAGCTTCGGCAATCCGCCGCCGATGGCGCAGGCCAAAGGCGACATTCTCATATACGGACAGCGAGTCAAACAACGCCGCGTATTGGAAGACCATGCCCATCCGCTCACGAACCCGGTTGAGAGCATCCTCGCGCATGCCAACAATCTGGTCGTCCCCAATCCATATTTCGCCGCTCGTGGGCCGGGACAGGCCGCCGATACAGTGCAGCAAGGTGGTCTTGCCGCACCCCGACATGCCCATGACGCACAAAATCTCCCCCGGCTCCACCTTAAACGTGATGTCCTGAAGTATCTGTTTTGTGCCGCGCTGAAAGCACAGATCGCACACTTCAATGCCGACTCGCGCCCGCGTTTCGCCAGGGCCGTTCTTGGATGCGTCTTCGCTCAAAACGACACCGTTCGGGGGAACATCACGGCGGCGAGAAAGAAGTTGCTGATATAAATCAGCACAATGGAAATCACCACGGCATTGGTGGTCGCCCGCCCCACTTCGGTGGCTCCGCCCTCGGTGTTCAACCCCTCACGGCAGCCGACCGTGGACAAAATCAGGCCGAACATTAATGTCTTAACCAGCCCCATGTAAAAGTCACGCGGCTCCACAATCTGCCGCAGCGATGCGGGAAACGTAGATGCCGGCACGCCGTAATAGTTGGTGATAATATATCCGCCCAGCACCCCGATGGCGTCCGCGATGGCGCAGACCACGGGCAGCATGACAACAGATGCAATCACGCGCGGCACGACTAAATATTGAACCGGACTGACCGCCAGCGCGCGCAGGGCATCGATCTGCTCCGAAACCTTCATCGTGCCCAGCTCTGCGGCGATGGTGGACCCGGCGCGGGCGGCCATCACCACGCCCGTCAGCACCGGCACCAGCTCGCGCGACAGCGACAGCGTCACAAAGCCGCCGGACAACGGCCCCTGCCCGTACTGCTGCAAAAACGGCGTAAAGTACAGCGAAATGACCATGCCGGACATCAGCGACGTGAGCAGCGCAATGGGGATGGAGTTGAACCCAATTAAGGCCATCTGCTCCAAAAGATTGCGCGTGTCTACCTGCCCTTTGGCGACAAACCCGATCCCCTGCCCCAGCATCACGGACACTTCGCCGACATACGACAAAAAGTCATGCAGAAGGCGCTTGACCGGGGCGACCGTTCCCTCCGCGACAGCGAGAACCGCGCCCTGCCCTGCGGATTCTTCGTGCGGGGCAGGCAGTGGAGCTGTTTGATCGGCCATGTTCCGTCCTCGGCGTTTCCTTCTGAACCGCTTTAGTATACTGTCAAGCCGGGGGGCGTGTCAAGGCGCGCGAAGACAGGGGAGTGGCGGGTTGAGGGGGAAAGGAATATCGCTCAGGCGCGGTTTGGCCCTGGAACAGTGCCTTTGGTGGGGTGACCGGGTGCTGTTATGGGCCTTCTTCACCGGATGGCAGAAAGCTTTACGCTCTGCGTGGTGTCATGGCAGTCAAGCCGAACGAGGCCTGCGTTTGTGTTGCAGTTAAAGCCTTTTCCGTCGCCTTTGTGAGTTACCCAACCTTATTTAGGCTGCGTCGCTCCGAACTTCGGCATCGGGATGAACACTGTGGTGGAAACCTGTATCCAATTAGGATCGTTGGAGGGCATGGAGACTTTAGACAGCCTATGGCAGCCGATAGTGTCAAGTCTTTTCTGTAAAAGCGAGGAGCATCCTGTTCTGGACTCTATTGAGTGAAGGTCAAGTAGGCTTTGCCTGCCTGCCAATCATCGCTGATCTCCATCAGCACCGCGCTTGTTAGCCGCAGGCATGACGCCTCATTCGGAAAGATACTCGCCACCTGCGTCCGACGTTTCACCTCGCGGTTGATCCGCTCCACTCCGTTGGTCGTCCGCAGCAGGCGGCGATGCGGCTCAGGAAACGAAAAGACACACAAGCCTTCGGGCAGGCTCTCTTCCAGCCACGCCGAAAGCTTGGACGCGGACTGTTCGTACTTCTGCACCGCCCGCTTTAGCAGCGCGTCTGCTTCGGCTTTATCCTGGGCGTTGAAGACTGCCCTGATGTCTGCCGCAACCTGCGCCTTCATGTCCTGCTTCGGGACGTAGGCACTCGCATTCTGCTGCAAATGAAACTGGCACCGTTGCCAGGGAACGCCCCCAAACACCGCCAAACGCGCCGCTTTAATGCCTTCGTGAGCGTCGCTAACGACCAGGCGCACCCCGCACAGGCCGCGTGCCACTAAGCCTTGCAGGAACTGCCGCCAGTGAACCTTGTGTTCGGACAGGGCCACCGACACGCCCAGCACCTGCCGCTTGCCCCCCTCGTCCACGCCAACCGCAATCAGCACGACGGCCTGGCTGACCTGCCCGCTGCTGACGGCAAAGCCGCAAAGCTGCTTGGTGATGGCGGCGACTTTGCGGGTGGAGACGCCCTGCACGTACATTTCGGCCAGCGCCAGCTTCAGGGCACGCTCCGAGCGTGTGCCCCGCTCCAGGCTCTGCGGGTAAAAGCCGCCTCCTTGCCCGTCTACGGCGCGCACCTGCGGCACGGCCACTGTTACTTGACCGATGCGCGTGGACAATGTTTTATCTTTGTAGCCGTTGGCATGGCCTGTGCGCTGCTCGGTGCGCTCATGTGGGGCCGCGCCCAGGTGCTTCTCGCGCTCGATCTGCATGGCGGCGTTAAGCAGGATGCGAAACAGTTCAGGCAGGGCATCTGTCCCTTGTGCCGTCAGATGTTCCAAAAGCACTGCCGACAGAGTAGAATCGTCTTGGTAGGTCATGGGGGGTGTTCCTTGTAGCTTGATAACTTCAAGAATACTCCCTGGCCTGCTGCTTTCCAGCAGATTTGAGACCATTTACTTTTACAGAAACGATTTTACACTAACCGTAATCCTGGGCCACCAGTATGTAAAGCAACACAAAGCTGATGACGTAAGGAACGAAGTACGACACATAGGTGGTGTCGATTTTCGCTCCTGCGGATAGGAATAGGACTGCTATAGCCAGGTAGGTGCTGATTGCTATACACGATCACGTCACCATGATCTTCGTCATCCTCGTACCCGCCGTTCAGGACGATGGAGTCCGCGGCCTCCGTGGAGGACCCGGATATGCCCGCCATGAGGAGTGGGTGAACATCTGCCGCACGGAGGTCGTTCCGGTTGCCGAACAGGGTGCCAACTAAGATGCGTCCCGTCTTGGGGTCGGCGACAACCTGCGCTTTTTGTGGGGTTTATTGGATTGGTGTGCCGCTTTTTCTTGCCCCTGTAGCTGTTCTTCTGCTTTTTTGGGGACGTTCCACCGGGCATTCGGTAGCATCCACGACGACCTCAAAAACAACGTCACTTTTGGTCAGCGCTTTCTTGCCCGGCAGCGTGAACTCACCGGAGTGCAGCAGGGCATCTTCGACAGCACGGACAGTGCGGCAGACGGCGGACTCGCTGAGGCCATACGTCTGGGCGATGTGAACATAGGTGCGGTACTCGCGCCAGTACATCAAGGTCATTAAGAGCCGGTCTTCGCGGCACAACTTGGGCGGACAGCCAAAGGTAGACAGATGCTTTTCTAAGGCCGCAGACATTGCGGCGAACGTGTCCGGCGAAACGCCGGTGAGCCTCTTGAAGACCGACGGCTTGAGCAAACTGATTTCGGCATAGAACATACCCACACAATAGCCGACTTATGCAAGAGGTCTATTCAAGCAGAGGCTTCGCCCTCTGCCCTACCGGAGTTCCCATCCGGGTGCTGGTTGACGCTCCCTGCGGGGAGGCAGCGCGTCACAGAGTTAAGCGCGACCCGCATCTTCAGATATGCGCCGTCTGTTACCAGACTATAATACTCTGTGCATGACCGTTGCCCTTAAGTTCTGCCTGGCAGAACCAGTCATCGTCAGGAGTGCTTGCCGCCGTTCTAGCCGACTCTAGGGCGGAGCGTCCATATTCAGTCGGGAGACGCCTTTTGGCGAACAGTCAATCTTAGTGTACCCAAACGCGGGTTCTGATTAACGAAAACGAGAGGAGAAACGCAGGGTTTTCGGAGGGCCTTCGGCAGACAGGAAGCAATTCCCCTGTCGCTTAAAGGCGAGACAGTCCCCTTGCTTGATGTTATGGCACGGACTGGCTGGCGTTTGGGCAATTTGCCATCGCTCTCGCCTTTGTCGCCCCCCTGCGCGACTCGGTGCGCAATGTGTGGGTGGTAACTTTCGGCATGATTGCCTGCGTGCTTGTGGTGCCGTATGCGCTGGTCTTTGGGGCGCTGCGCGGCATCCCATTCTGGTGGAGGCTGATTGACTGCTCGTTTGGCGTGGTCGGCATTTTGCCCCTCTGGCACTGCCGCCGCTTGATTGATCGCCTGGCCCGGCTGACAGGCGCCGCCGTTTAACCCGGTCGCTTTTCTCAAACACGCGGGGCCATTCTTATTATGCACTGGACTTGGCGACGGCGGATTGCTGCTGTGGGCGCACTGCTAAGCGCAGGCGTTATCGTTTGGCACTGGGCCGGACGTCGTTTGCCCCACCCTCCTCTGCCCTCCGTGCCTCCCGCCCCTGTGCGTCCTTTGCTGGGCGTCACCGTGGTGCTGGACCCCGGTCATGGCGGCGCAGACCCTGGCGCGGTGAGCCTCTACGGCACGGAGGCCGCCTACACGTATCGCGCCGCCGTGGAGATTGGAGCCGTGCTGCGCGAACAGGGCGCGACGGTGCTGTACACAGTGCGCAGCCGTGCGCTTGTCCCCTCCCTCTTTGTTTCTGAGCCACCGCTGCAACTCCCCACGGATGCCGCCCTGGCAGTCAATGGCGACCCCATCCGCGAGCGCCACTCGCCGCGTCAGCTGTGGCTGAGGGCGGCTGTGGCCCGCCGGGCATGGGCCGCCCGCACCGGCCCCGCTTCCGCGCGCCGCGTGTTCTTTCTATCCCTGCACCTAGATGACGAGGGCAGCCCGGACATTCACGGCAGCCTGGTCTGTGTTGACCGTCGCCGCCGTGCGCCCCCTGCCTTTGGACTGGCCCTCGCCCACGCCCTGGCGCGGGACGGCCTTGCGCGCCCGGACAGCGCAGGCGATGGGCAGCCCGGCCTGTCCGTGCGCCGTTTGGGCGTCCTCAACCCCGCCTACAACCCTGTGCCCGAAAGCGCCCTGCTGGAAATGACAACCCTGTCCAACTTTGACGATGCCCTGCGTGCCGCCGACCCGCAGTGGCGCGCACAGATGGCCGCCCGCATCGCCGACGCCATCCTTGCCGTCAGGCAAGGGAGACAATAGGCGCGAAGGCTCCCTTCGCTCTTTGCAGGAAGGGCAAACTACCCCGACGACTACCTGCACTCTTTAGACGGCTTTGCTTCTTTTGGTTCGTTCCGTTTGGTGAGCCGTTTGCCTTCGGCCAGCGTTTTCTTCTGGGCCAGGAACTCCTGGAAAAAGTCATCCACATCTTTCTCGTTCAAGTGGTAGCCGAAAATGTTCCTCAGCCCATTAAAGTCTTCAGCCGATAGCCAGCGACCAACATCGGCCCGGATCGGTGGATCGGTCGGGAGGTGCTCGTAAAAACAGACCAGAGCAGCGGTGGCGAGGGCGGCGTTATGGGCCTCGGCCAAGCACCAACTCCCGTACCCATAGATGGAAGCAAGTAAAGCATCGTCCACGGGTTCCCGTTCGTAGACGCGGTTCATCTCAAACCGCAACTCTATCCATAGGCCGTAAGGGTTGTCCACCGCCGCGATTGTCTTTTGTAAGGCGGGCATCATTTCAATCGCAATCCGCCGCCATGCGCTCATAGAGACCACCCATTCAGTCGTTCCGTGAGTTCCCAAGCCCCGCGCACCGGCTCAACGGGCTTCTCCGATAGCCTGCCCTGAAACAACTGCATCCCCTTGTTCAGCACGTTGCGCAGCCTGCCCACCTCGCTCTTGGTCCAGACCGGCGTGTAATGCTTGCCGGGCGGCGTAAGGGCGGGAAGGTTGCTGCCCCAGAAGAGCTTGTCGTAAATACGCTCTTCCGCTTGGTCGTCAATGTGCGCCAGATGCCCCTGAACGGCGGACGCAAGGTCGGAGAACAGGTTCCATGCGTTCAGGAATATCGGGCAGTCTACGGTCGTCTTTCGGGTCGCTCCCAGCCAGTGCGCGACAGTATCCAAATCAAGCGGATCTGTATTCATCTCCGGGTCAACCGACAGGCCACGGCTGTCTGCGCAGCCTTGCAGAGCGTCCAGCGAAAGAAACGTAAGCAAGCGGCCAGCGTCGTCCAGCAGAATGCCATCGGCTTCAGCCCCCTCCCCCGCCGCGTCTGTGTACCAGATGAGATAGGCGTCGGTGCTGCGCAGGCGATACCAGTATGGCAAGTAAATCATCGGTATCAATTTCTCGTGTCGGGCTTCTTAAGTTTGCTTTTTATCTCAACACGTAAGGCAAACCAGTATTCGCCCCTGCTGCGCCGAAAGCCTTCCGAGAGACGCGGCAGGTCAACACCGAAAACGTCCAGCGGGGAGGGCGGGGCCGGAACAGGCAGCTCCAACTCTATGATAAGACCTTCTTGGCGGTTTTTATGGTACACCCAGCAGTTGTTCAAACCATTGGTGGGTGTACAACAGGCGTACATCTGGTATAATTGGTGCAACACAACGAGGACCAGCCATGTTAAACAACACACCTATACCTCAGAAAGAACAGCGCCTCTCGATCCGGGCCTCCGAGCCGGAGAAGGCGCTGTTACAGCAAGCAGCGCAGGCCCGGCATATGAACACCAGCCAGTTCGTGCTTCAAGCCTCGCTGAATGCCGCCCAGACCATCATTGCCGATCAGACCGAGTTCCGCCTGCCCCCCGAGCAATGGGAGGCATTCCGCCGGCGTCTTGACGCGCCGCCCCGGACGATCCCTGCGCTGCGCGCGCTGTTCGCCGAACCGGAACCGTATGGCGTCTGAAGATATTCTGAAAATATGACGCCTGCTGAACCGGGGCCGCCTCAGCCCCCCCTGCCCTGCTCACGAAGGCGCATGAGATCGCCGCTTTTGACTGTGGCAAGCAGCCCCTCAACGACTTCCTTGTTAAGTTTGCTCTCCAAAACCAAGCCGGTGGCGGGGCGCGCACCTACGTCATGGCCCGTGGGCATCGCGTCATCGGCTATTACAGCCTGGCCCCGGCCTCGGTCGCGGCAGAGGACGCGCCTGGGCGCGTGACCCAGGGCCAGGGACGCTACCCCGTTCCCGTCATCCTCATGGCCCGATTTGCCGTGGACCTCCGCGAGCAGGGAAAAGGATTGGGGAAGGCGCTGCTGCGGGACGCCCTGCGCCGCGCACTTGCGGGCGCAGACGCAATTGGCGGGCGCGCCTTTTTGGTCCACGCCAAAGACGAGGAGGCTCGCGCCTTCTACCTGCGCTTCGGCATGGAGGTCTCCCCCACGAACTTGCTGCACCTATTCCTGCTGTTTAAGGATGTCCGCCAATCGCTTGAGGGGCTATGAAGCTTTAGGAGCATCTGCTGGCTGTCCACGTTACGCTGCCAACTCCAAGCGCAAAGTCTCAGCAGCCTTCTTGTTTTTGACGAGGCAAACTCATAACCATTGGTTAATAAGCGGCGGTTTCATGGGCGACCAGCGCGGCGAGAGTTTCCGTATATCCATCGCCAAAACTCACGTAAGTGATGTCGCTGCGGGGAAACCATGTTTTCTTCGCTTCCCAATACCCCTCCGGGTTGACTTCTTTGAGGACAATGTGCCGTTTTGTCTGCTTTACCAGCCGTCCGATATAGCCGCAGCCGGGAATCTTTTTCTCCATCTCAATCATCAGCAATGGATACAGCCGTTGAGCCGAGGCAATCAGCGCCGGCCAGTCCGCCAGGTCAATGCCATCAGGCGCCGAGGGCCTTCTCTCCAGCAGGCGCAGGGCGCGGGTGACGAACGTCTCGTCCACGCGCCAAAAGCTGATGTCGCGCAGGCGCAGGGCTGCATAGCCGTTCAGCATGAGCGTGCTGCCTTCCACGAGGTGCAGGAGCAGCAGGCCGTCACTCATGCCCACCGCGAAGCCATCCACATGACCTTTATCAATGCGCTTTCGCTCGACACGAATGACACTCTCCCTGCCGATAAGATCGGCCATTCCGGCAAGGCTTTTCTTCACTGAATCCTGCTTTCCAATTAGTTTTTCGTTTCCGCAAGCAAATTAAACATCTATTCGCCCCTGCTCCGCCGAAAGCCTTCCGAGAAAAGCGGCAGGTCAACACCCAAAACTTCCAGCGGGGAGAGCGGGGCCGGAGCAGGCATCAGCAAAAACGTAACGGCAATAATCACGGAGGCGTCTACGACGCGAACCATGCGGCGAGTATACCCAACGCTGCCCGCCGCGCGAAAACACCGGTTGATGGCAGTTTGTTTGCGCGGCGGACCCGGCGTTTTGCCCGTGTTGTCACGGCGTTTAGAGGGCGTTTCTACGGCTTACCAACGACGGAAGAAACTGTTCCGTCGTTGGTAAGCACTGGCAACGAGGGGGAAACGGCAGTGCAACACAAAGGCCACAGGCTGTTTTCCCTCTTGTTGACAGCGCGTTCTGCCGAAGATAACTGGCAAGAACCACGGCTATTGGCCTGCATGCAGAGGCCGGGTTTGGAATGCTTGGGATGGCGGCCTCGGACGATTTGAAAAGACTGATCATGCGCGAATTGCCTCGCAGCGCACAATTTACCCTCTGGATGGCGTGTCTTTTAGGGGCGGGCATTGTGGTGCGTGCCCTGGACATGTTTTACGCCTGTCCGCCGCTGCCCGGCATGCAGGGCCAGCCGTGGGAAATGGGCTTGTTTGTGGGGCTGGCGGCACTGGCGGGCAGCCGAACAATCCATCCGGTATCCAAAAAGGCGGACAAAGAATCGGGGTCGATGGGCCTGCTGCTGCCCATCACGTTTTTGGTGATGCTGCGCTTTGGGCCGGCGGCGGCGGTGCTGGTGACGCTGCTGGGGCGCTTTTCCGGCGGGATGTTTCCCCGGCGGCAGGCGGCTGACCGGCTGCTGCTCAGCCTGGCGCTGGCCGCGATCTCTGCGGGGAGCGCGGGATGCGCGTATGTGCAGATGAACGGCGGGACGCTGGCTCTGGACCCGGCAGGCTCGTTCCCGTATATGATGGGCGCGTGCTTGGTTTATTATGCAATCAGCACGGGCGGCGAGGCGCTGATGCTTGCGCTGCGGGCGGGACAAAACCCGGCGACGCTGTGGCGGCAGGCGTATTTGGGAACCGCCCCGTCGTATTTCGCGGGGGCGTGCCTGAGCGCGGCGGCGCTGATTGTGTTTGGCGCGCAGGTGGGCGTTGCGGTGCTGCTGGGGACGCCCATCGGCTATTTTATTTTTCATGCGTATGCGGTCTCGGTGGCGCGGGCGGAGGAAAGGCAGCAGCATATTGAAGCCTTGCAGGAGAACCAGGCGCACCTGGCCGATCTCTATTTGGCGACGATTAAAAGCCTTGCCCTGGCGATTGATGCCAAAGACCAGTATGCGCACCAGCATATTTTGCGCGTGCAGCGCTACGCGATGGCCGCCGCGCGCGAGATGGGCATGGGCGGCAGCGAGCTGGAGGGCCTGAACACGGGGGCATTGCTGCACGACATCGGCAAGCTGGGCGTGCCTGAATACGTGCTGCTCAAGCCGGGCCAACTGACCGACGAAGAGTTTGCCAAGATTAAAAAGCACCCGGAGATCGGGGCGGCGATTTTAGACCCTGTGCAGTTTCCCTGGCCGGTGCTGCCGGTGGTCAAGTCCCACCATGAACGATGGGACGGGACGGGCTACCCGGAGGGGCTGGCAGGGGAAGCGATCCCGCGCACGGCGCGGGTGCTGGCGGTGGCGGATGTGTATGATGCCCTCACGTCCAACCGCTCGTATCGGGAGGCGTGGCCGCACGAGCGCGCTTTGGACGCGATCATTCAGGATACGGGCACGCACTTTGACCCAGCGGTGGTGGATGCATTCGCCCGCGTGATCGGGGGGGTCGTGGACGAAATGGCGCGGGAAGAAGCGGCCCAAAGGCAGGGCCTGCCGTCGGAGGACGGCGCGGGGCCAGAGGCGCGTCCGTCCGACCAGGCGGCTCTTGCCATCAACCGGGCGTCTTCGGAGCTGTGGGCCTTGTATGAAGTGGCGCAGACACTGTCTTCCAGCCTGGGCTTGCAGGAGACTTTGGAGATTTTGAGCCGCAAGCTGGAAGCGATTTTGCCGGGCACCGCCTGCCTCTTTTTGCTGAAGGGGGACACGGCGGAGACATTGGTCGTGCGCACCGCGGTCGGGGTCAACCGCGAGTTCTTTTTGGGGGCGCGCACGCGCAGCGAATCCAGCCTGTCGGTGCGGGCGGCGGGCAGCCGGGAAACGCATTTGGGCGGATATGACGCCGACGACCTTTTACCAAGCGTCAGCGCGGCGGCGCAGGGAACCCCGCTGAACTCGTCGCTGATTGTCCCGATTATCCACCAGGGCAAAGTGCTGGGCACGATCAATTTGTATCATCCGCAGGAAAGCGCGTTCGGCCTGCACGACCGGCAGCTTTTGGAGACGATTGCCGAGCGTGCGGCGATGGCTTTGCATAATGGCCTGCTGTTTGACCGCACCCGCAGCCATGCACAGACCGACCCGCTGACGGGCCTTTACAACGTCCGCCATTTAACGCAGCATGTGGAAGACCACTGCACGCGCGAGATGGGCGACTGCCCGGAGCCGTTCGCCCTGCTGTGCCTGGACCTGGATAGTTTCAAGCCGATCAACGACAACTTCGGGCATCAGAAAGGCGACCAAGTGCTGCGCGATCTGAGCGCGCTGTTCCAAAGCGCCGTGCGCGAGACAGACATTGTCGCGCGGTACGGCGGGGATGAGTTTTTGATCGTGCTGCATGGGGCCGGGCCGGCGGAAGCCGAAGCCATGTCGCACCGCTTGCAGGAAAGCGTGGCGGGCTACGACCCCGGCCTGGTCCATGCGCGTTTGGGCAGCCTGCATTTGGGCGTCAGCATCGGCTATGGCTGTTTTCCGCACGAGGGCCGCGACTGCGCGGCCCTGCTGTCCGCCGCCGACAGCCAGATGTACCGCAACAAGACCGAGCGCAAGCTGGGCAGTTTGGCAGGCCACGACGCGGCTCCTGCTGCCCTCGGAAGCGGCCCGCTCCTGCCGGACGCGCCGAGCGTCAACTGGGAGATGCCTCGGGCCGCGTAGCCGGGGCCGCCAATCACCGTCTTTCTTTTGTGCGCCGCCCCGCAAGGGTATAATAAGCAGAGACCTCTTGGAATAACCACAAAAGAGCGAATCCAAGCCGAACTTGAGTGCCTGAGCGAAGAAGACATGACGGAGCTTCTGCCAATCATCCAAAAACTTGGACGGGGCCAAGCTAGGCCCGCTGCGCCCACGACAAGCGTCGATGCTATGCAATGGCAGAGGAAAACGCGCGCCGACCGACCACTGCCGGGGCGCGACGAATAATGCTGCTCGACAGCAATAAAAGCCTGCGCGTTCGCCAAATGGGAATGAGACGAGCCGCCTTGCACTCCGCGCTGAAGCCACAGCCGCATGAGAGTACCCACGCACAGAAACACGCTGCTATTCACGCCAAAGCAGGAACACGCACAAACTTTCAGGAACACACTGCGGGAGACCTTGTTATGCCCCAAGATATGTATGATATGGATGCGGCGGCGCTGCCGGACGATGTGGAGGATGCCCTGCGTCGTCAGGAAGAAGCCCTGTCCCTGCTGGAACGGCTGCGGATCGCCGCGCCCTCCGGCGGAAAAGCCGTGGGCGACGAAGCGCGCGGCAGGCGCGACTTCCGGCGCTGGCCCACGCCCGACGGCGTTTCCTTGGAGCTGCACGACGGGACGCAGTGGCACGCAGCCCCTGTGCTGGACATGGGCATCGGCGGCAGCCGCCTGCCTGCCGTGCCCGCGTGGATGCTCGGCCCCGCGCCCGCCCGCCTGAAGGCGCCATCCTGCGCGGGCATTCTGGTGCTGGCCGATGTAATGTGGCGCGACAAAAAGTCCGGCGGCGGCGGCCTGCGCTTTGAGTTTCTCAGCACGGAAGAGCGCGACGAATGGGCGGACAGCCTGCTGGATGCATTGCTGGCGCGGTACTCAATCGGATGATACTTGCTTTCCAGTGCCGTATGTGTCGTTTTTTACTTTGCGTGTTCTGCTTGGGCCTGACGTGGGCATCTTCGGGGGCGGCTTTGGCGGCCCATGCGCCGGCCCTGCCGCCTGTCAAGCCTCAGCTGATTACACAGGGCAGTCCCCGTTTCGGTAAGCGGATCGCCCTGACGTTTGACGCCTGCCAGACCGCAAAGCCCGCCGGGTTTGACGCGCGCATCGTGCAGATACTGCGTCGCACCCACACGCCCGCCACGCTCTGCCTAGGCGGACGCTGGATGGAAACCCATCCCGCTGCCACGCGCGATTTGGGCCGCGACCCGCTGTTTGAGCTGGGCAATCACTCGTACATCCACCCGCACATGACGCAGGTTTCGCCCGCGCGCATGCGGGCCGAGATGCAGCGCACGCAAGATATTATGTACGGGCTGACCGGGCGGCAGGGTGTCTTGTTTCGCCCGCCTTACGGCGAGTACAACGCCGAGGTGGAGCAAACGGCGGCCCGTCTCGGCCTGCGCACCCTGACTTGGAGCCTGGTCACCGGCGACCCGGACCGGCATATTACCGCCCCGCGCATTGTCCGGGCCGTGCTGGCCCGCGCCCGGCCCGGCGCGATTGTGATCATGCATGTCAACGGGCGGGGGTGGCACACGGCTCAGGCCCTGCCGATCCTCATTCCCGCTCTGCGCGCGCGGGGATACACGTTTGTCACGGTCTCGCAGATTGTAGGCCATTAAGCGGCGCGCCGCGTGGCTTCTTTCACAGGCCGCCGGAGACTTTTGCCGGCACGCGTCCTGCGGAGTTCTGTGATAATCATGCCGTCAAACACAGGAAACCCGTGATACAAACAGTTCTTTCTTCCCGCGATATTCAAGGCCATGCCGCCGCGAGCACTGCTTTTCCTGACCTGACGCCTGCGCCCGTTGCGCCCCCGGCGCATTGCCGGACCCGGCGTCGCCGCTATTCGCGCTCTGATGCGTGGCACCCGATTGCTGTGCTGTCCCTGCCGACGTCCAGCGCGGCGCATGCCGTTGATGCCCTGCTGCAGAGGGGCGCCTGAACACGAAAAAGCCCAGGAAGATACAGAGGGAAGAGGCCGATGCCGTGGAAGCCGATTGCGTATGCCTTGCTGTGCGTGATAGTGCCCGCCGCCTGGGGGCTGGCGGTATACTGGGCGACCAGTCTGATTGAGCGCCGGGTGCTGCGCAAGCCGCCCTCCGCTGCGGGCGAGGCCGCGACAAACGACGAAATGCTGCCGCTGGACTACCATATTTGAAAGACGGCATCCAAAGAGAGGGCGGCTGTTGGTGAGGGAGGGCGGGCGTTGCTTTTAGTCCGGCTTGGCGCGGGCATCGGCCACGCGGTGTCGCTGCCCGCGCTGGCGGCGGTGGGGCTGTTCGTCGGCTATATCGCGGGCATGTTCGGTGTCGGCGGCGGCTTTTTGCTCACGCCCGTGCTTATCTATGTCTTTGGCGTGCCCCCCTCGGTCGCGGTGGGGTCGGCGCTGTGCCAGAAATGCGGCACATCCATCAGCTCCTTTCTCAAGTATCGGCGTCTGGGGCGGGGCGAGCCGCGCATTGACCTGGTGATGCTGGGCGGCAGCCTTGTGGGAGTGGATGCAGGAACGCGGCTTCTTGCCTCCCTGACGGGCCTTGGGAACTGGCGGGCCGGATACGGCCATGCCGTGCCCGCTGTCCAGGTGGTGCTGGACGTGCTGTTCATCGTTCTGCTCTCCTTCACGGCCTTTTTCACTTTCCGGGACGCCTGGCTGGCGCGTGCCCGCACGGCCCCGCGCGGCGACACGACCATTCCAGGCCCGCTTGTCACGAAAGTGCGTATTCCGCCGTTTATCGACCTGCCGCATGTCCAGCTTTCGCAGGTGTCCGTGCTGATGCTCAGCTACCTGGGCTTTGGGCTGGGGATGGCCTCGGGCTTGATGGGTATCGGCGGGGGCGTGCTGTTCATGCCGATTTTGCTGTACGGCCTCGGGCTGTCGGTCAGGAACGCGGCAGGCACAGGCGTGCTGCTGCTGTTTGTGACGGTGGCGGTGGGGACAATTGAGCAGTCCCTGCGCGGGTATGTCAGCCTGCGGCTGGCGCTGGCGATCCTGATCGGCTCATCCGTGGGGGCGCAGCTCGGCGCGCTGACCACCTACTACCTGCCGAACCGCGTTCTGCGCCTGCTGTTCGCCCTCCTGGTCGCGGCCACGGTGGTGATGATTACCTGGGACTTGCTGCGCCTTGTGCGCTGACCTGCACCCCGACTTTTCTCCTCTGTCCACGCTGCCGCGCCCGGCTTAGCCCGGCCCATACCGAGATGAGCCAAGCCATCGCCCCAGAGTGAGCACGCAGGCGCCGTCAAAGTTAAACAGAGTTGCTCCCTACCCAGTGCGAGAATAAAATATTGTATCAAAGGTGCGATTTTTTTCGTGCACAAAGGTATCATTGAGTTTGTTACAACACAACGGCCTGCCCGTTTCGTCGATGTACCGCAGAAAGGTTACACGTTATGATGCGTAAATCTCTTTGTCTCGTTCTGCTGGCAATGATTGCCATGCAGGGCGCACTTTCCTGCACAGCCCGCGCTGCCACTTGGCAATTCGGCGGCACTCCGGTGATTAGCCGCAGCCCCGGCTACAACTACGGCACTTCTGTGATCCAGGACGGCAATGTCCAAAAGTTCTGGTGGTGCGGCACGGGGTATGTCAACGGTATCGGCTACACCGACACGATCTATTACTATCAAGTTGATCTGGTCACTCATGCGACCGTGGGGCCGATGATTGTCTTCATGCCCTCGGCGGGCACGGGGGCTTTCGATTCGTATTATGTGTCTGATCCGTCGGTGATTATGGGGCAGTTTACCAACCCGGATAATGGGGTGGTTTATTCGTATGCGATGTACTACAGCGGGACTTACACCTCTACAGGGAATGACAACCGGATCGGGGTCGCGTTTTCCAACGACGGCACACACTGGGTGCGCTACTCTCGTCCCGTGATCGGCGCGCAGGGCAGCGCGACCAACACCTACGGGGCGGGCCAGCCTGCGACCTACAGCATGGATGGCCGGGGCGGGATTATTGTCTTCTACACCGACACGACGGGCGGCAGCAATTCGGTGTTCTACGCAAAGACGACGACCGGCTCCAGCTTTGCCACGCCGCATGCCATTCCCAAAGCCGGGCTGCCTGCGCTGTACGGCAACAACGACTTTGTCTATAATGGCGCGACGGCGGAGTTTTATGTCGCCGCGCCTCAGCCGGGCCGAGCGGGAGACCGGGAGACATATCGGTTCCAGCTCGCCAAGATGAACGCGAACGCGCTGCTGGCGGGAACGGGCACATGGACATTGCTCGGCCCCGAAATGAACACCTCGGTGACCGGCCTGTATCTCAATCACAGTCCGGGCTTCCTGCGGGACAAGTACGGCAATATCATCAATAACACGATAGAAACGTACTTTGCCGGCGGCACCAACGATACCAGTACATGGGAAATCTACTGGTCGATACTGCAATAGAAGAGCGGCAAGCAAAAGGGGCGCGGCGTATGCCGCGCCCCTTTAATATTATTTAGGTGCAACAGGCTATTCTTGTTTGTCCATCTTACCCAGCGCATGCATGGCATCAGGCCGTAAGCCCTTTTGCCATGCGCCGGTCTTCAGGCTGAAAGTGATGTACACCGGGGGCGAGTGCTTGTCCTCACGCTCGCCACGCAGTTGGATAATGTTGCCCGTGGGTGTCGCGGTCAAGTTGCTGATGCCGTCTACACCGTCGGCAAGGTGCGGAACAAGCCTATCTAGCTTGAGTTTGCTGATTGGCTTTGGGGGCACAGGCCATTCGTTAAAGTGGGCAAAGTCAGGTTCTTCTGCCAATGTTCCTAAGTCACTTGTTAATAAAACTCGATAAAGGCTAGTCTCTAAGTGCGTAGCGATTGACATCGTTAGAGCGACATAAGGATTGGCTTCTCCCGCAGGCCAGACAACATTAGCAAACCAGTGCTGGCGCGGAAAGATTGCTTTGTCATGGAACACATACTGAACCCACACAAGCTTTGGTGTTCCTGTACCGGTAGAGTCAGTCAAAGAAAACATGGTATTAGGGGTGCTGCCAGCATTGGGATGAGCCTCAAAATAAGCATCCATAGTTGATTTACTCAATTGGCTGAGTTCCGGCAATCCTTTTTCCCACAGGATCAGGTGGTGCATGCCGTTTCCCGAACGATAGGTAGTAAGGGACAATTGCTGCCATTTGCTTGACTGCTCATGAGAGGGTGCTGTCTGCTGAACTTGGGGCATGGACGCTCTCGCACTGTGACAGTGCCACATTCCAATGATAACTCCAGCAATAAGCACAACGTTTCTAAGCAAGCATGTCATATAGTTACTCTTATTGAGTTGAATAAAAAGGGGCGCGGCAGATGCCGCACCCCTTTAATCCTGTGTAGGAGCGTTACTCTTGCTTGTCCATCTTGCCCAGCGCATGCATGGCATCAGGGCGCAAGCCTTTCTGCCACACGCCGGTGTTCAGGTTGAAACTGATATACACCGGGGGCGAGTGCTTGTCCTCACGCTCGCCGCGCAGTTGAATGCCGTCGCCCACCGCTGTTGCCGTCAATGCGCTGATGCCGTCTGCGCCATCGGCCAAGCGCGTGACAATGCTGTACAGGTTAAGTTTGCTGATGGGCTTGTCGGGGACGGGCCACTCATCAAAGTGAGCTAGGTCGGGGTCTGATGGCGCATTGCTGATGTCACGTTTTAGTGACACGCGGTAAACCCTGGCTTGCAGATGGTCGCTGATTGACTTTGTAAGCACAACAACCGGGGCGGCTTCTCCCACAGGCCACACGATATTGGCATACCAATGCTCAGGAGGCATAACCAAGTAATCTTGGCTGATATACTCAACCCAGCGCACTTTGGAAGCAGAGGCGGATGTGTCTAGCAGCATGTAAGCAGCATTGGGAATACCTCCCTCATTAGGATGTTTGCGGAAGTATTTGTCAGCAGACTTGAAGTCTGTCACAAAGAAGTTCGCTAAGTCCTTGCGATACAGCACAAGTTGATGCGCCCCATCCACACTGCGGTAGGTCAGTTGACTCAAAGGCTGCCAAGTGCGTTCAGCTTGCTGAGGGGCAGCCGCAACAGGCGGTAATGGAGTTGCCGATTCCGCATGAGCGCAGGCCATCAAAGCCAACGACCCTACAGCCCATAAAGTTTTTGATAACGAAAAGGATATGTTTTGTTTTTTGCTGTTCATTGTCTCTTCCTTTAATTCATTGGAGTGTATAGCAACTCTTGCACAGCAGGATCATTCTTTTTCGCTTGCGAAAGGTATCTAATGCCGTCTATAGCGGCATTCTCATGATCATTCTCGCTGTTAAAGGGTCCTGCGCCATAGGACGGGTCGTACACTTTGCTGTTGTACTCAACAACATAGTGATTTAAGAAAATGCCGGGCGGATCAGGATTTGCTTGCCCTGGAATGCCCAACTGATCAGCAACATCACCACCAGGGTTTCCAAACTGCCCAGGGCTGCGCTGATAAATCAGGTAAGGATATAATGTTCCAGAGTACGTTGCATTACTCACATAGTCACCCGACTGCGGTGTACTGTCCAGAACACCGTTCGGGCCGGGGGAAATGCAGACGGCATCCGCGCCTCCTTGTTGACCATTGGGGACTTGTTGGACATCATCCCCTTGAGCAGTTGTGTGGCAGTAGCCATCCGTACCAATGCGGATGATGGAACCGTAAAGCCAGTTCTTTACCAAAAAGCCATTTGCATTCGGATTAATTGCCGTGTTAGGAGTTATTTCGCAGATATGGGAATCTTTTATTCCTTGTGCTTTAATGGCATCATCTAAGAATTGCGACCACGCTACGCAACTACCCTCCCCATTCGGATTTACAAGCATCCCTGCCAACGATTGGCAGGTAGGGTCGGCAGGCAGCCAATAAGTCATCAACATTCCATCTGACACATTATGGCCGTCAATCGGTTTGCGCTTTATGCTCCTTGATGTAAAGACAGACCAGATACCTGCTACCACATCGGCGTCTGTCGCTTTGCCCTGCGCGCTTTTACACGCTGTCTCAAGCACTGTTTCGTAAAGGATGGCTCCAGAAACAGGGCTGCCTGACGTCACGTAAACTCTGTTGTCACTGTCTCCTGCATCGTACCAAGTTTTACCGTTGTCGTCTGAATACTGCCATGTAAACTGCATGGGACTAAAATAACCTACTGTGTTTGGTAAGGGGTTGTTAGTCGGGACGCTGCTGATTGTCAAATTACTGCCGTTCAGCGTGGCCGGGGTTTGTGGAACGCCGTAGTGTCCGGTGAGTTCCTGCCCTCTGATGAGATACATGCCGCTCGGAGACGGCGTAGGGTCAAGAGTCAGCTTCGCGGACAGGCTCATGGTGGAGTTGCGGACGAAGCAGACCGGATAATGATGGTCGCTGCTGTCATTGGCATCCCCGTTTGACGGGCTGGAATTGTCCTGCCAGTGGGGAGCATCGTAAGTGGCTGCCCCGTTGTCTTCCGTGACGGGTTCATACCCACTGCCACCAAAAGACACTTCGTTTAACGTCGCCTTCGGCTGACCAAAGATTTCAATGCCTTTGATTTCCGCACTGTTCGTTCCTTTGACAAAGTTGATGGTAATCTTGCCGCTTGCGTCGGCAGAAGTTGAAAACGACTCAACGGCGGCCCTGTACTGCCCGCCTGCGGCAGCGAATACGTCGTAGTTGGAAAGCGCCGTCTGTCCATTGATGATGACGTTGAAGTAACGCTTGCCCGGCGCATTGAACATGTACTCGGCGAAATGAAGCCTGACGACGTAAACGTTTGTAGGGCTGGTTGACAGTTTGGGGAAGACGTAGGAGAAGCTTGCACCATAACGTTCCGTTTTGTATACGTCTTGCGGAGCCGCATTTACCATAAGAGCCGTAAGGCCCCGCAATTTATTGCTGGGGATATAAGGCTCCGTGCCTTTCCGAAGGCATGATATTCCTGCCGTTCGGGTATAATGTTTGCA
>JAABUL010000114.1_pt1 | contig 159351 bp, 178 predicted proteins | sample 5559151 | NCBI WGS metagenome assembly JAABUL01 (sample SAMN10711876, study PRJNA513368) | rock metagenome | isolation source: Antarctica rocks | place: Antarctica: Victoria Land, Pudding Butte sud | reverse complement strand
AATGGTGCGCAGGGGACTTTTTATGAGGGGTGTATGACGAGGGGGTATCCGACGGATAGGACGGAGAATAGGGTGCAGGGGGAGATTGTGGGGGCGAGGTATGCTGCGTAGGGTAGGGAAGGTAGCGGGTTGGGTAGGGTGGTGGTACGAGGAGGTCTCTGTTGATTTCTTCTTTTGTCTGTTTCCGAGCTGTGAGTCTTTTCTTTTGGCATTTCGTTTGTTGTGCCTGTGCTTGAGGGCTGTCACATGAACGCTAAGGTGTGTGCGCGCTCCTGCCACTTGTGGCGTCTATTGGTCCAGGCATTCACTTGCCTTGGTTCATGGGAGAAGGCTTTGTCTGGTCTAATTCACGGCTTCGATATTGCTAGTGTTCTTACAGACAAACCGTATGTACTGGTCCTCACATCTTTCCGAGGTAATCTCTTACCGACGGGACGGCAGCCTTGTCGACTGAAGGTGTTGACTTTTCGCCGTCTTTATTGTCATATCCGTGGTCGTCGGGGTTTCTCATCAGCGCTTGCGTAGCCACTCCACGTGGAGCAGGGTCGTCAATCCCTACCACATTACGTAGTTTCGACCCTCAGACATGGCGGGACGCGAGTACATTCGAAGCACTAGATCCTGCGGACAGGAAGAAGACTGGACGTCCATGCGCTTTGTTCCAAGCAGAGTTTTAGCGACTGAGATGGAGACTCTCGAAGTGATTGATAGACTCGATGACCGCATGATGAGCTATATGTCTTGCGCACAAGCGCCCGGGGGCGGCGAGAGGCTCATATGTGCTCTTTCCAACGCGCACGAGCTCCTCACCTATCCAGCACTGCCTCCACTCTGTCGCGTGAGGGCTCATCTGATCCTTGCCTGCAGTAGCGTGGATGATGCACTCGAGCATGCGTACGAAGGTCGACGTCTTGCTAAGCTGTTGGACCCCATCGCGCCAGGCGGTGCGTTGTACCCCGAAGACGAAAGACTGGTGGAAGCGGCAGAAGCTATCGTCAAACGACAGGGGGAGGAACAGGAACGCCGTAAGAGGCGTCTGAGAAGTGAACAAGAGGCTCAGAAGGAGATGGGGAAAGTTGTCTCGGTCCTAGAAGAGAGCCTTCGCGAACAGCGCGCGCTGGTCTTCGATATGCACGGCACCAAGTTCGTTGAGAACGAGAGACTCGTCTACCTGCTTCATGACCTGCAAAATCACTCTTGCGGCCGCGGGTACCAAGCAAAACACGACAGGAAGTTGTCGGAGCTACGAAACATTTTGAACGCACCGCCCGGCACTGAAGAGAAGGCGGGAGCGCTGGAAGTGCCTGAGAACCAAACAGTGCAGCTGGTCATATGCCACAATCACTCCAGTGAGGCCAGTATTGGATTTGTCAGGTCGTCGAACGGGATCAGTTCCTGGCTTCGTCGACATCAGCAGTCCCGGAAGGCCCGCGAGCTATGCGCGCGCGCATTATTGCCCCAAAACCGCAACAAGTTCGTCGAGAGTGGTGTTATCTTCCACAAGCTGAGAGACCTACAGCTTGCCGCGGACGACGACGACGAAGAGGGCTTCGAGGACGAGTTGCTTGTGTTGGAGGACATCTTGCAGAGGCCATTGGGAGAAGTTCTAGACGACATGACGCAACCGATAGAGAAGGTCGAGTTGGTAGTGTTTGACTGGTTCTCAAGATGAGAGTAGTTGGTGGAATGCATCGGCGAAGAGACGCTGGGTTCATTTTCTCCCGGCGAGCTGTATGTTAGTGAAGGAGGAAACGACGCAGACTTCGAGATCAAGCATCACTCTTGAGGGCAGACTGCACAGGTGCACACTCAGTAGGCTGCTGATCGCCGCTGTACTTGTGCTGTGAAGGAGTCAGCGGCTGCTCGAAAACGGTGCGGTAGTACACCTTTTTCCATGCATTTGCTCGCTTCACGTGCGATCACATGCTGAAATGGTGAACCATGTGACTCGTCGAGAAACTTCTTCGCACACGCGCAAAGTCATCCATGAGTCCTCCTTCACCACGGTCCTGCCCTTCAAATAGACTGCTTTGCTCGTGAACTTCTTCCACATACATCTACAAACCAATCTCAAAAACACAAGTCCTCTCGGCAAACAGCATACAACCATGGCAGCAACCGCAGACGAAGACATCGTGCGCGACCTCCACGAGCTGAACATGAACACCGTGCCAGCCTACCGTGAAAGCCACACCACCCATTTTAAACAACATCATGACGTCGTTCGGGAGATGCTCTTCTACGACGACTCGATGATCTTCGTCGCTGCTCCTAAAGGATACTCCAGATTTCCAAACCTAGCAGAGCAGGTCAATTGTCACATCGGGACAGCTGAACAGGAAGCGAAGGTCGAGAAACATGGCGGGAAGCTCGGTAGCAAAGAGATGGGCACTGAGCAGACCATCGCAGGAACCGTTGGATTTGACGGCGGCCAGGACAAAGGCGTGGAGGGTACCGAAGCGAGGGACGGTGTTGGGAGAGCGCCGGACTCCAGGGTATGGAGGACCGCGACCTTTTTTGACGGCACTCCGACGGGATGCAGAGGCACGATTCAGCTGTACTGAGGGGTGATGCGGACAGGAATGAGTATGAGGGCGGTGAGCCGGGTCACATCCAATGGTGACCACGGTCAAACTCTCTCCATTGTGCCTGGGGTGTTGGACGGGAACAAGGTTGTCGCCAAGCTTGTCGAGTTGCAGGAGTACGCCGACGCTGTTGACCACGAAGGATATGAGAAGACTCTGCCGGAATTGTGGGACATGGTGCTGGTCCCGAAGGCGCAAGACACAGCCAGGCCAGAGGAGGTGAACCCGGTGACGCCGACGCAGAAAGATGACGCGGAGGCAACCGACGAGCCGGTTATCGAACACCAGCCCATGGAGAGCCACGAAGTGGCAAGGCCAGCCAGATCAAGCACCGAATTACTGGAGGAATACGATAAAATGATCCTTGGTCTGTTCAACCATATTGCTGAACAACCGGATGTGGTATCGACGATCGATAGTGAGAGAGCCTCGATGCTTCCCATAGGGCCGGCCATCCTGTTCTCCTTGCCTGCTGGAGAAGCCTTCGATACGAAGAGAAAGGAGGACGAAGGTAAGAGGGTCGATGGCAGACTCAGCCCTGCGCAAACAGTGGCCGTGCTACGCGTTTTCGATCCGAACAGGTCGGAGGACGAATATGAGAAGATGGAGGGCATCATTAGCCGTGGAGAATCAGTGACCGTGCTGCATAGGCGGTATGCAGATGCGACCGGGGAAATGAAAGTCGACGTGGTGCACACTGGTGATGACTGGGACGCTGCCGTGCCTGAGATATTCAAGGTGCAGCAGTGCGCCGAGGCCGGGGATGAGCACGGTTACGAGGCCGGCAAGCGGGAGGTTGTGAGGGTTTATACCGCTGCGAATACCAGGTTCTGGGCCGAGCGAGAGCGTGATAAGGCAAGCACGGAAGGGACAGATGTCGACAAGCCGCAGGAGAACAGCACGGAGCAGCATGCGAGGATGCGTCTCGTCTGGCTGATCGTGAGGAAAGCTAAACGGACACAAGAGCAGACTCGAACCGAGTCAGGTGGTGAGAGTGTCGACAATCCAAAGCCAGAGGGCGAGGCCGGGACCGAGTCAGATGGTGAAAGTGTCGACAAGCCGGAGGATGCGAAGTCCGACACGTCTGATTGGGAGGTCGTGACCGAGTCTGATGGTGAGGCTGTTGGTAAGGAGAAGGATGATGGGAAGGAGCTCGACGGCTCAAGTGGGGACGGAGGGAGTGGACCATGGAAGTGGGACATGGGGAGGAGACTGCTTCAAGCGATAGTGCTGTAGGCTTGACCTTCTTCCTTGCAGGTAAGAAGTTTTGGTGCTGACGATGAGCAATGAAATGTGCTCTCCAGTGTTCAAGTAACTCACATACATGCACACCTAATCTTGATGTCGTCTTCGTGACTACCTCTCCAGCGGTTTGTTGGGATATCGGGACGACGGAGCGTATCATATCATCTCCATGTCGGCCGCCGGTGTACCGAGAGCGGTACCGCCACCCAGTACTTGATGCCTGAAGAGGCTTGCGTGTCGTTGCAGGAGTGATGTGCAAAAACATGGCGCAGTCGGGCTCTGCCGGATTGGCCTTGGCGCAAGTTGACTACAGAGGTCCAAGTCGTGGCGGCTGATTCGACTTTAATATACCACAACCCATATTACTTCTCCTTGCTCTTCTCCCTCTCCTGTTCTAGTGACTGCTTGTTGTACGAATCGATTCAGCGCTACGAACCCACGATCGAGTCAAGGCTACGGAGCAGCACAAGCCGATCGAGCCACCAAGATAGAGCTGGCCCTGTAGCCGGGCACTTACTGTCTCGGAGGCAACTATGGTATGTTTTACTCCCGATTGACTCAATCCAACCCCACGACTAACATCCTACAGGCCGTCACCAAGCGCGCCGGGCGAAAGAAGGATGCCGCCCAACCACAAGCTGGCGCAAGCTCCGGCGGTCAACCACAGATCCGAAAGGCGGCTTACGACACCACGAAGAAGAAGGAGGTCGGCGTCTCGGATCTCACACTGATCAGCAAGATCTCCAACGAGGCCATCAACGACAACTTGAAGATCCGATTCGAGAATGCCGAGATCTACACATATATCGGGCATGTGCTCGTGTCCGTCAACCCTTTCCGAGATCTCGGGATATACACGGATAAAGTGCTGCAGAACTACAGAGGGAAGAATAGGCTGGAGGTCGCGCCTCATGTGTTCGCGATCGCGGAGAGCGCATACTACAACATGAAGGCATACAACGAGAACCAATGTGTGATCATCTCCGGCGAGTCTGGGGCTGGAAAGACGGAGGCCGCGAAGAGGATAATGCAGTACATTGCGAATGTGTCGGGAGGAACCAACAGCTCGATTCAGGAAATCAAGGACATGGTGCTTGCGACCAACCCACTTTTGGAGTCGTTCGGGAATGCGAAGACGCTGCGAAACAATAATTCTTCACGCTTTGGAAAGTACTTGGAGATCCAGTTCAATCGGCAAGGCGAGCCGGTAGGGGCAAACATCAACAACTACCTTCTGGAGAAGACACGAGTGGTCAGCCAGATCAAGGATGAGCGAAACTTCCATATTTTCTATCAATTCACGAAAGCGGCGAGCCAGGAACACAGGGCGAACTTTGGAGTACAACAACCGACAACATACACATACACTAGTAAGAGCAAATGCTACGACGTGCAGGGTATTGACGATGTAGCGGACTTCAAGGACACCATAAATGCGATGAAAGTCATTGGGCTGAGCCAGCAGGAGCAAGACCAGGTCTTCCGAATGCTCGCTGCGGTTCTGTGGATCGGGAATGTCGCATTCAAGGAAGATGACCAAGGCAATGCGGCGGTGGTTGATCAGTCGGTGGTGGACTTTGTGGCATATCTCCTCGAGGTTGAATCAGCGCACGTCAACAAAGTCATGACAATTCGAATCATCGAAACCAGCCGAGGTGGCCGAAGAGGGTCTGTGTACGACTCACCGATGAACATTGCTCAGGCGACATCAGTTCGGGACGCACTCGCGAAAGGAATCTACAACAATATGTTCGACTGGATCGTGCAGCGTGTCAACCAGGCACTGATGGCTCGAGGGACACCGGCGCACAGCATCGGTATTCTGGATATTTACGGCTTTGAGATCTTCGAGCGCAACTCTTTCGAACAGCTGTGTATAAACTACGTGAACGAGAAGCTGCAACAGATCTTCATTCAGCTCACGCTGAAGACCGAGCAGGAGGAGTACCAGAGAGAACAAATTAAATGGACACCCATCAAGTACTTCGATAACAAGGTCGTGTGCGAGCTAATCGAAGAGAAGAAGCCACCGGGTGTGTTCTCCGCGCTCAACGACGCTTGTGCCACCGCATCTGCAGACCCAGCCGCGGCAGATCGAACTTTCGTGCAAAGCTTGAATTCGCTTTCTGGCAACCCTAATTTCACACCACGGCAGGGCCAATTCATCATCAAGCATTATGCTGGCGAAGTGAGCTACGCGGTGGACGGCATGACCGACAAGAACAAAGATCAGCTGTTGAAGGATATCTTGAATCTGTGTGCCCAGAGCTCGAATCAGTTTGTACATACTTTGTTCCCGAACGAGGTAGACCAGGACAACCGACGACGACCTCCTACCGCAGGAGACAAGATCAAGGCTTCTGCGAATGACTTAGTGACGACACTGATGAAGTGCACGCCAAGCTACATTCGAACGATCAAGCCGAACGAGAACAAGAGCCCTACTGAGTACAACAGCCCCAATGTACTTCATCAGATCAAATACCTTGGTCTACAAGAGAACGTTCGCATTCGGCGAGCAGGATTCGCTTATCGACAGACTTACGAGAAGTTCGTGGAGCGGTTCTACTTACTTTCGCCGAAGTGTAGTTATGCAGGAGAGTACACATGGACTGGGGATGCGAAGTCAGGCGTACGCCAGATCCTCAAGGACACCAGCATACCGCCTGAGGAATGGCAGATGGGTGTCACGAAAGCTTTCATCAAGACACCAGAGACACTGTTCGCACTGGAAACCATGAGAGATAAGTACTGGCACAATATGGCTATCCGTATCCAGCGTGCGTGGCGAAACTATCTACGGTACCGGACAGAGTGCGCGATCCGGATCCAGAGGTTTTGGAGGAAGAAGAGCGGTGGTGAGCCTTTCCAGGTGTTGCGCGACGAAGGCCACAAGATGCTGGGTGGTCGGATGGAGAGGAGACGGTACTCGCTTGTTGGCTACCGACGATTCGTCGGTGACTATCTGGGCATCGACAACCGAGGTGGGTCTGGCGAGGTCCTCCGAAATAGTGCGAATATCTCCTCTGGCGAGAAGACTTACTTCTCTTGCCGGAGCGAGCTGCTTGTCTCGAAACTTGGTCGCTCGAGCAAACCCGAGCCACGCTTTATCGTTCTCACGAACAAGAGCGTTTACCTCATCAAGCAAGCGATGGTGAACAAGCAACTGCAGATCTTCTCGGAGCGGACCATTCCAGTCGGCTCAATCAAGTTCGTCAGCACGAGCTCGCTGAAGGACGACTGGTTCGCTCTAGGTGTCGGCAGCCCTCAAGAGCCAGATCCGTTGCTCAACTGCATCTTCAAGACCGAGTTCTTCACGCAGCTCCGACAAGTCACTCGTGGCGCGGTGCAGCTTCAGGTCGGCGAGACGATCCAGTACAACAAGAAGCCAGGCAAGATCGCCACAATCAAAGCCATCAAGGACCCGCAGGTACGACGGGATGATGTCTACAAGTCTGGTGAAGTGCGGACTGGACCTGGTGAACCTCCGAATAGCGTCAGCAAGCCTACGCCAAAGGGCAAGAGCATCCCTGGTAAGAAGATCACAAGTGGCGGCTTGCTCAAGAAGAGCGAGGGTGGCAAGCTGTCACAGCAAGCGAGGAGGCCGATACCGCAGGCGCAGCCTTTGCCTGGGCAGTCGACGACGAGAGCACCGGCGGCGGAGAGGATAGTACCGGTACCACAGCCGCAAGTACAGCAGCCGCAGCCGCAGCCGCAAGCGCAAGCGCAAACGACGCGACCTCCACCACAAACGCAGCTTGGCGCTGCAATGCTCAACGGCGCGCCCAGCCATTCGCGCAATACCTCGATTGCATCGACAGCCTCGTCTGTACGCGCACCTCCTCCACCACCTCCACTTGCCGCAGCAGCGCCACCGAAAGACCCGCAATTCAAGGCTCTATACCAGTTCCAGGGTCAGACGGACGGAGAGCTTAGTCTCAAAGCCGGCGAAGTCATCTTCATCACCCAGAAAGAAGCCAATGGTTCGTCCCATCCCTCCCCACCTTCATACCAACCCTACTAACATCTTCACAGGCTGGTGGCTCGGTCGCCGCCTCGACTCCTCTGCCTCCGGCTGGACACCCGCCGCCTACCTCGAAGAAGTCCGTTCCGTGCCTCCTCCGCCTCCCCCAGCTACAACAACCCGCCCTCCACCGCCTCCTACGCCCGCAGCAGCGAAAACGAACGGCGCGCCGGCTGTAAAGGCTAAGCCGACACCTCCGGCACCTCCGGCGAAGAGGCCAGTGGGGAGGAACAAAGCGCCTCCGGCGCCAGATGCGCCGAGGGATAGTGGGTACTCGAATGGTGGGACGCCTAATGGGAGTGGGGCTGCCACGCCGAGTGGCGGCGGAGGGCCTCCCAGTCTTGCCGGCAATTTGGCGGATCTGTTGAAGGCGAGGCAGAAGGCGATGAATAATGATGATGAGTAACGGTGCTTGGTAGTCTCACGTGCATCTAGACAGGCATGGTGTTTGGGCGTAGCAAGACCTGGAGAGGAGGCGCTTCTGTACATTCAATGGAGCGAAGAGCGGTAGTATTGGTATTTCAACGACAGTCGGAGGGTAGAGAGTTGGATATAACCGCTCTCAAAGCTTCGCAAACCGCTCACTTCCCAAGAACTTCTCAAACCCCGCGATAGCACCCCGATACTTCTCCGGTGGAATACACATGTGCATCCTCACATACCCCTTCAACGCCCCCTGATCCCCCTGCCGACCAAAACCCAGTTGCCCCGGCGAAATCAGCACCCCTGTCTCCTCTAGCAACCCCTTCCCAAACTCCAAATCATCCACCGGCTGCCCATCCCCACCAAGAAATCGAATAAACGCTGTCGAGCCGCCGGTAGGCAGATGACACGACGTCTTGCCTTTATTGTCATCGAGAAATTTCCGCAGGGTTTCCCGATTCTCTCGAATGATGCCGAGGTTCTTCTCCAGAATCTTCGGATGGCAACGTAGGGACAGTATCTCGGCGGCGACGACTTTATCCATCTCGCTCACATCCTGCAAGATCCATTCGCGGACCCGGTGCATTGCCTTCCTGAGCTCCGGATTAGTGGTCGCGGCCCAGCCAACGCGCACGCCGGCGAAGCCCCAGCATTTGCTTAGGGAGCCTGTGACGACGATGCGGTTGTAGCTGCTGGACGAGTGTTCGAGGTACGAGGTCGGTTTGTCGTCCGTGTGGTAGAGGGGGCGGAAGATTTCGTCGCAGAGGAGGATGAGGTTGTGTTTTGCTGCTATCTCGACGATTTTGCGTTGTTGGGAGGTGGAGGTCACGGAGCCGGTGGGGTTATTGGGGTTGTTTAGGATGAGCATTTTGGTGGAAGGGGTGATGAGGGACTCTAGTTTCTCGAGGTCTACGGCCCATTCGTTTTCTTGCTTCAGGCCGAGGAAGGAGAGCTCGGCGCCTAGGCCTCTGGCGAGTTCGAAGAGGGGTGTGTAGGTTGGGAAGGTGGAGATGACGTGGTCGCCGGTATTTACCAGAGCTTGGATGACCATGGAGTTGGCGCCGGTGCAGCCGTGGGCGAGGAGGATGTCGGAATGCTGGATTGGGGGCTCGGCAGATGGGTAGAAGGTTGCTAGGCGGTTGGTGACTTTTCCGGCGGAGGCCACTTGGGGGATGAGTTTAATGTTGTCAAATTGGAGGGCTGCGGCGGTGGCGTCGGGGTCGGAGGAGATGGCGATGAGTTCTTTGAGGGTCATGCCTGGGCCTCGGCTGCCGGCTGCGAGGAGGGTAGCTTTACCATTGTGATCGTGCTCGGCCCACTGGTGATTGTCAGTAGAATGTTCGTTGTGTGCAGGAGATGGCTTACTTTACCTTGGCCAGCTCGAAGTCTGGGATTGTGTTCATGATCGCTTGGGATCTTTTGAGTCGGATTCTTTTGAGTTTATGAGCTTGAGTGTATGTGCATATCTCGAGAGGATATCTTTAAGCTTCTATCTTGAAAACAGACGCCCGTGTCGTCATGAACAGAGAGGGAGAAGTGTAAAAAAAATTGTACTTGTAGTGCAAGGCGTGAGTAAGGGCGTAAAAATCGGCAGTACATGTAGTGCCCACGGCCTACCAGAGCACCTCAGCTTCTTTGGTGGGGGCTTCTCCAAACAAGCAACATAAACGATCCGTATTACCTAGGGTTGAGGCTCAAATATTAGAGCGGAGAGCTCGAGCTGCGGGCATGCAGTAAGCTCGCTCACGTCAACAGCGTCCAGTCCTGATCTCGTGGTCAGATGTCATGTCCTAGGCAGGTCTCCGATACCATTGCAATGGCGATATGATATAGGGCAGATTTGACGGATGTTTCCTGGCTCGAGAGCACCTTCCGGACGGGGTTCCAGGCAAAAACTCATGGCTTGGGCGGAGGCTATGTCATGCCGGCACGCTAGCAATGACCAGCAGCGTTTCTCCAATACTCATCAGTATTCGTGAGCCACAGTCCGAATGTGTCGTCCACAAGTATGTGTACTACCCATACTCCTTGAGCATCGCTTCAAAAACATCGCCGAAGTCGCTCGAGAGCCAGAGGACGCGGCCTACCAAGATCCGTGAAGGGGCCACGACGATTGCGGTCGGCGATGGATCCTACGACGTCGCGCATCGAGAAGCACAGTGTGGTGGGAGGTACCGGTCTGGTATAGCAAGACATTCATCTGACTGTTGGGGAGCGAGCAGGAGTGATCTGATGGAAATAGGGATGCTCGAAAGTCCAGATGTTTTGCTGACCATACTCGCATTGTGATTGGCCAGGTGAGATCTTACATGTGACATTTCTCCACCCGAAGGAAACCGCGGCTCCAGATCGGACGACTGGACTCGTGACCAACGGTGGATTACGCCTCAAGACGAGGTCTTTCACATGTCAACGGGAGGTTCCCTCGGCGTTCTGGATCTTATATAGCATCTGACCTGATTGTTTCAAGGTCCAAGGTCCGCAGCTAGCTAGCATCGTCGTCGTGTGCACCGCCCTCCACACAAACCACCCCATATACTCGGCGTCTTCACGAGCCTCGGCTTTTGCAAATGAGCTAGGACAACCATTTGCCTTCATTCCCACCTGTCCCCGACAGTCCACCTTCGTCCTCATCTCTATCATCAGCACTCGTTCATACCGTTGCCATCATGCCTCAAAGAGTCATTGTCGTAGGCGCTGGCCGTAAGATACCCTCGAAAGCATCGTGCGGTGACAATGGCTGACCGAATCACAGTTTCCGGCTTGTCCGCTGCTCATACTGTCTACCTCGCTGGTGGCAATGTCCTCCTCCTCGACAAGAACAGTACGTATTAGTGGGAGCCCATTGGAGCAATGCTGATGCAGATTCGTAGACTTCATGGGTGGCAACTCCACCAAGGCCACCTCCGGCATCAATGGCGCCTTGACTCGCACTCAGGTCGACACCCAGATCGCCGACAGCGTAAAGCAGTTCTACGACGACACCCTCAAGTCCGCGCGAGAGAAGGCGAGACCAGACCTGATCAAGGTCTTGACATATAAGTCAGCCGCCGCTGTCGAATGGCTCCAGGATGTCTTCAACCTCGATCTTACCCTCGTCTCGCGGTTAGGGTACGTACTCTTCTCGCTCCGTAAGTCCGAATGAGCACTGGCTAACAACGTGACAGAGGCCACTCCTTCCCACGAACACACAGAGGCCACGATGCCAAGTTCCCAGGCATGGCCATCACATACGCGCTCATGCAACGTTTCGAAGAGCTTGCGGAGAAGGAGCCAGACCGGGTTACGCTCGTCAAGAAGGCCAAGGTCAGCAGTGTCAACATGGATGGCAACACAGCGACCGGTGTCACATATACCTTCGGTGGCGAGGACGTGACAGTAGACGGTCCAGTCATCCTCGCGACTGGTGGCTACGCTGCCGACTTCTCTGAGACCTCACTACTCAAGAAGCACAGGCCCGATACTTTCGATCTTTCCACCACCAACGGCGCACACGCAACTGGAGATGGCCACAAGATGCTCATGAACATTGGTGCGAATGGCATTGATATGGAGAGTGTGCAAGTCCACCCCACTGGCTTGGTAGACCCCAAGGACCCGCACGCAAAGACGAAGTTCTTGGCCGCAGAGGCTCTACGAGGAGAGGGTGGTCTCCTGATCAACAACAAGGGTGAGCGCTTCGTGGACGAGCTCCAGCACCGTGATTTCGTCTCCGGCGAGATGTGGAAGCAGAAGGATGCCGGCCTCTGGCCCATCCGTCTCATACTCAACAGCAAAGCCTCCAACACACTCGACTTCCACACCCGCCATTACTCTGGCCGTGGCCTGATGAAGAAGATGACCGGCAAACAGCTCGCAGAGGACATTGGGTGCGGCGAAGCTGCGCTGAACAAGACCTTCGCTGCCTACAACAAATACGCCAGCGGCGAGGAGAAGGACCCCTTCAACAAGAAATTCTTCCACAACTTCCCTGTCGAGGTCAACGACGACTTTCACGTTGCGGAGATGGAGCCCGTGCTGCATTTCACCATGGGCGGCATCGAGATCGACGAGCACGCGCAGTGCCTGAACGGCGAGCACAAGCCTTTCGATGGGCTCTTCGTCTGTGGTGAGTTGGCTGGTGGTGTACACGGCGCCAACCGTCTCGGTGGCTCCTCGCTCCTCGGCTGTGTCGTCTACGGCCGTGTGGCCGGCGAGAGCGCAAGCAAAAACCTCTTCCAACAAGTCCTGAACGGCGAAGGTGGCCAAGCTGCCGCACGTGCTGGCCAAATTAGCCTGCACATCGACCCTTCGCAGCCCGGTAAGGTTTCAATTGAGTGGAGCAACGGTGCAGGCGCGAGCAGCGGCGACGCCTCCTCCAAGTCCACCCCACGCCAGCAAGGCCAGACATCTGCGGGACCCGTAAAGAAGTCGGACGGCGATAGCCCTGACCCAGGCAAAGTTACTTCGGCCAATGACGCGAAGAACTTCAAGGTTCCTGAGACGGAGTACTCGCTCGAGGAGATCGCGAAGCACAACACCAAGGAGGACCTGTGGATTGCGGTCAAGGGGATCGTGATGAATGTGACTGATTGGGTGGACGAGCACCCTGGTGGGCCACAGGCGCTGTTTTCGCATATGGGCAAGGATGTAAGTTCACTTTGATTTCAGATTGCATGAATTGTGTACTGATCACTTGTGCTAGGCGACCGAAGAGTTCGAGATGTTGCACGACGACGAGGTGATCCCGAAGTACGCGCCCAATATTGTCATTGGACGGGTCGCAGGGCAGGAGATCACACTCGAGTATTAGGCAATGTTTGTCAGGAATATCAGTTCTTGCATTTGTGGTGTGTAGGAAATTTAGGTGTATAGTTGGGCCCTCAGGTCCCCAAATTTATGAACTCCTTCATCTCGCATCCCCCACCTCAACCGCCTGCGCCCTAAACCTCCCCAAATCAGGCGGCTCAATAAGCATCCTGGCATTCGTTACCACCCTCACCTCCGCCGCCCTCGTCAGTCTCAAATGCCTCTGCTCCTCCCTTTCCTTCCTCGCCTCCTCTCCTACCCCTTCATTCAAGCCCCCTTCCTGGTCCAGCTTCGCTTTAGCGTCCTCGTAGTGCGCAGCAGTATCCTTCAACACCGCTTGCATCGACGCTAAGACTTTCTCCGCCGCTTTCGCCAACGGCAGCTCCGGCCCCGCTACGCTGTCGTCACTGCGCCAGGAGGGTTTGGAGAGGACGTCAGCGGCGAGGCAGGCTTGACGCAGGCGAGCGACGAGGATGGCGGCGAACATGTCGCCGGTGCCGGAGAAGTAGACGGGGAGGGAGGGGATGGCGATGCGGAAGAGGCGGGGGGTGCCGGAGGTAGTGGATGAGGAGCCGAGGACTGCGAGCTCGGCCTCTTCTTCAGAGGGTGAAGATGATGGGAAGCGCACGGATGTTATTAGGACGTGTGGGACGCCGTGCTCTTGGTGCAGTTTCGTGATCGCCTGCACTAGCGTCTCCATCCCCGTGATTGTGACGCCGGATAACAGCTCCGCTTCGAACTGGTTCGGTAGGATTAGGTCGGCATCGCGCAGTAAGTTACGATAAGCTGGCACGGTTTCTTCGGCGACGTAGACACGCCCGTTATCGCCCATTACCGGATCTAGGACCCAGAAGAAGGAACCCGGCTTGGTGGCGGCATGGAGTTTGCGCTCGCGCGCGATCTTGCCGACTTCTTCCACGAGAGCGGCGGAAGGGCAATAGCCAGATAGTAGGACGTCGAAGGAGTTGAGGCCGGCGGAGACGAGGCCGGCGTAGAGGTCTGAGACTTCGCCGGGAGTGGTTTTGCGGCCTGCGACGCGGCGGTAGCCTACGTGATTACCTGGTGGAACGTGTTAGGATGAGTTGTGAGGTGGACGGCTATGTGGTAATGTCCTACTGTAGTTGACGGTATGGATAGCGGAGACCTCGCAGCCAAGCGTCTGCATACAGAAGGTGGCCATGGTGTTACCGACATAGCTATTGAGTGCTCGTTCAGTCCAGCTCAATTCATTTGAAGGTAATGTATAGTCTTACCCGGAAGTCACCTTACAATTTCAATTAGCACGTGTCCTCGCGGCCAGATCATCGAGGTTGGAGAGCACGCACATGGCTGGCAATGGCCAGAACGTGAGTCTCCGGCACCTCAGGCTCGTCATCCGCCATTGTGATTAAGCGAGGCCGTCCGATTCAATAGAAAGGATGAGTTGATAAGTATCCTGAGTAATATAAAAATGGAAAGTACGAAAAGTGGAGGATGACAAAACAACCACTGACGTCGGTGCTTGGCCTCTTACAGCAGCAGCCACCGACCTGGCCCATGTGCTCGTTCTCCTCGCTCAAAAACCTTCTCATGCTCACGTATTCACCAATTTGACCACCACCTTGCTCGTTCTTATCTTGGAGACTGGCGCAGAAGACAATAATGAGATGGGATAACGTCCCAACGATGTGTACTCGTTCTCGCTACGCAGCCGTGGCGATGTCGACTCTCCGTAGAAATGCTCGAGTAGAAAATTGCTGAACAATGACGAGGTTCTGAACCTGCGAAGACGAACTGTGAGAGGTTGCGCGAAGTCGAGGGACGCAATGGCAAGCGACTACGACTGCAACGCGTACCAAGTTCTGGCTCGTCAACCTGCGAGGTACAGGAACGCTGCTCGATCTCGAACGTACGGCCAACCGTGCTAGCCTCATCGTCACTGCTCTGCCAACAAGGACTCCGGAAAATGGGTGGGATCGATGGCGATATGTATTCGTTCTCGCTATGCAAGATGACAAACATTTATCGCAGAGCATGTCGTACACCTTTGCTCTTCCTCTTCCTCTTCGTAACGTTTGCACTCATGGGCTAATGTGCACGGAAACCACCCTCTCCCTGTCGCTATCACAGCCCCGAACTCTTCGTCTTGCGAGATGAAAAGTTGACAGAGATCCTACTCTTCGTCTCCAATCTATGAACAATGTTAGTATGGCCACCTCGCAGACAATAAACGTTTCGATGCGTACCTTTGGTGCGAGATAGAACCTCAGATAGCTGTTGTTCGCTAGTCCATACTCCACCAGCAGTGGGACCTCGTTGCTCAAGCACAATCGCACCTGCTTGCTGAGGCCGCTGGCTTTGCAGAAGTTGACGAGGTACTTGAGCGAGAAGGTGAGGGCGACGGGCTCGCTCAGGTTAATCTCGACGTTCTGTGTTTCGTCGTCGACGTTGGTGTGTGGGCGCAGGGAGACGGATCCAGAGCCGATGTCGCCGGAGCAGTTGAACTTGACTCCCTCCTTTGTGCACTCGATCGCGACTGTATATGGGTTAGCATCGCTCCCATTTGTATCTCGTTGTTGATCGTGCCCTACCCGACTCAGACAGCTGATTCAGATCCCGACAAATCCTCTGGAACTCCGCACTGGGCAGGCTGACCGTAGCCGCATACTCCGTATCGGGAATGCCCAGGTGCTCCTGATCAATGTCCATCAACTTGATATCGTACTCGCTGAACCGATCCGTCTTCGGGTCCTCGAACACCAGGTTCACCACATCAGGCGAATCTTCTGCCTTGAGTGTGAGGATGTCTTCATTCTGCGCGGCGCGGAGAACTTTGGTGAGGGAGGTGAGGTTGATGCCGAGCGCGATGTTGCGGTCGCAGCGGAAGGGGGAGAAGGATTCGGATTTGAGCATCATGGAAACGAGGGCGACGTGGGAGTTGTCCATGGCTTGGAGCGCGATACCGGAGTCATTGCAGTCGAAGTTGCAGTCTTGGACCAGGTCTTTGATCGCGTCGACGACCTTGATGGAGTGTCAGTGGTCGGTGTATCATACAAGGTGTACTGTACTGGTGATCGACCTTCTTCAAGAGGTTCGCTTCTTCTAGGCGCGCTTCAAGCATGGTGGGCGGTGTTCTCGGCTGTGGTGATGAGAGCTAAGGTTACAGAGAGTGCGCTGAGAAAAGTGGTGTGCTGTTTGGTGTTTGGAAATGGAAATTGACGCGGGGCAAGGGAACGCGTCTTCGCGCGTTAAGTGCAGGAGCCTCAGGCAAAATACCTTAGTTCAAGTATGGTGCGGCCCTCTGACCTTCTACACCTCGCTGAGCCGTCTCGTCGATGTGTCAAAGTCAAGAATGAAATGCCTCTCCGTTATAGTATCAAGCACTGTGCGGCGCTCTGAGACCTTTCGCCACTTGCCCATAAGTCCGAGACAGTTAATGAGCAATCTTTCCTTCGTGGTATAAATGCACATAGGGGACGTAGTAGAAGAAGTGGCAGTTCGCAGGGTTCTCCGACATACAAACAACTTCTCATGCTTTTAAGCCAACCGACAAATCTTTTAGGCCTTAGTTGTCGGCTCGAGAGGATAGCCATCACGTCCCTCCGTGCTCAGTGATACCGCCCGTTCTCTATCGATCGAGGGCTTCTCCTGCTGCTACGGAGTACACTGCCACTTCTTCTGCTACGCGCCCTGACTTGCAACAATATCTGTTTGACAGCGGAGGATAGGATTTCTGCATCTATATGTACTGAATCCTCCCTGAGAATTGCAAGACGGTTCTAGCCTTGCATGCATCGATAGCCAGGACGAGGTTGATCACGCGCTCGCGAGCCAGATTGTGGCCGCTGTGGATCAGGATAGCAAAGAGGCACTGCTCATACAGCGCTTCGACTTTTAAATTGAACCATGTGGTACACTATGGTGCCTTCTCTGACTGCTGCTGCTTCCAACGGTTCTCACGCCGTCTTCCACCCTCAAGCTAGGCTCGAATTCTTTGGCGTCTGGTATAATGCGTAAATAGCTTCCGTTTGGTATCTGGGATATCTTCGTCGTGGATTCCGCGCTAGCTACTGATATTAAGGCGACGCTCAAAGCCCTAGGAGTAGCAAGCGCAAGGCAGCCCGATAGCGCCATGCTGCTGCCCATGTCATTCCAATCGACGCAGTGTCGTAGTGTCGTAGGTCGGTGCTTGGTGCTTGATTGGTCCGGCGTGATGTAGGACACCCTTGGGATGGTGAAGGACCGGGACCGTATCGTCCAAGGCATCCCCGAGCATCGCAGCGCCCTTTGACTTGTCCCTGACGAGCAACACATCCCCATCGTAGCTCTCCCCATCCACCTCACGCCTTAGCAAGATTATACAACAACGTCCAAGTAAGCACAAAACTCATTAACCCCCCAAACATATCCCCCGCCCACAAATCCTGCAACGGCCGCCAAAAGTACGCTTTGGGATTGCTCTCCGCCTTGAACGCGAAGATGAGCACAGACACCACAGCCGTGCCGACCGCGTAGAAGATGAAACCGGGGAAAGATTCCAGCCCCAGAGTGCCAGCGGCGACGCCGAAGAGCGAGGCTGTGAGCGCGCGGATGTTCGAAACGGTCTGGTGGCGACGTGCGTGTTAGCGGGTGGTACGAGACGAGGCTAGGCTGACACAGGGAGGGAGGGAGAGGGGGCAGTGACTCACGCGAGCGTTGTGCTGGACGCTTTCCTGCACGATGGGCCGGGTGGCCAGTTCGCGTTCGTCTAGCATGGTGTGCGAGATGTTGTGAGTATGCGTCGAGGTGGCGACTGAAGCTGCTGGATCACTGCCTGCGGAAGACTCCCGATACAGCGGTTGGCGTTCCTGGTTTCGTTTGATCGGAGTTAAGGTTCGCCAGCTATCCCAGTGAAGCGATGAGCTGCACACCGTTATCGGATCGGACTGGTCAGTCGGCCGCGCTTTGAAAGTTTCTGAATCACGAAGCCGAAGACTCGCGAGACGGGCGCGAAATAGATCAGAGGGATGATGAGTTTGAAGGACGTGGTGCTTGTGAGGTCGGAGCTGAAGTGAAGCCGAACCGGCCGCCAAGGTCCGAACTTTAGCGAGCCGAAGCCGAGAGTCAATTTCAACGTCATGAAGATTCAGTCATCTGAATGTGGATTACTGAGCAGCTCGAACACGTTTACACCTCTTGGCCCCAACGCGTCCGCGCGACGTGAGACGACTTTGATCTGCAAGCGAGAACGACAGTTTAGGGAGGGGAGGCAGGTCCCAGAAGCCTCGCATACTCAATGCGACAATGGTGGACTTTAGTCTGAGCGAGACAGGGCGCAACGAGAACGAGTATCATAATGCCATCACGCGGCTCTCGTTGCTCGCTCCATATAGATATTACGATGGGAAAGCGAGATCTCTTTAAACAATTGATCCTTGTATGTACTAAAACTTTTCCTTTCCTTCAGATGGCCAGCATCTGTCGAGAACGATGCCGGTGTATCGATATGCTGTCCCTTCTCCTTCTACTGATGCCAAACGCTTGCTATAGTACATCGCTAGTACGCTTCTGAATCGTACATGACATTGCAAAGGACTGGTAAATTTTCATCTTGGTGACGGTGGTCAGTCCAGCGCAAGTCGGCCGTAGTCGTCCAGATACCTGTGGGAGGTTAGTATACCAAATAACTATATCTTGATCGCGGAATGGACGTACTGTTGCAAGTAGCGACTCAAAGTGTATCCCTCTAACTCTGACGCCGCACGCAAGAGCTGTAGTGCTCTCCGGAAGTACTGTTCGTTGGTTCTTGGACTTGAAGCGTTGCCGAGCGACATGTATGCTTCGGCAGTCTGTGGTTCGGTGTTAACGTAGTTGTGGGGATGAAACGATCATGCAAGGACAATATACCTTTGCCAGCAGACCGCCCGAGAGCATACTCTGCTCTGTCGCAGCAGCCACAGCTCGCTCCAGGTACTCCGTGGCCGGCTGTAAAAAGCCTCTTGCTTCGACATAATCCTGCGTTCCCGATCTTCGCTCAGCCTCCGCCGTTGCCGCGGTGTTCTGTCGCTCGTCTTCCGATGAAGTGATGGACTTCACTGATCGCTGCGAACTATCTCCACTTGATGATGAGCTTCCATCGACCCGATGTATCTTGGCCAAGACAGGTTGTGCGCGCGTCAACCATGCCTGACCGAGTCCACGGAGCGCAGCGACGTTGGAAGCATCCCGCTGATGCAGTATCGTCCACTGTTGCGAACACCAAGCAGTGATGTCTATTGTTCCTCTGTTTCCATCATCGAGAGCCGCGAGACGCTGCAACCCGGCGACCATCCATGCCTGTTCTGCTGTTCGAGGTGTTTGTTGCATGAACGTGGTAGAGTTGATATGTGCTATTACTGAGCGGCCCAACGCGAGGTAGTTGCGATAGTTTTGCGGAGCAGTCTGCAGCATGTTGTAAATCTGGTCCAGTCCGGTCTTGCAGACGTTGATCCGTTGGTCCTCGCTCATGACTTTTGTGATAGTGATAAAGACTAGTAAGAGCGAACAGGGTATAAACGTCATGCCGATCGAAACAACGTGGAAAGGAAGGTTATATGTCTCACTGAGCCCTGACACTAGATCGACGCAGGAGCGGGACAGTAGCGCCAAAAAGTTGATGGAATCGTCGTCGAGTTTTGACAGCTGTCGCGAAAGAGAGTCGGCGCAAGGATGCTGCGGGATGTAGGCTGCAATACCTCTGTTGGAGAGGTGAGCCTCAAGCAGCAGTGCATGAGTGGCGAGCGCTGTGTGCCATGTCATGTAGAGTAGCGCTGGCCATCGAAGCGGTAGAAAGTGTGAGAAGGGTCTTCCGGTAAAGAGCAGAGAGAGCTGGTGACTAAGTATGCTTGCCACTGCGGGTATCTAGACCGCATGATCTCTGACTTGCGGCTGATCCAGGCGAACGAGCAAGTGCAGCTCGAGACGCGAAGAGGACATGAGCGCTAGTGAGAGGAATGAGGTGGCTGTAGTTGCCTGGCATGGTTAGCAAAATGCAGGAACGTGAGATGATCTGCGAGCCATATGTCCCTTAAAGTCAGTCGGGTCGTAAGGCTGAGTCTATCTTCGGAAGCATGAGGGTAGGTATGCTTGAGACCACACGAGAAGCTCCTGGCGGACTTCCTCATCGTTGCAGGTCCATTTAGTGGTCTGGGTGCTTAGAAAGCAGTTATCGAAGTGTCGTCTCGCGGGCAAATGCGAGCTTGTGTGTGCTGTTACTCGTAGACATACTGGTAAGCAGGTAAAGATGAAGTTGACCAGACACGCAGAAGATCTACAGTGTTGCATCGATTCCATGTTCAGGACAACGTAGGTCGTGATAGCTCCGTCGGTCGGTCTTGGAGTTGAATGGCCGATGTCGTTTGGACGATCTTCGCAGCAAGACTCCGGACGACACTTCGGCCGTCGGAGATCAGGTCTAGATGTTGAGATGCTTGATCATCGGCCTCTCGCTGTTGCGAGATCACTCATCGAGTCTCATACACCGAGTTCTGGCTGGCCCAAGTTTGCTTGGTGTAGGAGAGGTGCATGCGAAGACTGATCGGGATCGGCTCGGTATGGACTGGAAGCATCGGATGTATCTAGGTTTCCAAGCGGCTGTGAACGACATTGCGCCCGCCGATATGAACAGATGAAGAACAAAGTACTGGATGTCGTCAACAAGATCCTGCAGGTTAGGTGTACCCATAATCTCGGTTGACTAATGTTTCCTCCTTGAAGTTGTGTCTCAGAAAGAGCTTGAAGAGATGCTGCTTCCTAAGCATGACGTCGGCGGATTGGTCCGCAACATGGTGTTCACGCGAACGGTCGGGTTGGCATGTTCTCCGCCGTACGAGATAGTCCACAACGATCGGAGCGTTATGGTGCCTTCGACAAACCGAATATGTCATACGGAGCTAATTGTGCTGCGTTTCGCCACTCCACGAGGAGTAGACAGAGCGGCACGAGCAGGCCTAGAACTTGGTGGAGCGCACGGGCGCCCCCTGAAGTCAACAGCACACGTAGTCAGTGAGACAGCGCCAAATGTGACTTCACCTCCCCAACGGCACGAACGCATCACGTCCAGTCTTGCTCGGTGCATGCTAGGAGCGATGCGACCTTGAACGCGAAATACACCACCGACGACATCCACAAAACGCGAAGTACGACCGGAAGCGCAACCACATCCACCTCCGGTGCTGCATTCTCCGATGCGGAACGACACCACCCGACTACAGATGAATGGAGACGTTCCACGATGACGGCACACCTCTTGCCGCCTACCTCGAGGGTGAGTGTAGGCTCGTGACATTGCGCCTCACGGCTACGACAAGTGCTGACCACAGCACTTAGGGGAGGGATACTTGGATACGAAGCTAGGCTGCAATACTCACGACGGTCATCCTCTGAGCGACACGGCCGCCTATGACGAGTCGACACCGACGTCTTTCGCACCATCGGCGCACACACGGCCGCCTCTACGAGCCCGCAAATCGATTGCTAAGTCCTACCGCAGGCTTATTGGGGAACAGACTGCCGTGGGCCGGATACATAATGCTTGCTCGACCGCCCTCAACTCGCGACTCGGGCGTGCCGATAATGCGCGCTTCCTCGAGCACTTCCGGTACATCATAGTAGCCTCGCAGCTGCTGAACGAGTACCTGGACCAAGGCGCTTTGCCTCCGTCCAACCCCAGTCATGGCCTGGACGGGACTGCCGAAGGCTCCAGCATGCCCAGCATGTCCACAAGTCTCTATGGCGCTACTGGCACGGCCATCGTGGCTTTTGCATTAGTCTATCTCATCCACTGGGCGCGCAGCACCCGAGAGGGGCCCGTCAACAAAGGCAGGGTAGCGCTAGTGGTAGCAGTCTTCCTCGTGACCGCATTTCTAGGCTACGGATACGTTCGGCGACAGTGGCTCAAGTTTCTACGCCGACAGGCAGTGACCGAAGTTACCAATCTCACCGCAAACTGGCAAGCATTCGAAGTTTCTGCAAGCTCTGCCTTATCCCTGATCCAGGAAGTGGAACTAGTATCCAAGGGCTACCGGCTCAGCACTCCATTGCCACCTGCATCTCGAATCGAGGATCAGTCTGCAGCACGGCGGTGTGTCCGACTTCGCAAGCTAGTGCATCGTGCTTACTGCGCATTGATTCCTGTTTGCATATCGACTTGCGAGACTCTTCGAAGCCTGATAGATACAGACGACCTGGATAGATACTTCGAGATCTACGACATCAGTCCACAAGATGCTAAAGAGGCGGCAGGACCGGACGCATTGAGCGTTCTAGACGACGATGGCGAATCGCTCAAATCTCTGCGTGTCCTGAGCTACCGAGCTGGAGTCCTACGACGCGTGATGCTGAGCTCCCTCATGGCCATCGAAGCCGATGGTGGCAAACCAGACTTCATCCGCTGGCGCGTAGCAAGCGACGCAATATCGAAAGAATCCACTGTCGTTGGTCAATACGCCGAAAAGCTCCAACAGTGTCTCTCGGAAATGGAGACAGTTGCTACACCGCTGACTCCCGCCCCTCGCTCACCTACTTTCCCGCAACGAGACAAGATGCGCACTCAAGTCCGGAAGATTAGCCTGCTGTCCTCCGGCATCCGGTCGCTGCAAGCAAAGATGCAGATCCTCCGCGAAGAGACCAACCGTTCCATCTCACAGTCCGAAGACCTATCCGATCTCGGACCGAACCTGATGGCGCAGTACGAATCCATCGGCGCCGATCTGAAGGAGCTGATGCAAGCCTGGGAAGCCGGCAAGTCCTCGCTTCAATCCAACCTCACGAAGCATGAACGCCGAATTTCGCGCAACTCGAGCGTCCGCTCGCCTATCTCCAGCATCAGTGGGCTCACCGCAGTCGAAGAAGGCGGCCCGGCAGATGCGCTCAAAGCACTCACAGGGGACTCGATGTCGAATCGCTCGAGCATGGCGACTACGCCATCCGACGAGGAGGTTTTCGAAGCGGTCGCAGTGCCGAGGCAGCGAAGCGTAATATCTCGTGACGAACGGATCCTGAAGATGCAGGAGGAGCGAGACCGCCAGGCGACCGTTCGGGCGCAGCGGGAAAGCAATACTGGTATGCTGAGGGAGCTGCAGACGGTATTGAGTCAGCGGCCTGGGAAAGGTGTGAAGGATGGGATGAGGATCACTTCGATATGATGATTTGGGAGGCTTGATTTAGCGTGGCGTCGGGACGGTGTATGATATGTGAGACCACGATTGAACATACAATGAGTTTGTTTCTCGATACATAGTTTGGCAATAACGAACCCTCAACATACAAAGAGGGTAATGGAGAGTTTTGCAGTCACTGTAGCACCGTCATCATCGATCGTATCGAGGAGAGGCGGCCAAACCGACCACTGATCAACCGATCTTTCAACATGCGTCTCCGGTATACGAGAGTTTCAATATAAGCATTATACGCCACTGTAGTGCCCTTATTGGCAAGCGCAGGGGCGAGATGCGTCAAGAACGACCACTCGGCAACATCTCTTTCCATGTTATCTCCATATTACGAAAGACGAGACAAAAGAAACATCAGGAACTGTACTCACATTGTCGTTGAATACGTACTCGAGAACACCGAAAAACACACCCAAAGCCCACCCGTCCAAACCGCCTCATCTCCGCCGCAAAAACGCCCACGCTGCAAGTACAGGGAAAGAAATTTGCGTAGGGAGATACTTACGACGTAGGAGAGGCGGCTGCCCCTCCCAGACCACTATCCATGCGACGCAAGTCGCTTCTGGCGAGCAATGCCGCTTTGAGCTGCCTCTCCCGCAGAAGATTGGCCTCGTGGTGGCCATCTCCGCCACTGTATTGACGGCTTCGGTATTGCTACGTGTGAGAAGGAGCGTTAGCCTACCTGTAGATAAAGGAGAGTTCTCGAAGATGGTATGCGAAGTTTCGTGAAGCTATGTAGCGTGATTTCAGCTCAAGAGTCACTACCCACCTCTGAGATGCTTGGTTCGCGGCTCAATCTGAAGCTTTCCTTGCGGCGATTAGTTGACATGAGGTCGTCTGGCGCTAGAGCTGCATCCTTCTTCTTTTTTGCTGCGAGAGAGGGCTGCGATGTTGCTGACTCGGAAGTTGATGGACGGGCGGGAGACGGCGAAGCTCGGCGGTTGCGCTTGGCTGGTGGCGATTTGCTGCGGTCGGACGGTGAGGGTGGTCTGCGACGGTGGCGTCTCGGAGATGGTGAGCGGCGTCTGCGGGCTGGTGAGTGTTTGCGTCGACGATTTGGGCCTCTGTCACGCGAGCGAGAGCGTTCACTGCTAGTGTCGCGGCTCTTGCGCTGTGGTGGGCTGGGAGAGCGTGACGTGTCGCGTCTTCTGCGTCTCGGGAGTGGCGAGCGTGTAAGAGGGGGCGACCGGCTGTGAGACGGTGAGCGCCGGCGACGTGCGTTGCTCGGGACGTAGCTGTCGGTGGCTCGTGGCGGTGGTCTGCGATAGTCGTCATCGTCACGACGTCTTGGAGGAGGTGATCTCGAGTCACGTGACGGGCGACGATCGAAATCACGACCGCCACGGCCACCTCTACCTCGTCCGCGGTCACTGCGCTCCCTATCCCTGATGCGAGCGAGGTCACGCTCGCGCTCACGATCAGCTTCCTGCCGCCTGAGTGCTTCCTCGCGGGCTCGGTCTTCGTCGGCCTGTACGGTGTCAGCTGGCTCTCGAGTTTCTCTTTGGACAGCACTCCTACCTTTGCCTGTGCGAGTTCCGCCTTCTTGGCTTCAAGCAGTTCTTTCGGTACGCCATGAGGACTGTCTTGTGCGCTTAGGCACAGCTTCCATAGTGCCTGGCAGAATGTCGCAGCATCTTTCTCGAGGAAGCCCGTAAGCTGGATTTGCAATTCCTTGATATTCGGCTACACCACACGATCAGCATTGCATGCCCAATACTGCAAGTCGAGATCTGGAGGGTTTGTCTCACATGTCTGGCTGAGTCGAGTATATTGTTGACCAGCTCGACAACAACATCATCCTCGCTCTTCAAGATCCTCGCAATCTCGTCGCCGACCCAGGCTTTGATCAGTTGCACGTTGACCTTTTTCAAATCAACCTTTGCGTTAAACTCAGGCGGGAATTTGGTCGTACGAAGCAGCCGCTGATCGACGTTGGTCGTCAGCGCGGCCGACATTGCTGCTGATGTTGTGCCCAAGGCCGGGCGGAGGTGGTGGGTGTGCGAAGGAACAAGGACAAAGTACGCAGGAAAGAGTGAAGAGGTATATTGCAAGTGAAGACGAGCTTGCCATTGAAGGTTGACGTCGCGAGGAAGGAAGCGACAATTCACTAGCCACAAGTGGCGCAGCGCTCCTTCCTCCACTTTGAGAGCTGGGCTGCTGGACCAGGATTGTCGAGACTTTCAGACAACACCTCTTGGCGATATATATTCTGTTCTGCCAGTTACATGGTATGGTATAGCAAGCGTTGATACTCTCGCTGTTCATGCATCAATCAATCGCTGCCAAAAGCATCGCGGCGCAGCCATCCAGCTGGGGCTTCCAATGTGACCTTGCAGGAGCGAGGCGGCAGATCGGCCTAAGTAATGTATGCAACATTTCATACCGCAGTTCCTTTTCGTATCCCGGTTGTGTCGTCTATCCCTTCATCTCGACATCTTCAGGCTAGCAAGGCAAATTTTCCACTCTTATTACAGCCCTCATCCATCGCCCATGGCCACAATCCGCGCTCTATGGCTTCTCGCCACAGCTTGTGCAGCCGCCACCAGCAGACGTTCACAGGACCACATAACCATCCCCCTCATGCAGCATCGGGGTGAGAACGCGGATGCCAACGCGCAGACTCTCCACGCCTACATCCGCCACTCTCAGCCCAGGTCGAGTTTCGCCACTGCACCCGAGCTACAAGACGCAGGCACGGGCTTCTGGTACGGCACATTCAGCATCGGATCCAGCACCAACCTCTCCCTACTCATCGACACCGCCTCCAGCGACGTGGCGATCAATCCAGGCCTCTACAAGCCCTCCTCTCATTCCGAGAACCTACACCAAACCGGCCACCTCCAGTACGCCACTACCCAAGCAGACGGCTGCGGCTATGCTGACATCAAATACCACACCTATTCGGACACCGTCTCCCTCGCCGGTCTGACCGCTTCTAACCAAGTCTTCGCCGAAGTCATCAACTCAACGCCACCAAATCCACAGACCGTCACCGTTTTCCGACACGACGGCCTCGTAGGATTCGGCGGCACGTTGGCGAGTCAAACACAACTAGGCGGTACACCATTCTTGCAGCAACTCTGCGATGAAGGCGTCGTAAAGGAGTGCAGGTTCGGCCTTGCGTACGGTACGCAGGGCCGTGGGAAGCAGATCCTCGGCGGCGTCGACATCAGCCTATTCGATGGCAAGCTGGCGTTCTCGCCCATCAATCCTGGTGCGACGGTAGGGATTACAGGCGACGTGGTCTACAAGAACGAGCACGGCAGTGGCAAGCTGAAGAGCCAAGTCCTTGTGCTCGACAGTGGCACGGCGAACGTGGTGGGGCCTGCTTCGCAGGTTCGGAAACTGTTCAAGGACCTGGGAATTCAGACTGTCAAGCAGAAGAACGAAGCCTGTAGTAGCGTTGTCTATGGCCACTATGCATGCGACTCGCCAGCGAAAGTCGGCTTCGCGGTGGGTCGCCAGGTGTTCAACATCGAGCCATCGGCGTTCAAGCTGGCGGACAATGGTGGGAACAACTGCACTGCTACGATTACGGCCGTAGACGATTTCGCATTCTGGATCGTTGGGCAGTCGTGGTTTCAGGGGAAGTACGTCGACTTCCAACAACCGAACAAAATCGGCGCAGCATCGTTGAAGAACAAGACGCTTGCTGAGTAGATGCTAGCCATATGTACAGCTACCACACAGCATTCGTACACTCCAATGCAGAATCGTGCAAGCTATTCGTCACTATCGCTCTCAATCACCCTAGTCTTCTTTTTGCGCTTCGTTGGAGCAGTAGCAACTTGCGGAGCAGCAACTTCCTGTATCTCATCACTGTCGTCACCCATATCTTCGTTCATCCCAGCCAAGCCAGGCTCAACGCCATCATCCTCGTCGTCCGAAAAGAGTATACTCACACTTACAGGAACCTTCTGCGGCTTCTTCACAGCGTTCCTCTTTCGTCGCGGCGGTTGTGTATCGTCCGGAAGCCTCTGCGATGAACTCGCCATCTCAATCGGCTGGTCGCTTCTAACGACAAACTCCTCGAGCTCGCTATCCGGCTCTTCGTCATCCTCGTCGCCACTGGTATCTCTCGAGCCGAGATCGATGCCTTGTGTACCGATGCGCAAGTGAGCTGGGGTCGGCTCTGGCGACGACTCGTCTCCTTCGGCAGCTGCGGAGCCGTACGACATTGTTCGGCTGACGGTCGGGTTCTTCCGTGGGCGGCCGCGTGGTTTTTTGGCCGGAGGTGCAATGGGAAGGTCGTCGTCCGCTATCGTCGTTGTGGACTGCATTGACTTTGTGCGCTTAGCAGGGGTGTTCTTCCTCGGCCGAGCTTTGGCGGGTTTCTTGGTTGTCGATTTCGTGATTGGGTTCGCAGGCAAGTCGTCGTCAAAGGTTGGTCGTTCAGCTTCAGGGCTCACGAGCCTTCGACGAGCATCTCCCAGACCAACAAGCAAATCGTTTTGCTTTCCCAGCATTTCCATTCGGTCCACCTTCGCTTGGTCGATCGAACGCAGTCCCTTCAAGGCCTTCTCCACAGCGTAAGTAGCACGGCCGTGCCTGACATACTTGGTGCCACCAAGCGTAGTCATCCTGGTGAGAGACTGCGCCGGATCTGGGGCGCGAACGACAACATCGTCCTCATCGTCATCCGCAGTGTGGGCATACTTCCTCTCTAGCTCCTTCTGCTCGGCATGCGTAAGTAGCACATCCTCCAAGAACGGGAGCTGTGCAGGCTCAATCACAGGCTCGGTAGGTGTCTTCTTGAGCTTCGGTGTTGGTTTTTTCTTTGCAGGAGTCTTTTTCTTCTGGACTATCTCTGCATCACTCCCACTGTCGTCAGATCCCACCTTCGAGGCTTTCACGAATCCTGTTCGAACACCATCAGGCATATGAAACTTCTTTGGCGGCCGTTTTAGCTTGCCCTTGCCCCTCGACTTTCTAGCCTTCTCGTTCAGATCGATGGGCTGGCTGTTCTCGACCGGGATCTCAATAATGCGCTTGTCGACAACCGGCTGAGTGCCTTTTGGCAAGATGCGCGGACTTTTGTCTTCGTGGTAAGTGTACTTGCTGGCGTCTGCTATAGTCTTCTGGATGTAGCTGTAGTTGTCTTGAGCTTTGGCGTAGTCGTTCTCCTCTTTGCCTTTCATCAGAAGTAGTTGAACGCGACCCACACGCTTGCGTCCAGTACGGCCAATGCGCTGCAGCATGCGTATAGGACTAGCGGAAGCGTCGTAGCATACGATGAGGTCCACGTCGCCAATGTCCAGACCCTCCTCTCCAATAGATGTAGCCACTAGAGTGTTGTACTTGCCGCTCTTGAAGTCCTGGATGACAGCGTTCTGTTTCTTCTGGTCCATGCCTTCGCTTCCCTTGCTTGCAGCCTGCCCGACGAAGACGTGAGGTCTGATCATCGGCTCGTTGCGCTTGAGCACTCTGCAGATCTCCTCCGTACTGTCGCGGTAGGAGGCAAATACCATGACTCGAGTGGCAGACGGCGGTACAGCAGAGCCTTGCATGCCTTCTCCAGTGTCCAGAAAATGATTTAGTACGACTTCTCGCAGATACTGCAGCTTCGGATGCCCAATGAAGTCGGGATTGTTTGTCCAGCTTGGAATTTGGCTCGTCATCTTTGTGAAGTCCTCGGATTGCACGATCTGAGTGGCATACTTGCCCTTCATCTCGCCGCTGTCGACCTTCCTCTGGAACTCTCGGACAGACGAATAGAACGGTCCAATGCCGTGGTTCTTGAGCAAGGGAATGCTGTGCGCCAGACTCATCAATACGGTAAACAGGGCGTTCACCATCCCTTTGATTGGTGGGGCTGCCTTTCGGCCAGCATCGGAAGCCATATACTTTTGGCGACCTGTCGTCAGTCCATACGGAGTGAGACCCATGGGATCGCGCTGCCAATAAGCGTTCTGCGTGCACAACTTCTCGAGCACAGGCTTTAGTGCTTTGCTCATATGGTCCATGATGAGGACTTGCTCGTCACTGAAGTCGAACAGTTCAGTCTCGGTATGCTTTTCGTGCGTGTATTGCCTGATGTCCAGGGACGATTCGGTTCGTAGCTCGACTCGTGAGATACCAAGAGAGTCGACAACCGCTTGCACTGCTTCGACGGTGGAGCCAGGCGTGGCTGTCAATGCTTGGACGCGGAAGCTGTGATTGAATCGTTCCAAGAACTTGATGACTTCCGTGTATGCGTATGCTCCAGTTGCCTTGTGTGCTTCGTCAACCACCACGAGGACAATCTTCTTCGGATCGCAGATGCCTGTCTTCAAATCGTTGATCACTGTTTGAGGCGTCATGAAGAAGACTCGCCTTTCAAGCCATTCCTCAGCACGCAAAGCAGGCTGGGTTTCTCCAGTCATTAGTACAGTCTCATGCCGCGGGATACCAACGATATGGTAGCATGCTTCCATCTGCTGTGCAATGAGCGGTTTCGTAGGTGCCATGAACACTATCTGGGCATCTTTCGTCCATCGGAAGTAGTTTAACATCACGGTGGCTGCGATGAACGTTTTTCCCAGACCTGTAGGCAAAGCGACTAGAGTATTGTGGAACAGGCTGCGTGATACGATGTTGAATTGGTAATCTCTGATCGTCCCAAGATTGGTGGGATACACCCAGGTCTCCATCGCTTTCTCATCAAGCTTGTGGTGGGTTGGCTTCTCCTCCTTGGACTTCAGCGGCCAGGCGTGCTTCTTGTTCGCTGCTTGGGTGGCGGAGAGGTCTTGAGTCGCAGGCTGGCCGAAGATCGTCATTTGTTTCAGGCCATGTTGAGGACCACGTAAGCCACGTAGGGGAGCTTGTGAAGCTGTGTACTGCGATGAGATCTCGATAACATCCTTTTGTGGCGACTTCTCTGGCGACGATGAAGAGAAAGCGTCCGAAGGTAAATCGGCCAGCTCATGAGACATCTCCGGCAAAGCACTTGATTGAGCCTGTTGACGGTGAAGTGCATCTTCTTCAGCCTGAAGCCGTGCTGCCAAATTGGCATCGCTTTCGTACATGACATTACGGGTTCCCGGGCAATTTGCGTTGACGCCATTCAGGGCAGGCTTCCCATGACCAGGAAGGGCAGCGACAGATCGACCATTGGCCTGCAAAGCTCCATTGATGGCGACCGGTCTCTGATTGAATAGTGGCGGATGTGGGGGTGGAGGTTTTGGCCGCTTCCATACTGCACCTCTAAAGTGACTGGGACTTGAATCGAGCCCAATCTGTGTCTGCGTAAAGATCTGATCTGGAAACTGGCCTCCGACTTGTGGATGATGGATCTTGTATTTCGATTGTTTAGCAGCAGACTCTCCATTCTGCCCTTCAACCTCTCCGGGGAAGTAGTATCCTCCATCCTCTTCTGGCTCATCTGCTGGCTCTATGCGCTGGTCGTTATGGGGGATCGCAGCTTCATTAGGCTGTTTCGGTGGACTGTGTCCCTCGTCGTCCGTCTCCGACCATTCCAACTCGTGCGAACTCGGTCCATCGAGTTGTGTAGGCCCACGTCGTATCCGCCGCCTCTTCGCAGGTCGAGGGCTTGGTTCGAAGTTGTGTCGCTGCGATGCCTCGACTTGTGTTGCTGCAGCTATCAACAGATTGTCATCGTCGTCGGATCCGAAATCGTCGCTGTGTGGCATTGCGCTGGCTGTCGTGCATCGCTGTTGATGCGTTGTTGAAGTGCGGTCCAGATCGAAGCTGACGCGCAGCTAGCCGAACGCGAAAGACACGCGAAATTTAGGTTTTACACGTGAAAGGCAGTCGCGAAATGTCATATTGTGATTCAGATTACTACATGAATACATGTACTGGCAAGACCATCGAGCTATCTATGCAGGAGCACAAACCCGGTAATGCTTTCCAAGGGGAATGGATGCCCAGTTTACACGGCACCCCGCTTTGCAATGGCCGATTGATCTTTCGTCACCGGCACGCATGACATATCTCGTTAGGTCAACTGCTTATAGCATAGTTGAGGCAGTAGGTACAAGCCTTCCTATTCCCCAGGGTGTCGACACAATGCTCAATGCTTCGGATAAACCACCGATGCTGTTGGGCTCATTGTCCTCGGATAACGCGGTGCCTCAGTCTCAGACCTCATCGACGCATTCAGAGTATAATCGGACCCCGAGACTCCACTCCAACGTGCCATTGTACCAGTAGTCTCGGAGACTGCCTGCGAATTGTGACGACCAAGGGCCCCAGTCTGCTCCGCGAATCTGCTTTGAGGCTCGGCACGCCTGGAGCTAGGCGGAGGAGACTGCTGCTCCTCCCTGCAGAACCATCTCTCCTTTGGCGACTCGCTTAGCGCACCACGTTTCTTCAACCGGTGTGTATGAATGACCGGGATCATACTAGCAATGAAGCAGATGAGGGTTGTGATGGTCAGAGTGACGAACACGGCGTAGTACGTGACAAAGAATATGGTAACGAGCTAGCACAGCAAAGCATTAGCAGAGATCCACACCAACCCTATAGCTTTGTGACACGAACTGTAAAGTTGGCAAGACTCAAAGGGACCGCGGCCCAATCCAAAGACAAGGTGAGATGCCAGTGGACTTCATGAGGTCGTTTATGAGCAACTGTCGCATCAACCATGATCAGCTGGATGTTCATTACATCCGGGCTTGGAAGCACACCTACAGACGCCGATAAGCCCCACGAGCATGATGATGCTCGAGAGCGTGATTGGCGGTAGGAGGAGATAGACGATCGCAACGTAGGAAGTTGTAAACGTGCCGGTGGCAATTGAATAGTACCGTTCTTCCGCGTCGGTGTGTAACCTGATAATAAATAGAGCGGCAGCCAACCCAGTACTGACGAAGCCGAAGATGATCCATACACATATCAGCGAATCAGCCGGTTATTCCAAGAAAGTAGTGGCTTACCTGCATCAGCCGGACGGCGAAGACGAGAGAAGACGAACTAACCGCTGAAGTATGCTCCATGTCATCGACGGTTGTTCATCACTTCCGAACAGTCAAGTTGTGTTTGTGGTCGCTGAGTTCTACAAACACAGGAGAGAGAAATATGAGCTTCCACATATATCATGAGCCATCTCGGCTTGGAACGAACTGCAATGGCTTCGCCCACTTGAGCACAGTCCGACCTTTCAAAGGCGTGTTTCAGCGTGTTCCCACAAGGACTCTTTAGGGTCGCTGCGAGCTGCAACCGCGCTCGTAGTCCACAGTTGATGCGATACAAGGCGGTGGTGGTTCATTGTAGCGAAGGATAATGCAGAGGTGACTGTGATGACGCGGTTGTCGTCCCACCACTTTCTTCCGGGTCCGACTCCACCTGTCAAACACACCAACATACCAACGATGTCGATCTATTAACTACCTTATACATGTTTTCAAGGCTCTCAGAGATACAATATGGGCGAGATTGGCCAGAGTAGGATGGCTAGAAGAGGCGTACCTAATGATTCGACCAGGCGGACAAACTACAGCTCGTGGAGCTCTTCGAGGTTGAACGGGAAGACCTCAGTGTCTCCGCACATCATATATCCGAAGCTACGTCACGGCGAAGGCTATACCGTAGACCCTCCTCCGGCTGCCTCTTCCCACTACTCACGAACTATCCATCAAGGTAGTACTACATTCTCCCGTCCTCCAACCACTCATAGCCCGAGCCTACTCCAATATGCCTAACGACCCTACCGGCGATCCAAATGCCCACGATGTATCCAAATTCGCGGATGGTATGACTGGCTCGTGCCTCTGCGGCAGCATCACCGTCACGATCAAGGACAACGAGCTCTTCTCGAAACGGCGTGGTCATCTTTGCCACTGTGCAAATTGCCGAAAAGTCGCAGGGTCGTATGTGGCTTCCAACCTCTTGATTGAACAGGAGAAGGTGGAGATCGAAGATCGAGATGGAACGAAGAAGACCTACGAGGATCGGGCGACGTTGAGCGGCAATTCAGTCTTCAGGAGTTTTTGTTCGAAGGACGGAAAGTAAGTCTTCGCTGAGAATTGCTCTGCAACAGGGTTCATCCACTGACCGCATACAGCCCCATCAGCTCTGAAACCGATTCGTACCCAGGCAAGATAATCCTGAAGATGGGTATATTCCCAAGAATCCCGCAGCCGGAGGCAGAAGGCTTTGGTCTGCACAAGCACGAGTGGCAAGGAGGCCACGAAGGCGTCGAGACTTACGAGATCAAGTGGGCTGGGCCCGAGAAGAAGAGAATGAATTAAGGCCAATGACCAGTCAGTGTTGAGACTCCTCTGTCCATTATCCTAGATACAGTCCGAACTGCAAAGCAAAATGATCAAATTCATGCTTCGTCCCTACGGCTGCGGCACCGCACCAGGCCTTGGCTGCTTCTCCATCTCGCCGATCACGGACGGCTGATCAACATCGAAAATACTCCGCTTGTTCATCCTAGCCCGTCCATGCATCCCGTTGAGGTAGTTCGTAGCGTAGGTTCGGCAAGTGAAACTGCTGCTCGAACTGCTTGGGAAGACATAGCTGATCACAGTCATGGGTTCGGCTGTGACGGTGATGTATTGACCTGGACCTGCAGTGATTGTGATTTCCTGTGCAGATGCGGTAACAGTAGGGCCAGTGACCGCGGAGATCTGGTTAGAGATGCTCACGCTGACTGTCGTCGTTGTAACAGTGTTCGTACTGGCGGGGAGGTAGACGATGCTGACGACACGAGTCTCGACGAGTCGAGTCGTGTACACGACGCCGTTAGACACGTATGTGCTGGTGGCAGTTTCGGTGAGATACTCGGTGTATGGGACGAGAGAGACTCCAGTTCCGTAGCCGGTGCCTGAACCCACAGAATCGTTAGCGATTGAAGTAGCAAGGACAAGACGACAACTCACCTGGGCCAGTTCCGGGTCCTGTTCCGGGGCCTGAAGTGATGAATAAATGGTTAGCAAAGTATCTCGTACTTTAAATCGAACTTCACATCTTCACAGCTCGCCGTAGAGTACTTGATTGTATCTCGAAGAACCCTTAGCTTACCTGTGCCGCGTCCAGTTCCCGGCCCTGTCCCAGGACCGGTACCTGGCCCCGTGCCTGCACCTGTACCTATATGGCATTAGTTCGTTGTTCGGGAAAGACAGCTTAGAGAACTTACCCGGTCCCGTTCCTGGTCCTGTGCCTGCACCTGTGCCTATATCGCATTAGTCTGTTATTCGAATACGACGACTCGAGGAACCTACCTGGCCCCGTTCCTGCACCGGTGCCCGGACCTGTCCCTTTGATAGCGTTAGTCGACTCTCGAGGATAACATTCTCTAATCTGCTCACCCGCGGTAGTCCCTGCGTTTGTGCCCGGTCCGCTGCCTATCGGAGAATAAGTATAATCCTCCTTACGTGAATTGGAGTGAAGACATACCTGGTCCAGTTGCACCTCCGTTTCCGCCGTTCCCGCCATTTCCACCGCTGCCACCAGTAACTGTTTGAACAACAGTTGAGCCACCACTCACGTATGTCGAACCACCAGTCACATAGGTGGAGCCCCCTACCACTATGGTGGAACCGCCTGTCAAAATCGTGGAGCCTCCAGTAACAACAGTTGACCCCCCAGTCACGATCGTCGATCCTCCCGTAACAAAAGTGGTCACAACTGGTGGAGCCGTCATTGACCCTGTGGCTGTGATGCCTGATCCTCCGCTGGAGACTCCCCCATTACCGGGGTTCGTGCCATTACCACCCGTGGGGCCTGTGTACGGCGTCTTTAGCCTTGCGCTGTCGACGCGGCGTTGGTATATCCCCGAGTTGCCGGCTTTGAGCTCGCAGTTCTCCTGCTTGCGATTGCTGTACCAACTAACACCCAGGCATGGAGAAGAGATCATAAAAGACATGATGTTATACATGTCGCAAGAAGCGACACAGCTTGCCAGCGAGTCTTGAGTCTGCGTGTCGAGCGAGTCATCGGTGAAGTATGTATCGCACATGACCTGGTAAATCATTCCCATAGGCGATGTAAAGTCCGCGTTATTGCTCTTCGGGCAAGTAGGGAGTTCAGTATTAGTTGGTGGAGCAGTGCCGCCATTACCGCCAGTAACACCGCCGTTCCCAGAGCCAGTGGGGATTTGGGTATATGTCACAGTGTGGCCGTTATTGTCTGTCGTCGTCACGATTGTAGCACCGCTCTGCGTTGGGTTGCCACCAATGATGTAGCCGGAGGCTGGGCACACAGCAGGTATGCAGCTGGTGATCGTATGGGTGGTGAACAATACAGTCGTGCCAATTGCCGGCTGAGGCGTACCTGAGCGATGATCAAAAGAGTCAGCAAGCGTCTCGGACTTGGTGATGGGGGGTGGAAATGTCTTAGAGCGTCGCAAAGTGCTTGATGTTGTCATAGTTGTCATAGAGAGCTCATCCGACCATCTTGACGTACCTGTCATTGGGATATCGCCATTACCACCTGTCGGGCCGCCGGTAGATCCTCCAGTGATGACAGTTGGGGTGAGACCGCAAGTATAACAAAGTGTGGCGCCCCCACCGCCCGTACTATCCCCAGAGGTCATAGAAGAGCTTCCCGTTGGATCCGACGTGTATACATAGTAGGAGCCACTTGAGCCTGAGCTGTAGCTTCCGCCAGGTGGCACAGTAGAAACAACAGTCGTTGTCGGGATGACAGTGATCGTTGCACCAGAAGTTAGAGCTAGAACAAATGTCAGATCATGCCCAGTGTTTAGCCAGCATCGACTCACACAGTGTTGTCGAAAGTGTCGGTGTTGGATTGACAGAGTTGCCACCTGTCGCGGCACGATTCTTGACACCATAGATTACGTTCGTGTTAGACGTCTGTATGCCAGTCCAGGCGGACTTCAAGGTGCACATATTCGCCCTGAAGTCAAACTCCACACCACTGCAGCCGCTGAGCGAGTCGCAGTACGACAGGCATACGGAGAAGGAGGCTGCATTGAGAGGGTTGCCGATGCTATTACCAGCGTAGTCAGTGTAGCAGCCAATATTGTAAGATACTCCATTGCTGTCAGTGAACAACTTGTTTGCCGAACCCGGGCAGGTGGGATCGGGAACAGATCCTGTTGATATGGAAGCGCCGATAGCACCTGGTACGTTGGTGGTACCGGTGACCGAGCTGAGCAGCTCACAATCGGTGCCTTGATAGTTGAGCGCCACACAGCCGGCAGTCTGGTCGCACAGCGATTGGCAGTCGTTGAAAGTCGGTTCCACAGCTCGCTTGACCCTGACCGGGCTGGTACCGATGCCAGATGTGTCAATGACGGTGCCTTCGTACTGTATGCCGCATGTGACATCGTAGTTGTTGCCCTTCAAGCTTGAGCAAGTCTTCTTTGAGTCGCTGCTTGCACATAGCGAAGCCGACGCCGTCGGACAAGGTGAAGCTGTGTACCTCTGGCTTGTGGCTGTGACCGGACTAAGAGACGTAGTTGAGCTGGAACCAGAAGACACCTGTTGTGAGCTAGTTCCGTATATCACAGATCCCGTTGACGTGTCGGCTTGCATGGATGTGGAGATGTCGCTAGCAGTCGTCATCTGCATGGCGGTAGACGCGGTGGGAAACATAGTGTATACGGTAGAAACGCCCGCAGGCCTGGTTGCTCCCGCTACTCCAGCAACATTCTGGACCGTAGTAGTGTTGGTGACATCGCTCAGCAAGCTGCAGGTTCCATTGGCATAGTTGATCGCGACGCAGCTGTTCGTGGTGTCGCAATTGAGCAGACACGTGTTCACGTCTGGCGCGCTCAACCTCCTCTGGATGGTGCCGATATATTGAATGCCACAGTTGACGCTGAATGCATTGCCGTACGGATCTTGGCACGGCGCAACACTTGCCGAAGGGCTGGCGACTGAAGTTGCGCCGCAAGTCGCAGTCGGACACAACGCTAACGAGCTGCTGCTGACCGTGGAAGAGGTGCGACCTATGGAAGAGCTGCTGGTTGCGAAAGAGCTGCTGCCTTGGGCGTTGCTTGTTCCTGCGCTAGACCCGGACGACACCATCGACGTTCCAACCACAGAAGTCCGGACTGCGGATGAGCTGCTTGCTGATGGAGATGTGACCAATACTCCAGCGACATCGTCGGCGGCGCCCGGAGCGAAAGCGGCTCCGGCGTTCTTCAGGTAGCATATACCGCCTGGATAAGGATATGGAACCCAGGTCCAAGCTGCACATCCTTCAGTCGCATCGCATCCTGTCATACATTGCGTGAAGTCTGTTCGGTTGTACACCAGCGTTGTAAAGCTACCAAAAGTAGTGTCGGAGCCACACTCGATATTGTACTTCTTCCCATTGGAATCTGTGAGTGTGGTTCCATCGACTGACGGGCACAAGGCCGTAGGCGATGGCGAGGTCGAGCTCAGCGACATCGATAAGCTCGAAGCAGCACTATCGGCAGTTGTACTGGCCATTGAGCTAGCCGTGCTAGATGCAGTCTCCACCAGGGATGCCAGGATGGCAGCCGCAACATTTTCATTGGGCGTCGTGCTGAAGAACTCATGCTTGAAGAAGCAGCCACCGTCGAAGTAGAAGTTGACACCGACGCAATCAGACGTCTCATAGCATGCATTGATGCAGGATTCCAGGTCCGGCTTGCCAACATAACCGATGTTTCCGGGGTTAGTAGTGACTCCACATATAATGATGTAACGGTTTCCAGCTGGATCAGTATATGCAGTACCATTTGCCGAAGGGCATTGTAGACCTGCCGATGCCGTGGGAGATACTGGAGCTGGTGAAGTTGTCGAACTTCCCACTATCTCTGCGGAAGAGCTTGAAGATTGCGAAGATGATACGGCCGACCAGCTTCCAGAAAGGGACGATGAGGTGGCGGAGGATGACAGCAATGTTGAAGATGCCGAGGGACTTGAAAAAGTTGAGGAGACTGAGGGAGTTTGCGATATTGCTGGTTGGGTTGACGACGTTGATGCAACTGATGATATCGCTGAGGATGACGGTGTCGTGGAGGGTCGCGTCCTCGTGCGTGAGCTAGACGTTGACGGGGAAGAGACGGCAACTGATGTCGCCGTCGAACTTTTCGCAGACGAAATCGAAGACAGCGAGCCAGTGTACACCGAAGATGAAAGTCCTGAGGTCGTAGCTCCCATACCCATGTTGAGTGTATTACTGCTTGCCGAGACGGAGACCGAAGACAGGCTGGTGGAGTATGAGGAGGCTGGCTGGGCACCTTGCGGCATCTGGTAGACCCTGACAGAGTTGATAGACCAGTAAGCCTCAGTGAACGCAGAAGGGTTATTGCCGACATAGTTGACGCAAGAGCCCCAGCTGTTTTGACCCGGAGATGCTGGACAGTCAGCATATTGGGTGAAGACATTGCCAGCATAATCGCCGCAGAAGTCCGTGTTGATGATAATGCTCATATTGTTGAAGTGCTGGTCTATCGGGCACTCTCCTTGTGCATTATAGACCGGCAGTCCAAATTGTGCCACGTCTGGTGCGCCATTGGTGATGCTGCTGGGAATGTTGTTGCGTCCGAAATACCAGGTCTTGATATAGTTCGATGTCCACTCGGTTGCGTAGACTCCACCACCGTTGTTGTTCAAAGCACTGCCGTAGTTATTCGGTGTCGCGGCGTTATTCGCTGCAGAGCCGCAGCCCGAGTTCTGATTGACATCCTTGTTACAATCACTTGTCTGGAAGTCGCCACTTTGTGCAGCGCCGGAGATCGTGCAGTTGATGCTGGTATGCAGGGACATTGAGTTGTGGTCAATAGTGTTAACACCCTCTATGATGTCGATCTCGCCATTCGACGGCCAATTTGGTCCCAATAGCCAGTATGCCGGCCAAGTACCGCAACCAAAGGGCATGTGCACAAGATCCATGATGAACAGCCCGTGAGTGTACGCATTATTGCTCACCAGTCGAATCGCTGGTCGACCTGGACCTCCGTTCGGGTAGAGGTTCGTAGTATCGACGCCTATGTAAGCTCGGCCTTGCGGTGATGTCGACACCAAGCCATTTCGCTCCGCAATTGTCTGGTTCACGTATCTGATAGCTGTCAACCTCTGGTCTTGACGCTGGTGGTCAACAATACTTACTGTACGTGGCCGTTCGTGGGATCGTACCCCTACTTCAGGTTAGCTTGGTTCTCCTGGCAGCCTAAGCGTATGCTCACGCTATAAAAGCTGAATTTGTCGAAGAAGCTCGAGGCGCCTTCGTAGTCGTCCACCAGCTGATATTGTCCCGCGCCAGGCGCTCCATTTCCATTGAAGAAGGATGCTCCCGGGGTGTACTGGGCGGAAATAAGGGGAGAAATGAAAAGAACGCTGGCGATTGCAGCCCTCGAAACGAGTGGCGAGATCCGCATCGCGACTGATGTACAGCAACTTGGCGTTATGGAATAGTCAAGCTGCCCTTCGATGCAGACGGCAGGAAAAGCTTACGATGGCGCGGTGTAGGCCGTAACACGCGTTGTTGACGGACTTACAGTGTCATTCCAGCTGACGGGCCGAGGGTACAGTATATACACCCAGCATTCCTCGCTCGTGGGAGGAATATTATGGCCATAGCATCGGCCCAGAGCGAGATCTCTGGGCCGAATCTCCTCTGGCATTGAAAAGCAGGACAGTGGAGGGCCGTTGATGGTGTCCTCTCGACAATTCGGAACTGAGGTTTGCCATAGCTAGTGTGGAGGTTGACAATACTTTCGGAGGTACGCGAAACTCACAAAATCAGCTATAGTATACTCTAGCAAGACGTGGTAGAATCTTGTCGTGATGATATGGCAATGGCAAGAGTCGTGTAGTCGAGAAAGGGAGTTAAAGTTTGGCACCGCACTAGCCACCCACGTGAGCGTCTCCTCAAAAAACACACCAACGACCATACTCCAGCTACCAAACATTATATGCCACACCAAAACCCCCTCAAGGATACTCAAAAACCGCCACCGTCTGACAAAACCCATTCGGATTCGGGCTTTGCGGCACCAGCGCCACCCCATCCACCTCAACCATATTCATCGCCGCTTTCGTATTCAACGCGTACAAATAGATCGCCTCGCTCTGCTCCAAACTCACCATCAACGTCTGGCAATTCTCCGTGATCAGACAGCCTTGGTCGTAGTTGTTGAAGAAGGAGTACAGTCCGGCGCCGTAGTTGAAGATGTAAGTGCTGTTGAAGAAGCGGAGGCCGAAGGTCTTGTAGCAGGTCGCTTGGTAGCACTCGCTGAAGGATGGGTCGGAGTACTTTGGGTTGATTTTCCAGGTTGACAGGGCGTTGGGGTTGTTTTGCATGTATCTGCGGCTTGCTGTTAGCTATATGACGGCCGGCGATGGCAGGAATACTTACGCAGTCTCGCTCTGGATAACACCCATGTAAATATCCTTCGCATTGGCGATATTGTAGTTGTAAAGCATGCTGTGTTCGAACGACGACCCATAAATCCACACCGGACCTTGACTTTCGATCAGCAGACCTCGACCATTGTACAGGTCTATCTGGTTGTGGTCGAATAAGTCAAGCTCGTGATCCGCGACCCAACCCCAGTTATTCGACATCATCAGAGAAGCCGTATGAGTAAGGTGCAAGAGCGTATGTGCTGCCCAGCACGTGGCGTTGGCATCGTGCGCGACGTTCGGCTTCTTCGTGCAAAGATCGGACTGCAGGAGTGTGCCATTGCTTCCACCGATACGCCAATGCGTGTCCCACATGCCCGTTGATCCGGGAGAGGTACCAGCCAGATTCCACTCCATCAAGATGGCACCAGGCGCTGGGCCACGTGTCTCAAACACAATGTCAACAATCTCGGTTGTGCCAGTGTCACCGGGAAACCCGACTCTGAAAGCTGGGACGGGAGCCATCTCGTTCTGCCACACAGGGCTGGAACCATCGATCATGAGCAGTGGCCAGATCTCTCCTTGAATTTTGATATTGTTCGGGATCTGGATCGTGTCCCTGATCAAGTATGCTCCGTGGTCAAAGTATGCGATCTCATCCGGCGCAATGGAGTTCAAGAAGTTCTGAACGTTCGCAGTATCGTCTTGTAGACCGTCGCCATGGCATCCAAAGTCGAAAGAGCTCTTGAACTTCTCCACCGGCACGCCTTCGTACTGTGGTCTGCCTCGCGCCAAGAAATTACCATTCGCATCAAGCAAGCTCGCAGGTTTCGGAGGTGGTTTGACTTCTCCTTGCATGCGGCTATAGCTCGCTGTCGCTTGGTAACAGGTAAGGCCATTGATCTCTGCCGTATCCTCGTAGGCAGAGTAAGCACTGCCCTGAATGAAGCTCTCCACGAGACGGTTGCCTGTTAGCAGAACGGTATTGTTCTTGTACTGCAAGGCTGGATTGGTGTTCTTGAAGTTGACGTGGTCAAGGACGAGAGTACCGGCGGAGCTTGGTGTGCTATTGCGAGAGAACGACGTGATGATGCCGTACTGAACGTTGTTGAGCACGCTGTCCTGAATGATCACGCTGCCAGTGGCAGGAACTAGATCTCCTTGGCTCAGGTCGATGCCAACAGCGCAGTTGTTGATCTCTAGGTCCTTGTAGAGGAAGACCCAATTCCAGTTCTGGAAGATGGCAGTCTCGCAGTAGTTGAAAGTAAGGTTGCGGCAAGTAAATTGCTGGTTGCCAGCAAAGAATCCTACTTGGCCGCCGTTGATGATGATATCTTCGAGCAGGCCTCCAGATCCGTTGTCCATGAATATGCCTTGTTGCTGGTTCTTGTCGCCGAGATTGCCAATCACCATATTCATGACGAGGTTCTGCAGAGACGTAGCTTGCGCGACTTGCCAGTGAATGCAGTGTATGGCGCGTTGAGGGTCAACCAGCGTGATGTCAAGCACGAAGTTCCGGATCTGACGCCAGAAGTTGTTCTGGTTGGTGTACCAGTTGTATCCGAAGGGTAAATAGACATCTGAGTCGAACAGGCCGATGCCGAAGAAATTTGGCAGAGCCTGTATGACGGGAAGATTGTTGGCATCGCCAATGAACTGCGTATAGTAGTACTGGATCAATGGCGTGCTGACCATATACGTCCCAGGAGGGAAGTATACGATGGCTGGCGTGGTGGTCTGACTATCGCATCCGAGGCCGCATCGGTTGCCATCCGCCGTGGCATTGTTGATGGCATAGGTATCGTCTGTTACACCGTCACCTTTGGCCCCGTAGTCTCGCACGTTACGCCAGATGACAAAGGACGAATTGCCGTACGCCACTTTGCCCTGCCGTTTGATTTGTGACATCCAGTATGGCTTCCCGGAGCCGTAGCGCTTGACATGTTTGTGCGTGTTTGGAGGTGCCTCTACTGCATCGAGGTCGTTGAGTGCTTGAATCTCCGGACCAACATATCGCATTGCACCTCTCGCCAGCTCATCATGGGTATCGTAGGGGGTGAGGATACTGTCTTGGACACCGAAAAACGGTACATCTTTAGAGGCGAAGGAACTCGCGAAAAGAGATATGAACAATGTTAGAAGAAGTGCTGAGCGCGCCATATTGCTTGATGAGGAGGCCATATTTGGTCGTGGAGACTTCGACTGGATGAGAAGACACTTACGACCACCAAGCTGCTTCGGTATACCGAACGCTCTCCGAAGTGCGACGCGTCGAACATGTTGATATTCTGATGGAATGCAATCTCATTTGGCGAAGCAAGGTCCACCTATGATTCGCAGCGTCCAGATCAGTCTATGAGCACGAGAGGAGTTACCGATGGCTGAAATGTTGTGATAGAACACCACGATTTGAAAGTGGAAGATGATGGACGAATGGATTGAGAAGCTGGATGGAACGTGAAGGGAAGAAATGCGGCGAAGCTAGCTGACGATCACGTGCGCATCAACGTAATATTTAGAGTGAGCACGAACGAAGACACGATCTCATCTCAGCGATGCATTGCACTACCTAACGAACCGTATCATTGAAGCACCCCATTTGAGTGCCATGCGACGCAGAGTGAAGTATCGCATCACAACACTGCGCCATGTCTGCAGACCGTGGTATCATCGCCATCTTCCAACAACGCCATAAAGCAATCCATGATGGCAACCTTGTAGAGACAGCATAGAAGCCGCCATCTGCTTCTCCTACTCGCAGCACTCAGCCATCAATCTCCATACCCTCGCCCCCATCCTTACCCTCCACCAGTCCCTCAAAAACACCACCCTCCACCTCATTCTCACCCTCCTGCATCCCCTCATCCTGCGCCCACTTCTCCGGCATCTCCTTCGCCCTCTCTTCCCGCGCCTCTTCCGCGTCACCGACACCGAGCTCACTAAGCTCCCTCTCCCCAACAGGCAGATAGAATCCATCCGCAGTGCCGGGCTGGAAGAGCCTATTAAACTTGCCGACAGCGATGCGCATAATAAGGTTCTCCTCGTTGCGGGCGGAGAGAAAACGATTAGCGATCTTATCGCCCACCACCGAGTCCGCAGCGCCATCCGATCCGGTCGTGGCATCGTGGCCATCGATCGCAGCGTCCGCGAGGAAAGCGAGAGGGTCCGGTGGGAAGGCGTCGGACTTCGGGTCGACGCCCAGAGCCTGGACGTTGCGGGGCAGGAGGACTTTAGAGAGCAGCGTCTTATCCACGCCCTCAGTCGCCTCCAGGGAGGTGTAGCTGGCGATGTAGTAGCGCCATTGGTCTTCCAGGTCGCGGTCGGAGGGCTCGTCGCCTACGTAGAACCAGTCATCCTTCTTGACGAGGTAGATCTTCGCCGCTTTCTTCGCATCGTCCTGCGTAACAAAGTGTCAGTAATCCGGGTAGAGCATGCAACGCCTGCCCCGGAAGAGAAATACATACCCATTCAATGCGATACGTGTCCGCGTTGCCGATCAGCCTCTCCGCCGCCTTGCGGTAATCCGTGCTCTGCACTGCGCTCGTATCGCTCTTAACTCGGTCCTTCTTCCACAGCTGCAGGATGTCCCAGCTGCGATCCTTGTTGCCGCCCTCCGGGTTCACCATCTGCACGCCGAACCTAGCCATTGCGATCATCATCTTCTCGAATGGATACATTGGATAGCCATCTTGCAGGTAGAAGCGCCTCAAGCACTCCTCAACGCCGTCGGTGGCGAAGTCGATGTCGCCCTCCAGCACGCGAGAGAACTTGGTAAGCATCTGCTTGTAGTAGTTCGCGTCCGGACCGATGTCCGTGAAGAACTCCTGAGGCAGCTTGTCGTTGATGCCGAGCTCCACTGCCGGCTTGGCCTTCTTCCCGTTCTTCACGGTCTCCTTGCAGTACGCCTCGGCCAGCTTCAGACGGTGAAGACGCTCGTAGAACATCATGAACATTCGCACGAAGCAGAAGATGGGTGTGTTGGCCCAGAGGCGGTAGGTATTCCTCTCCTGAGACTCGTTGGGGCTGATGTCCTTCGCTCCAGACTCAGCCTCGACAGTCGGATGCTCGAACCAGCGGCGTGGAGTGCCGGCAGCCGCAGCGACCTTGCCGTCAGGACCATCCGTTGATGCTGGCGTCTCAACTGTGTCCACCGCCATCGCTTCATCAACAGCTGGCGATGCAACGTCTGGAGTGCTTGCGCGCGAAGCAGATGCGTTGCTATCCTCACGATCCTTCCTGCCCATCTTGCCTCTCGGACCCTTGTCGACAGCCTGCCTCAGCAAGTTCGTCTTACCGTTCTTCCTGCCACGCTTCTCGACGGTGGAGTCTTCGGCGCCACTCATGTTGTCGTCGCCAGATCCAGCCTCACCATTAACAGGGGTATCACCAACTCTTTCAGCCAGCTTGCGCTCGAACACTGGCAGGTCGATCCCAAACAGCAATGGAATAAATTCGCGAATGAACGGCTCCAGCCTTGGGCTATCCGTAGACTCCACTGACCTGAGATGCACGAGCAGCAACCAGGTGGCGTCAACCAGAACATCCATATCATCAATCTCGAGCTCAAATTGCGGCTTGCCACGCAGGTCGCTGGTCCTTGTCTTGTCTGCACTCGCCTTCATCTCTTCGTACCTGACCTGCACATCACTCTGCAACGCCTTGGTCTGAAACTGACGACGCTCGTTGACTTTCGTACCGGCGTGCTGATGATCGAGGGACTTCCAGAACATCTTCTGCGTCTGCTCGCGCCACACCTTCTCCCACTCGCGCTGCGCCATCTTCCACGTCTCGAGACGCTCCTTGAGTCGGCAAAGCAGCACAGGGATAACTTGGTAGGGCACGGCTTCGAGATTGGCGATGACATCAGCACCGCGCTCACGACCATACAGCTTCATGATGGTGCGCTTGTAGATCGCCTCGCTCTGACCTCCGAGGCCCGGTGGAAGGCGGAAGTTGACCTCTTCTTCGTGGGTCATGCGGCGAAGCTCTTGCGCGAACGGCTCCAGGAGTTGAACAGTACGATTGCACGCCTCAATGTTATAGTCATAGTCGTGACGCTCCTCTTCAATCCTGTGTAGACCTTCTTCAAACAAGTTCTTGCGGTGCGCAACGAAGCCACTATCTTCGGAGGCCCAGGTCGGATGAGATGCCCACTCGTCATTGAGCACACTGTTGCACAACTCGTCTCTGCCGGAGCATGTCTTAACGCGCTCGCGCTTCGGGAGCAGGCGGTAGGATGGGCCGAGACCACGGCAGTTGCTGAGGCTGACGCGACCACCGGGCACCATTGGCTCACGCGCTTTATTCTCGATGACGATGTCTCTCGCATCGTAGCCGACGAAGTTCTCGAACCAAATCATGAGCTCAGGGTTTCCACCCAAAAATGCTTTGGTGCGGTGAACCAGTGCAGTCCTGTCAATGAAGTCTTGACTGAAGAGGTTGCAGACCTTGAGGAACTCGTTCATGACATTCTTGTTGCCGATGGTTTTCTTCGCGCGCTCGAAGAATTGAAGCTCCTCGTGGGTGGCGGCAGATGAGGTGGTTGGTGGAAGTGGTTCGGGGAGGCGGGGTATGAGGGTTGGTGAAGATGGCGGTGCTTCTTTGATGGCCGTTTGATGAGTCTGCTTGACGCGCTTGTTTGGCTGAGCGCCGTACACGCCGCCTTTGCCGGTCGGTGGGCCGGTTGCACCGTCCGCAGCACTGCCGACTGTGCCTTGTCGCTCCTTTCTCTTCCTGCCGGTATCCTTCGCCACTGGAGTTGGCGCGAAGTTGCCGACCGGCGGCAAATTGCCTCGACCTTGACTTGGTGTGCCCATCTGGTTTTCACGCGACATGACAGGACTGCCGTATATTGGGTCACCGCGGACGTTGGAGGTCATGACGCCTTCGTCCATTTGACGGCGGGCTGCTTCAGCAGCTTTTGCTTGTGCTGCGGATTCAGGTAAGAATTGCTTGAAGTCTTCGAGGAGGTCGGGCGCGCCGTCGAACAGATGAGTGACTTGGCTGTAAACGTCTTGGATCGGCTTCGATTCGCGTTGATAAGTTTGCAGGATTTCAAGGAATTGTTTGTAGATGTCTGGATGAGCTGCGAAGCGATTCTGTTGGATGAATAAATGTCAGTTCATCTGATGTGAGGTGAGGTTGACCATTATGGAAGAGTCGACAATAGGTAAGTATTCTTTGTGGCTGGGGTCACGTGATAGCTCCCAAAAACAAATGATCTGAAACTGACCTTGATCTTATTCACATAACTGATAGCATGGTTGAACTCGACCGGACCACGCTTCTCCAAGCCTGGTTGCGCCTGACCATCGGTCGCAGCGCTGGCGTCTTGTTGCCCAGGCAATGGCGTCGCTCTGGGTGAGATGCCGGCGCGCAGCCCGCCGCTCGCAGCTGCGGATACAGCGTTCTGAAGTGAATTGACGCCACGTTGCTCCTGTTGGTGCATCACCTGTTGCTGCTCTTGTTGCCGCGCTGCTTCAATGGACTGCAGATGCGGCGCTTGGCCAGCAGGTATCGGTCTGCCTCCCGGACTGAGCGCCCTTGGAGCAAAATGCCCTGGTTGAGGCGTCAATGTCCCATTTGGCGGCCTCAGCCCATCGTGTGTACCGTCCAAATCTCCAAGGCGCTGCGGTTGCGGCATGGGATGGATGCTTGAGCCCATTGGCGTCGTCACACGAATCGCATTCGGATCGTTACCGGGACCGCACTCTATGCGATACCCTGGCGGCAGGAATGTGTTGAAGCCCTGGATCAGCTCCGGGTTGCCTGCGAAGAGTGTGCTGACTCTACCAATCACACCAGGCGTATCGATCGCACCACTCTTGAAGTCCTTCATGATGTCTAGGAATCTGTTGTACACATCAGGATGGTCAGCGAATTGCACCTTGACTTGATCAAGATAGCTCAATGCGTCATTCAAGATTGGCTGCTGGCCCTGGCTTTGGCTCTGGCCCGACTGTCCAGACTGTTGCTGGTTTTGCGGCAGTGGCATCAGCATCCCGGCCTGCATTTGCTGTACACTTGGTCCTGGAGCTTGCGTTGTAGGTTGTACAGGTCCTCCGCCAAAGATGTTCGCCGGTCCACTGGGAGCTCCGAGTGCCAGTCCTGGTTGCGGTGGTGGGCCTGGGTTCGCGAGTAGGCCGTTCCCGTGGACGGCTGAGCGTGGCCCTACTGCTACAGGCTGATGTAAGTGCATCGGTGGCCCTGCTTGTGTCTGATGGGGAGGTGCTTGTTCAAACCGCTGCCTCTCCTGCTGCTCGCGGTGTCTGCGGTCTTCCTCTTCCTTGATATGTGTCTCCGCCTCACGCGCTCTTTCACGCTCTCGCTCTGCTGTACCTGGCTGACCAGTCGCTTGACTAAACCCAGGCAGAGGGAGCTGCGGGCCTTGTGGTGGTGCTTGTTGTGGGCCGTCTTGTCGTGTAGGCTGTCTAGGCGATGACTGGCTGATACCCGCCAAATTTGCGAGCGAGGGTGCTTGTTGGTGGAAATGTGGGAAGGGACCGCTGGGAGGTGGTGGAAGGCCACTGTGACCTTGCGGCGGCGATTGTTGACCGCTTCTGCAGAAATGTGATGTTCAGCAAGCGTCTTCACATATCAACAGAAGAAAGTCACAATGTGGGTGTGGAGTGCAAAGTGGAAGGAGCTATCGAGCTGGTGCCGGCTAGCTCTTGCCGTCCGAAAACACCAACGTCATGTGTCGGCGATCACATGTCGGACAGGGCAAGACAACAATCGACACAAAAGGAGGGACACTCACCCAAACGCAGGTCTCGACTGGTTTGTTTCTGGATTGCTATGTGCGTTTCCGCCTGCTTGCGGCGCCCACCCGCGATGACCTGGGTCCATCTTCTCTTCGCTTCTGTCGCCAACCACACCTTGTGTTTCTTTCCACTTCCAACTCTGAAACACTCCCACTCAACTCCGGAAGAACGATTGCGATGGTAAGGCTCGTGGTGATGCGGTGTAAAAGAAGGCCGAGGAGAGCTTCAGCTCGCGTGTAACGCGCAGAAACAAGACGGGACAATTCGTGCGCTGCTCCTGCTCGTTGCTCAAGCCAACTTTCCCAACAACCTCAGCGAATCAACAACTCCGTTCGCCTGATCCAAGAGTATGCAAGTGGTTTGATATGCTAATGCGACGATGCAGCGTGATCAAGTTGACAGATGCAGGAGGAGAACACCATTTGCTTTCTGCCAGCGTGGAGAGCCAGGCGGTGTGGCCAGAAACATGACGATTTGATGCAGGGTGCTGATTGGCCGACCTCGCTCATGTTCCTGAAGAGTGGAGTACAAAAGATATGAGCGAGACCATTGGAAAGGTAAGGTTGTTTTTTCTTCGAAGTAAGCTACATTCTGCTGGCCATACCTGTTCTTCTGTTTCCAACCATGAGTGCAAACGACCCAGGCTTCAAAGCCGCTCTCGAAGAGGCCAAGGCCGGCGCCAGCGAGGGCGGTATACCGATAGGAGCATGTCTCGTCGATAAAGACGGCAAGATCCTTGGTCGTGGGCATAACATGAGGATCCAGAAGAGTAGCGCTATACTACATGTATGTACACTGTATTTCACTTTACCATTCCACAATGCCAAGCCAACCTGACTCTGCCTCCAGGGCGAAACATCCGCTCTAGAAAACGCTGGTCGTCTTCCAGCCTCTGCCTATGCAGGCTCAACGATGTATACGACGCTCTCACCCTGCGACATGTGCACAGGCGCTTGCATCTTGTACAAAGTTTCTCGCGTTGTGATAGGCGAGAACAAGACCTTTGTGGGTGGCGAGGAGCACCTCCAACGGAAGGGCATCGAGGTGTTGAATGTGGAGAGTAAGGAGTGCGAGGAGCTGATGGCGAGGTTCATCCGTGAGCATCCAGAGGATTGGGACGAGGATATTGGGGGTGGGAAGTAACACTGTGAGCTCACCTCCTTTCAGTGTCTGTGTTCAAGTACTGGTGTAGTGTTAATGACGAAGCTGACAGACCGAAGTAGCAGCACACAGTAGGTGTCCACCAGACTTCTCAATACGCCGCGTCCAAGAAGTTCTTAAGCATCTCGTCCTTCCCGATGAATCCCGGTCGCCCCAACTCTCGAAGTATCTCCTCAGCTCTCTGGATATCCTCGTGCGCGTCGGAGATTTCAATACCTTCCACATCCTCATATTCTCCCGTCGCAAAATCAGCCCGCATCCTTCGAACGTCCTCTCGGAGAGTGTTCCAGCTAGCCGCGCCGTTGTAGGCAAGGATGCGCTCGTTGGTGACGGATTCCAGAGCGACGCCCGCGACAAGCAGGTAAGCGGTGTCTTGAACGTCGATGTAATATCCTAGGAACACAAGTGTTAGAACCAACGCGCATTGTTCTTAGGGTGGGTAAACCGTACCCCCGGCACAACGAAGGCGAACAGCGTAAAGACAATTGCGCCCAGCATGGCTCTATCATTTGTGTCAGAACCAATATCGAGCAGCAGTGTTCCTTGGCCTCAAGAAATGAAAGAAGACGACTCACAAGAAAAAGAACAGCCATTTCCAAGGCGTCAACTGCACAAAAAGTCCAGCGAGCAGACTCCCCAAAGCCGCGCCCACCGGGGTCGTAGTCCCGAAGAACCCAACAGTGATATTCCGCATCTTGCCCGGCAGAAACGTGACCGTGAGCAGAGCGATTGCATTCGGGACGATGAAAGCACCTCCGATCCCGCTCAAGCCGCGCATGAGCGACAACGTGACCACGCTCTTCATGAAGCCGGAGATCAGGTGGAAGAGCACCCAGAATGCACCAGCCACCACGACGGTGTTTTTGTGGCCGTAGACTGCGCCGATTCGACCGCCCATGAGCACGAAGGCGCCTTGAGTTAAGCTGCGTTTCGCACCTTTGTTAGCCACTGAAAGCAAGGTGGAACATTGGGTCTTACGGATACGACGCCACGATCCAAGTTGACTCGGCTGGTGTAGCACCGAGTCGCTTGCCAATCTCCAAGCCAGCGTTGATGCCCGATCCATACGGGATCATCTGTGGAAGATCAGCTGAATATACGGAGATGTAGATGGACGCAGAAGCACACGCACCTGAACGAGCTGGGGCAGGACAATCGCCGCAGAAACGAACATGTCCCGAGATGAGTTTTCCTTCCGATATCCATGTTCATCCACAGGTGCTGCAGAAACTGCTGGCGTGTGGCTAGAAACGGGCTCTTCGTCTTTGGTCGTTTGACTGAATGGCTAATAAGAGGTCACCTTGCAACGTTTATTATCCCCCCAAAAGCAGCGAAGAAGATGTCAGAGAACTGTTAAAGAAGGCGGAAAGGCCAAGTCGCTGTATAGTTGTATACAACTCGGCAGGGGAAGATGATACAGTAATCGCGCGGGTAAAGACTCCGTTACGACAACACATAGCTCTATTGATCGTCCTGCCTTTCGCGCTTCGAAACTTGATGATGCTAGATCAGTAATCGTGGGTCGTGGCCTATCGGTCGCCATTCGCAGTCCCGTATATCGTACGAGCGATGTCGTGGTGGGCAAGTAAGCTGTCTCCCAGCGAGCCCTTCACTGAGAGGATGTCTGTGTCAGCTTTTTGGCCGGACTAAGATGTGACGCTCAGGGATCTTCGCGACGTCTCCGCTTGCGTACGGCGGAGATTACCTTTCGTAAGAACAGAGAATACTTACACCGGCACATAACGGCATGTAGGACGGTTGCAGACTTTCGTCGGAAAGTCTTGTTTGCCAACTGATCAGACCTCTAGCGCCTATATTAGCTCAGGGCCTGAATGATGTTACAAAACGATCGAGTTTCTTGGAGAGATATCTGGCATATTTCCTGTAGTACAGTGAATGCTTTTGGTGGTTACGAGAATACTTACATGAGCATAAGCTACCAGTCCGAGTGTAAGATGTTACGCTCGTGCATCTGTTGCTCGGCGGCTTTGATGCCTGAGCCGTTGGGCATGGCACGTTCTTGATATTCATCTGGAGTAGGTTGGCATGGTTCAGAGATTCGGGAGTCAGGTAGAAGTACCTGAAAACCTGTGGATCTCTTCGAAGAAGAATTTGAGATCGTCCGGATTGACGTGAGGGGTCACACCTGATTGGGAGTCAGTGCCACAATCGAGGTTACAGCCTTGAAGGACGACATACCATGGCCAAGATTAGCAATCCAGCCTTGCTTTCCACCTCCAAATCCCTCAACCATGTTCTTCACAGCCTGCGTAATGGCTTCCCGCCCTCCGTACAGCACACCCGGATCTGCATTCCCCTGCACCACTTTCCCATGCTTCTGCGCAATCTCATACGCCTGCTTCGGATCATGTAACCAATCCAGCCCAATAACATCATACTTCGTCTTGCACAAATCCACCAAAGCATACCACGCCCCCTTTGCAAACACAACCATCGGCACCTTCTCCTCCCCAAGCTCCTCCAGCCTCTTCGGCAACCGATCACAGATCCACTCCAGATACGGCATCGCCACATCCTTGAACATCGCCGGCGAAAGCTCTCCCGCCCAGCTGTCGAACACCTGCACAATCTGCGCCCCAGCCACGACCTGCTGGGCCAGATACTCCACGCACAGCTCCGCGATCTTCTGTAGTAACGCCTTCGCCTCCGTGTTGTGCTTGTACACCCACGTCTTCACCACCTGAAACGTCCGACTCCCACCACCTTCAACCATATAACACAGCAACGTAAACGGCGCTCCACAGAAGCCAAACAGCGGTACCCTGCCCTCTAACTTCTTCCTCGTCAAGCTGATCGCTTGGTATACATAACTCAACTCCTTCACCACATCTACCTCCTTTTCCATCACTTCCTTATACTGCTCGTCGCTCGGGCTCGCCAACGGATCCGGAAAGTGTGGCCCCACCTTATCTACCATGATCACCGTCATCCCCATCGCCTGCGGAATCACCAGAATGTCCGAGAATATAATCGCGGCATCTATTAATCCTTCATATCGATCGATGGGCTGTAGAGTGATTTCGGAGGCGACTTCAGGGTCCCGACAGCATTCGAAGAAGTCTTTCTTGCCTTTGGCTTTGTGGTATTCGGGGAGGTAGCGGCCGGCCTGTCGCATCACCCAGATGGGAGGGCGGGAGCCTTTTTCGCCGCGGGCGGTGCGGAGCAGGAGGTCGTTTTTGAGCGGGGGGTGGTAGTAGGATGCCATCGTCGTCGAGATTTGTGGTGGTGGCGTGTTGGAGAGGTGTTATACTGTTGTTCTCATGGTTGTTTTGAGAACATTGAGCCTAAGGAGATGCCGTGACGCGTTGGGCTGGTGGGGAAGAGGATTCGTGTGAGCAGTCGCAACTCCGTCTCTTTCGACTCTTTCTCCAAAAATCTTCCTTTCTCCAAAAATCTTCCTTTCTCCAATATAACGACGACCTCAATAGGAAAAAGGTGAAGGCCGAACAGATGAGGACCATATGCTGAGAAATCGAAGATTGGCGACAGCCGATATTGAAACCTGTAATTCTACAGCTCGTAGTCGATCAGAGCTCGAGCACCAGGTATATAACCAGCAAGTATCAGCCTATATCTCCTGTCCCATCTCTTTCCTTCTTCTCAACAACTTCACTCAGTCCCATACTCCCATACCTACTCCCACAATGCTCGCCATAGTAGGCGCCTCCGGCAAACTAGGCTTCGCCACCCTCTCCGCCCTCCTCGAGCACAAACTCATCCCAGCCTCCCAAATCGTCTGCACCACCTCCTCCCCCTCCGGCGCCGACAAGCTCCGACGACTCGACAAAGACCTCCAAGTCCGCTCCGCCAACTGGGACGACCAAGGCTCCTTCGAGGCAGCTTTCGAAGGCTGCGATAAGATCTTCCTAATCAGCTCTTCCCGCATCGAGCGCGACTTCCACGATGCCCCACCCAACCAAGGCAGAGAATCCGATCAAATCCTCGCCCTCGAAGCAGCGACGAAGGCCGGCGTAAGGCACGTCTACTACACCTCCCTCGCCTTCGCCAACCCGAGTCAAAGCCGCGTGATGAAAGCGCATGAGCGGACGGAGGAGTGGTTGGCGCAGCAGACGGCGCTGAGGTGGACGGTTTTGCGGATGGGGTTGTATAGTGAGAGTTGGCCGTTGTACTTCGGGCACTATGCGTTTCCTGGGGATGAGAGGAAGGTTGTGAGGGTAGGGGGCGATGGGAAGATCTCCTGGACCGCGATTGCGGACATCGGGCTGGCGAGTGCGTTGGTGCTTGCTGCGGATGCGGGAGAGTGGGAGGGGGAGACGTTTTATCTTTCGCAGCGGCAGGCGTGGACTCTAAAGGAGACTGCGGAGATGGTTGGGAAGGTTAGAGGTAAAGATGTGAAGTTTGAGGTCGTAAGTAGGGAGGAGCATGAGAGGTATCATGTGAAGGATCTGGGGCTGGATGAGGCCAATGTGGAGTGGTGGGCGAAGACTTATGATGCGCTGAGGAATGGCGAGTGCGAGATTGATGATTCAACACTGGAGGATCTGTTGGCAATGAAGGGGGTGAGCCCGAAGTCGATGAAGGAGACGATCAAAGAGATGTTCGCGGCAGCTTCGAAGTCATAGTTTGTAGCTGTAGTCGTCAGCTTAGCTCGTCTGCGAAAGCAGCGGCAGCCGATTCTATACCTCCATTCGATTACTAGTTCAGCCATGATAACCCCATCTTGTGCATCTCTACCGCTAGCTGAAACAGGTAGTCGAGACTCTCACACTGCGTCTTCGCCTGCGCCACGTCCTTGCCCCAGACATATAGGCCATGCCGCCTTACCAACACCGCCGTGGTTTCGGGCCACTCTTCGATCGCCTTCTCTAGACTCTCCCTCAAATCCTCCTCGTGCGCCGTGTTTTCGATGATCGGGATACGAAGCGTGTCAAAGTAGCCTAGATTGCCTGCTTTACGTCCACCTTCGAGAATTTCGTCCTTCGGGTTCGTGTTACCGTAACCGCCTCGGGATATACCTTTGATCTGCTCGATCTCCTTGATGGCGAACACCTTCGTGTTGCCGTGGTATTGCATCCCGGACTCGCAAATTAGGGTTACGAGCACAGCCCATTGGCTATGCGTATGGATGCAGCACCCGGCACCTCGTTTTGTGAACGCGGCCATGAAGAGAGGCGTGCAGGCGGAGGGTTTGTGAGCCTACCTTGTGCCGTCAGCGAGGACGGTTTACGTACCATAGATGATAGCGGCGTGGAGGGAAACGTCAAGCAGCAAGTACAGAGGGCACGTATCCGTAGTAGTTGTGGTTTCACCTACCTCAGGCCTACGCAGATACTCGCCACTCTTGTAGTCCATAACAAACATATCCGTGGGCTTCATGAGCTCTTTCTGCACACCACTCGGCGCGATGTAGACGTGGTCGCCATGCTTGATCGACACACCACCTCCAGTGCCAGTCACCCAGCCGAAGTTGTAGAAGTTGCGGCAGAGCGTGCATATGTGGTTGGCTGGGTGGTGTGGGTCGTCGGAGACCACGAGAGAGTCTTCGTCGTATGCTGGAGGCTTTGAGTCTGCCATCGTCGAGCTGGGTCAAGATCGCTGGTCAGACATCGGGAGGACGAAGTTCTCGAGGCTGTGTGATATAGTAGGACATCAGCTAGCGTATGTTGGGTACTGACCAATGACAGCGACACGACAGCGACAGCCACATCGGCTATACGGCTACTACAAGAACAACAACCATGCGGAGTGACAGGAGTACCAGTAACTTTTGCATGGGGTGACATACGATCATTGTAATCCGTGAGTTCTCGCTAGAGGTAGAGTAGAAGTATAGTCACTTGTCCTTCTCAACATCCACCGAAAGACTACCCTCGAGATGGCGGCAGCAGCGCAGGTCATCCGCAGGGCACAACTATATGGTAAGACATCTCAATTAATACTTGAACCATGTAGCATATACAACACATCAAAGACCGCCGCTAACCACACCTCCAGTCCCGGGCTCCTCAATGCGCTTCCTCGAAAAATCCCGCGGCCTCACCGTCGACTCCATCGCCTACGACCTCGAGGACTCCGTCACCCCGTCCAAGAAAGCCGAAGGCCGCCAGAACATCCTCGCCGTGCTCAACAAAGACCGCGTGCCCAATATCCGCGAGCAAGCCGTCCGCATTAACCCCGTCTCCTCTGGCTTGGCCCTTGACGATCTCACAGAAATCCTGAAAGGCAAACATCTGGATTGTCTGGTTGTGCCCAAAGTCGACGCCCCGAGTGATCTGCATTTCGTGACCGATGTGTTGAGGCAGAAACTTCCTGAACGACATACTGAGGGCTCGCCGTCGTTCAATCCAGTGAAGATCGTGGCGTTAGTGGAAAGTGCGAGGAGCGTGATGGATTTGCGGTCGATCTGTGCTGCGAGTCCTTTCTTATCCGGCATCACGTTCGCAGCAGAGGACTTTGCGCTCGACCTTTCCATCACACGGACGCCGGGGTTACGCGAATTCACCTACGCGAGGTCGGCTATCGTGACGGCTGCGAGGGCGTTCAATCTGCCTAGTACGCTTGATCTAGTGTCTACGACGTTTCGTGGCGAGGAGGGTAGGAGGTTCCTGCAGGAGGAGTCGGAGAACGGGAAGAGATTTGGGTTCAACGGGAAGCAGTGTATTCATCCAGATCAGGTTGGCACGGTACAGGAGGTGTTTAGCCCGAGTGCGCAGGAGGCTGAGTGGGCTGTGAGGGTGGTTATTGCGGATAAGAAAGCGGATGCGCAGGGGAGAGGGGCGTGGACGTTGGACGGGAAGATGATTGATGTGCCTGTGGTTGGGAAGGCGAAGGCGATCGTGGCGAAAGCTGAGCTTTGTGGGCTGGACGTCAAGGGTTTGCAAGATAGGTTTAAGGATGAGGAGCCGCAATGAAGACCTCATGTCGTGTAGATAGCTTTGTAGCGTGTACATCAATATCCTCTATCCCTGTTCACAACATTGATCAACCTCTCCCCCTTCTCCTTCTTCCCCAAATTCACCGCCATCACCTGCAGCGCCCGCTCCATATACGACACGCCACTCCCACTGATATGCGGCGTCAACACCACATTCTCCATATCCCACAACTCACTATCCTCCGGCAACGGCTCAGGATCCGTCACATCCAGCGCAGCACCATCCAACGTCCCATCCTTCAGCGCCTCAATCAACGCCGGCTGATCAATAATCGGGCCCCTCGCAATATTCGTGACAAAAACCTGCCTCTTCCCGTCATGGCTCAACTTCCTAAACTCGTCCTTCGACAAGAAATGCCTCGTCTCCTCCGTCAACGGCACAGCCACAACCACCCAGTCCAAATCCTGCTTCAGAAAATGATGCAGACTCTCCTTATCCAGCCCGCTGAACCACTCCTTCGGCACCTCGCCATCCTTATCCCCTGTCCCGGGCACAATGAATCCAGGATCCTTCCTTTTCTCCGGCGTATCCTTCGCAGTAGCCGTATAAGCCAGCACTTCCATCCCCATCGCTTTCGCTAAGTTTCCAACCTGTCGTCCAATACTCCCATACCCCAAAATCCCGACCCTCAACCCCACGCGATCCCGCACGCTCTGCTGCCGTTCCGCATTGATGCTTCGCGGCCACTCATGCTTCTTCTGCAGCTCATACAACTGCTTGTACTTATGCGTATGCACGAGATGTGTCATAACAACCCACTCCGCAATCTGTGGTCCATGGATGCCGCTCGCGGTGCAAATCGTGATATCCTCGTCCTTCCAGATCCAGAGGTCTTGTACATGGTTGCTTCCTGCGCTTAAAAGCTGGACGAGTTTAAGATCTTGCGCTGCTTTGCGGTCCTTCGGGAAGGCGGCGAAGGTACAGAGGATGGTCACGCCATCCCAGATGTCTTTGGGGAGGGAGTCGGCGATGACTTTGAAGTCGAAGGTGAAGGGGACTTGTTGCCATGTGATCTCGATGTGTGGGAATTCCTTGCGGAGGTCGTCGATTACGTTCGGAGGCTCTGGAGCAGGGACGGCGAAGAGGAGGTGGTCTTTCGGTGGTCCGCCGCCCATGGTTGCTGTAGCTTGGTGGTACTTGAATGGGGTGTGAAGGACAGTATAGATGAAGCTACAAGGAAGAAAGGCTGTGTGTAGTAGAAGTGTAGACGATCTAGTATCTTACCTCAACGTACCTCAAGGCCGGCACGATGTGTTCACAATCAATGCTGTGGATGATGCGATTTATTATATTCGAGCTCGAAAAGGGCAGGTCAGTACACTGCTTGGTAAGCTCGAGGTCCGGCTAGTGACGTATCAAAGGACAACAACAGGAGGTATGCAATTAGTTATAATCTCCAGATAGTGCACGATATGAGCAGTCCAAGGACAATACGTCGTCTAACGATGGATAGTGCATACGATTCCTTTTCGTGAGCTCCACGTTCTCCTTTGCCTAATGTACACCAGCATCAAGCATTGAATCCATCTCAATCCGTTGCATCGCGCCTATTGAACGCCAACTGTAGAAACGTGCTCTGGGTGCCTTCCTGCCTACTCATCCGCATCGAACGCTGCACGATGCCTTGCTCGGCCTGCCGTCGAGCGAAAGTGTTTCCGCCTGCGCTTCAAGCGCTCATGAAAATGCCAGTGCTTCCTCCCGTTCATCGCCCAGCCCAATCGCTCAAGCACCAAGTTCGTGCCCACCCCAGATACCTCCGCCTCAATCTACGCAGCCTCAGCAACAGCCGCGTCAGAGGCCAACGGCTCGTCCTTGATATCAGACTCAGCTGGAGCAGCTTCCGTCATCTCCACGTCCTTCGCGTCAACGGGATCTGATGCTGGCGCCTCGTCCTTGACCTCCGCAACACCCTCCGCCTTCGCATCTAACTCCTCTGCGGCTTCTTCAGCCTTCGTCTCGGTCTCCTGCGCTCTCTCCTTCGCCTCGTCCTCGGTCTTCGTAGGCTCTGCTGCAGCAGCGTCGCCGTTTGTCTCGGGCACTGCGCTCTCCTCCTTAGCCTCAGTCGTAGGGAAAGCAGGTGCCTTCGTCTCAGTAGCACTCGGCGGCGCGACATCCCCATCCGCCGCCATACGCCTGTTCCAGGTGTCGAGCAGAGCCGCGCTGCGCTTCTTGAAATTGTACTCCTCATCCTTCGGGATCGACGAGAGCTTCACAATGCCCTTGAGGACCTTGTGGATCTTCGTTGAGCGGATGATAGATGCCTCGAGACTCTCATGTCCTTCGAGCTGCGAGAAGAATGTCGCCATCCCGTCCATCTCATCCTCCTTCGGTGCCTGGTCGCGGCTGAGGAAGCCCTTCTGAAGTCTGTGGCGGAGGTACAGAATGGCCTTCTCGCGGTGCTCGCGCTCTTGCTCTGCGGTGAGCTGCTCTTTCTGAACTACCTCCTCGTCCTTCGGTGCGTGCACGACCTTCTTCTTAGACTTGGTCGCCGATTTCTTAACCGAAGCCTCGCCGTTCGGAGTCTTGGGCGCGTTAAGCTTCGTCACCTTTGGCGTCTTCTTTGGCTGTGATCATGTTAGTATGGTGCGCGATGTCGTGTCAGTAGTGATCACGTACCTTGCCCTCGCTGTCGCTCTCAACGTCCTTCTTGCGCTTCTTAGCCGACTTCTGTCCGTCCGCGTCTGGCATGTCGACATCGTCATCACCACCCTTACTCTTGCGACTCTTGCTCTTCTTGGTGGCCTGCGCCGCCTCTTCGGTCGCGGCCGTCTCAGCTTCCTCAGCTTCGCGTGCTGCGCGTACCTCCGCCTCGCGCGCAAGACGCTCGTCCTCCTCCCGACGCTCCTGCTCGAACTTCGCCTCCTCTTCTTGCCACGTTTTCAGTATGCCTTTGAAGTACGGGAGGTCGTGATTCTCAGAGGCAACCTTCCACGCGGCTTGAAGAGACTTGATCATCTTCGACTTCGGCAACGTCTTGCACTCCTCTGGGTCGAGTGGCTCCAGGTTCGTGTTGATCATCCAGGTGCTGCAGGCTTATGGTTAGCGTTGAGATCTGTGTCAGAAGAGACAGCGATACTCACAACTCGTTCGTGGACAAGAACATGATAGGGAATGTCCTCTCCTTCGCGTTCTTCCCACCGTCCTTGAAGTCGTCCCGAATCGAGCCATCCGGCCTCGCCGTGCTGACTGGCCGCGACCCAAGCAGCGACTCAGGTAGCATCTGCTCGTCGCAGATCACAGAAGGCCACGGCGGGTAGCCCTTCAGCTTGGCCCAGTAGAAGTCGCCTGGCTTGCACTCGAGGTGGAGCGACGGCATGCTCTTCTTCTTGTTGAGCTTCTTGTTCTTGTGCTCTGGGACGGCGCCGCTCGACTTGCGCTTCTCTTTCTTATTGCTGGGCAATTGCGGTTCGGACGCAGGCGCGGCAGCCTGTGCGTGTGCGACCTCGGCAGTCTCGACGCCGTCTGGCGCAGTCGCCTCAGTCGTGGCTTGCTTGCCGGCCGTCTCCTCGACCTCCTTCGGAATCTCAGACGTGTCGCCGTTGGTATCGGTGGACGTGGTCGGCTCGGTTGGAGCAGCAGTGGTAGGCTGGGCAGGACTCAGCGACGGCACGATGATTTCACCAGGCACTACATTCAGACTCACCGCTGGCGCCTCTACTGGCGGTGCTGTGCTGGCCTCTTCCGCCATCTTGGTGGGGTTGCGGTTGAGGTGGTGGGAGTGGTGCAGAATTTGCGACGTGGGTAGGGATCACCACGACGCGTATCCTCCAGTAAAGCGGTGAATGAAGCTTTGTAGTGATGAGGGTGGTCGATGGTAGTAAGGAGAAGACGTCGCCGCGATGGTTCGTCGACGCGTGGTAGAGAGATTGATGGATGATGTTGTGTGGGGAGAAAGAAACGAGGAAGCAGGCGCGCAAAGTCTGAAAGACCTAAAGCTGGGTTGGTCCGTGCCTGCCGTGTGTCACGAGATGGGTCACTGCAGTCACCCTGCTTGCAGGTGGAGACGCCGTCGACTGGTGAAGTTCTGCTGCTGCCAAACACGATGAGGAGCTCAAGTGAATGCTCTGGATACACCTCGTATGTATTTAGACAAGAGACTGTCTCCGTGGGCGAGTTGTGCTGCTTGTTGTCTTGACTCTTGGCAAGCTCGTCCGTGGACAAGCATGCCGGAAGCCAATCAGAAGGTGGCGTGAGACCTTGCCCGCCCAGCCGATGCCATCCGATCCGCCTTCCTTCCAGCACGATGCTGCTCTGTCGTTGCTTGCAGTCTGGAGGACCAGAATACACGCCATTATTGCATCCGTGAGGCCTGCGTGAAGGTGCAGCGCCTTTCGACCAGCGACGTCCTGGCCAGATCGATCGATTGCGAGCTCTTCGGCCCGGCTGAAGCAGACCTGCGTGGTACCGAGCTGCAATAAAGCCCCACGCACAGCCAGGAAGTCTGCATCACCAGCTGGCTGATCCTCAGTGATTTGATCTATCGCTCAGGGAGGATGTTTGAAGAGACCAGGGTATTCAGGGTCGGGCGGACAAGGACCTAGTAACTCTCTAAAACATCAAGAGTGTGATCGCTGCGTACCAGAGCAGCTCATGGGGTCAGTGTCGAAGCTCGCCGTCTCGCCTGCCGCAGTCTTTTCGTGTGCTTAATTTTGACAATCCTGGCCATGTATCGCCAGGTTGCCAGAAAATTGCGCCCGGCCCGCGCTACGCTTTTCTGCGCTTTACAGAAGATCGACATTTTTGGCTATACCATACCTACACAACATTGTTAGCGTCGTCCTCCGCTGATATATTTTGAGATAAGTTTTACATACCGTTATTTCGACTCATTGGGTTTCGTCAATCTTTGAGCCCCTGCGCCCGACATGGCTCGAACGAGTGATATCTCGCACAACGCGAGAGCAGTAGAAAAGCGTATTTCTTGTGTAGGGAACATGCAGGAGATCAAGGAAGGAAAAGTTCAGCGATCGTGTCCATGCAAACAACAGCAGCTCAAAGAGCGGCGTTGGGAGGCTGTTCGCTAAGTGCCGATTTGTAAAAGGACCAAGAGGATAGAGAACAACGAAGGAACAGACGAGAATACTGTACCGCACGGAGTGCCAAATCGAACATTGACCTGCTCCCTGTGCCTTTTGAGCAGCACCAACCTGTTGATGGCCGGGTATTTGACGGCCGTTCCAAAGGACTGGCTACGGATGTGCGAGACCCAGACTCCACGACTTATAGTGCACTCCTGTAATTCGGACGGACTCCCTCCATCAGCTGGTATTCTATGCAGTCAAGTGACGCATGAGTTCACTAGGTTCGACATTAGTTCCATCCGGTCCGCCGTACTGAGCTTTGTAGTCCAAGAGGCCGTTCTGTGTTGGGCAGTCCTGCCAGAAGGCCAAAAAATGGTTGTCGCCGCCACTGCTGCCGTGTTGAAGGCACCCGGCGGGTTGACCAGTCCATCCCGTGTTCGACTTGTATTGTGCCTCCATAGCCGTCCGCTCGATTCGTTGCATCGCTCCATAACATCGATGACCGCTGTGCTCTAAGGTGTTTTTACCAGCTTTTTGCGCCCGGGAGTCGAGAGATGGAGGTGCGTTGGAGGGCGGTCTGACATCGACACTCCTTCGTGAGGCACTTTATCGTCGGGATCGATATAGTCATTATCCCAGTGTCGTGTTTGGTTGTCGTACCGATGATGGTGAGTGATAGAGAAGCTTCTCAAGTGCTGCACGATGCAAAGTGCAAAGGTTGGACTTCGGCGCTCGTCACGTGCACTCCGATTCGACCTCAGCTCTTGCGACACGTCTCCCAATTGGTTGTCTCACAGCCCTCTGCTACAGCGACTCGACAATAATCCGGTTGCCTTGCCGTTGAACTTTCTCGTACAAAAGCATTCTCCCGCCTAGCATGGCACCTTAACACCACTACAACTTGACAACCACAACCAACAATGGACAACCCCACCCCCGGCACCCTAAACTGGCGCCTCTCCGCCCACCCCATCACCCTCGTAACCTTCCTCTCCTTCCGCATTGGTAAGAGACACTGCTCCAACTTGTGTACCTTATACCACATGTAACAAAGACATGTATGGCTAATATGGATACAGCCTCCCTCCTAGTCTACCTCCTCGGCCTGCTCTTCACCACAAACTTCGTCCTCATCTTCATCATCACCATCCTCCTCCTCGCCTCCGACTTCTACTACCTCAAAAACATCGCCGGCCGCCGCCTCGTCGGGCTCCGCTGGTGGAACGAAGTCGACGCCACCTCGGGCGCTTCCCACTGGGTCTTCGAGTCCGCTCCACAGCCCAACGAGCCCGGGGGGAAAGTGGTGAATGCGACGGATAAGCGGTTCTTCTGGTTGGGGCTGTATGCGCAGCCCGGGCTGTGGGTGGCGCTGGCGGTGGTGGCGGTGGTGCGGTTTGAGTTTATTTGGTTGACGCTTGTTGGTGAGTACATTTACCATCTGCGAGAGATTGATGAGGGGCTGACGAGGAGCAGTTATTGCGTTGGTGCTTACGATTACGAATACGATGGCCTTCTCCAGATGCGACAAATTCAGTCAGGCGAGTGGGTTGTTGGAGAGGGGGTTGTACTCTGGGTCATTGGCGAGGAATGTCGGAGGGGCGTTGGTTTCGAGGCTGTTCAGCAGTGGGAGATGAGACCTGGATATCGAGCAGGACCATACCAGGCCTGGGAGTTCAGTGTATACTTATAGTATGTGATACCAGTTTGCGAGCGACACCAACATGTTTGACTATAGCCGAAGAGGCTACCTTTATGTTTCAACGGCCAAGCGAGCGTAGTATCTCACTGTAAGTCTACAGTAAGTCTGGAGTTCTTGCGGGAGAGACCGTGGTGCTGCTACCGTTGGGCTGGTCGATAAGGCTAAGTGAGTTCGAGATGAGAACAGCGTTGACAAAAAGAAAATGACTGTGTGAGCGGGATAGTGATTGGGTATCAATGATAGGTGTAACACTGCTAAACATGCATCCGCTTCAAAGAAAGCAACAATCCCAAGTGGTCGTAATCATCACCGCACGTCAAACGAGGACGCTGTGCATGCTATGCTATGCCATACTCCCGCTTCCCCTCCCAGGCCCGCTCGAAACGCAGTCTAAACAATCTCTCATCTCTCACCTCATTCACGGCCCCCCCTTCGGTCCCTGACTCCACCGCTTATACCCCCTCACCCCGGCATTAACCTGCACAAACTTCCCTGCCGCGGGATCATACGCACTCTGCACATCAAACAACATCCGTCCCCTCTGGCCCCTAACCTCCACCAACCCCTGCACCACAAAACTGCCCCTCGGCGGGTCAAAGGGCGCCACACCGCCTCCGGAGTTGGAGCGCGCGGCTTTGCTGTTTGGGTTAGAGGCCCAAGTTTTGGAGAGTGTGGATTGGAAGACGTGGAGGGCGATGGGGAGGTTGCTGGCGCTGGCGTCGGTGGTGGATGTGGGGGTCGTTGGTAAGGGGAGGTTGGGGAGGGGGAGGCCCCAACCTGACTTGCGGGGGTCTGAGGAGGCCGAGGAAGAGGAGGGGCGAGGTGGGGTGGTGGTGGGGGGAGCGGGGGAGGTGGAGGGGTCTTGGGTTCGAGCCACGGTGGTCGGGCTGCCGCTGGGGTCGGTTTGCGCTTTGCCGATGTTTCGTTTCGAGTCCTTCGCTGCCTCGCGCTTCTCCAGGAGGTCCATGGCGGTTTTGAATCGCTCTTCTGGCGCCATGGGATCCCGGCCTTCCAGTCCTAAGCCCTGCTTCACCCGCCGCCACTGGATCCCAGCCAGGACTTTGAGAGTCGCCCAACTACTCTGCGCGGCTGCCTGTGGCCACAACGCCCGCATTAGCCGCCACTGCTTCTCCTGGCTTACTTTTTGCTGGCTCCATGCCACGAACCCATCCCCGATCTCGATACCGCTTCGCTCGAACTCCGGGGGTGGACCGTCCGGGAAGGAGATGTCGAGCCAGTATTTGCCCACCTTCGCTTCGGGTCCCAGTTGTCGCGCGATGGTGGGGTGCTGGACAGAGCCGGTGAAGACGATCTGCACGAGCTCGTTCTGAATCTTCTTGTGCCGTGTTCTGTCCTTCGCGATCTGTATGAAACTCTGCCACTCCGGATCGCTACCTCGATAGTATGTCCGAGGCAGCGTCTTACTCCAGGTCAGAGGTATGAATGTGCTCTCGGGGTCGGCGTAGAACGGCGGGCCCTGCTCCTCCTCTTCCCTCTTGCCCTCAGCCGTCCCGTCTTGCTTCTGCTTATCGGTCTGCTCCTCCTCGTCCTCCACGAACTCGATCTCGACGTCCATGTATCGCCATAGCAGGTTCGAATATGCGTAGACGACACCAGTGTAGATGCCAAAGGTTGCTAAGCGGCGGAAAGTGAAGAAGCTAGGTTTCTTGAATCGTACGGTGCGTAATCGTATGGGTTCGCCCGACTTTTCGTAGAGGACTTGCGACTTCTGCCTGGTCTGTATGCGCGGTATCTGTGCTCGCCGTAGGGCTTGTGGTCGGCGGATGAGGTGGGGATGCTGGCGGAGGGTGAGAGAGCGCGGGAGGCGGTGCATGGTGATGGTGGGTTATCGCTGAGTAGTCATCGAGATGTTGTGATTGCGATGTCTTTCCAGTAGCGATACGGCAGTTTCGATATGTGTTCATGTAGGTAAGAGTAGTCAAAAGGTGGGTTGGAGTGAATGTTGGCCTCATCCATCCCGCGCGGGTGGCGTATATCCATCGCCGAAACGTCGACGCCAAGCACGACCTCTGATAGACAGCAGCATTCGAGCTTCACCCACCCATTCCGTATCGACTTGAGTGTGAGCAACGATGAGGTCAATACTATCAACACTGGTGTCAGCGCTATGGTACGCCTCACAAGCAGCGGCGTCGGCGGCGGGATCGGTCTTCATCTTCGACTCCGGAAGAGAGGCGCAGACGAGGGAGGACTTTTACGAGCGACGGACACTATCGCCAGTCGCGGCGCGCATGGTGTTGGCACAGAGGGCGGGGGTAGAAGAGTTCCATTCGGCGGACATACGGCATGAGGAGGCGATGCAGGCCATCAACGAGTTCGGCTCAAGATCACAGCTGTTTGGGCAGGGGGAGGAGGAAAGGCAGCAGCTCTTCTTCCTCGTTGAGATGGATGCGGAGCGGGGAGATATCTTCCGTACGTTTCAATGCCATGTCCTATATGAAGCTACCACTGACGTGTTATACAGCCGAGAACGACTTCAACCGCGCCTCCTCAAGCTTCAACATCTCCCCCCTCCCCTCCGCCAACAGCACTGTCGCCCTCATCGACGACCTCCTCCAACAAGGCGCCCCACCCGAATCCACCAACCCCTGGTCCTTGACTAGACACACGAGCAGACTAGCTCTCGTCATCAGCACCACTTTCTCCGACTTCAGCGAAAACCGGCTCCAAGAAATCCGCCAACACCACCCGGACCACGACGTAATCGTCATCACCATCGGACCCTCCTCCTCCTCTTCCCCCACCGAGAACCTCTGGGGCACCTACAGCATGCCCAACAGTATGCCCAGCAGTGACCAACCCCACCACGACCTCCTCAAACGCCAACAGCAAACCGAACAACCTCTCGAAGACGCCCCCTCCCCAACCAACACCCCAACAACAACCCGCCTCGGCGCTCTCGCCTCCTCAGCCTCCCCCCTCCGCGGCATCTTCCCAACCTGCTTCCCCTCCCTCTCAACCTGCAACGCCCTAACCCGCAACTGCTCCTCCCACGGCTCCTGCGCGCTGAAATACTCCGACGCCACCGCCCCGGACAAGTCGCCCTCCAAGAACTGCTACAGTTGCACCTGCACACCCCAAAAGAAGGAGAACTCCCAGGGGCAGGTTTCCACCGCGTATTACGGCGGCCCGGCGTGCCAGAAGAAAGATGTGAGTGTGGAGTTCTGGTTGATAGTGCTTTTTTCCGTGGCGATGGTGGGGTTGGTGGGGTTCGCGGTGGGGAGTGTGTGGGAGATGGGGGAGGGGGAGCTGCCGAGTGTTATTGGGGCTGGAGTGTCTGGGCCTGTGGCGAGGCGGTAGGGGGATGGTGAGAGGAGGCGAGAAGGAAGATGGGAGAATGGGGAGGTGCGAAGGCGTTATAAGGGAGATTGATTATGGTACGTAGATGTAAGGATGTATGATTTGTGCAGTTATGCAGTGATGGGAAGTGAAGTGCCGTGTCAACTCGAGGTGGTCATCCGTACCTACCTCTCGAGAATAAGCGGTATCCTTAAGTACCTTCCTCCCTTCAGGCCCACCAGTTGGAACCAACCCCTTCCTCTGAATACGTCCCGCTGATCACCCTCACCCCACTCAATCTCCATACGAACCACCGCCTCCTGTTGATGGAACTTCCTTAGATACCGCTCCATCGGCCCATTTTCCTCATACACCACTCTCCTATGCCTGCTCTCCCCATTCTCAAAACTCTCAACCGCAATTTCCCACCCGCCCTCCCCATCCGCTCCAGGCGGAGCAAACGTAACAACAGTCTTTTTGCCATCCACAAGCTCCAAACCCCACTCCCCGGAGTCGGAGCACGTGACAACAGCCATGACTTCCGCATTGATGTAGCGGCGGATGATTAGCATACGGTGGTAGGTATCGGTATCGCGGAGGGAGGTGCTGTCGCCGTGGTCGGTTTTATCGAGAATAAGGTAGCGGACGAATCCTGGAGGCTCAAAGTGGCCAACGGTAGTGGTGTCGTCTTCGAGTCTGTGCCGAATGGCGGGGGAGTTTTCGAAGACGGCGCGGAGGCGGGGGGTGGCGGCCGCGGCGAGGAGGATGTCGGATTTCGGGAGTGCGAGGAGGATTGCTTCGGCGAGTTCGAATATGGCGAAGACTCTTTCCATGGGGCTTTGCTTCTCGGTAGGGGGTGTGGTGGTGCTGGAGGGATTGCCGCTGGTAGCCATGGTGTGGATATGTCTGTCTGATGGATGCCGAAGTGATGAGACAGAAAAATGTGATGCTGGTGTCGTATGAGTGTGGATGGATGATGGTGAAGCGGTCGAGTCGAGGTGTTTGCGGGCACAGATCTAAGCCTTCTCGTGTTGTGCATGTGCCACGACGACCCCTGCGATGTTTGCTACAGCTCTCCAACCGTGGGTTGAGGTTAGGGAAGTGATGTTGTGCACCTGCAAACTCAGCTGCCCTCAAGCTTTGTGAGATCTGGCAGTATGGCTACAGTAAGCTCCTGCGAGCTGCCATCGGCCTTCGATTGATGATGGACAACCCAATATGACTTCGTGATCGTCAGTAAGTTACCGGCCTATCGCCTATGGCAGCAGTAATTCCCACTTCCATCCTTCCTCTCGCGCTCCCAAACACCTAGTCGTCTCGTGCCGTTTGTGAGGTACGCCGGAATCATCCTCGCTCCAATGGCCACGGGCCTCTACTTCGATGCTGCCGGTCAACCGCTCACCTTCCCACCCGCCGAGGATCGTTGGGCCTCAATCTTCCCGATCCGATCAAAGAGCTCTGATCGCTCTTTTATGAGACTGCTAGTGGTTGCAACGTACATGCCCAGAGCCGTATTGTCGGTAAGCAAGGTTCGCTGCGACATTCGTGAGCTCAACCTTGCAAACACGCCAGTGAGGACAGCAATGACTTCGATTGAACCGTAGCGGCAGCTGATGATGTGACGGCTCTCGCAGGCCTCCCAATCGTAAACCCAGAAATTGCGGCATGTGTTCCCTACGTTGATCCGCGTACGAATAGCAGACGAAGCTTCGAAGACAGTGCGAAGAGCTGGGTGTGCCGTGGCCGTGATGAGCATATCGGCAACTGGGAGGTCGAGCAGGATCATTTCTGCGAGCTCAAAGGTGTTGAAGACGGCTTCCATGGCGGGATAGTGGCTAAGAGGCTTCAGAGTGCTGCTGGTCATGGTTGTGAAGGTGCCGTGTGCGGTCTGATTGAGTTTGATCTATCGAGTTGGACGGCGCAGACTTTGACTATTAGTCAGTGAGAAAGGGCTTAGTGAGGCGGGGGAGACTGCTTACAATGAACCAAGTAGCTCCCCTGTCATGCGATTATCTTGGTAGCGATATTTCAAACAGTCATTCGGTCATGAAAGAAGAACGAAGTTGACTCATTCTTGATGCATGGAAAGTCTGCTAGTATGGCGGTGGCGGATGAGCTTCTCCCAGCTGCCTCCAGCCTTCCATGAAAGACATACCACCGTGCTCCGTTCAGCGAGATAGCGTGTCCGTGATCGCCAGAAACCTTCGCAAGCTGCACATTCGTGCGTCCCAGCGATCAAGCCGGAGTGGCTATTGCTTGCATCCTCCCGGCAAATCATGGCTCTGGGAACTTTACAGGAGTGCACCCCTGCTGTCTCGTACGGCTGGCCGTTCTCGGGCTCATGTCATTCCTCGCCATTTCATGCTGTCGCCACCGCCTCCGCGGTAGTCTCTCGGCTAACACTATCCTCCACGACTGCTGATGCTCTGCGCGACCGAACAGCTTGGAGCTGAGAGCGGAAGTGTTGCTCGTTGGTATTCCAGATGTCCCATGTTGATGTTGTACCGCCAGGGCGAGTGATGTTCAGCCCGAACTCCTTGCTGTTCGTAACGGTAGCAATCGACTTGTGGGCATCATCCCCCGTGATGACGGCGATGAGTTCAACATATTCATCTCGACCAACAAAGACTCGGTGGAGCGGGCGGGAGCTGCCGAAGAAGAAGCGGCCGCGGGGAGATTCATTGTAGAAAGTATGCCACAGGCGCTCGCGAATGGCGCGCGATGACTCAATGACGTTGCGGAGGGCTGGGAGTGCTGCGGCGGCGTACATGATGGCGTCTGTGGATATTGCAAGAAGCAGCAGCTCTGCGAGTTCGTAGGTGTTGAGCACAGCGTCCATGGCGGGGCGATGGTTGGTAGCCGGGGGGGTAGTGCCGACGGCGGCCATGATGTTGATGCGATATTTGGGCGGAAGGTCGTCAGTGTTTTCTGGTAGTTTCGTTGAGTATGGCTATTGCAAAGTCGGTAAGATAGAGACCACAAGCAAGAGGCTGAAGGGCATGACTCACCGAGATGTAGACTTCGCTTTCATGTGATCTCGTGAATATGACAGTGGCAGCGATCTCCCACACAATTGTCAATAGTGAGAAGGGATTAGTATGACTACTCAGGTGTGAAGCAAGACTCGGGTCGTCTCCCGGCCGCAAAATACTCAGGCGGATGCAATTCCTCAATCAGCAAAAAAATGCCAGCCTCGAACCCTCGACCTTGGGAGGAGCAAAAGAAACCACGCTTCACCTCCACTCATGTCTGCCGGACATGGGAAATCGGATTCACGGGAAAGAAATTCCGCCCACTCGTTCTCTTATTACTGCCAACCTCGCAATGAGGGTAAGGACTCAGGCCATTTTTCCTGTGCTGTGTTAGTTGTGAGCATATTTTTGTAATTGAATATATCTGTTCATGCTTGGCTGCCGAAGTGATGCCGAAGTTCGGGGGTGGTGCGGCGGCGTGTGGCGGCAGTCGAGACGGTGGCAGTGGCTTGCGCGATCATGATGGATGCTTGACATAAATGAGAGTGACGTGGATGATACTTATGGCTCTTGGGTTAAGGCATACATACTGTTCTTTGAACTCATCAAGTAGATATTCTACGCATCAACGTCGTTCCAACAACGTGCTCGACGAATCGCTCACTAGCACAGCAGACAGTATGACTCCACGAAACAACGATGAGGGAGCCTCAATTGCCTGCAATGCATTGTGTCATCCAAGAGCCTGCGAAACTAAGGTGACGGGAATAACATACACATAAGCTTTACCCAACATGATTGTTCTCCATGAGTTCTCGACTAGTCTTCCCGCCGACCAGTCCTACCGCGTTCCGTCTGACTGATGCTGAAGACAGGACAAGAAGTCGGACCGAGGGCTCCACGATCTGTCACTTTTCCAATTGCGAAAGCGCTTCTCAATTTCCCGGATCGAGTCCGTTGTTGGAAATCCACACCAGAACGAGGTCTCGCTAGGCAGCTATTCGATTTTGCATATCGTAGTATCAGCATTGCGTCTGCGTATGCACCCTCCGCTCCGGGAAGCTCGATGGTTCGTGTCGTCTTAACATAGGAGGTAGCTTAAGTCCAGCCTTGCACTCCAAGAGGGACTGACACCGTCGGAGCCGCTGTCGTGGCATTTCTTGCGAATCATGCAGTGGGTGCCAGGCCATCCAGCACGTCGCGGGGCCTCACGCACGCATCGGGAACATCACAATAAAGTCAATGTGACATTTGCCTTAAAATCATTTGCCATGTGAAGTGAAGTCGAGTGAAGTCTAAACCACGGCAAGGCCCGTCGCGGATGCTCATCGGTTGCTGGGTGCAGGGGTCTTAGCGCCGTTTTCAAGCGAGTCGATCAACACATGTTTCGAGATTCCATACCAGCACGCTGCAATCCTTGACGCCAAAAGACCAACGATGTCGTCGATACACGCAGAGCCTCCGCCCCCAATCGTAACGGAGCCCACGGGCATTCAATATGCCACTGGACCTGCACTGGGAAAGGGTGGCTTCGCGATATGCCATCGAGCGGAACGATACAATGGCAGTAAACCTACCGGACATGTTGTTGCGCTCAAGATTGTCAAGACCAAGATGGAGCCGGCGAAGTTGGCGCAGAAGGTAACAAAGCAGGCGTTGTAGGATGGAGGAGAATCGCTAATACAGTAACAGTTCGTCACCGAATTACAGATCCACTCGAAGCTGTCGCATCCGAACATCGTTGGCTTCTTCCGCGCCTTCTCGTTCCAAACAAGTACCTACGTGGTGCTGGAACTCTGCTCGAATGGATCTCTGGCGGATATGCTGAAAAAGAGAAAGTTCCTGACCCTGCCCGAGATCAGACGATTCGTGATCCAGATATGCGGCGCTGTGAAATACCTACACCATCGACACATTGTCCATCGCGACCTCAAGACTGGAAACCTCTTCCTGGACGCCGATATGAATGTCAAAGTGGGCGACTTCGGACTGGCAGCGCTATTGGTGACAGAGAGAGAAATGGAAGCGAAGCGCCGGACGACTATGTGCGGCACACCGAACTACCTCGCACCAGAAATCTTAGAGAAAGGCAAAGGACACGACGAGAAGGTGGATCTTTGGGCTATTGGGGTGATAGCATACACACTGGCGGTTGGCAAAGCACCGTTCCACGCCACCACGAAGGAGGAGATATACAAGAAGCTGAAATCTGGCACATATACCTGGCCTGAGCTGAGCGCAAGCACGAACCAGAGCTCTGATCTGCGAAATCTTGTCTCCAGCCTACTCGTGCCCGAAGACCAAAGACCGGTACCCGATCAGATCGTCAGCCAGAACTTCTTCAAAATCGCGTTCGTACCATCGAAGATACCAGCTGGTGCACGGGAGAAGCAACCGAAGTGGCCGGAGGTGGCGCTACCGTCTCCGGAATCTATGCGGAGGGGCTATAGTGAGACTTGGTACGCTATATGCCGTGAATCCGGGGTCGGAGAATGGGCAGATGGAAAGTGCTTTCAGCTTAACGATGGTAGACGGGTCAAGAGTGTGGTACAAGATATGCTGCGGGAGGAGCAAGCAGGCAAGGCACCCACTATGCCTCTTCCTTCCGACAGGGTGTACACTTCATTGATTAGCAACTTCGATACGGCAGGGCCAGGAGTTTCGAGCGCACCAGAGAGCGTACATTCAGCACCTCCACAGCGGCCGTCGAGTCGAGCAGGGCTCAAGGAAATATCACACAACGAAGTGGCAACATCTCGGACTAAGCGAGATGCTGAGCTCATGCCGCCACCCGCGCTGCCTTCGAGAACGGGAACAGTCCGCCAGGCTGCTAGGACGATCAGCGAGGAGGCAGCTAGGGCGGCCGAGCCGATCAGAGTGGCATCTGACGAGGCAGTGCCGACGGTGGGGGCCACTTTCCGACTCCCCAAAGTTCGCCAGACTGGTGCGCTGCCTGTTGTGGCATCATCAGCAAATCAGATACTCGAGAAGCCAGCCCAAGTTGGTCTCACGAAACGGACCGCAGATGCAAGTCTGGCACGGCGACCTAGGCAGACGAAGCCGAAAGAGCGACCAAAGTCACCTGAGGTAGTTGGTCCGCTTGCTACTCTTGACGAGCTGCAGCAGGTGTCTCCGTTGAAACGATCGAGACGAAAAGCAGCCGATGCGGAAGTCATCGAGATACTGTCTGACCCAGAACCCGAGAACGATCATGCGTCTGCGCCAGCACCCGCGACCCTTTCTCTCCCCCCACCGCCTCAGATGACCTCGAAAAGACTACCAGTCCCTCGGAAACCAATTTCTACTCTCGACAGCGTCCATCCAGATACGGTCTCCGGTACGGACCCGGATCTTGTCCTGGCGCGGCTGAAGACTTTCCGCACGAATCTTGCTGCAGCACTTTCCGATACGTCTAAGGCTCGCACTTCTTCTGCTGAGGCAGAAACCTTGCCCTTCGTCACTCGATGGGTGGACTATAGCCGCAAACACGGCGTTGGCTATGTACTGTCAGATGGAACAGTTGGATGTATCATCAATGCCACTGCGAAGAACGGCGGCACACCTGTTACTCACGTGATTGTACGAAACGGGCAGAAGTGGTTATCCAAGGTCGGGAAAAACTTTGAACGGATCGACTCGGTGCCGCTCGAGATTCTGGAAGACTGTGGGAAGCGAGGCATAAGACGGAAGGTCTACAAGGGCTTGGGAAGTGTGAAGGAGGGCCCGCTGCAAGAGGAAGCCGAACGACGGCGAACGCTGAGTGTGCTCTGGGTGAAGTTTGGACGCTACATGTGCCAAAGTCTGGATGGCGAGGAGACCGAAGTTGGCGTTAGGGGCGACAACTTCGTGCGTTTCTACCAGCGGATTGGGAGTGTTGGCATCTGGGCGTTCTCAGATGGATGTTTGCAGGTACGATGTCTTGCCTTTGAGCGGCGCAGAAGAAGGCTTTGCTAACGATGAGCACAGATCCACTTCCCAGACCACACGAAACTGGTCCTCTCTTCCGCCGGCACACATGTCAGCGCAACCTGCATCTCTCCCGAAGCTGCCAGCTACCTCGCCGCAAACACTGATCTGCTACCTCACCACGTCAGTAGTCGAGAAGTCTTTGCCGACTCAATGTCAGCTCTGTTGAACGAAGGCGGACGCGTGCGCGCTAGGATCGTGAAGGCGAATGCTGTGAAGGAGAAGCTCGATTTCGTGCTGCGAGTGGTCGAGCAATGGCTTGCGAATGGCGGATTAGGGCGGTTAGACGGGATTGAAGAGCTGACTTGGGATGGATTAGGTGTTAGGGAAAGCGGCAAGCAGGGCGTTGTTACTGTTGGGCGATACGGTGGTGATGTCGCAGATGCTTGAATGAAGTGTATCTCGTGCTACCGCGAGATATCAGTAACTTTGGAAACGAATTCATGTTGGAAATCGCGGAAGTCCCGACAGCAGTGCAGTCTACGTTGGTCGGGTCCCACAAACAAGTGCACAATCTAATCAGAGCCCCTTCCGCAAGCTCGGGCACATTCGCAGTATATTTGAACAACGTCGTGACATGCCTTGATGATTTTGTGATACGAAGGAATACTAAACTCCCGAGCGCTATCCGTACAGTACAAGCAAAATCGAGATCAAGAATCGGCCGTCTCCTTTACGGTCGGCCTTGACGGCAATCCTCTCGGTTTTCTTCGTCCTCGTCTTCCGAGCCATTGTAAACCGACTGCTGCGACGCTGGCTTGATGAAAGGCGACGGCGAACGCCCAGCTGCGGGACTGTAGCTCGGTGACAGTCTGTTGTTACTACCACGTGAGGAGGATGGAGTCCTGGCTGGCGTTGCGTACCCGGAGTCTCTTCGCGAAGCTTGTCGGGACAACCACTCTGCCTTCGTGGATGTCGGTTGGCCCTGTGATTCAGCTGTTGTCACCAAAGGCACGGTCGGCTCGGCACTCTGCAGACTAGGCTCTGTCCTGATTGCTGCAGCTTGCACTACACCAGGATACTGCAGCCCACCTATCCGTGAGAGTCAGCCATGGTTCGAACCTGTGCTCGAAAACAGCAGTACTCACCGAGTTGGTCAAGATGCTTGTTGCACGTATCCAAGATGCTCTGCAAAGACGCCATCCTTCTCTGGTTGTTCTGACGGTCCTTGAAAACAGTTTCTGGCTCTCTCGTCAGACGTTCGACGGTTGGTGCATCCATGCCTGCAACGACATTGGCTGTGAACAGATCCTGAATGTCTTCCACAAGGCACCCCTCAAGTGCCAGATTTGCAAAGTTCTCGGTGAAGGTTTGCAGCGCAATATCATACTGAGCGTTCACGTAGACGAGGACCTGTGCTGCCTGGGTTATCTGCGGGCTCGCCTCAATGGGCCACCCAAGTTTCTCAATAGCAGTGCCTGCACCGTTGAGCTTCTGTTTGAGCTCTTCTGAATTCAAGATGAATACATGTCGACGTGTGTAAGGCACCAGTAACTCATCGATCTTGCTGAGAAGCTTGGTCTTGCTGGCAGCCAGTTTTGGCCCAATGACTTCCCTCGCGATGGCGCTCGCAACATGTGGCGCCGCTACATGCGCTAGACTCCTCTTAACGAAGTCATCAACGAAGTGCCAAAGGGCTTTTGCATGGTGTTCGGCAAGTCTTGTCCAACGGGATGTCTGGAATCGGAACACATGGTCAATTATGGCACTCGAAAAGATTCCTTCGGGCTCTAGTCCCCGGTACTCATGTATGTGCGTCGTAAGGATGTTCATTAGGTCAGGCAGATGTACCGTGGCTGGGGCTCGATCGAGATCCAGTTCTGTGATAGGACTAAAGAAGTCCATGTGCCTGGTGGTCGCTGTCTCATGCGGACCGGCAACGGCAAATCGGCGACCCTGCAGCTGCAAGTGTTTCGCGAAGTTGTCAAGAAGCTGCCTCAAGCCAGCACGTAGCCTTTGTTGCTCGATTCTGAAGAAGATGTCCTGGTAGTTCCCCTGTGTTCCGGCACCGATGAGTGTATGCAACTTTCCAGCGGTGCCAATCAAATCCTGTCTCTGTTCACCCTCCGATTCCTTCGGGGACCCAAGATTGGCCGCCAGTCTCGTGCAGTCATCCAATTTGCTCTCGATCTTTCCAACAATACCAGGCAAGCTTGTTCGAATGGAGGCGAACAGAATCTTACTGAGCTTCTCCCGGAGTGCGCCGGCACCAAGATCTGCAGTAGGCAGATTCTTCCAATTGTGTGTTGAGGCAGGCGAGAAGAAAAGGGCCTCGTGGGCGTCTCGTTCGTCGGACGTATCATTCGTGCGCCCCGGGGAACAATTCTTGAGAACATGCCAACCAAGGGAGAGAAAGGTGTCGCGGTTTTGAGCGAACGTCATGCCCTCTGCCTCTGCGTGGTAACCAGCATCAACAAGATCGGGTTTGGTGATGATTCCCAGAGTCCTTTTCCGGTCCTTGTCAACTTGCCTGGCTTGTTCGAGCACAATCTGAGTAGCCACGTTGTTGTTGGCCGCGACAACTGCGAGGATGATGCTGTTCTCCCGGGCCATGTACGAAATTGCCAGGTCCTTCACTGTCTGAATATCATCTGGGTCTTGGCCATCGCTCGTGGAATGGATGAAGCCCGGGAGGTCGACCAGCGTGAGAGGTGGCAAGTCTGGACGGCGAATGGTGATCACAAGCTTATCTTCATTGAAGCCACGTTGCTCGAGTTTCACGATACGCGCCGTCGCAGCTTCAACCACCTGGGGTATGTGTTCAAGGTCATTGAGATCGTCACTAGGTACGTATGCCAGCAGCTCCTTCTTCTCCTTGTCGTTTCGACACTCGGCTGGCTCTATGCGGACTTCGAAGCTTGGCTCCGGTGCTCGTCGGAGAACCAGCTCCGTTGCGAACCTCGTGCACACGACATCCTTCGAAGGAAAGCGGACTCTGGAGATCGCCTCGAGGACAGAGGACTTTCCACTGGATTGATCGCCACACACAATAAGCTGTGGAGGGCTGAAGTCGGCATGGAATTCGTTCTTTCGTAGCTGGTCAATCGCATCTAGAAGCTCGGCCTGTGCTGGTGATTGCAACTGCTGGAGTGCGGTATCGGTGTGCCCTGGGCCAGCCATAGCAGTGCGAGTGTGGAATGGGTGGTAAGAGATGTTGAGCGTAGACCGTACTGGGATGATATTGTGAGAGACAGAGATGATGTCTTTTTCTAATGGACTTCGAAAGAGAAGTGAGAATACGAACGCACGACATGCCCTTTTATGACGACCTTGAGGAAACGTCTATACTTAGCACAAGAACCATACCAAAGGCGAAACACTCTCCAGCATCGATGAAGCACACCAGAACTGCATTGCACTGGCTCACAGTCTTTCTCGGGTCGTCGAGGCGCATGGGACGGCAGAGTATCGTTCCAGATTGTCGCTTCTGTGCTCGTCCACATTCAATGGATTCAAAGACGTACTGCGCCGCACACATGCATATCGATGAGACGTTGGCCGACAGCTTCTCCGGACAAGTCAAACAGAGTTACTTGTCGGCCAAGGTCCTGCTCAAGAGTATCCCGGCACCTCTAGCCATCTTTCGAAGGGCGTTGTTGTAATTCTGTCGCGTCATCAACATAAGTCGTAGTCACAGCTATGCCCAGATCATATCAACTGTTGCTGCTGGACCACCAAACCAAGTAAACAGGCCTCGGCCCAGCCTTTGATTGGCCATGAAGCAGGTGAGGTCGACCAGATGCTGCGTGAGCTGGGAGACGGCAAGTGAAACAGGCACGGGCGAGGTACGTCCCGTCCCTTGCTCAAGACGGCTGTTGTCGCCGTGGCGTGTTCTTCTGCATGATGCGATGCGCAAACGGTGATAGGGTCCAGATATGATGATGATAGAGAAGTGAAGTCACGGAAGGAGAGTAAGAGTACATGATAAGGTGATGCCGAAGTTGAGATGTGGTGCCTCAGGCAACTACACCGGAAAGTACCGAGCGGCAATCTTTCACCAAACTAGGCAGGTACGCAGTTCACCTCACTTGCGTGATCGGAGGATGAAGCTCGATATGAGGAGGTAGGTCCGTCTCTCCATCCTGTTTCTTCGCGATATACAGAAACATCTCTCAAGTCTGGAGCAATGGAGAAGTCACCGCAGACGACTGCCTATGAGCTCCCAGCTCCGGTCTCACGACGAGAACCACGAAAGAGCCTCCTTCGTTACCTGCCTTTCTTTCTGTTCCCACTCCTGATCATCGTAACGTTCTTCAAGCAGCCTATCGCCGGCCTTCTACCGGGCCAGCAACACCACGATGCCAGCCTCAAGTCCCAATGCAAGCAAGTCGATCCCCTCTTCCCTTCGAAGCTCGACGGACGGCTAGGCCTCATGTTCTCGTACCTCTCGACACCCGAGTTCAGGTCGAAGTCTATCGTACGCCTCTCCGAAGCCGTACAGATCCCGACTGAAAGCTACGACGATCTTGGGCCGATTGGAGAAGACCCTCGATGGGAGACTTTGTACGATTTCCAAAAGTTCTTGAAGGATACATTCCCACGCATGCATGAGCACATGCAGCCGGAAGTAGTAAACACTCATGGCTTGATATATACATGGACGGGTTCAGACAAGGATTTGAAGCCATTGCTGCTCTTGTCACACCAAGACGTTGTGCCAGTGCCCAATGCTACGGTCGATGCTTGGACACATCCACCATATAGTGGGTATTACGACGGCAAGTTCATCTGGGGTCGAGGGTCTAGCGACTGCAAGAACCAGTTGATCGCTATCATGGAGTCCATGGAGCTGTTCATCGATGCTGGTTTCAAGCCAAAGCGAACCATCGTACTGTCCTTTGGCTTCGATGAGGAAGTCAGTGGACCCCAGGGTGCAGGCCACCTTGCACCGTTCTTGTTCGAGCGATACGGTAAGGATGGCATCGCAGCACTGGTCGACGAAGGCAACAGCTTCACCGAGAACTGGGGCTCGGTATTTGCTGCGCCTGGCACTGGCGAGAAAGGAGCTACCGACGTCCATATCACAATCCGCATGCCGGGTGGACATTCTTCCATCCCGTCAGATCATACATCGATTGGCGTGCTCAGCGAGCTCATCACGAAGATTGAGGCTAAGCAGTACCCCACCTTTTTGACAGACGACAACCCATATCTGGGACAGCTGCAGTGTGGGGCAGCACACGCAGCGGACTTCCCGAAGAAGATCAAGAAGTTGCTCGGAAATCATGAACCTCACAGTCGCAGAGCGAAACCAGACTATCTTGCCATCGAAGCTGCGAAAGAGAGTCGCGGCATCAAGTACCTCATGCAGACATCCCAGGCCGTGGATGTCATCGAGGGAGGCGTGAAGGTCAACGCTCTCCCAGAGCGTGTCACAGCAGTCGTGAACCACCGCATCAACAACGGAGACGAACCGGAAATGATTTGGCAGAGGATAACTGCTCTTGCGAAGCCGATCGCCAAGAAGTACAACTTGACGCTCCACTCCTTCGACGGCGTAAAGGAAGAAGCGCAGTCCATCTCGCTGTGGAACTCGTCGACCACGATGAGAGCTGCACCTACCACTCCTACTGACGTGGAGAAGACCACGCCTTACTCTGTCCTGGCGGGTACGACTCGCGCACTGTATGGCACCGATATTATCGTGAGCCCGGGCACTATGACTGGTACGATATTGATGGGCGAAACCCTACCTTGTCCAAAACATTTGCTAACTCTTCTTCCCTTCTACTTATAGGTAATACAGATACAAGATATTACTGGAGTCTTACCAAGCACATCTTCCGATTTGGCCCAGGCTACGACCCCAGCGTGCCGACCGGATTCGGTAATATCCATACCGTCGATGAGCATATTAGCGTAGTGAACCATATCGGAATGGTCAAATGGTTTACATTGTTCGTGAGAAACATGGATGAGGCTGAGCTTGATGATTAGAGCTAGAGTACTACTATACTATGGCTGATGAGAACCGATACCCAGTAGCTGTGCTTCTTTCAACCATGTGTGTGTCCAGCATATCTCGTTAGGCTCTACGTGTTGTTTCATTCAAGCACCGTGCCGTAACCAGTCGTCTGTCGAAGCCCGCGCATAACCATTCTGTGCTCCCGCAGCTATCCTCCCCTTTACCATGAACGAGCCACATCATCTCAACGCCGCCTTCGCCTCCTCCCACACCTGAGTAGCCAGCTCCATAGGCTCATGGTTAATGTGGCCCCTTCCGCCTCTCCCCCTCTGCGGGCCCCTCACATCTTTCGGCAGAAAGCTCGCACACCCATAAGACGGAAACCCGGGATGCTTTAGCCCTCCAAACGCCTTCTTCACCCTCTCCACCATGTGCTCCAGATTCAAACCCCGCTTCTGCTCCTCATCCCACAACAGCATGAACGCAAAATGCTCCAACTCCTTCGGGAACATCTTCTCCGCCTTGCCCAAAAAGTCACGAACTTGGTCCTCGATATCCTTCACCCACTCCGGTGTAGGCAGATCACGCCCGATCCGATCAAGCCTCTCAGCCGCGCACATAACGAACACCTTATAATCGTTTTCGTACACGCCGTCGGGTCTGTGAATCGGCTTCGGCTTGCCAACCCAGTCGCCTGTTTCGGGGTTCTTCCAGAAGAAGCTTGCGCGGATGACCATGCGCCAGAATTGTTGACGGATGGTGGCGGCCCAATCTGAGGTTTTGTCGGGGTGGAGGTGGTGGAAGAGGTGCTCGATGGCTTTGTCGCGGTGATCAGGGGTGATGCTCTGGTAGACGTGGGCGGTTTGCTTGGAGAACCATTTTTCGATGGCTACGCGCCTGGGGTCTGATGGCGCAGGGACGTCTTTGGCGCCGTTGATGAGCTGGTCCATGGAGACTGGCATGGAGTCGGCGGAGTGGTTGTACTCGGAGGGTGAGACCTTAATCTTGGGAGGGCTGCGCGGCTTGACGGGACCGCCGTTCGTGAGGCCATCGCCGGAATGATGGTCTGGAAGACCAAAGTTAGTATACTGGTGTTAGGATAGATAATGCGATTATTGACCTTCGTCGCCCTCGACGTAGCCGCTGTCACCATTGATCTCACCATTCACGCCCTCATCGATGTGGCCGTTTTCACCTTCGCCGTTTACGTCCCCATCGGCGCTGCCGTTGAGTCCCTCTTGAATGCCATTCGCAGCGAGCAGATCAGCGAGGATGTCAGTATCGTCGGTCGTGCTGATGAATCCTCCCTTTTTCTTCTTCTTTCTCTGCGGGAGGGCTTCGTGGCCGCTCTGGACATATTCTACGATGCTGTTGAGACCGTTCGCCGCCGCGCCACTCGGGGATGGTAGTCCGCCCATTATGAAGTCTAATCAAGGTCGTGAAAGGAGTGTCCGTGGAAGATGTAAGCCACTGCTTAGAAGGATGTGTGTCAAGTGATGTATGTGTTAAGAAGGTGGCATGACCAAAAAAGTTTGGTCATGTATTTGTGGTTGTTTTAAATGAGGTGACGTTGGACAAAGAAACGCTCGCACCAGCCCGGTTGCCGTCTGCAACTTACGTTTGTTTAGACCGCATGCGCATTCACATGCACATATAAGCTCTGAATCCACAATTGCTTCGGCTAAGTCTCCGAGGCGGCCGTTTGCGAATCCCTCGACACAGCCCTACGCTCCAAATTCCCTCTCTTCCACGGCAGTTCCAACCGCTCGTCCACCGTTCAGCATCCCAGTAGTAGCTATGACCAATCTCCTGCCCTCCTTCTCCTCCAACTGCGAGCTCACCAGCCTCAACGCTGCGATCTCCGCAAACGTAATGCCTCCCAAAAAAAACACCAGACTGAGTTTAGGCCCTTCTTTGCTCCCTCTCAACGTCTTCCGCGCATGCGACGCATCAGCATCATGTCCCTTCTGCACCACGTCAACAGTTGCTCCGCGTATACGGGACAGCACATCCTCGAATCCTTTCCATCCGGTACCAGTGGGAGCGGAGGAAGGCTGTTTAGGCTGATTGACCAAATTGTAGACGTAGGACTTCTGCAGAACGCACTGCACGAGTCTGACACTGAGAGACGCATAGCCACTGAAGACGTACGCAGGATCGGTGGGGTCCTCTTCCGTAACATCATCGACCCAGATCTGAAGTCCTTTGCGCATAGCGTTCCAGTCTGTCGCGCTTTGGCCAGCGGCGGTGCCGATCGGGTTAAGGTAACCTCGATGACTTTCTCGCGGGACAAGCAGTCCAGTCTTTTCCAAGTTGGCAAGAGTGAGGATGTGTTGAAAGCCGTACGCCTGCAAGATCAGGCGCTTGAAGTTCTCGAGGTCGCGAGAGCGGATGCCGTTGCTCAGACAGCTTTCAAGACAGAGGAGGCGTAAGACTGTTTTGAGAGGCACATCGCGAGCAATGAGTTCTTCGATGTTCTCGTGCATGGCGGTTGGATCGCTGCCGGCTAGCAGGTTTTGCTGCACTTCAAGCATTGACGTGAAGAGTTCAGTACGAGTAATCCTCATGATGTCTTCTGCGAGACTTGTGTGAATCTTCAAGCTGGCTTGCTCGGCTTGGTAGGTGGGTAGTTTTGATACGAATGTCTTCAGATCGGCGATGGACTGGTCTTGCTTGTGGATATCTTGCTGGTCTGACTGTAGCCTACGTGCAGTACGATTGAGTGTTGGCCCAATCGTCGCGAAGTTGGCGTCCCGTAATGATGGATAGAGCTTGTCGGTGGTATCGAGCTGAATCTTTCGCTTCGTTGCGCCTGTGGGTGCCTGCGTTGTGCCGTTTGGTGGTTGACTCTGAGCAGGCGCTCCGCCCAGTACGGAAGTGTCGACTTCCGTCTGGTTGTTGCTAATGCTGTAGTTCTCATCGATGAGCCCTTCGTAGGTAAGCTGGGTGGATAGCACTGTTGGAAAGTCGACATCACGATCAATGATGATGAGGTCCTCGATCACGGAACTTGGTGTCAGCCCAAAGGAGGTTAGATATGAGTTGTTAGTATCCGAAGCAGCGTTGACATCTTCCTCACTGCGCATCTTCTGAAGCAGATCGGCAAGCCGTTTGGCATTGTCACCTTTGCCCAAGATGCGAGGGAACAGACCGTACTGCTTCTGCAACAGCATCAGTGCTTGTGCCGAAGCAAAGATGCATGTTGGATCTTTCCGCAGATAGAGGTTGTTGAAGGCAGTGTCAAGCTCCAATGACAAGACGTCCTGCTCAAGAGGAATGAAATGCAGAGGCAGCTCGTGAATGGTTGCTTCGCCAAGAGCGCCTTGCTCTTCGAGGACCATATCGGCCACACGAGTCCGGCGAGGTGCCCAGATGATCGTGAATTCATGCTCGGTCTGACTTTCGCTTCGAACCAGCTTGATCTGTTCTGTTGTCGTTAACATTCGGTCGAGTCTGGGAAGCGGGCACCACATCGACAACGCAGATGGCGATGATACGAGATGTGAGCATGTACTGATGGCACTGGACATGATTCAGAGACACACGACTGGCTAATAAGCATGCTGGCTATTTTGTTTGATTTTGATATTGGGACCAAGACTGTGTACAAAGAGTGACAGGTCGTCCAAGTAATCAACGTTTTGGTCCCGCAACACAGCGGATTTGTAGGGACAGAGTGAGAAGGGAGATCAACGTACCAGCTACCGTCTGCGCAGTCTTTGCACTCTCCCCTCGGCACAGGAAGATGATGTTCCTCTGACTTGAGTCGACATTGTGGTTCTCAAGGAAGAAGATCTTGTCAACACCATACTCCTGGAGCGTGCTGAACTTGACGAACAGGCCGATGGTTCCAGCTAAGGATCGCTCGATGACCAGGTTCTTCTTCCCTCGGACCTGCTTCCTGTCAATACTGTATTCTGAAGCCAGTAAGCCGAGAGCACTTACAGCTTCGAGCAGCTGTAGAAGACCTCGTCGAGCCTTCTCAGTGATCTCCGGGGTGTTTATGGCCTTTACGGCCGAATGTGCAGCCATTACATCGTTGATACAGAACGGGAAGTGCAAGTGATGTTGCTGGAAACGAAGGGTGGGTGCCTGAGGCACGTGACGCGCTTTTAACGACTCCGTGACTTAAAATGTTGACTCGAAACATATGAGCAATACAATACGCAGCCATTGAGTCAGGTCCCTTGCATGCAACCTATATTCCAGCTCTCGTCACGCCTTTTACGAGCCTCACGACTTCCAATCACACGAACCACCACCACAAGAGTCTGGCAACCAAGAAGATTCACAGTAGACACATTCGAGGTCGACGAGATGGGGAAGGACAAGGAGAAGCAGAGCATTGCGCTGAAAGTCCCCAAAGGCACCAAAGACTGGGATGGCAAGGACATGGTCATCCGCGACAAGATCTTCAGCACCATCACCCAAGTCTTCAAGCGCCACGGCGCCGTGACAATCGACACGTTGGTCAACCTTCCCAGTCCTGCACCACACTACCGATTCACTGATGCAATTGTGTTCGTCTAGGCCAGTGTTTGAACTCAAGGACATCCTGACCGGCAAGTACGGCGAAGACAGCAAGCTCATCTACGACCTCAAAGACCAAGGCGGCGAGATCTGCTCCCTCCGATACGACCTCACTGTACCCTTCGCACGATGGCTGGCCATGAACTCGAGTATACAGAACATCAAGAGATATCACATCGCAAAAGTGTACCGAAGAGACCAGCCTGCCATGACCAAAGGGCGGATGCGAGAATTCTACCAATGCGACTTCGACATTGCAGGCACATACGACCCGATGCTACCTGATGCTGAGATCATAAGAATAACATGTGAGATATTCGAGGCGCTGGGATGGAAGGGCAAATACACAATCAAGCTCAACCACCGTAAGATATTAGATGGGATCTTTCAGGTCTGTGGTGTGCCGACAGACAAGCTGCGAACAATATCTTCAGCAGTCGACAAGCTGGACAAATCACCGTGGGAGGAAGTGCGGCGAGAGATGACGGAGGACAAGGGTCTGGATGGTGAGGTGGCAGACCGGATAGGAGAGTACTGCGTACGGAAAGGAGGCCGCGATCTACTCGACCAATTGCAGAAAGACGCCACCTTCACCGAGAACCAATCCGCCAAGGAGGGTCTAGCCGATATGCAACTCCTCTTCACCTACCTTGACGCCTTCTCTGTCCTGGATCGCGTCTCTTTCGACCTTTCGCTCGCCCGTGGGCTGGACTACTACACTGGTGTCATCTACGAAGTAATCACCGAAGGCTCAGCACCACAGACCAAGGAGGGCCAGGAAATACAGAGAACAGGCAAAAAGGAGGCAAAACCCAACAAGCACGCCTCCAACATCGATGGCGATGAAGACCGCAGCAACGACCCTACCGTCGGCGTAGGCTCTGTCGCAGCCGGCGGTCGATACGACAACCTCGTGGCCGACTTCAGCAAGAAACAACAGATTCCTTGCGTCGGCATCTCTTTCGGCGTCGACCGTATCTTCTCAATCACAAAGCAACGACTCGCGGCCGATGCCTCTGCTGCTTCTATCCGCATGAACGAGGTCGACGTCTACGTCATGGCATTCGGAGGCAAAGGCTTCGAGGGTCTGCTTGCAGAGCGCATGGAAGTGGCGAAGCGGCTGTGGGACGCAGGCATCAAGGCGGAATTCAGCTGGAAGGTCAAGCCGAAGCTACCTGCGCAGTTCAAGGCGGCGGAGACGAATGGAGTGCCGTTTGCTATCATCCTCGGCGATGATGAACTGGCGGCTGGGAAGTGCAAGATCAAGGAGATGGGACTTCCAGATGGCCACGCTGAAAAGGATGGTGTGCTGATTGAGATGGCGAATCTGGAGACGGAGGTGAAGACCAGGGTTGCGCAGCAAGCTGAGACGCTTGCGAATGGTGTCAACAGTATGACGTTGGAGTAAGGGGCTACCATGCTGACGAAGAGACGTTCATGTTTGCAAATGCATGGCTGAGAGTTGCTAGGCCGGATTGAATGTGCCGTACCCAGTGCTACATCAGGCCGAGCGATGCATACGAAAGATCCATATAGCGCAACGAAGCGGCGATACTCCTCCTACGGCCAACACGCTCAGTGCCTTCTGTGTACCTTCATGATACGTGAACGGACTCGAAGCCGTGAAGCTTCCGGCTATCTGACGTCTCCGAAGGCTTGACGCCGGCTATAAAGTCGTGCAGAATAGAATATGATAACTTCACCCCCATGACGTACAACGAGACAGTTGTCCAAGATTGATGCACTTGTTGTTCTATTGGTAGGTTTGCCTTTTTCGCACTGTGCAGGAAAAATAACAAGGCATCTCGACTGTTGAGTGCATACTCGGTTTCTACTTTGGTCGTCGAGACTCGTAAAACCCAGGCCCTGTTGACGGGCTGTCCTTCGGTGTTGCCTCATTCAGGACGCTTGATCCCATCGACCAAATATGGCTACCGCAACGCTCAAGATCAACAACAGATCTGTCTCATTGCCCACTGGCCTCTTCATCAACGGCGAGTACCGCAAAGCACAGGCTGGCAAGACATTTCCATCCGAGAACCCAGCAACTGGAGAGGAGATCGTGCAAGTCCAGGAAGGTCAAGCCGAAGATGTCGACGAAGCAGTCAGACTGGCCAGGAAGGTCTTCAGGTCCAAGGAGTGGACGGACTTCGGCGCCATGAATCGTGCCAAATGCATGCATAAGCTGGCGGACTTGATGGAAGAGCATTTCGAGGATCTCCTGGCCATTGAGATGATTGATACGGGCAAGACTAGGACGCAGGCTGCGAATTTGGACTTACCGGGCAGCATTGGCACGATAAGGTATTTTGCGGGTTGGTGTGACAAGATCTATGGACAGAGTAACTTTGGCATTAATGGCGTTTTCGGCTACACCAAGAAAGAGGCGGTAGGGGTGTGTGGTCAGATCATTCCGTGGAAGTAAGGCAGACTTCCTAGAACGACTTGTGTAAGATTCTGCTGACCTGAGTAGCTTCCCTCTCCTCATATTCACGTGGAAGATCGCGCCAGCTTTCTGCTGTGGTAACACCATGGTAATCAAGTCTGCCGAGACAACACCATTGGTAGCGCTCAAGATGTGCGAGTTGATCGACAAGGCTGGGTTTCCGAAGGGTACGATCAATCTGGTCAGCGGGTACGGGAAGACTGTCGGAGCGGCGATCGCGATGCACATGGATATCGACAAAGTCGCTTTCACTGGTTCCACCGCCACCGGGAGGTCGAACATGAAGGCTGCCGCGAGCTCGAACCTCAAGAAAGTCACTCTTGAGCTGGGTGGGAAGAGTCCGGTAAGTGCTCGTGGTCGCCACCGAAAAGAGACATATGCTTACATGTATGTTGCGAGCAGAACATCATCTTCCCAGATGCCGACATAGAACGAGCAGTGGAGTGGTCGGTCTGGGGCATCCACATGAACTATGGCCAGACGTGCCACGCGGGAACCCGCATATACGTCCACGAAGATATCTACGACAATTTCCTATCAGCCTACACCAAGGCACTGAAAGCGTTAGTCGGGCGATCACTTTACTGGAGTCGATGTTACTGACTTTAGGGAGGTAGCATCCAGGTCGGCGACCAGTTCGGGGAGAACGATCAGGGCCCGCACAATAGTAAGGCACAGTACGACAAGATTATGGGTTATATCAAGCAAGGCCAAGACGAAGGCGCGACGCTGCATCTCGGTGGTCAAGCTGTAGATTCAAAGCAAAAGGGCTACTTCATCCAGGTTAGTTGTCTTCGTTGTCTTATGGCGCTACTTTGGCTGATTAATGCGGATAGCCTACCATCTTCACCGATGTCAAACTAGACATGAAGATCATGAAAGACGAAATTTTTTGTCCTGTGGTCTCGGTAGCCAAGTTCAACACCGAAGAAGAAGTCATTGAGCTTGCGAACGATACGACATATGGTCTCGCTGCCGGCATCTTCACGAAGGACTACGAGCGTGCTGTACGAGTCACCGGAGCGTTGAAGGCCGGAACGACTTTGGTGAATCTGTTCAACTTTGTTAACTGGTCGTATGTCTGAACCACAAGTCGTGTTATATGTTTGAGCTGACTTTGATTGTAGGATGCCATTCGGTGGCTACAAGGAGTCGGGCATCGGACGAGAGTGCGGAGAGGCGGCATTGGAGAACTATACGGAGACTAAGACGGTGTATATGAATATGGGGATGGCTGCGCCTCCAGTTGGTCCAAGTAGAGGGTGAGCTCTACATCTCTTGGAGCAGGCAAGAAAGTTTTGCGGAGTAGTAGCATTCTTGCAAGCACGTTGTATGCTCCACACTACAATAATTTCGGACACTCGCGCTCTTGGGCCAACTTCGACACCGTTAAGTCGAGGGGCAATACTCGAGCACTTCGCCGCACGAGTGTAGTCTTCAGCCGACCCCTTCAAGTCCGTCCATCAACTCTCAGCCCAGCCCCCGAAGCCTCTTGTTATCCTGTCTGTATCTCCGTCCAAGGATACCTTCAAGGTGGGGGTAGCCCTGCAAGCTAAAGTGCTGGTCGTGAACCATCTCCCCAAGCATCGCTTGAGAGTCTGCTTCCGCCGATCAACAACGTCCTAAATGCAGGACGGTCGGACTCCTGCACCGCCGGCTCGGAAATTTTCGAGGCTCCAAGTGACGTTGACCTCGACTTTTTGCCATCCACACGTGTGACATGGCCTTGTTGACTAGAACAGGTGGTATTCTTCTTCTGCTTGTTGCGTGGTGTTGGCGTCGAAGTGCGCAGATTGCAGGTCGCACCTTCCATCTTCGGACGCGGACAAGCTTGGTTTGACGTCACCTGGTCATTCCTCCAATTATCAGACATCCACGTCGAGTCAACATCATCTGCATAACCTCCAGTACGTTCAAGAGAAGATAAACTCCTTTAGCATTGGCGAAGCCGCGAATTCTGGATTCAACAATATACAGCTAGCACGTGTAAGTCAACCAGATATACACTTTCGGAAAGGCATGCACATACTTCAAGAAATGAGACAGACCGGTCTTCCTGAGCTCCAAGAACTTCGGTCTGAATCTGCTAATGGTGCTCTTTCGAGGCAAGTCGGGAATCATTGCTTCGGCGTGCGGGAATGCTGTGATCAGGTCTGTTCGCAGCTGATCGAATTCCGAATATCTGGTTCCATTTTAGCTATCAAGGATCTAGTTGCGAGTCGCGGGTGGCAAGATATATGGAACTCACCTTTTACGGATGACCAGATCGCCACCTTTGAGAGTTTCGACGGTCACATGCCAAACGACATATGCTCCGATACCCGTAGGCCCCGACACGAGCACATGTTCGTCAATCGTTGCTGACTTTGCCCAGCAACCCTGGGATAGCTCATGGCTCTCCTCGGAATGATCCTCCAGCAGGATCGGGCCAGCTCCGGACTGGTTCAAAGAGTGGTAGCTCGAGCTCGAGATCGTCCTTCCATGCCGGGTCCAGTACGGAGGTGCATCGGTAACCGGCCCACGAGTTTTCGAATGCGGAAGGTGTGTCTCGTCGCTGCATCCCTCCGGTGGCGGGAGGATGTGCTCGTCAACTGGGGCTGCGGCTGCGGCTGCAGGCAGATCTGCATCGGTGGGGTGCCGAGTCGTGGCTTCCATCCATAACACAGCTGGAGAATTGTGGCGGGCAGATAGCTTGGCCTGAGAGGATGGATCCGTACAGCTATGCCCGTATATGTATCGGTTGGCCGCGCGTTGCCCATTCTCGGGGGAGAGATGTCGTCTTTCGCGATCGTCTAACGCGAACGAACGCTAGTGCATTGGTTTAGCGCCATCGAAATAGAGTTTTGCCCCGCATACATCCTGGTTGCGGCTGCATCCAAGCTCGTTCTGGCGTCAATACATACAGTTATTTTTCAACCAGAAGTCATAGCTCCCATATGAGTTGCCACTCTAGATGCTGCCAGCTACACGGGCGTCTGCATACATTCGTGCTGAAGAGTGGAGACCTCGCAGGCTAGACTGCGGGCGAGATGCGAAGTGTCAGTGCTCAAGAGCTTTTGGTAGGGATATTAAAAGGGCGTGTGCTCGTCTTATCGTCTTGCTGGCTCAACGCTCTGCGAGATTGCCTTGGTATCGGAGTTTGACATAGCAACCATCGCGGCAAGCCACCAGAAACACCTTCGCTTTTTCGTGGCACGCGTCTCTGTCGTTATCAACACACAGCATAACATACTGAACTAATCGCATATAGCTGAACGGGAAGAAGCATTGTATCGAACGGTGAGTGCGGAGCCGGTCCGCTACAAACAGCTGTCAGCATATATAGACCTATGCTAACGCGTCGATTGTCCTTCAGTAAAAGATCAGACGAAATATAATCTATTACACCAACATATCCACCAGGTACAGCCATCAGTATGCAGACCTTCACCACCCTTCTCCTCAGCGTTCTCGCCGCAGCTGCTTCCGCTCAGGAAACCTACACTATCAACCCAACAACCGTTCCTCAGTCGCTCCGTCAGTACTGGTGCGACAACCAGCAGACTCAATGCCCTCTGTAAGCATCCCATCACTATCCCCAACATCCTCATCAATACCCATACTAACACGCACAAGCATCTGCCTCCAAACCTCCGCCCACAGCTCTGAAACCCGCTCCAACGACTGCGACGCTACCACCCTCACGTACGCCTGCGTGTGCTCCAATGGCCTTTCACCAAACCTGACCGAATACTCCCAAACCCTTCCCTTTTTTATCTGCCAGGAGTGGGGCACTCAATGCGTGGCCAACTGCAACGGCGACTCCACCTGCGGGAGCGCTTGTCGGCAGGACCATCCATGCGGCGCACAGCATCCAACAGTGGCAAACCAGAGTCTGTTGACCACGACGATGAGCCAGGGCGCGAGTAAGACAAGTGGGGGCGGGCAGAAGCAGACGGTGTACACTGGGTTCGCCGGCCAGAGCTCGGCGGCTGCGACTGGGGGTAGTTCAGGTGGAAACGGTGGCAACAACGGTAACGGGGCTGGGAGTTTGAGGGTGCCGTTCGCGCTGGAGCATGGAAGATGGTTGGGCTCGGTGTTAGTGATGGGAGGGCTGTTCGCTGGGTTTGCTTTGGTTTTGTAGGTACGTGAACGGGTGCTGCATGTTCGGAGGAGTGTTGCGTTGAGCGTTTAGTCTAGCGAATATTGAGAGCGACGGCGCTTTGGGATTGCATTGGGTAGGCATAGCGTTCTATCATGGATAAGATGGATATAATGAAGAAACCTTGGTGGCGGTAATACCAAAAAGCGTTGGTTGTCTATCATCTGGATTTCGTGATGAAGTAGAAGTAAGCTCTATTTCGACCCTGTTCATACCACTGATCCCGCGCTATATCAGACAGCCGGTTATTCGTTGACTTGGGCACCTTGGTCAGTCTGGGCTGTCCGGAATGTCCGCTATGACTGCCGCGATCACGGACTCGAGGCTGCCTCGCCGTCCTAGGGAATGGCCTACAATGCAGCGCGAATGCTTTCCAACTGTGGAACAGCTCCTTGCACGTTGGACATCGCCCAACCGGCTTCTTTTGTAATTGCGAGAGCGCACCTCGGTCGAGAAGGCCACGATCAACACCATCCGTATGTATCACAGCTTGACTTGCTTCCGACAATAAAGCATGCTCGTTCGGATTGAGCGGGTACGCACGATGCGGAGCATCAGGGTAGCCACGCTGCCGGCGCCTGAAGGGCGGTGGCTGATGTGGGAGAGCTTCTTCGGAGTCGTCATCGTAAGACTGTGGACGATACTGGCCGCCTGCAGTGGAGATGTTGCTGTCGCTTAGCAGAGCCGGATTCTTTTCAACTTCCTGCATTAGCCAGTCGAAGTCCTGGCTTCCTGCGACTGGCCGGAGGGGGGACGCTGCCATCGACGCAAGATCTCGGGAGACGCGTAGAGAGATAATCGGCTGGTCCTGCGAGAAGCTCTCGTAAGCGCCAACGGATGAGAATTTCCACGTCGGCTCCCGGGGTGGATCTGGCTCAGCTTCGAGACGAAGGCGAGTGTTGGAGGCTGCTTGAGGGCCCCCTGATTTACGCTTGACCGTAGACTGCCCCGGGAATGCCGACGAAGAGGTCTTACCAAAAGTCTGGAGCCTGCTTGACTCAAAGGTTTCGGAGAGAGGCGTGCCGGAGTGAGTAGTGTTCGGTTGTATGTCTGCCGGTTGCTCATGTTGCTGCACCCGGGCTCGGGTTTCAGGTGCTATGGATGCTGACGCACGACTAGAACTGCCCGAGTCAGCCTCGATTCGCCATACCTGGACCTTATCGTGCAGCTACTTCGTCTAAGACCATGCACTCTGTCACTGCTTTGTAAGTTACGATGTTCATTCACGTCCTATGCCGGGGATATATCAGTCAGCTCTATTCACCCATATTGGATTGCAGCAGCTATAGCAGATAACGGTACCATCCTCTACTAAATATATGAGTTTCTTCAGCGCCTTCGGTATAGAAGGCTGCTCACTCAATCGTCCTGCCGCTCCATTACGCACCTCAACGCCTGCGATTCTAGACTTTTCACCCTGCCGCCCGCGTCGAAAGCGACGTTCCAAGAATCAGTAGCCAAGTTATCGTACATGTTTCCATCCAGCTGGATCCAGTAATCCCCGTAATCAGACCAAGGATCATATGCCGGCACCTGCTTGCCGTTCTTTCCGAACAAGTGGGCAAGGTAATATTTGCGATAAGTCGTGTCGCCGTCTTCGTAGCTGAGGCTCGTGGGATACAGCCGGAAGTCTTTGTAAGCCGAGAAGAGACCGTTAAGGATATCGCTTGAGTTGCTTATCCATTGCTGAACCTCTACGCCAGAGTTGGGATCAACCACTAGAGTGACGGAAGAGTTGAGGTCGGGTGATTTGTAGGTGCCTGGGAACGTAGATCGAGCTTGGTCCTTCATAGCTGCTTCCATGGCGTTGTACTGACCCCGTTAGCAGAATGCCCAAGCGCGGAATAGGAGCACTTACAAAAACGTCGACAAGCATTTGTCGAGCGGCGTTCTTCTGGTCACCTGGTGCCTCGCCAGCTGCCATGACCGACCATCCTATCTCATAGTCTGGAACTAAACCAAAAGCGGTGGAGTACTGGCCGATGTCTCCACCTTTGGTATAGGTATCCACGATACGCGAGGCATCCGTAAGCTCATCGATGGGCAATGCAATGCGGTAGATCTCCCATGGTGCCTGTGCAATATCAGTACGCATCACACACCAGGCTAGAACAACCTACGCCAACAGCACTGGTCCACCGGGAGGTGAAGGTTCCTGGCTTCAACCACCGTCGAGTTGTCACCGGGTCCAAGAGCTTATTCGTCCAGATAGCTTGACCCCATGTGCGGAGGTCTTTCGTTGAAGTGTACTGGTTGCCGGCGCTGACGAAAATGATCAGCAATAGACATACGATGTACGAAATGCGCACTCACGGTGCCTCGATGCCAATATCCCAAGTGAAAAGAGCGAAAGTGTCGTTGTAAGGAATCACTGCATCCGCGCCATCTGCCGGGGCATGCGATGTCGTAGCCAGCATACCGAGTTTGTCGTTGTATAAGCTGTCCCCAGCCTCATCCCACGGCACACCGCCTGAGGCTGCATCGTATGCAAGCCCGAGAATCGCGAACCCCAGATTCGAATAGCTTGGAGTATAGTATGGATGGTTCACTGGCGGATGATCGATAATACCTTGCAGGAACTGGGCTCGAGTGCAGGCCGGCAGATCATCGCCGTAGGCGTCGCAACGCAGACCTGCGCCATCTGGCAAAGGTGGATAACCACTCTCGATTATTGCTTCTAGTGAAGGTGACCCGAACGATCTATCAGTGTTAGCGGTTGGCCGTCTCGGCATGGGAGGTGTCGTCATACTGCGTGGAAAGATCTCCTAGCGCATCTGTGTTGATCAGCAACATGTTCTTTCACATAGCGACTTCCAACAGCGAGTGCTTACAGTCTCTTCCGATGCCCGACAATTGACCAGCCAGAGAGCCAATCGTTACTTCCGACCAGTTAGTGGACATGATGGCATTCTTGTATGATTTCTGAGCCTCCGCAAACTCCGGAATATACTTCGTTATGGGATCAGACCAGGCGGAGTCTCCTAGGTTCGCAAGCCACGTGTAAACAAGCAAAAGCTTCCCAAGACTGCCCGTCCGATAGATCGTGTCCTCGGAAAGCTTGCCCTTGGTATACGATCCTTTTCCCAGTATCGGTGCCTCGTAGTGATATTCAAAAATCGGCTCTCCGGTTACCAAGCTGAACACTGACGCGGAAAATGCGGTATTGTTGAACATTGGACCATACTTGGAGTCTCCAGTGGCGATTGCATCTTCGATGAGGTTCGTGAGGTTTTGCCTGGCCGCGTCGAAGATCCTGCTTGTGTACTCCGACACGGGTAGGTAGATGTTTCCGAGGGCAGCCATGTCAGTGTTTGGCATCTTTATAGTGGTCGCCATGGACAGCGAGAAGTATATTGCCAGCGTGAGCCTCGGAAAAGTTGCCATCTTGATGGGTGACCTGAGCTACAGTGTATTAACCGTACGCGCAGCCTCACCGATGCTTCCTGGATGAATGCAGGGCATGGCTTTCTTATCTACATCCCTCGAGCGAGGCATCGTACAGTCTCGCGAGAACGAAGGAGCACGCCGCAGTCGCCATACTCTGCTGAGTTGCGCAGCATCGGCTTTCTCGTCCAGGTATAGAGATCCCCAAGCCGAGACCTGTCGCGGAATTTCCCCATGGAGCTATGCAGCTCGTTCGCTACCTGTACGAGGGCGGGGAAGGTCGCAGTCGTACAGCAGCGTAGAAGGTGTTCATGGAGATGGCTAACGTGACGTGGTGAAGTGTGGAGTCGTCGTCGTCGAAGAAGGAAGCTTGGCTTAAGTGTGGAGATGCTTGACTTGCTTGTCCCATTGGCCACCAAACGATCATGACCTCTCCTCTACACCTGCACCACCGCTCCCGGACAGCTTCAGTCCTTTCTCGCGTCTTCGAATCCTTCGCGAAAGGGTCATCATGCTATCAACTTCCTAGTGATAGTTCTGGAGCTCTCCGCACGCGATCTATCTTGACCATACGATATTCGACTCCACGCACCTCACGCGCTCAGCTTTCCCGTTGGTTCTGCAACGATGTTCTTAAAGGCCACGTATTTGGACTTCAGACGGAGAGCGATACCAGCAAACAGAGTCAACCAGAAAATACTGTGTCAGGGTATGGCAGCGGATCAATGGCATATGGCTTCAGCGCCGATTTTGGCGAACGCCAGGCACTGCACCATACCCTTGAATCGTGGTTAGCTACATCCCCTCTCTGCTCGCGTGGCAGACCGACGGCTTAATGCACGACCCCAGCCGTCCAAGAGCTCTGGACTCTTGGCCTTGATAAGAGCGCCACGATGTTGATCTTATCGCAACATGAGCCGTGACAATGTAAGGACTGAGTGCTTGCTCTTATTTGCGAGCCTGGCTCTCTTCTTTCTGTTCCGCTTCCACAACTCTCATCCCGTTACTCGAGCATCTAGCATCTCCCACACTCCAATCATGGCCGAAGAGGTGAAGCATGCTTCTGTCGTGGAGCCTACAGAGATCGACTCCAAGGAACATTTGACAGTCACTGCGACGGGCACAATCGTCGACCATGGGCTACACAGACAGCTCAAGCAACGCCATATGCAGATGATTTCGCTTGGAGGCGTCATCGGAGCAAGCATATGGTATGGGATTGGTATATCGATCGCAGCATCGGGTCCAGTGTGTTGCTTGAAACTCTTGTTGTGGCCGCAGCTAATGTCACAAAGGTCGGGGCGCTCGTGTGCTTCGTCGTCATCGGAATAGATGTGTTCTTCGTCATGCAGTCTATCGGCGAAATGGCTACACTATATCCATCCACCGGCGCCTTCACCGAGATGGCAGGCAGATTCGTTGACGGCGCCGTGGCTACAGCGCTGGGCTGGAACTACTGGTCAGTCGCAAAGCACTGATGCGCAAGATCTACCTTGTAAAAGACATTCGCTGACCCTTTGGTCCTTCTGTCTGCAGGTATCTGGTTAGTGGGTGTGAAAGAGCTGCATTTGATCGATAATAACCACTTTTCTAGTGGGCCATCAACCTTGCTGCCGAGTATAACCTGATAGCGATTGTTCTTTCTTATTGGACGGACAAAGTGCCTGCGTATGCCTGGATTCTGGTATGCAATGATGGGCAAGTCTCTGTGCAGTCTGACTCCGTGGCTGACCCCTTTGCGCTTTTCTGTATAGGTCTTCTGGGCCTTCTACCAATGCATTGGTCTGCTTGGGATCGTTGTATACGGCGAAGCTGAGTTCTGGCTGGCCACGATAAAGATCGTCTTCGTTGGAATCACTTTTCTCCTCAGTACTCACAAGGCCTTGAAAAGCTTGATATACGTATTAGTGCTAATCAACTGAACAGGTATACTGGTCAATACAGGAGCTATGGGCGGCGATTATATCGGGTAAGCTTCGATGAGTAGAACTCGTCTCAAGTTCGAGACGCTGCTGACCCATGTACTCATCTCAGGTTTCGTTATTGGAAGACTCCTGGCCCTGTGATCAATGGCATCAATGGCTTCGGTCAATCATTCGTGCTTGCAGCAGTCTACTACAGCGGCACCGAGCTGGTCGCTGTGACAGCCGGAGAGAGCAAACGCCCTTTGCGGGACGTCCCCAAGGTGCGAGATATCCTCGATCTCGGACATAGAACGTTGCTCACTGATTTTATCCATCGCAGGCCATCAAACAAAGTCTCTTCCGGATTGTTATCATCTACTGGGGTATTGCCTTCTTCGCCGGTATCAGCGTCAGCGCTGTCGATGAGATGCTCTTGACGGCTGATAGTCGAGCTGGTTCTTCACCATTCGCCATCATGTTGTTGCGAGCAGGGTACACTTGGGGCCCGACCTTGATCAATTCCTTCATCTTCTTCGCCACGTTCTCCGCTTGCAACTCCAGTATATATCTAGCCTCAAGGTAAGCAAACAGGAAAGTGACATGGTAGCATGACTGATAATATCTCTGCAGGACTCTGAAATCGCTCGCGGATCAGGGCAGAGCGCCACGACTCTTCCGGAAGACACACTTTGGCGGCGTCCCTGTTTATGCCGCTGTTGCATCCAATGCTGTAGGCCTTATAGCCCTCTCCACGATTTCCGAAGGCGGTGGCAAAGTGTTCGGCTATCTCGTCAACCTGATCGGCGCTGGTGGTCTGATCGTCTGGTCTGTCGTCGGGATCACTCACCTACGCTTTCGAAAAGCATGGCGCATACAAGGGCACACGCCGGAGGAGTTACCTTTCCGAGCTTTCATGTTCCCATACGGAGCCTGGATCGTTGCGATCTTCAACCCTTTGTAAGTCACTCTAACCAGAAACCATGGCTCCACGCTTCGACTAACCATAAATCAGCTTGGTTTTCATCCAGGGCTACGGCACATTGATTCACCCTTGGCACCCAGTGGATTTTGTGGTTGCCTACATCATCCTTGTGCTTTTCTTTGTGATCTGGGCCGGCTGGAAGCTCTGGCATAAGACCAAAATTGTCGACCTAGCCACGGTGAATCTACAGGAGGGAAGACGCGAGGCTATTGCGGTAGACGATGATGAGGAAGGGCCCGGCCTCTTCCAGAGGGCAGGGAATGCCTTGAGGGGGCGGAGGGCATGAGCAAAGTTCCAGTGACTTGCTTCGTTGATTCACGCCTCACGACAAATGACCCCACGATACAGAGTGTGAGTGCAACTTTAGGAGACTCGGATTTCCGACACGCTCTGAGCAGCTCACATCGATTGATCAGATGCACAAGCCAACCATGTTAATTGCCATGCTTTGGGTTCCTCACTGTTGTGTACGTAACGGCAAGTCAATGCGTTCGGACAGCTGTGCGTTGCCCTTCCTGAGTCCTCTCGGCATCGCTGTAGCATGCTGGACGAGTGCTTCAAACGAGTCAGTAGTATATGCATGAAGTCTGCTAGGCTTTCGTACAGGAGCGAATGCGACCTCCATTGCCCCACTTATGGACTATAGTGATCTAACCCAGCACTCGACATACCCGCCATCCTCTTTCTTGTCTCGCACCAATACTGCGCTTCTCCTGCGGCTGATCCAGAACAGCCGTGCTTGTTGGAGCTTGAGGCGCTTACTCGCGGCTCGCTTGCCTCCATAATCTCACCTTTACGGAGGCAGAAGTCCGCCTGAAGGCTTGCTCCTCTTCCATGGTTTGACATCATCTCGGCGAGTACAATCACAACGCTCCAAAATTGTGAAACTCAACATGGCTCAGGTCAACGGCAATAGCGATGCTACTGCTTCAACTAACACTGGCGAGCCCATATCGAATGGAGTCGAGAATGAGACTTATCTCGCGCGAGCCCAACGACTCTTAATGACGACACCTCTAATCGATGGGCACAACGATTTCCCATATCTGTTGCGTCAACAACTGCATAATGAGATCTACGCCCATGATCTGCGTGACAATCTGGCCTGCCACACTAGTCTGGAGAAAATGCGAAGAGGGATGATGGGTGGGCAGTTCTGGAGCATCTACGTACCCAACCCTGAGGAGATGAGATTGAGTGTGCCTGATGGAGGCAATCATGAAGGTGAGAGTGGCTCTAATGGACATCGTTGCGGGTGTGAGGAGGTCGGAACTGGTAAAATGAGATCGTTGGGTCTGAACGAACCGAATGTATGTCGTGCCAATCGTTCCTCAACCTACTCTTGTACTCGTTGAGCAATCGGCCGATTTTTTTAATCACATCTCCCTGAATCAAGACTGACACAGACTCAATCGTTGATCAGTGGGGTGTTCGCGATACTCTCGAACAGATCGATGTTACTCACCGACTTATCACGGCGTATCCCACATATCTCAAGCTTTGTACGACATCTGCGGCTGTCCGAGAAGCTCATTCGTCTGGTCTCATCGCATCAATGCTCGGTATCGAAGGAGGACACTCCACTGGAAACTCTCTCGGCGCTCTACGCCTGTTCTATGATACCGGTGTCCGCTACATGACGATCACCCACAACAGTGACAATGCTTTCGGCACATCGTGGATTTCGGTTGACCCACATGTCCCAGGAGCGAAAGACCATGGGCTGACGAGCTTCGGGAAAATTTGCGTTGCGGAGATGAATAGGCTAGGCATGCTGGTCGATCTGTCGCATGTCAGCGCCGAGACGATGCGAGGAGCTTTGCGGGTCGCCAAAGCGCCTGTGATATACAGCCACAGCGCTGCGTGGGCCATGACGAGGCACGGGAGGAATGTGCCTGATGATGTGCTAGAAATGGTGAAGCGCAATCGAGGTGTTGTCATGGTCCCGGCTGTTGCACCGTTTTTGCGAGAGAAGGGGAAGGGCCAGGCGAATGTCGAGGACATGTTGGATCATATCATGTATATTGCTAGGCTCATCGGTTGGGAACATGTCGGACTTGGGAGCGATTTCGATGGGACGACCTTGATCATTAAGGGCCTGGAGGTGAGAATAAGCTGGCTTGTTTCGAGGTAGCGATGCTGACGATGAACAGGACACCTCGAAATGGCCCGTACTGATCGCCAGACTGATCGAAAGGGAGACTGTGACAGATGGGCAAGTGGCCGGTCTGTTGGGCGAGAACGTTTTGAGGGCTTGGGGTGAAGCGGAGGACGTTTCGAAGCAGTTGCAGAACAAGGGTGTGCTGCCTAGTGAGGCCAACTGGGAAGGGAGGATATGGGAGCCTGTAAACGACGATGTCCCAAAGGTATTCGCCGAGAAGTAAAGCGTTGCCAGGTGTTGTAGCGAATGGGATTTCGTCAGCGGTCGCACAACAGATGTGCAAAGAACCGTGGGTTGGCGAGAGCACACATTCGATCTTCCATTCTGTTTCGTAGACTACTAGAATTAGTGATCATCAGACAGAAAGTTGGACAATGTAAAATGAACCATCTTGAATGACGAGTCCGCTTGCAACGCAGCCTCGAGCAAGATAAGACACTTACAAACGAAAACTCGAAGACTTCCGAGGTCGAGGTCGAAAGGATGCATAGATGTTCCGATGAACAACAATAAAGCCAACGAACCGCCGAATGACAGCATGTCTAAAACAAAAGTACGCCGGTAAGGCAACACATGCAACCAGTAGCACAATACTCGAAGATGCCGAGGATGTTCCTGGTCTTTGCCTTCGAGTTCGTCCGCGTCCGTTTCAGATCCACTTTCTGGACCCTATGACAGATAACACTATCGCACACGCTCGACATGGCATACCGGAGCACGATCGAGGCGCCTGTCGATAGTCTGTGGCAGTGCGAAACGACGTTGCTTCCAATTGTCTGTGTGAACGTCTACGGACACGGAGGTGTCGTAGAACCAACGTTCAGGGTTGTCGAGTCCATCCTGTATTACATCAACGCGGTGTCGGTCATACATACACGTAAATGTGTCAAATGATATAAATGTCAAATGATCTCGAAGGTTTTCCACGTACCATCTTTTTGTTGTTTCCAGGGTTCGGCCAAGATGGTTGCAACTCTCTTGTCCACCGCTTCACCATCTCATCACGGGTTCGAGGATGACTCTTCGCAAGAACAGCTAGACACGCAAAGCCATACAGCATCGACTGCAAGCAATGCCGCGATTCCGGAAGGTCAGGGTGGTGTCGATGTTTACGCTTCGACTTTCCAACCAGGCACAAGGTTCTACCTTGCATTCGTCTCGCTCCTCGTTTTAGCACTCATGGCTGCGCTCGATGCCACGACCCTTTCGGTCGCTGTCCCAAGGATAACGCATGTGCTGCACGGCACAGCGATCGAAGGCTTCTGGTCCGGAACGAGCTTCCTGCTCACCAGTACTGTATGAACACGCTTATAAGCTTCGGACTTTTTTCGAGATACTTTGCTGACTTTCGGTCGATCCGTAGGTCTCCCAACCCGTCTTCGGCTCGTTCAGCGACATATTCGGACGGAAGCTGATGATCCTCGTGTCACTGTTCCTCTTCAGTCTCGGTGCCATTTTAGCTGCGGTCACTTACGGCTCCATGACACTACTCCTGGTAGGCCGATCAATCCAGGGTATTGGTGGTGGTGGGATCCTGGTACTCGTCGAAATCGTCGTGACCGACTTGGTACCACTTCACTTTCGAGGCAACTACTTCAGCACCATCGCGTCGATGTGGTCTGTTGGATCCGTGGCTGGACCCCTGGTCGGAGGTGCCTTCACGCAAGAGGTCAGCTGGCGATACCTGTTCTGGATCAACCTGCCATTTATCGGGATCGCAACTCCTTTGGTGATATGGTTCCTCAAGCTGAATCTGAAGACCACGTCATTGGGACAGCAATTGCGCAGGATCGACTGGATTGGCATGGTGCTCTTCATCGGAGCCATGACTGGTTTCCTGATTCCGTTGACGTGGGGTGGCGTGATGTATCCTTGGGACTCATGGCGAACACTCGTGCCACTGCTGATATGTGCCGCAACGCTCGTTGTCTTCATTGTCTGGGAGGATCGCTTTGCAACCGATCCACTGATCCGGACGAGGGTTATCAAGAACCGTACAGCTGCCATCACATTTCTTGGAGATTTCGTGCAGGGCGTATTACTTTGGTGTGAGTAACAGTGGCCTTTCTTCCAGGGACAAATGCTGATGAACGCGACTCGATCGTAGCGAGTCTATATTGTGAGTATGTCCGAACACCTTATGGAGCGCAATTCGCTTTGCGGATTGTCGTGTAACTGCCTGCTGGAGTTCAGCTAACAGGCAGTCAGATATGCCGCTCTACTTTCAAGCTGTCAAGGGTTCCTCGATTATACTTTCAGGCGTGGATTTCCTTCCTGCCACACTGACCGTGGCTCCAGCTGCAGTCGTCGTTGGGGCGGTGATAGGAAAAGTTGGATCATACCGATGGGCCATCTGGGCAGGTTGGTCATTATCGACTCTGGGCTATGGCTTGCAGCAGCTCCTTGATGTACACACAAGTACGGCTGCCTGGGTTTTGATCACTCTGGTAACCGGCGTTGGCACAGGCATGCTGTATCCCAGCTTGACCTTCGCGATTCAAGCGGCTACTCCAAACAAGGACCAAGCCTACAGCGTCTCGCTTTTCACGTTCTTCAGGGTGAGTAGTTCGAAACCACCTTGTCGAAAGCTCGAGCTGTTGCAACCTGCCCGGCTGCTACAAAAGCTGATTTTCTCATGCCTAGGCTGCTGGACAAGGAGTCGGCGTCGCCGTCAGTGGCACAATCTTCCAGAATTCCATGAAACGGCAGATCCTGAGGCATTCCTCGATAGCCGTGCACGCTTCCGAGTGGTCCGCCGACTCAACTGCTCTCGTGGAAATCATCAAGGCCATGCCTCCTTCGCTGGCAAAGGCGGAGCTTATACAGAGCTATGCAGATGCACTGAGAGTGATATGGGCCGTGATGTGCGCTCTTTCTGGCATCGCCCTGATCACCAGCTTGTGGACCGAGCACTTCGACCTGAATAGAGAGCTCGAGACGGATCATGGCTTCAAGCATGAGGAAAGGAAAGATGCCGAGAAGCAGGCTGACAGTGCGGAAACATCCTAGAATAGACTCGAACTTGCCCGAGATGAGGGAAGGTCCGTAGCTATAGTCCTACCTTTCTTCGTGGGCACGGGTCATCTGACCATCGGAAAACCTATCCACCCTTTCTTCCAGGCGTTTAAAATTAGAAGGATGAGGTGTGCTTCTGTTTCGTGTTCTGTTTCGTGTCCATCTCGCGTTTTCGGGGTCTTGGCTCTCCTTCCCGATCGGGCGATTCTGAACGTCATCTGCGCCTGCCACTCGACATCTTTTCTTCCATTTACCTACATCCCGTCTTGGGGACCACTAATGCTGTGGAACATGATCGTATCGTCGGAGAGCTTTGCCGATGTCGTCAACCGAACCTGGACCGCGCCCAAGGTCCAGTCACCTTGTCGCCCTGACCGGGACCATCAAGGAGCGAAGCAACCCTCCGAGGAGCCGGGCATCACGACACAGTTGCGGGTCGATCTTGGCGTACTCATAGTCGTCCGGAGTGTAAGATGCAGCATATCATACCTCCACGGCCGCGACCTAGAACCAGTGTTCTTGGCCCAGCGGTAGGATCCCTCATGGACTGTGCTGCCTTGGAAGCTATCGTGTCCAGAATTTGTGGCCGGGATCCTCTCTGCTACGGTGTGTCGGCACTGTGTGAAGTGGTTCCATGGCCCGCGGCTCTTTTAGCAATGAGGCCACGAAGAGCGATGAAATACGGGTAGACGTCGAAGGGCCTTCTGATTTGGTTCTCAACCATGCAGTGCCACCAGTTCACGCAGACGGAAGTCACGACAGGCAGAAGGAAAGTACAACGCAGCTACTCATGCCACGGAGAAGCTTCCGCGCAACTCAGATCAAACAACGGAACTACCGAGACCTCTTTTGGTTACCTACAACGATGCTTTCCTTCACCACCACTGTGCTGCGCATTCCCAGTGCAGACGCAAGTACAATGGCGACGCTCTAGCTACGATGCCTCGTGGGCGGAAGGCATCAACGGTCTGCCTGGCTGCAACGGCTACCAAACACCTGTCTCGCCATTGCTCAGGGCTCTCGATCTTCAGGGTTTAGCGCCTGGAGTCTGCAATGTTGATTGCGCCATTTGTGGACTAGGGTCGTGTTGGTCGTTTGATTCCGTGTTGATTTCGTGTCGATTCTGTGTTGATTCTGTGTTGTCTGACCCTGACCCTGAACCTAAATACCTCTTCCTTTGCCCTTTCTCTTTCTCTTCTTCTTTCCTCATACCCACACTCCACAGGTAATACCAGACATCTTTCCTTGCTCTGTCAATGCACACTGGCACATGCCTTCCTCAATTTACACTCCCTGTCACACGCCTTCCTTCATCATCGTCCCATATCACTCGGCGCGACTCCCATCTCACCCCCATCCCAACTACCTACCTCCCAGATCACGCCCCTCTGCCAGCACTTGCCTTGTCGTACCTCCCTCACCCATCTTGATCACCCTCCACCACCACTGCCTCACCCGCACATCGTCGATCTCCCAGATTCGTTCCCGCCCCGTAAGGCTTCCATTCAACATGACAGCCGTGCTGATGTCTTCGCGTAGCAAGCACGATGCGAACATCAGTTCAACTCAGCAAGCACCTCTCTCCGGTTCGCCGCATGTGTCCGACAGGCACGCGGGGGCTTACCTTGGCTTCGGCCAGAAAAGCTACTGTCGAGACCTATTCGCCCCCGACTTCCTCGTCGATTCGTCGACCGTATCTGCCGCCACAGATACCGGCCTCGTCTTCGACATTCACCACCAGCACCAATCGCAACAACCGAACGTCAACCCAGAACACCACGGCTCATACAGGGGCCCACATTCTGGCACGACAACGTTATAACAGGGCCGATCTGATCGATGAAGAGCTCCGTACGCTGACGATCTCTGAACAAACACGCAACGATATACTGACTGTTTCTAGTGTCGGCAAACGCAACTCCTCCTGCTGTGCCCTCTGTCGAGGTGCCACAAAAGCTGGAACCGTTCCAAAAAACCGGAGTACTCGAATTTGGCGACGCTATCGCGGCGTCGATTGAGAGAATCTACTGGGAATATGGAACGCAAGACAAGCAGCATTCGGACATCACGGAGCCATCAGTGGACAAGATCTGCAAATGGCTGGAGACAGTGGCAGTTGGTGAGAAGGAAGATACGACGAGCATACACTCACGCGTATCGACCTCCACGCTGCCTCCGCTGACTCGTCGGCCACGTTACAACGAAAAGATGTCGGCTTTGCTTCGCGCTGAAGGCTGCGACTGGCCTGAGATGTCAGCTTCTTCAGCAGCAAAGACAGCGGCAACTGCTGTGAAGGAAGATACGGTGAGTCACCCCGCCAGTCACCCGAGACAGTATCAAGCATGCCATCACTGCAGTTGCTGATCGTTGCAGACGAGCATACACTCACGCGTATCGACCTCTGCACTACCGCCGCTTCCGACGCCGCGGCCACGATGGAACGACAAGATGACGGCTTTGCTCCGTGCCGAGGGTTACGACTGGCCTAGTATGTCAGCCGCTCCCACGGCCGCGCAGCAACCGCTTCGTAATGGTATGTACAACCGGTTCTCCCCAAGCACATTGCAGATGCCGCCACTGCAGCAGCTGCACTTCCCTCAACATCCTCTCTGTTCTTACGAGAGCTTTCGCTGACATCTCTTGTCACCCAGCCGCCAAAGTCTCTCTTGCGCAGGCCTTCAGGGATGTTGAATGTCCCGAGGACAAGTGCGACGACCGACCAAAGGGCAATGTCACCATCGACCGACACCACGCGGCACCAAACCCCAACTACCGATGCGAACCAGCGTCGACCGCCGACACAGAGGCGTTGATTTCCCATTCGGAATGGAAAGAACGACTTCGACAAGGCGGCTTCGGACAAAGGACCCTCAAATCGGATCCGGAACCCCAACCCGAGGTGGGCTATCTCATCGCGGCGAGGAACATTGTTTCGGAGCTTTGGACCATGGCGAAGGTCAAGGTTTCAAAGTGGTTGTGGGGATGAGAGTAGGGTTCACAGGGATGGGAATAGGCAGGAGCATATTGTCGAGTCTTGTGGCGGCAGGACGAGGACGCATTGTGCTCTTGACGTAACCCTTGGACTCTGGTCGACAGTACCTTCCAGGCCACACCGTAAGTTCTCCCATCCCACCGCATTGACATTTGTCAGAGCAGTGCTAACATACTCTACACACCCGCGCCACACGGCATCAACCCGGCAGACGACCTCGACCTCTTTCAGTGACGGGCGGTTGGCTCTGGGCCTATCTGGGCTGTGGCGGACTGCAACACCGTCGACATATGCTTGGTGCAAGGCGGACTTCAACACCGCAGCGCTTCGACAACCCTTTTTTCTTGGATGTGTTTTGTGCTTTATATCTAGATCAGCAGGAGGGCTCCAGTTTACGGGCCTTTATTTAATCCGAGAATCAACTTGTTTTGCTTGAGCTGTGGAGCACATCTAGACCATCAAGCCCGCCTACTAACGTCTGCTGTCCCCCCCAAAGACGTTTCCTTCAGTGACCTGCCTTTCATCATGCTGATCTTGCGCCTGGGGAAGCTTCTCCCATTGTCTCGTGCTAGTGTGAGACAATTCATTACCGCGCTTGTCAGTGTGGACCACTCGCCACAAGCACCTGATCGTCGACCTCGACTGTGCCGAATTCGCCTCATATGACATCTAGCCTCGAAACACACTCGTGAGAACGTCGGGGCTCTGGCAAAGTGCCAATACGTGTGCCAATTCACACCACATGAACTGGTGGTAGTAGGGTTCGTGCGGGCGATGAATGTTTCTCTACATAGGCTACAAGTACCTCTGCAATGCTGTGTCTCTTGAGTCTCGCCTTACTCTTTTACCTCCATCTCTATACCTATATCGACATGCGCCATCGCGTCGACTGGAAGCCGTGGCAGTGGTCTTGTATGTTTGTCAACACTGTGCCATCTCCTCGCGGCTGCTGCAGCGGGCGTAAAGCCGAAGACGTCCTTCGCGATGCGTTGGTGAACTCTGTGGCCACCACGTCCATGATCCAATTTTCATCAAAACAGTCGTTGTGGCAGGTCAATCTTTAGCGGACGGTAGAGCCAGAACCAAGTCGTTGTCTCCTTTGATCCCACGGTACTCTCGCTGTCTCGATTGCTCACGCAATCTTCCTTCCAACATTACCTACCCCTTTCCCAACGATACTGACCACAATCTCTCCATCGTCATCCTCTCGCATGCCCCAGCCACTCATGCCGAACCCTCTCAGATCCCTCGCGAGCTGCACTACCTGCTCCGAGCCCACGACGTCCTTGCTCAGAGTGATCCGCCCAACATCCTCACTCCCCATAGCCATAAGCGTCAACACACTTGTAGCTGCCACCCCAGATGCACATCCGCCCGCTTCAATCGACTCCAGCAGCTGGTAGGCGCACTTCCTCCCAAGATCCTCTGGCGCTTCGCCTCCAGCCGGCAGACTCGCGATGTCCGCGGAGTAGAGCATGTTAGTATTACTCTCCGCCACCAAACTCAACCCGAACCCCAGCCCAGTCTTCCTCTTCGCACCCGGATTGTTCTTCTCAAGCCCCGCCACCAGCGGCGCGGACGAGATGTCAGAGAAGATGTACGTATCCGGCACGAGGTCGTTCAGTACACCGCGCGCTGCTTCGATCAGACGAGCATTGTTGGCGCCTGCGACGCCAGTGGAGTACGCCACCCCTCTGACCCTCTTGATACGGCCAGCGTCGAGGAGATGTATGGTCTTTGGAAGCCGGACTTGGTGGTCGAACACGAGCTGCACTTCACCGCCGCCACCTTTGCCGTCGCGGCCGGCGTTGGAGCGGCGCAGGATGCGGAGCTCGAGGTTCCGTTCTATGCCGAAAGATTTGAACAAAGGCAAGATGGCTGTCCGGATAGTGTCAACGCTTACATCTCCGGTCTCTGTGGCGCTGGTGATAACGCCAGGGCCGGTGAGGAGGACGTTCATCTGAGCCTTCGAGAAAGGAGCGAGGAGGCAGAGCGGGATGAGGAAGTAGCTGGCGCTTCGTGTGCAGTCTGCGGGCAGTTCGTGGCGGATGGCGCCTCCGGTGGTGAGGCCATGGCCAGTTGCTGCGCCAGTGATGAGACCGGGCTTGTATAGTAGTGTCGTTCCGGTGTACGAAAATTCGATGTGTGAGCCGTTGGTGATGGATTCGAGAAGGCGGAGGAAAGAGACTTCGTGTGCTGCTAGACCAGGTGATGTGTGCGATGAGGCTCTGATTTGTGAGACTCGTATTGCTCGTCCAGTCAGTGTGGCCAGGACTAGTCGTTGTATCAGATATTTCGAGCCCGTGAACTTCAGAGTCTGTGGTGCGGAGGTTGGTGCTGCCATATTGCCAACAACGCACCTTCCTCGAGGATAACCAGCGACGGTAGTCGTTAACGTCGGTGTTCTGCTTATTCGACGCTACTACAGACCCATATAAGTTATGTCAAGAGCAGGGTTTTGCTTCGCTCGCCACGAGGTCTGCGGTCCACAAGGCTTAAGAGGTTCACAATTTCAGCGGACTTCTCTCCGGCAAAAGCCTCTGTTTGGAGAAAATTCTCCTTAAAACGCACCCGACCCAGTGAGCTGGAAATGGATCTACGCATTCACACAGAGGCACGACCACGTTACCTAGATCGGAAGCTTAATTCGACCTTTGACTTCACTTCTACTGATGTACAGACACCAGACGTGGACTCAAGAAAGTGCACCTAGAAAGCTTTTGACAGATGAGATACCCGGAACGCCACATGATTACCGCAAGGGTTAAGAGGGTACCATCAAGCAAGCAAGCCATGAACTAAAGCTTTTCCGCACTCCATCCTTCGGACGATGTGTGACCAGCAACGTCCACAAGCAAAGCATTCTGTTGTCCCGTCCATTACAGCATGCTCTTCTGCCGAACCACGATGTCCATTCTTGAGCCACCACCACCACTTCCCACGCCGGACGTCGTTGAAGATGAGCAATACCCTCCCCTGAGCTCCTTCCTACGTCGCATGGAGTAGATTGATGGATCTACCACCCGCCGCCCTGCTGCCCGCCCTGCTGACCGTAGCCGTTGGAGTCGGGCTGCTGTTGCTGCTGGTAGCCGCCTTCTTTGATCAAGTTAGCTTGGAACTGTCGGCAGTGGTTGGAGCACATCATACCTTGTTGACCGCCGTAGCCGCCGCCGCCTCCGCCCTGACGCCAGCTGCCACCCCCTCCGCCGCCACCGTAGCCGCCACCACCTCCCTGCTGGTAGCCGCCCTGCTGCTGGTAACCTCCGCCGCCGCCGCTGTAGCCTCCGCCACGGCCTCCGCCATAGCCTTGGCCGCCGCCTGACTGATAGCCGCCGCCGCCACCACCTGAGTAGCCACCTGAACAGAAAAGTCAGTAATTGTTATGGATGAGTAGGTGCGATGCGATACTAACCACGCGACCCGCCGCCACCAGATGGACGCTCCGAAGCCTTGTCAACGCGGATGGTGCGGCCGTCGAACCTGTTCACATGGTCAGCGATCAGTTGGCGTGAGAGGAGAGGCTTCACGGCGTGATACTAACTCAACGTTATTCATAGCTGCGATGGCCGCATCAGCACCAGCATCGTCGGCAAAGCGCACGAACCCGAAGCCGCGGCTGCGACCGGTATCACGATCCTTCACGACCACCTGCGCAATGTGTTAGCAGGTAGCACGCGCAAGCGGGGCATGGCAAACCCACAGCCTCGTCGACCTGGCCGAATTCCTCAAACTTGGCGCGCAAGGTGTTGTCGTCGGTGTGCCATGCTAGGCCGCTGTATCACACGTGTGGTCAGCTTTGCGCGTCTTCAAAGGTGGTGAAGGAAGGAGTGTGGCGTACCCGATGAATAGCTTAGACATTCTAAGGTCGTCTACTGTAGGTAAGGACCGAATGTAGTCGAATTGCTGCTGTCCTGAGTCTGCTCTGCCGCACTGTCGTAACACGCACCACGAAGTTGTTGTAGAAGAGTTTGTCAAATGATGACGTTAAGGTTGGAAGGTAGAAGTAGTAGTGGGTGACGAAAATTTAAGGTGAGCTCAAGTTTCACATGCGGTTTAGGCAGGCGCGGGTCATGGGTCAGGTTGAAGACGTGAAAGCAGGGTATGCACGTGGATGCCACGAGCAAACTGGACAAGTGAAAGATCGCCGGTGAACAGTCTACTTGTGACCACCAGATCGCAGTAATGTTTCCAACCACATACGTAGTGGTGAACAAATAACAATCACTTCATCCAATTGAGCGCGTGCTCGCCAAGCGCGGGGAGCTGGATCTGCCTCCTCTCAAACAAACGATGGAGGGGCAAGCAAAACTCCCTCGCAAACTCCCTCGCAATCTTCAAGCTGATGGGAGGTGATAGCTCTACTAGTGGAAAGTTGGCAAAGACCCACGATCGGAAGCACATTCGTGCAGCCGGTGGAGTTCACCGGTGTAAGGCGACGTATCAAGTCCACGGCTGCGATGCAGCCATGGCAGCTCTGAGTTTTGGGCCACATCCAAGCAGCCATGGTCGATATCGAATATGACGGCGACGAGTGGACCGCATTTTGGCAGCCTCAGCCAATGGGATAGGTAGACACAGCTCTTTTATGGCAATGCTCTCCTGCGACTCGTCCCGGGTTCGATGGCGCATGCACCCAACAAGAGAAGTCACTCTCTAGTGCTGCTGGAGGAGAACCTGGGGAGGGCTTCATTGGGCTCCATGCCAGCTGCGAGAACGCTAAAAGCTGTCTTATGCATGAGCTTGGGTTGGTAGCTTCCGTGGTACTGGCGGCCATCCAGGTTGTGGAGCAGCATTTCTCCGTGGCACAATTCTCTCGCCGTGCCTCCCTCGATCGCCATGAGATCATTCACCGAATCGAGCTCAGGCTGGGGAGGCGGCACTTATGTTGACCTTCATCGCGAAGCAAGAGTTTGGAGTACGACTTGGTAAGTATCTGTCCTCCTGAGGGTCTAGTTAGACTGTGGCTTGAGCGCCGAAACGGCTATTCCCGGCGCCTGTGCGTTGTCGTCTAGTGTGCGCGACATTTGGGACCACTTGCACCATCTTCATCAGTTGATGAGGGAGCTTGTGGATGCTGACGGATGCGGGTGAGGCCCCAGGCGCAAGACGATCGGGCAGCAAGCAGCTCTACGGCACATCTTGCCTTGTGGCGTTATCACGTTCGGAGTACAGCATTATTGCTCTGACATACATGGACCACACGTCGATCTGCAAGATGGAGGCCAGCGAGATCAATCCCGGCACCACGATATCAGTCGATGGCACATAGCCGTCTGGGAAGAAACGGCCAGAGGTCGATATATCTGAAGAAATATTATACATGTGGGAGATGGAGATCGAATATGAGGATATTTTGATCAGGCTCAAGACTGGGAACATAATCCTCATAACTTGCTAGATGGCGAGTCTACTGAGTATGCAACGAGCACGCAGTCTGCACGCGGCCTTGACACACCCAATGAAAGTGTGCCTTGCGCTCTTTCTATGCCAGTATGTTTTCAGATCGTCGAAGATGATAGTTGTGCGCACAAGTAGAGACAACGCAAGCAAGGTTAATGTGAACTTCTTGTTAGGGTCGGCAAGAGCGAAGTGGTCGCGCCTGCCACGATGGACTGACTTTTTGCGACCTATCACATTTGACCTCCACTTTGTACTTTGCGACCAGCATCGTAACTACTTACAAGAAGCGCCAACACCGTGGCACACGGTCTCGATATACATGCTACATTTGCGAAAGTCGGTGACGCATTAACGCCCCCTTGGGACACCCGCGCATCGGCAGCGGCGCCGCTGGTCTACAGGAGATACCAAATCCCGGGATGGACATACAGGGCTGGCTTGCGACCACGGCAGATCGAGCGCCTCCGGATGGCTCAGATGACCAACGCTTCGGGGGTGATGTACGACAAGAGGAGCAACCCACAGAGGTCTCGCGACGCCACTATCACCGTAAGAGGCAACGAGCTTCAAGCGACAGTTCCATCATCGCACCGCGGCAAGCTAGGCACCCGCAAGTGCCCATATTCCTACCAGGCGCCTACGCCGAACGTCCTGCTGCAGAAGATGCCGCTTCCGATGAACGATCTCGAAGCTCGGGACGCTTACAAGTCCAGCTAGCTGAAGAGCTCGACGACCGGCGATATGAGCGGCGACCGCGACACAAGACAAAACCAGATCGCTACGAGCCCAAGCGGAAGAAGCACAAAAAAGATCGAGACGTGCAGCGCGAGTGCAAATCCAAGCGGCGCAAATCAAACCTGACCCATGACGGCAGTCGCGCAACAGGACTCGTGCAGGGCTTTCAACTGAAAAACGGGCCTAAGAACAACCGTCTCACTGTATGTTAAGCCCTGTGCAACTGTGAATGGTAAGCTTATATGCTCTGTAGCTACGCCCAGACCTCAATGCTGGTCTGTTCAAACATGGCCGAGCATCTGCGCAGATGACAGGGAGAGGTGCAGGGTGTATGCTTTTCCAGCACGATCTGCGTTACTCGAGCTAACGAATTGGCAGTGCCCGACCTTGTGTTCAACGAGATGAAGTTTCTCGAGAAACCCAGTGAGCACCAGGATCATCTGCCTATAGCAGACACACACCGGCAGTCGGCAAAGGAAGACCGAAAACGGACTAGAAACGAAGAGATCTCAACTTACTTCTCTGCGCCCAAGAGAGGCGACCAGGAGCGTGGGGAGGCTAGGGACGAAAGGTCACGGCGCACGCCTGACAGATCGCAAGACAAGGAACCGCGTCGTACATCACGACCTGAGCCTGTCTCGATCGTTGAGCTTCCGGACAAGCCTTTCCTTGGGTTCGGTAGCAGAGCTGCACACCCAGAGGACAAGGAGTCGCAGCTTGAAACAAGCACGCTGCTCACGTGGTCCGAATCAGCACCACGTGGCTCTCCACCACGGCGTTCGAATAGTCGCCGGCATGCTGACGATCACACTTTCGAGAACGAGCGAGGATCTGCTGCGCGTCGTGTAGCAGCACCGAGCAGAGAAGCTGAGCGCCGGCCTCTAGGCCACCCAAGGAACGAATGCGGGACGCCTGATGCCGATGTCCAACAACGGAATTCTCAACACGATGAAGGCCGGTGGCCACGTTCTCAGCGTACTGGCCAAGCGATCGTTGAAGTCTATGAGCAGGAACCACCACTAAAACGCCGGCACCCGCCGGTCAGGACTTCACCCACAAGAATGACCTTGCAGTCTCTTCCTCGGGAGCCTGATCGACTTTACGGTGTTGAGCAGCCCAGCAGAAATCCTTCACACCGCTCTCCAGACTACCACGATGGCTATCATACCTCCGATATTCTCAAGGTCAATGACCAGCTTCATCGATCTGTACAAACTACTGCGCCTCGACAGACATGTGCAGCAGGCTCCGAGCACAGCGACAAAGAGAACCACATCCCAGACAGTTCGAAGTCTTCCTTTTCTCTTGACCGTATGCTGGCGCGAGCCCGTGATTCTGTGATGATGCCCACTGTACGCCTATCTCCTCGAATTGAAGCTCAAAGGAGGAAGTCAATCCCTCCCCCAGACAGCCGCAGTACCTACAAAGGGCCGCCACTACAGCGGCGAGGGACTACACCAGCTCAAGCGTCACCATACCAGTTACCCGATGTCTATGCACCACGACGACCCTCACGACATCTTCAACCCCCCGAGCGGCCATCATCGCATAGAGAGACGACAAGCCTGAGTGGACTGCCACGGAGAGCCACTGAGCCATTTGTCGCATGGCCCCGAAGCTCCCATCGACCATCGATAGCATACGACGACGATGATGAGATGCTGGACACAGGCCAAGGTCCTGCGCTGTTTGACACGATCCCAGTCTACGCCACGGAGCAGCAAGTTCACGAGCTAGCTCACCGATCGATGTCGTTGCCGCGGTCTGGCATTTTCGAGGCACAGGAGCGTGGACTGGAGCAGGAGGAGCTGTCCCTACGGTGGATGAGCTCTGAGCATATGCAAAGCGAGCGGTTGGCATCTGACACGCAGCTCGTCGGAAATGATCTTCTGAGTGAGGGCCTCCCACGACGACAGTCAAGAGCTATTGACGACGGGATTGCAGGATTTTGGAAGCCGCATAAGTTGTACTGATGGCTCAGTTGAGGTGCGATGATACCCTGGCGTTGAACTCGTGCGTGGGCGTGGTCTGGAGGCATTCGGCAACAGATAGCAGTGGAACAGTTCTCGTTCAGCCATAGGACACGTTCTCCCATAATCTCACCACGTGGTATATACCATAATCCCTAGAGGGCCTTGACAAGCCCTTGATCCAATATAGCCGATTGCCGAGAGCGGCGGGAGGAAACGGGATCTAAGCTCTCATCAGCATCTCTCCATTGACGTTCATATGACCGTCTGCATGTCCTCAACACGACTGCTCACCGCTACTATCCCAAGTCCATTAACCCGCCTCGTTGCCACCAACCTGATTGCCCCAAACCTGGCGCGTCGAGCCCTCTCAGCAACCTCGTCCACTACACCTTCCACGTTCACTGCTCCGGCCAGGGTTTCTCCGAACCCTGCTGCACCTGCAGCCCCACCAAACAAAATTCCACATCAAGCTCAGGCTCGTTCCAAGCAGATCTCTGCGCACTTCTCTTCATCAACTTCGACCAGTCAACAAGGAGGGAAGAGATCAGACAACATGGCATCAACGACACTGCCCACCCGTGGCGGCTACGACGGCAAGGCCCCGGACAAGTTCACAGCGAGGAAGGTGGGAGCACCACATACCCTCGAGCACAGGGTGTACATTGAGAAGGATGGCGTGCCTGTCTCGCCCTTCCACGATATCCCGCTGTATGCCAATGAGCAGCAGACGGTGTTGAACATGGTCGTCGAGATCCCGAGATGGACCAATGCTAAGCAGGAGGTACGTTTTAATCATATGTGGAGCCTCAAGCATATGCCATTGAGCAGCCATTGAGTCTTCATATGACTATCAGCTGACACCATCATCTGCCAGATCTCCAAGGACGAGGTCCTCAACCCCATCAAGCAAGACACGAAGAAGGGTAAGCTCCGCTTCGTCCGCAACTGCTTCCCACACAAGGGTTACCTCTGGAACTACGGTGCCTTCCCCCAGACCTGGGAAGACCCGAACGTTACACACCCAGAGACCAAGCAGAAGGGTGACAACGACCCTCTCGACGTCTGCGAGATCGGCGAGCTCGTTGCCAAGGTCGGTGAGGTGAAGCAGGTCAAGGTCCTTGGCGTTATGGCTCTGCTCGACGAGGGCGAGACGGACTGGAAGATCATCGTTATTGACGTGAACGACCCGCTCGCCCCGCGTCTCAACGATATCGAGGATGTGGAGAGGCATTTGCCTGGTCTGCTGAGGGCCACGAACGAGTGGTTCAGGATCTACAAGATCCCCGACGGCAAGCCGGAGAACCAGTTTGCGTTCTCGGGCGAGTGCAAGAACAGGAAGTATGCGATGGAGATTGTGAGGGAGTGCGCAGAGGCGTGGGAGAAGTTGATCACTGGCAAGACCCAGCCCGGTGAGATCAGCCTGTAAGTGACAATTTCTTCTGCCGCTGTTCTACGAGTGTCGCTAACTGTACATCAGTACCAATGTCTCTGTCCCAAACAGCAAGGACCGTGCCGACCCAAGCAAGCTCAACATTCCTAAGCACGAGGAGAAGGCCCCGGCAGCAATCGACCCATCCATCGACAAGTGGTTCTACATTTCTGGTGCCTCTGCTTAGATGCCTCCTATGGCAGAGTCTCAGTGGATGGAAGGGGCAGCTTTGGCAGCGGCATGGCTATGCGTGAAGCATACTCACTTCCTCTGCCAGCTGGTGCAACAGCGACCTGATAGGCATTGGTATTTTGACCAGGCCAAACAGATATCCAAGGACCAAGGGTCTGGCCATACTAAGCTGTAACATGATAGATATGGCAGATGCACAAATCAAAAGCATTAGACGATTCAAAGAGCCTTGCTTCCTCAAGAGTGTTCCAATCACTCGGTAGCTTTCGTTTGCCATTTCAATCTATGCTACAATCCATCCGCGGGCACGCTCTAGTTGATGAAGTTGACGCAGAAGAAGTGCAGTATCATGCTCCCAAAGACGTAGTCCGCAAACGCTCTGCAGCTGTTGTTAGCATAACCCTCATGTGTTCGGCAGAGTGCAAGCATCCTTACCTCTCATGCGATATCCTCTCAAACTCCGCCTTATTCTCAGCATTCGTCTGCATCCGCAAGCTCGCCGTAAGCACGAACTGTCCCACTGTCGCTGAGAAGCCTGATAGGAAGGCGTTGAATGGCTATAGTAGGTTATGTCAGCTTCTCTTCAACCACTCTCCTGAGTAGACTGCCTTCTGGGGCTTTTGAGGCAACGTACGTAATTCCCAGCTATAACACAATACACAAACTGCAGCAGCCCCACGGCCATCAGGAAAACCATGAACGCATCGAGCAGTTTGACGCGCTGTGGGGTGGCATCGATGTAGTTGTTCCAGACGCCTATGGCGATTTGGCGTGCGTCTTGGGTGTTGCGGACGGAGGAGGAGGATGAGGTGGAGGGTTTGGATTGGGATTTGGACGGTGTTTGGGAAGCTGTGGTGGTGGGGAGTTTGGGAGGTTGTTGGGGGGTGGATTGTCTGTTTTTGGGCGCCATGGTCGGAGTGAAGGAGGATTGGGGTAGTTGGGAGGAAAAGAGCGTCAAAAGTTGGTGTACGTAGTTGTCTCGTGTGGTTTCATGTGAAGCCACCTGGTATACGGAGCCGGAAACCAAAAGTCCTTGGGTGGTCGCTAGATAAGCATCTGCCGGAACGCTACTTAGAAGACGGTAGGTCCTTATACGTTCTATTTAATCTTCGGTAGGCTTAAGTAATATTCTAGTCGTTGTTAGGGAAACGTTAATCAATCTTTGTACCCGGAAATTTGATTGGAATACGCTATCGAGCGTCTAGGGTTACGTACCCTAAATTTCCCACCCAAGGACATTTGGTTGCCACCTCCGTAGAGCCAATGCCAAGACAATCGAACTTTACCTCCGCAAAATTTATGGTCTCGAGGAAAGCACGACCAGCACGCGAACATCAACATCATATCCGTACCACAAACATGCCTCAAGCACAGCCGGAACTCAAGAAAGTACGTCTATTGATCCTAACCTGTAGCACGTGTCGTGGTATGCTAACGTGCGACCAGTACCTCGACAAGCGCATCGAAGTCCAACTGAACGGCGCGCGCAAGGTTATGGGCACGCTTCGCGGATACGATGTAGGAGCAATACATGCGCACAGTCAAGACAGGGTGAACGAGTAGACTGATGAGGCGTGCAGGTCTTCCTCAACATGGTGCTAGACGAAGCGACAGAGAGCAAAGCCAACAACGAGAAAGTCAGGCTCGGCATGTGCGTGATCAGAGGCAACTCAGTGGTCATGCTGGAGGCACTGGACAGGATTGGAGGAGGCGGTGGAGGCGGGGATCGGGATCAGCAAAGATGATGTTGCAGTAGGAGGACGAAGTGTGGGAATTCAAGATTGAAGATATGACTGGCGCGCAGCAATGATATGAGAATTGCAGCACATGCGTTGCTGGGCAGCTCCGTCGCAGACCACAATAAGGGCCAGCTCAAGGACGAACATTGCGCCAGCGCTGATGGCTTCGTGGTGGACTTCGAGGATATGGCGTCTAGCTCGGAAAGCCTGATATTCAAAACGTAAGGCTACCAACCAAACTATCACGTCTGATCCATGTATTCACATTCACAGTCCACGATCTCCAAAACGCGATTGAGGTTCTAAGGTCATGATCCAGCCATCGCGGCAAGTTTATTGAATCTCACCAATCTATCCTGAACGCTCGAACTACAAGACGCCGACCCAAACGCTACAACAACCAAACACGCTTCAGTGCGTTCCGTTCGTCCCGTTCGTCCCATTCGTCCCATTCGTCCCGTTGGCGCCATTCGTCAGAGCAGCAAGTCCGAAACACTCTCTGACAGACGCACCAAACCTCCTGATCGCCTCCTCGATCTGGTCAGTCCGCGCAGCAGCGTACGTGGCACGGAAGTACATCTTATGCTTCTCCACGTCAGACTCGGCATAAAACCACGACCCCTTCATCAACAAAGTCTTGTGTTCGACGTTATTGAGGAAAAGTTGGTCCTCGATATCATCCATCGACATCTGAGGGTACTCGGGATGTCTTGTGAAATCAATCTCCATCCAGTGGAACATGCCCGCCATGGGTGGCACCCAGCTGACGATATCTTTGGGCAGGTATCGCTCGCAGGCGTCAAGGATGGTGTTGCGGCGACCGGTGTACTCCATCCGCATGTGGATGAGCCAGTCCAGGTAGCCGCTATGGCCCCAATGCTCCTCGAGCAGCTTGAAGAGTACCAGCTGACTTATGCCGCTTGGCTGCTGGGTCGAGGTGTCGGTATGGTTGCGGAAGCGCTCGCAGATCTGCTCGGAAGCGGTGATCCAGCCAACACGACTGCCTGGCGCGATGACCTTTGAGAAGGAATCAAGACGCATGACACGGCCGTCGACGTCCATGGATAGGTATGATGGTACGAGACTTCTGAGGAACTCCTCGTGCGAGGCTGGAGGAGGGACGTCAGGAGCGTTAGGACCGGTGTACGGCTGCATCTGGAGGAAGTAGTATGGCTCGTCCTCCAGGATGTAGAGATCGTGCTTCTTGGCGACGGCATACACTTCTCTTCGGCGCTGCACAGGCTGTGTGGCTCCGGTAGGATTCTGGCCTGTCGGAACGATGTACAGGAGAAATGGCTTGGGACCACATCGCTCTCTCTCATCCCAGTTGGACAGTATCTGATCCATCTGCTTTGGGCAGAGACCATACTCGTCCATCGGAATGCCGGCAACTCGGACACCCATTGGTCGGACGGTCTCAATCATAGTTGGGAAGGTGAACTGTTCTGTCATGATCCAGTCACCTGCTTTGCAGAACATCCGAAACGCCATATCGGTAGCTGAAGTCGACCCGCTCGTCATTGTGCAACTCCAGTCCTGGTACGGAGGATTGTGTACGATCTCGGTATGCTCAATGAGCCAGCGCAAGAACTGTGCTGCGCCATGGCCTTGACCGTACTGGAATGCTGTGGCGATGTCGAAATGCGACTTGCCTTCCGCCTGGTCATGCTTGCCGGCTGTCAAGACTTTGCCGTGGTCGTGGACCTCCTTGTCGGACCAGCGACCTATCTCGGGAACCTTGATACTAAGCTCATCGAACGGAAAGTAGTCAGCGGACGGCAGTCCTCCACCGAGAGATATCAGGCCAGGAGTCTTCAAAAGGCCAGCTGCACCTTTCAACGAGTTGCCTTTTCGACTCCTGGACTCAGGACTGAGACGATCTGGTTGACAGCAGCGTCAGCATGAACGTCAAGAAGTCAATTTAAGACAGGCAGGTACACGCACGATCCCAGCGCCTCGCCTTGCCCTTATGCAGGTGCTGCGTCCGGCCCTTGAAGGCATCGACATCGGCAACAGCGGCAACAGTCGCAACCAGTTTGCCTGACGCAGCTCTACGCTTAGCAACCTGCTGAAGCGTAAACCGATCCGGGATGGTGAAAGAACTCGTGTCCGTTTCCGGGTAAGACTCGATCGCTGCTGGAGGAGCCATGCTTCTCCCACGTTTGCACCCTGTCGTAGATGTTGTCTGCCCACGTAGTCCTGCAGCAGCCGAGTGCGATAGACCAATAAGCTGTCGTCCCCACGAACGATATCCCACACTGCAGAGAAGGCAATTGTTTCGTCGTCCCAGAAGTACACAAGTCGACGAAAGAAGCAACGAAAAGGCAAAAGCGTGGGATGAGATAAATAGTGTCCTTTGTCTAAAGAATACGTTAGTCAAGCGAACATGGCGGTGTGCGTTCACTTTGCAGAGTGTAGGGCGCCGATATTAGGGAAATCTTGAAATCTGGCCGGCGTCGCTTATCTGCGGCGGTCGCAACTGGAGAATGATGGCTGGCGAAAGAGCCGAAGGGCAAAAACCAATTTCCATTTGCTAATGGGATCACTCAAGTGTCATGTGGATAAAGTCGGAAGACTCCACAAAAGTCTGACATCGTTTAGACAACGTGTTTGGAGAAGAAGTTGTCTTTTGCGTTAGCTGTGCGACTCGACAATCTCAATTGACTTGCGCCGGCAGTGAACCATAAGATATATCTACTGTGCATCCAAGCGACGTGTCGCAGCTATCGCTTGGGTTTTTCATATGAAAGAGAGCCGCATATACCGGCTAAGTTGGTAGCGAAGGATATCCTTACAATCGACCACGCATGGCCCTGCTTTCTAATTAACATCAAGGTGAAGAGGAAGAAATGGTGGACTGAAAGAGTCAGGACCTTGGGCAACGGGGATATTGCTGGTTCGGGAGCTTGGTATTATGTAGTCTCCATCGCGTTCGGATGCTCACCGTGCTCACCGCTCCCTTCTACACCATCTTCTTGCATCGGTGTAGATTCAGCAGACGTTCCAAGGCTCTCAAGACCTCGTCCGGCTGGACCAAATCCTAGACCTTGCCTACCGAGGTTCGGTAGCTCATTGTCGGATGCGGTAACATTCTCGTAGTCATCCAATATGAGTCCAGCAGCACTTGGCATATCAAGTAAGGCTGGCGTGCTTTCCGTCACTGATGGAGCAGCGATATCTTTCTCAGTACGCAATGCAGCAAACTTCTCGGCCGTTTCGCGCAGCGCCTTCTGAATTCGAACTTCTTCCTCTCCAAGGCGAACCTTTTCACGTTGAAGAGCTTCCATTTCCTGCATCTTCTGCATACGCGAAGTCTGCAGCTCCACCACCTGTCCTCGTAACCGCTCGATTACACCATCCAGCGTCGGCAGAGGTGTGATGATGGGTGGTGTCTTTGGCCGAGCGTCCGCATTGCTGTCCGTCGTTTCGAGAGCACCATAAGTGCCATGCCTCGTCTGCGCCGCTTCGAAAGCTTCGTTACGTTCCCGCTCGCTCGCGTTAGATTCCGAGTCAGAGGCACCCTCCGCTTCAGCGATCTGTGCTGCCATAGTTTCCTTCCGCTTTCGTGCTGCCGCCGCCTCAGCTTTCCGCCCAAGCATAATCTTGCCATCCGCTTCTGTGAATTCGTCGAAGTTCTCCATAACATCCTCGTCATCGCGAACCAACCGACTTTCGGCTTGCTGGTACTTGTCCTTTGGCTTCAATACAAGGCGCCCAATGTCATCTCGCATAACATTTTCGTCTTGGTCTTCATCCAGCTCCGGGTCCGAGGGATTTAGTGATATGTACTCGTCTGCGGTTTCTTCCTTGGCCAGCCTTGCTCTGCGCGCCTTCTTCTCCGCTATCTCGGTAGCAGATGGTATGGCTGCGGACTGCTGATACCTTGCCAGGGAGGACCCAAACTTGGAGGATAGATCCAAGGCTTGTGTTTCGTTTGAGACATCCTCTACGTCGGGGTGACTCGCTTCGATCGAGAACCCTTGCGGTACTGCGCTGTAAGATAGCCCCTCATTGTCCTCGTCGGTATCTCGAGATGGCAATTTCGATGTGGCGACGCCTGGTCGTTTCGACGCCTTTTGTATGGCTATGCGCGAAACTTTTGACTTTTTGGGCGCCACAACACCGACATCTTCAGGCTCAGACTCTTCGCCTACTACTGTCGGGCCAATTTTGCGCGGGACGCGTCGGGATGCTTTTTTCATATTCATTTGAAGATGTGTGAAAGTTGTTTTCTGAAAATGTGTCGAATGGCAAGTAGGAACTTGAGGATTTATCTCCGAGTTATGTCCGGGTGGCTTGACATTCACATCTGGTGGAGTTCCACTACCTCAGTAGGGGGGTGAGACTGTAAAGAAAGATGTGTTGGCATCGATTGGAAGCTCTCGAACACAGACGGCAGATTTTCGATAGGCTACGAACTCCGAACTACGTATTTCTGCTGCCCACAACATCGAGAAGTCCGACACCAGAAACCAGCTAGAAACACTAGCAACGTGCTTGACTTCTCAGCCTGCGGTGCTAAACCACTCCTAAAGATTCGTAATAGCTTCCCTCAAGAAGTTGCCGCCCACCAGTACAAGGCCCTTCCTCGCAGCATAAGCATTGATATCGAAAGCCGCACGAACTTGGAAAGCAACTGTGTCGGGTGTGTAACCAGAGGGTTGGCGGTACACAAGGAATGTGTACCTGTGCTGGGTGGTGCTAGCCGGCGTCAAGGGCTGGTAAATTGCATCGGTTGATGGCGACTGGTTCTTGATACAGCTTGGCTGGGCGTTGGAGACAGCCAAGTGCAGGAAGGTGACCTTCATGCCGGCGACGCCATCAGGCGAAGGCACGTCCGGATCAATCAGGAAGTAGGAGTACTTTGTTGTGGCTGCGTCCTTGTCCTTCTCTCCCGAGAAAGACACTGTCGGTGCCAGGAGTGTTTCTGCAATGTTGTGAGCTTGCCTGCGATGTATGAAGAGCTGAAATAACGAACCAGTGGTCTTGAACTTATTGCCTAGGTCAACCTGCTTGCTACCATAGGCGGCGCTGACAGCGACCTTCGGCGAGATAGATGGGATAAGTTCTGCGACAATCTTCGAACTCTTAAACGCGCTGACCACGCGTGCTGAAGACTGAGCAGAGATGCCCACCGGAGAGCAGCTGGTGGCGCGTTTCTCGGTAGGTGTAGGGGATGCGAAGGAGACCGACGCAGTGAGGAGTGCGGAAACTATGGTAGAGAAATGCATCTTGGTGTTTGAATACTTTTTGTTGACCGTTGATCGTTGGGACGAAGGTCATCCGCCGCAGCGGACTCACCTCTTATACAGCATAGTCGGCTACCTACAATGTCCAAGAAGCTACCAGCATTAGAACGCATGCTGGCTCCAGCACACTGCCCTGTGTCATGAACTGCTTGCTGTGTTAGCCTGCTTGGCCTTGACTAGAATCGGAGTCGTCTGCGGTATCAAGATGATCATCGTCCTGCAGCTCTTGGTATGCATGAAGTCGAGTGTCGAGCGCAGAGAAGCGGGCAATCAGATGCCGCTCGTAAATCGTGCCGTGTCTTTACAAGCTCGGAGGCTTAGGTACGTTTTGCTTGGCTAAGTGCTATACCGGGGAGGTGGGCACTCACAGCGCCACCGACATATGTTGTGCTGTACGAATGAACTCAAATAGCGAGATGCCTGGTCTAGCGGAGTTTGATCAGTGCGATGTATTGTATTCGACTTCGCACGCGACTCCCATCCGGTGGATTTGCCGATGTTCACGTAAGAGCAAGGGTAAAGTGCGGGTCCTATATCCCAGGTGGCCAGGCGTGCGGGCGCCCAGGAACAAGAAGCTTCGAGCGACAGATCGATTGATCGACGCCCAGAGATGGCTTGGCTACTGTACGATCCTGCTCTTATCCTGAACGAGAAGGAGGGGCTACCGTTCCAGCAATCCGTAGACGGTTTCCGTGATGATCGACGATGAGAGCTCGTACAAGGAGACCGCATGACCAGCAAGACAGCTCCAGTTGAACGAGAACGTACAATACCTAGCAGAAGTACCTGCCCTGCCTGCAGAGTACAAGTATGTGATGGTAGGTATCTTGGGTACACAGTAGCTGCATACCACAATCGTAGGTGGCTATTTTAGGTTGGCCGGGACCTCCTCATATCCGTATAGCCGACTTGGGCATTTGGCGGTAGTCGTCGGATCCTCACCCGCAGTCTCCAGCTTTTCGCAGCAATTGGGCATCTCCAGAGGGAGACATGAGATGGCCATCGTAGGCTCCAGAAGGTGTAGGTGTTGAGAGTCCTAGGACAGCATACTGGTCAACCATGGAGTCGAAACGGAAGTACTCCATGCTGTTGAAGTCGTAAGATAGTCCGAGCTTAGTCTCACAAGACTCAGACTGCTGTGCTGGTCCGCATCAGAGCGGAGCTGCTGCTGAGTCTGAGATAACACCCCCGGGCTTCGCCGCAAACGACATTGACCTTGAGCACTGTAGACATGTAATCTTGAACACTCCATACTCATATCGGCGCGGATTCTGGCAGGTGCCATCGCAGCAATGCTCACCAAATTCATCACCTCAGTCAGCGCCAGATTCTCACCCTTCAACAGCCGATCCGGCAAGACGGCGCGCAATTTCCTCGCCCTACTGCCACCCAATGCTCGGTCAACGATGACCATTGATGTCCAAATGCTGGGAAGAAATGCAGCCGCGGAGCCAGCCAGTTTAGCTCTCAAGTTCAGTACGTTGCGATGTACCATGGTGGGTTGCCATCTATGCTCCAAAGACTGACATGTGCCGAACAGAGGACGGCAAGGAGATGAGCCTCGATATCGAGAAGATGAAGATCAAGGATATCCAGGTGGAGGTCGATCGACACTCGAGAGTGCTGCGGCGGAAGGAGGAACTAGCAGGCTGAGCTTGATGGGACGAGAGGGCTTATTTTATGGTGGTGGATCGAAGGGCTGCGCAAGACTTGGACGATGCGATATGGAGGCCAAGATGCGAGGACGCTGACGGTATGACCGACGCCTCCAGGACGCGTCAAGACGCCACGCTACACGGGTCTGCACGGTATGAGGAGTATTAGCGGTGATTGGTGGGCGCATCAGACGCAGCAGTGTGCAACGCAGGCGGTGCGTGGATACGGATCGCAAAAGACTCAGCGAGGAAGCGGAAGGGAGGAGTGGGAGCAAATGTACCAGCCCAGCTATCGAGCCAGGAAGCTGGGAATATAGCTATGATATGATGATATGGCCAATGTAGCAACCGCCGGCATCATGGCCTTACTCCGGCATGTCCAGCTCCACGACCTCCGCCACTCTCTCTTCGGCTTCAGGGTTGATCAGCTCTCCAAGTTCCGCGCTTTCAGCAATGATATCGCGTGACCCTTCCTCTGTGGCTTGCATATCCTCCATTACAAGCCGTTGCGCAAGCTCAGGAACCAGAACAGCCTGAACGAACCCAGACACGCCACCAGAAACACCCGATGCAGCAACCAGATGGTCTTTCGTAGCTTGCTTGCGAAGGTTATCGGACAGCTGTGCGACGATGTGTTCGGACCTGCGCAAGTCAGCATAGATAGGCCCAGATATGGCAGCATGTGTCAGGCACTTACATTATCTTCTCACCACGAGGACCATAGTAGCCTACCAGCATGCCCCGTTTCCCATCGTTCGAGTTCAAAGCTGCTGCTGCTGATCGTTCCTTTACGCGATCCTTGAGCTGCTCTCGGTGGTACGACGATTTCGAGCCATCAATCACTGCCGCCAGATGCGCGTTGTGCCGCCGCATTCGCTTCCCAAGTCCGCTCCAGTCTATCTCGGGATATCGCTTATCTTGCCACACTTGCTTACCTTCGTGTTTCTTGTGGTGCGAGCAGAATCTGTGTTGCCACCTGTAGCTCAGCTGCCTTCCAGGCGAGAAGCCGTTGTCATCGTCAAACTGTTCTCGATACAGTCGTTCGACGTCATGTCCGCAAATTGAGCATTCGATTATCGGCGGATATGGATTCGGTGGTGGTAGATCCGGCCTCTGTACCTCTTCAACGCCTGGACCGTCTGGAACCGAAGAAAGCGGGGACGAGTATGGCGACGAGTTCGAACCACGCACGCCGTCGACTTCACCACTTCTCGCCTCCTGCCATTGAGGTTGATCTGAGGTACGGCCGTTGACGTACATCCGATGGGCCCTGGGCTCGGCGAACTTGGGTGCAGGCGCCGCCTGGTTCTGCTCCAGAGCAACCTTCTTGAATTCACTTGCTTGTTCCCGCGCCACTCTCTCTTGCCGGTGGTTTTCCTTCACACTTGCTTTACGGCCATATGATTTCGGCTTGCTAGGGTAGCTGCTAGAAGGCTTCGCGTGCAGGTTCTTGGTTGGCGAAAGCCTTGGGCGCTTCAGAGATGAGCTCTGCGAGCTGAATATCGCGGAATCGTTATCGCTACTGAATCGATCGTCGTCACTGCCACGCTTACTGCCAGTGGTAGCGGGACTGTTCCACGAAACTGCAGGCCTGAAGGTGTCCGAGCCTGCTTGCTCGCTGTTCAATACCACTTGTCGTGGCGCTTTGAACACAGCTCCGGATTGCTCAGCTCCGCCAGCTTCTTGCCCCCCAAGTTTCCGTGGAGGCACAAAACGTTGCTTGGGGACCCTCTGACGTTGCGGTCGAGTGGGCGGCGCAGACACCTTGCCGTTGGAGTGTACCTGCTCTTCCTCACTGGACTCCGGTTCTCGATCAAAGTCTTCCTCCTCATCCCTCCTGCTTCCCAAGGATCGTGTGCTGTTGGTCGCAGGTGGTGTTGGTAGCAGGTCATGGTGGTCCTTCTGTGTAGCGTGCGGCTTTCCTCCGGCCATTGTCAGAAGTGGTGCCGCCTGTCTCGAGAGATGCGGCATTTGTACAGATGTCTGGCCAGTCGTATGGACAGTCAGTTGCCTGTACAATTAGCTGCACGCGTTTGTGAGACCGAGTCCGCGAAGTTCGAGTGGGAGAAACGCCAATCACACGCGCTAGTGAGGACGTCACGAGGTGGCATATTTTGGCGAATACATATTGCACCGATCATATAGTTACTACATGACACGTTTCGAGGCCGAAAGACATCATCTGGTGATTTTTCAAAGTGTGAATTCATCGTTGTGGGTACGCTCAACTGGTCAATGCCACAAACGCCAGGAAGCCCATCGCTGAAAGCACAACCTTTTATCCTACATCCACGACAATCGTCTGGACTCTTCTCAAGTCATGGAGATCCGCGCTCGACCGTCCATAGACACCGACCGCCTGTCCGAGTACCTGCCGCTTGGCGTTGGTGACGGGGCTCGCGAGTGAGATCGGGAGTGCGAAGGCTCTCCGTAGCCCTCCCCTGCTTCGAGGGGCGCATACTCGGTCGACGTCCGGTCATGGCCACGCTCTTTTCCTAGCCATAGCGGCTTCATCTCTTGTCCTTGCGGTTCCGCAAGACCCTGGCCATCACCACGGTTGATAAGTCTCGCTTGATCCTCGCTTGGTGGGAATCCCGTCGCACCCATCTTCGTCCTCTTACGTCGCCGCTCGCCCCAGATGATAGCAGCGATGTACAATATTCCCAGTACACCCGCGATGACGCTGTAGCCAATGACCGTCTTCTGGTCCGCATCTCCTGCGAGCATGATGCCCAAGCCGCCATTGATCATGCCGCCAAAGATCACAGCTCGTCCAATGGTCAGATGAGCATATGACCACCCAGTCCGCTGGCCCATCTTCTTGAACATCCTGTGATGGATGATGCCATAGACCGGCTGGCCAATTAACAGAACTGCCAGAACCATTCCGATGATAGGGTGAGCTCTGACGAAGAGCTTCAGAGTCGTGGCCAGACGAATTCCGCTGGCTACGACACCGATAGCAGCTATCCAAGCAACGATTTGCACGCCAACGTGGATCCAGATACCGCCGCGGAAGTTCGCCACGCGAATGAGGATGCCGCCGATCGGGAACAGGATGACGAAAACAAGCGTGGCCAGGCTGCCATGTATTTTAGGAAGGTGTTCCATGACCCAAGCCTTTGAACCTTGAGAATCCGATGATGAATCCGAGTTGGTAACTGTAGTCGCCGCACCGGCAACGAATGGGTTTGCCTCGTCTCCGCCTTTGGCATTGTTCAGAGGCCACTCATACGATTTGGGCTCATCGTGCTGCTGAAGGGACTCTTCGAGGTCGTCGGACATCAATGGGTCGTCCTTCCTCATCGCGGCAATCCAATCTCCGGAGTCCGACTGGAAGTTCATTACGCCAGCAGCCCACCGGTCACAATCACCACAGCGCACATTTGCGGTCATCCAGCCATCCTTGACACCAGATCCTTCGAGGAGCTCGACATCTGCTCGGGGGTCCCATAACGGCTCTTCGTTGCCGACGCCATAGCGTGGCGACAACGTGACATTTTTCCCGTTCGCTGACTGATAAATCAAAAAGATGTTGGCTCCACGCATCGTGTCTCCTTGGCCGAGGCCGACCCATCGGTAGTCGGTGGATGCATGGATCTGGAAGAATATGTCGCCTTTGCCGGTTGTGGCGGTATTGTTAGGAATGTTGAGCTGGTAGCATACTTGGTCGAAAGGGCACTCTTTTGACAAAGTCGCCTTCTCTGCGAGCGCTGTAGTTACTGTCGCACATGAGCTTCTCTCCTCTTCTGAATGGTCGCGCAGAGTTCTTACCAAAAGCCGCTACCCCTATCACCGCGAGAGATGAAAACCGCATTGCGACTGTTATCAGGTAAGTGATGCGCTCGCTTCAAACGAAAGTGGACGTGGTGAGGGTGAAAGGCAGAATGTCACAACTAGCGGAGCTCAAAAGAAAAAGATATACAGTACCACACGCGCCGCACGCGATCTAGAAGCTGACATGGTCAGCTAATTATATCGAACAGCTTAACTAAGGCCAAGCAGGATTGTTCAGGACAAGCGACAACCAGGCCGGGCCGGGTGCGGCTGATGTCCTTACCGTGCCACAGTGCGGCCGCATTCAGATGGCGTGAGCTTCGCCCGCGCAATCGAGCCGTGGTCACAACGGCTCACAGAAGCGCGGTCCTGTTGAGTTGGTGATAATCAGGATGAACTGCGCGTTGGCTTCGCAGGGAAGACGTCGCTGGGCGGTTGGATGGTACGAAAGGGAAAAGCTCCGGTTTTCTGGCCCGTGCCCGGCGTTGTTCTTTCTTGCAGTCTCGCAGCCGCGAACGCCACTCCTTCTTCAATCAGTCCACCTACATGCACCTCTACTGCTCACAGCTGTACCAGATATCACTTGGCCGTGGGGAGAGCGTACAAGGGCTGGCTGCGTGATAGCCTCATCCTCAGCTCAGCTGTAACATAGACTCATCAAAGGTTACACGCGAACAACTGCTGTCAGCGGCTACCCACTACTGCCTCTGCTATCTTACACCGTCCATTATTCTCTGCGCGAGCAGGCTCAACTTCTAAGATCGCATGTCCCGCCATGAAGCTGTGGTAAGGGCCGCACAATATACATGTGCCCATCGTCCAATCGTATCCTCCTTTCCGAGCCACCACCGATACGCCGAAAATGAAAAGCACTCTCTGTGCTGCCAATGTGAGACCATCGTCTGCAAGAAGACATACTCGCTACTCGCAACCTCGACACGTGCAGGCAGGGTCCATTGTATGCCAGTCTGAGCCGTAGCGTGATGATTTTTCCATGGACACGAGGCAGGAGGCGGGCAAGGTCCATGGCCGTTATGTATTAGGGTTCCCATAGTAGCGTGTGCGCAAGACGACTTACCACAGCCAAGGTGGCCTTCAGTCGATGTCTTGATGTTCGTAGAAGGCCAGGCCACCCAGTGCGGATCGTTCGTGCGACATTGCCATATTTTTTACAAGAAGCGAATATAAGATGCCGCTGCCACGAGAGTATGCCTCAATAATCGCCATGTCCCTGATGGCTGTAGGCGAAGTCGGTGCCGGCTTCCACGGAAGAGTCCATAGGGTTACCCATCGGGTTATTAACGCCGCTGTCGTAGCCAGTGGATGAGTTGTTAGCAGCTCCGCCGGTGCTTGCGCCTGCTGGACGTTGCTCGCCACGTAGCACCAGATTCTTCTCGGCAGTCAGTATGCGAGTCTTCTCCAGATTTTGACACGGTAAAAACTCACCTCCCGGTACCGAGCCAGGTAGATCTTGAGCGCCTCTCCGTAGTTCTCAAAGCCGAGCGATGTCATGGCGAAGAGGATATCCTCACCATTCACGGTCTTGCGCTTTTCTTGCTGACATTTCTCCGAAGCTGCGCAAGACTTGTCAGCTCCGCGCATGCGATGAGAGGAAAATCCACGTACCTTCACTCGTGATGAACGAGATGAATTCACTGACGCACTCCTGCATACACTCCTTTGCTTCTTTGGCGATCTTCGCATTGTCTGGTAGGGCCGTTTTCATGATGCGGGCGACTGGAGCAAAATTATGAATATTAGCATCGTTCTCGATGCGACCCTTTTGCGACTTGGATCGCTGCTGTGGCTGCGCAGGCGACGACTGCGGGGAGGAAGAAGACATGGCTATTCGCCCAGTCTGCAGCGCGACTACAAGGCTGCAGATCGCAGGCTGACAGAATAGTCTCTGATTCGCCAGAGGTGCAGACCAGGCGCTGCAGCGATATATGTGGATGAGAGATGGATGGTCACAACATCCGTCGCTTGCAGATGTCGAAGGCTCGGAGCGCACAACGTCGGGGGTAACAAGGGGAGGGTGGGTTACGTGAGCCAGTCAGGAAATGCAAAGGGATGCAAGGTGCCGTTACTCACCATTGGCAATAGGTAACCATCGGTCCTGTTCTTTGACTTCGAACTCGTAACCTGGATCGTCGCGATTCATTGTCTCCGGATCGTCGTTCTGCTGTGTTGTCTCATTTTCTTCCGGAGTGAGAGGCGCCGGGTCGACTTCCTCTGCCTCGTGCGAGCTTTGGGCGGGAGAAGCCATATTGTAGTGCAAGGCTTTTGTAGTAGGTCCTGCAGGCGCGACCGACGTGTCAACTGATTCGCTGGCAACACGTCACTGTAGACCGTCCTTTCACGCCTTGACCCAAACGGCACACCCTGCTGCAGCGGTTGTGCTACCTTAGTATGCAGACCCGGCGTGAAGCTGCCGATGCCGAGAAGCTTGTAATGCGGGCACTGCGAGCGGTGAATCGCACAAACGGCGTTCGTGTGTTTCGTTTGCACTGTCTAGAGGTCTTGCTGGATGCTTCCGCACGCAAACGCGCTAAAGTAAGGCACAGCGGTGAGGAGTGGCGCAACTTTGACGACCGCGCGGAGAAATGCCTGCCAAGACGAGCAGATATGATGGCGCCTTGCAGCAGAAGGCGATGGCACAAAGGGTGCCCGATATCTTGCGTGTGGCTAGTTCGTTGTAATGCGCGGTTTACGCAGCTGGCAAAAAACAACAGCCAACAGTCCGCGGCAACCACAAATGCACGAAGGCCCGAGAATTGGCAATTAGGCGGAGTTGGCGCAGAAGCGCGGCCTCGATCCTTCCCACAGCGTCTGCTGGCACTTCCGCACTTCCTGTAGTCGATGTCGTCCGGCACTGAATGTTGTGTGAGGCGGCTGTTGTATAGCGAAGCTTGTGCACCGACGCCACAGATGCCGGTCTGAGTCTTGTCTGGTTGGACAATCGTGAGAAATCCGGGAAAATGTGAAGAACGATAGGCTGCAGCGATGCGGAGAGCTTCCTTTTGACCAGCCCGGCCAAGGGCGGCGGCAACAGCCTTATTTCAAGACTCTCGCCAATCAGTGCCGTGATCCTTCTGCTTAGCTCGTTTATTGGTGACTTGTTACTCTCGTATTTGCTTTCTACTATACAGTGAACCCTCCCTCGTCGATTGCTGAACGTGGGATGGATGGGATGTCGAGGCACTGTACTACAGACGCCACACTACCGGGAGGATCGTACATTCGGCTGTGCATTCCGCAAGGGAGTCATAAGATGTGTGCGTGGTCATCTTGCAGGAAGCGGTTCGGCCCAAAGACAAGAACCTGCGGCCTCACTCCTTCGCGACAGTCTGAATTCATCCTGGCTGCATCGATGCGTTGGCATTGGTACCGGAGTAGTCCGATGATTCATGAGGGCTTATTTCACATCATGAGATTGAGCAAGAACGATACTACAACATTGGTTTTCCTTCTGAGGTTTGCCTACTGTTGAAGCTTGACGTTGAAGGTGGCCAGTAATGAACCAGCTGTGCCTGATGCAGTCTTTATTCTTGGAAGTCCAATCATCAATTTGCCCACAAGTCTGTATTTTGAGATTGGGTAGTGAGGCCGCAGCTACTGCAGCTACTGCAGTAATCCTGGTAGCGCACAGCGCATGCGCGCAAGATGGTGTGACGCGGAAAATTAGATGTACTTCAGATGTCATGATGCAGGCGATGAAGCCTTTGTGCTACCTTGGGTTCTACCTCTTGCCAGATCCTGAAGCTGCTGCCCTATCGAAAGATGAACCAAGGCGTGCGGGAGGAGACAAGAGATGAGGAATCAGATGGACCCCATGAACGTGACCTTGTGATGGAGAATGGTAACTTCCGCCCAAGGATACTCATGGCGTCCTTGGTGAACAACAAAGCCAGTGCGTTGTTCGCCGGATATTGTCGCTCTGATCGTGGATTGCCCGGTGCCACGATGGATCGCCTCGCCTCTCAGCAACTCCTGATACACCAGAATCGTCGCAGTGGCCCTGGGTGTGGGCTCATGGTGTAGGTTGAAGAGTGTCCATAGACAAGCCGGCGTGTTGAGATAGTTTTCCCACCGGTGCTTCCAGGACACCCAGCAAGCTGGTATGTGCTACGTGTTCGGCAAAGGTGACCCGACCGTGGTCCTTCTGTAACGCACGTTCCATAGCACAACATTTTCATAGTCATGCGGCACCGAGCAGCGCCATCAGGTGACACTGTGATCTCTCTCTCACTGTTGGACGACTTGAACACTGTTCTTCTTCTGTAAAGGTGTCAGCGCACGTCCCATAACAGTACTTCACACCTCAACGTAGACTCACCTTCCACTTGTCCATCTCCTCCTGCTTACCCCTGTACTGCTTCACCAAGCTGTCCAGGACCTCCTTCAAGCCATCGGCATTGGTCTGCAGAGCGGGCAGAACCTCGCTCACCGTCCTTTCCACCAGAACACCATTGATCATCCGGAAGCACTTGCGTTCGCCGGACAGTGGGGTCAGAGTCTCCAGGACTAATCTATCAAGAAGGTCAATATGCTTTCATGTTCGGCACGGCAACCGCCGAGCACGCGATGGATCGTTTGAATAGTTCATGCAGTAACTAGAGTCAAGAGAGGGGATGGCACGGAAGGCAGTAGGATCATTGAGTCTCGTGATGACGCCGCAATATGGAGCTGATCGACTTGGCCTCGTGGCGGTGAAGCAAGGTTCGCAACGGCTGTCACTCGAGGGAGAACTTCGGGTCAAGGAAGAAGAGCGGTGGCACACCGACATGGATATGGGACAAAGACGGTTGAGATGCACTTACTTGTGCTCTTCGGTTTCTTGTTCAACGTCGCCGATTTTCTGGGCGATGGCTTGGAGTGTTTCCTTGTAGTTGGAATACTGGACTTGCAGCTCTGCTTTCACATTAGTATCCCAATGTGTCGAATAGAATGGATCTTCCGTACCTTGCTGCTTCTTAGCAGAGACTTGCTGCTGTGACATGGTGACTCTCAAGATATTTCTGCCATGTAGTTTCGGGATGCAATCGTCGAGGAAAGATCGAGTATTCCGGGCGGTAGCATCAAGTATTCTAGTCGTGGCACGTGCCGAGGACTTTCTAAGACATATGTGGTGGAGATCTACCACACACCGACGACATCATCTTCTGGAGATACACCTTCACACCGGGAACCCCATCACGCCCGAGCGACAATCATGCATCCTCATCTGCACACCAAAGACAACCCAGGTACGTCAATGACATACCAGACGACCACATCAAGATCTGACGAAAGCCAGGTTGCGAAGAGGTGATGACGGCCCTCGAAGAATGTCACGCGCGCGGCTTCTTATGGAAGTCAGTGGGGATGTGCAACGATATCAAGACTCAAGTCAACAAGTGTCTGCGAGCGGAACGATTGGAACGAACGGCACACAATCGAGAGGTGGCGAGGGTGAAGCGGGAGAAGATAAAGGCTATATTTGCAGGAATCGATGCGAACTCATGAAAGACTTGAGATCTAGGAAGGCCACAAGTCAGATCAGGGGTCGATGGCGGTTTTTGCGCGACGAATCGAGAGGCTCGCTTGGGGATAAATCATCCAGCGACCCTCAAAGAAGCAAACCCGAATTGCGCAGGAACCAGGTCAAGGAGACCAACATCCAGCATCATGGTGGCAAGCAGAACAAGAGTATGGATGCAGATGGACTGCAATATCGGTCGGCTCTACCAAGTGACCTTGTCAGTTCGGCAGCCAAGTGGCAAGGCACACGAATGCCTACCAGAGAGCCTCTGTGTGGAGAGACTCTGGCGTGCAGTGAGTCATCAACGGCATGTTGAAGCCAGAGAGCATCGGTGCCGACTCAAGCGAACATATGTCAGATTATGTCGACCAACAAACTCTTCTCCGCGAGCATCATGCTAGTTGCACAGCATCGTAGCGGTGGATATTCAGTGCCCAGATTAACTGCCGACTAGTCATGAGGCGAGTCAAGGAGCAGAGGCTGGTTGTCATCTCAAATTGGTTTCACGCCACCTGATCTTCTCGACTACAATCCTGACTACCTTCCCACCTCCCTCTAACAAACCCCGCTACTCCCTCCCGATCCCCCATCACGGCCACATCCCCCTAGGAATTCTCTGCTCGTGCCACGCATCCCTCCCCAACACCCTGCTTACCCCATCATCAAACGCCACCCCTTCCTCTCTATGCATCACACCCCACGGATCAATCACCCGGCCCTCATCCTCCAATCTCTGATCCCTCGTGATAGCGATATTATAGCTAAAACTACTCTTCACGATCCCACCAAACACACTGCATCTTTGCAACACCTCATAGTCGACCAGCGCCTGCTGATCCCAGCTCAGCTCCCTCAGCGCCGCAGCTTCGTTCGGTGGGAGGAGATCGAACTTGGAGGTGACGTTGAGTGGCGGACGGTGGGAGGCCGCTTTCACGCGGAAGAGCTCGAGGTCGGTGGAATTGCCTGAGGCGACGTAGATGGTTCTGAGGTTGTGCTTGAGCGCTTGAGCGATGTAGGCGTCTGTTTGCGCGGAGAAGTTGGAGTAGCCGTCGTTGAGCCAGCCGGCGCCCTTTGCGTCTGCTTCGGTTCGTAGGTGTGCGCCGTAGAACGCTTTTCTGGGGATAGCGGATGCAGGGTTAATGTTATGGCGGAACGTTATGGCGAGGTTCAGCACCACGATCCCGGCGAGACGGCGGATAGTAGGGTTGATCCGTAAGATCTGGCCGAAGTTGCGGCGGAAGCCGAGGGGGAGGCTGCGGGTGTCGATGTCCCAGAGGGTGCGTTCTAGGTTAACAAGGGTGAGATTTTCAGGCTGGAAGTTGGGGTTTTCTTTGAGCCAGTGGTCGAGATGCTCGAGGTAGGCTTGTTTTGTATTGCTAGGGTCGGTGTCGGAGCGTCTGCTGCGGGGGAGGTAGTTGCCTGGTAGTGGTGCCAACATTTTGTGGTGTCTTTCTAGCTTGTAGATTGCCATTTGCGGGAACGCTTGAGCCATCGTATGCAGGAACCACTCCTCGTCGAAGAAGCTGTCGAATGTTCCTCGCGCTGCCCATACGTTGCTTATGTCTTCTTCGCTTCTCGTTGCTCTTCCTGGGAGTATGATCGATGCACCTGCTTCTATGGCGAAGAAAAGGAAATCTAGCGTGTTTCCACGCACGTTTCCGATTCCCCCGTTCGCGTTCTCGAGGTTGAAGACAAGGTTCGGGTGCCACTCCGTTAGGTTGCAGTGCGTCGCCAGAGCTGAAGGATTGAACGGTGCGACGACGTGTGTGCTAAGCCAGTCTCGCACAAAGTCAGTCGATGAGAAGGCGTCGTCATCCTTCGAGGTTCCGCTGCCGCCGTACGGATGGACGAGGCGGTACTGATAAGAGATGAAGTACAGCGGTGCCAGTGTCAGGACTAGCAAAGCAGCGAGGAAGCTTGGTGACTTGTCCTTCAAGTGCTGTATCGCCATCTTCATTGAACATCGCTGCGCTATAGATGGTGATCAGGATGTGCGCAGGTAGAGAAGCCGCGGATGCGGATCCGGCTCCTTGCTTCGTTAGTATGCACTTCAGAATGCTGTATGCCAAGAATGTCTGCAAGGACAGATCTCATCCGCCCTTTCGCAATCCAGCATTGTGCCCCCCTGTTGAAGTTCTTGAAACTGGAACATTACCGCTCGCGCCGTCCCCTAATGTGGCCGCCACACTAAAACCGTCGTCTGCCTCTACCGCAGTACTGCTAAATCTCCGCAGTTGAGCGCCTCGCTCGTTCTGTGATAGCTTCTGCATATTTTCTGTCGTCAAAGCGTTCGCAGTGTCGTCCCCACCCTGCCGTGTGTTCTCATCACTGAGCCCTCGTCCGAGCCGAAGTTTTGGATCCTCGCCAGACTCCAACAGGACGTCGTTTCGCAGCGTTATTGCCTTCTCCTGAGCGTGCTGCTGCCGAATGGCGATGTCGCCAGTACTTTCAGCCGACCTTTCGAAAGCAGCACGGTGCGCAAAGTCGAGTTTGTCAAGCTCCGAGGTCAGGTGCTCTTGTGGGCTTACCCGGCTTTCGGACTCTGAAGTGAAGGAAGTGGTATTACGTGGGCCGTCAGGTCGTGTCGTCTTCGTGCCGTTTGTGCTGGTGGTGAGTTCGGCTCGCTTTCTGCGCCCTTCAATAGCCCATTTGATCAGCATCTTCTCCAGATTCGTCTTCTTCACAGGTTTCGCAAGATAGTCGTCCATCCCGGCCATCTCACACTTCTCACGGTCACCTTGAATCGCCGAAGCGGTCATGGCGACGATAGGCGTGTTCGAGATGATAAGATTGTTCACAAACGGTTTGGCGTTGCGGATCGTGTACGTGGCACGATACCCGTCAAGAACTGGCATCTGCACATCCATCAAGATCACATCGGGGATTGGCTGTTCCTCCGATGGGTTCTGGAGATAGTCGAGGGCTTCTTTGCCGTTCCAGACGGCTCGCACAGGGAAGCCGAGCTTCTTGATGGTCTTAAGGGCTATTTGTTGGTTTACCTGGCATATGTTAGCCGCATGGCGATGACAAGCTATGCACTACCATAGATAGAACAGTACGAGTGGCCGAATGTTGACTTACTGCATTGTCCTCAACGACCAGCACGTTGACCTTCTCCCGCTCTGCTGGACTCAGCTCCAGGCCGCTTTCTTCTGCAGGCCACGTTGGTAGTCCACTCGTCTTTGACCCCGACGGCTCGCGCTTGTGTCCAGGCTGCCATCCCGCAGTCGGCGTCGATGGAGCACTATTTTCCACCGATTTTGTTCGCGAGATCGAGAGCTCCGATTGCAGCCTATCAGGTATAGAGCCAATATCGATGATCGGAGACTCTTCCAGTTGATGTGGCGCTTTTTGAAAGGGTATCCAGAATTTCGCTTTCGTGCCAGCTCCTAGTTTGGACTCCAGCGATATCTTGCCACGCATGAGCTCGACGAGGTTTTTGCTGATCGTCAGGCCTAAGCCTGTACCGCCGAAGCGCCTTGCGGTCGAGCTGTCCGCTTGCGAGAAAGGCTTGAACAGTCTGTGCTTGACTTCATCTTCTATACCTATGCCAGTGTCCTCAACGGTGAAATGGACTTCGAGCACTTCTCGCGTTTCTCGTGGCACTTTGACGCTCATCGTGACGCTGCCTTCGGAGGTAAACTTAATGGAGTTCGTAAGAAGGTTGGTCATGACCTGCCGCAGACGGCCAGGGTCTCCAACAATGTTCCACGACTTGAGTTCCTGGATGTCATCGATGTACTTCAGACCCTTGCGTTGAGCGGCAAAGGACAACATCTTGTTGACGTCGCGTATGACCACTGACAAATCAAACTGGACTTCCTCGATGTCAAGCCGCCCGGACTCGACCTTGCTGAAGTCCAGAATGTCGTTGATGACAGTCAATAACCCATTTGCAGATCTTTGAATGTTCTCCGCACAATCCCGCTGCTCTTTATTGAGCTCGCCGCCGTCGTCGTCCAGGAGAAGTTCAGCCATCCCGATAACACCAGCTATGGGTGTACGAATCTCGTGAGACATGTTAGCCAGGAACTGTGACTTCATCTTGCTTGCTTTCTTTGCAGCCACACTCTGCGCCATTAGTCGGCTATTCTCCAAGTTCCTCTGTTCCACTTCTGCCGCAGCCTCGCGTAGCTCAGTGACGTCCATCGATACTCCCACCACGCCATCGATGAACTCCTCGCCCTCCACACCACCTGCCCGGTCCTGTCGGTAGGAAGGAAAGAGGCGAGTTCGAAACCATCGGTCATTCGCAGTGACTTTCACTTCAACGGTCATGTCCTTGGCCGTCCCTGCTAAGATCTGATTGATGGGCTGTATGTAGGGCGCAACCTCTGCATCCCGTCCCTGCTTGCGGAATAAGCTTTCAATGTTCATGCCGATTTGCTGTTTCCTCGTTTTCTCGTAAATGTCCCTTTTCTCCTTGGGTAGCCACATCGGCTTGCCCTCGAGAAGTGATAAGTCCTTGTTTTGGTCCACAGCCCAGAGCGTGATGCGGGCATGTTCGATGACACGTTCGAGTTGAGCTCGTGTCTGCTTGGCGACCTCTCTTGCCTGGACTTGCTCCTCAATATCCGTGCAGGATCCGAACCATTTCGCAATCCGCCCATCTGAGTCTCTCATCGGCACCGCCTGACCGAGCATCCATCGCCACTCATCGTCCGCATTTCTGCATCTATACTCGGTGAGGTACTCGTCGCCCGTAGCAAGGCTGTGCGCCCATTTTGGTGCCGCAAGAGCTACATCATCAGGATGAAAGGCATTCACCCATCCCTCGCCTTCGCTTGCTTCTTTCGTCAAACCAGTGTAGCTGTACCAGCGGTCCGAGAAATAGTCGTGAGAGCCGTCTGGAGTAGTTCTCCATATCATCTGCGGCACCATGTTGCAGATATTCTCAAACTGATTCGCATTCTCCTTCAGCTGCTTGTTGATGGTCATGGCAAAGTCAGTCACATCCTGGAACAGAACAAGACCGCCCAGGAACTCGCCCTTGTCGTCCAGCAGGGGTTCACCGGAGGTATCGTAGAGCAAACGACTGCCATCCTTAGCGCTGTACATACCAACCCGGTACGATTCGAACGGCTCTTGCTCCTTCATGAGGCGCAATATGGGAAAGTCGCTCAGCGGGATCTCTGCTGTAAAGTTTCCATCGTACAGCACAAACTTGCCAAGGAAGTCTGCAGCTTGCTCCGTGGAGTCGTAAGCACCGTCTTCGATCCACTACATACGATCAGGTCAGCATTTGTTCTTTCTCCAGAGTGGGTTTAGGGGGACCGTACGGGGTAAATCATCTTGATGGCAGCCTTGTTGGGCACACCAAAAGTCTCGTCCTTCCACATGGCGTATGCCGGAATACTCATGCTGTTGAGGATGGCGTCCTTTAGTCGATTCGTTTTCGTGAACATGGACGGAGCTGCTACGTTGGAGAATTTGGGTGGAGGTCCTTTTGGCGGGAATTCTAAGGGGCTCGCTAGTCGTGGGCTCCTGATGGAGGATGGCACGGAAGTGGGAGCTGATCGTAGCTGTCCGGAGGAAGTCGAGCTGGATTTGGAGCTCAGCCCATTGTTCACGCTGTTTGTATATGTTGTTGCGCGAGATACTGTTCTGCTCGTGGTTTTGGAGGGCTCGGGACTTGAATTGCCATGTCCAGAGGCAGTAAATGTCAAGGTGAAGTACTGTTCGTCTTCTGTTGCGCAGACGGAGATGAGCATTTGAGACTGTACGTGGTTGCCAGTCTCATGCCGCGATACCGTTGGCAAGCCGGTCTCGCCATCTCTCTGGGTCGAGAATACGACCTCGCACACCGCATCGTGCACTTCTGTTTTCGAGCGGCTCGTATGGCTGAACTTCGATGAAGTTTGAGAAGCGGAGCGTCGGTGGCCCCTGTCCGTAGGCGTTGCATCTTTCTCAAGGCCTCTGTTGTGGTGAGTATTGAGCTGAGTGGTGGAGACCTGTGCTCTAGAAGCATCATCGACCAAAGTCTCCAGGTATTCCGACCACGCCACAAACACTGGGTTCCCGCCTTGAAGCAAATCGAGCCCCAGCTGGGACAGCGGTACACCGTACAAGATGTCTGAAGCACTTCTGGCGACTTCATCGTCCACGCCATCCTGTGTGTTCTCGGCCTGACCTCCGTCCGCATCAATGCCAAGCAGTCTACCCATGGCCTCGTTCGCTAGCACGATAGTTTTTTCGCTGGACAGAACGAGGACTGGCATAGGCAGATACTGCATCGCCGCGAATGCGGCATCGGTGTTCGTCCGCGGCGGAGGTATGCGGATGCTGATGGAGGCTCTCCTCCTCCCGTCAGCAGTGGTTGAAGACCCTCCATAATCGCTTCCTTCGATCGAGAAGTAGTCATCTCGGCTCTCCAGGCTTTCCACAGCTCTCAGCGCATTTCGTGGTGACAGATCGCGCTCCTCGAAGGACACGTGTCCGTGAGACATCGCTGTTACTCTCCCACCTCCGCCGTCTACTGCCCTCCCGCTCGAAGCTTGAAGTACTGCCGGACTTTATGGTCGCACACATCAACACCGAGCGGTAGGGAGCCAATGGCAATTCCGCGTGATCGTCCCCTGGGTTCATCCAATGCTCTTCTACCCACCTGCAGTACCAAACGTCATTCTATTGAGTCTTGTGACTCGAGTTGTATGACAGTCTGCTGGAAGAAGGAGAGTTTGTGGGCTAGATCATCTCGATCGTCAAAGCCAAATTCCTACGATGATTTATTAAGTTTGAATCGCCTATGCCATACCCGCGGGACTGCACGTAGATATCATCGTGCATGACAGTTTCGAAGTTGAAGGCGACACAAGACCACGAAGGTGCAATGGCAAGTGCATCACCTGTGAAACCTACCACGGTTCCTTATTTATCACTGATCGCAGAGCAACGTTGATGACTTGTTGGACTTGGACTCATATATTTCCAGCCGTCGCCGCCGTGCACGCGATCACGCGAGGCGGCCGCTAGCTACGGCGTAGCCCGTGTGGATCTAGCTATATAAGCGCTTCGATATGGCGCCTCGTCTTCGTGAACTACTTCACCTTTAAAAACAAGTGTCTACCTAAGTAGTATAGGGTTGCGATCGAGAAGGGCGGCGATCTGACAACACGTTGCTACGATATCACCTCAGCAGAATATATTGGAAGGTCATCGACTGTGGCGTTTCAGGCGGACCCCCTTACGTGTTCGTGTTCGGAATCATTTCGCGCCACCGCGGTTTCTACGCTTCACTTCACACCGATGTCACGTCAGCCATCTTCCACACCTGAGCCAGTGATGGATTCGTGACCTCCGGAGAATGCTTCGTCCAACCCTAAGCAGTTGAAGACTGTTGCTCACCGCTACCTATCGGATAAGCCCACAGTCTCTTCCACCCAGCGTTCAGAACCTTTCAACTCGTTACCATGTCTGGCTACACCGGTAGGAACCGACCGGCTGCTAAGGGCGGCCCTCAAGGTGTCCAACGGTCCTACGCATCGTCACTGAAAGAACAAGAGCCTCTGTTCAACAGTTATGAGCATCTCCAAGGCCTTCAAAGGGGTGATGCGGCTCTCACTATGCTTCGCAAGGTCGCCTCGCTGGTCAAGCCTATCATGAGAAAACGAGGTTGGAAGGTTCAGATCCTGGCCGAGTTCCTTCCAACAGAAGCAAACCTGCTGGGCCTCAACATCAACAAGGGGTTCAAGATCTGCATACGACTGAGGTATCACAACAACCCCGACCTCTTCCTGCCGATCGAGCAAGTGGTAGACACGATGCTCCACGAACTTTCGCACAACGTATTCGGACCACATGACTCCCACTTCCACAAGTTGTGGGACGAGCTCAGAGACGAATGGGAGACTCTGGTCCGCAAAGGCTACACTGGCGAAGGCTTCCTCTCCGAAGGCAAGAAACTGGGTGGCGGTCGCGGCCATGTGCCTCCACCACACGAAATGCGCAGACTCGCGAGAGCCAGTGCGGAGAAGCGGCAAGCTACGAACAAGCTCAGCAAAGGTTCTGGCCAGAAGCTCGGTGGCAAACCACTACACCTTCAAGGACACGACGTCAGACAGATTATTATAGATCAGGTCACTCGCAGAAACACCATTAACAAGGGTTGTGGCTCAGGAAGGGACGATGCTGTGAAGATTTCCGACCAGTCGGCGAACAACTCGTTCAGGACGAAGGGCGAGGAGGATGATGCTAACAACCGCGCTATCATGGAAGCGTTGTATGATTTGATCAAGGAGGAGGAGGATCAGAAGTTGCAAGGCACGTTCGCTGCGCCGCCTTCCGATGGCGGACTCGCATGGCACCCCGAGAATGGATTATACGACCCAAATACCGAACCAGAGCCCCAAGATAACGGCAACCAAAAGGCTCCCATGAGCGAAGAAGAGCAGATGAAGTGGGCTCTGCAGCAAAGCGTCTCAACTGCGTCGATGATGCGCGGTGCGGTAGGCACGAAATTCCCACCTCCTAGTCCCTTTGGCCTTGACCGGAACAACACTATGCCCAGGGTTCGCGCAGACTCCAAGCCCAGCCCGGTCTCTGAGTCTAACATCTTTCGATCGCAGTTCAGCCCTGTCTCACCTGTGACACCAGAAGGAGAACAGCATCCCACGAAACGCAGGGCACTGGAAAGGAGCTCACTTTCGGAAGCCGTCATGCCCGGACCTTCGAGGAGCCAGACGGACTCTGGAATTGCAACAAGATCGACCACTCCACTTCGATCGGAGTCAGAGCTCTCTCCCATCGTGGACGTCGACATCTCAGATCCGTTCGACCCAACTGCGGCGCCCCCTGATGAGTGGACATGTGACATCTGCACGTGCATCAACCCAATGCAATTTCTCGCATGTGATGCTTGCGCAACTGAGCGACCGGAAAGGCTGGGAATCGGCAACAGAGGAGCTCGACCAAAGCCTCGATCACTCTACACTGCACCAGTAGCTGCAGCTCCGAGTGAGACTCTGGGTTGGACTTGTTCCAGCTGCCGGGCTTTCATGGAGCACAAGTGGTGGACATGCACCGCTTGTGGGAAGATGAAGGAAAGCTCGTGAAGGATGCCTGGCGTTTGAGGAGTGCTTCCCTTAGGTTGAGCATCAACGAGTTGTTGGCGGAGCCGATGATTACATTTGCGGCCTTGCTGCATAGCGAGAGGAGGTTACGCTGATTTAATGGCTGCTTCTAGCGTGGCGCTGAAGGACGATTGATGCATCGAAACTTAGAACGACATGACATGATGATATGGAACCGGCGAAGACAACATCCCAATACTCTCTCACTTCTTCCTCGCCACAGCCCTCAGTCTCGTATACCCCATCCACTTACTCCCATCCTCATGCCTCGTCATAATTGGCGTAAGCACATCGCAGATCTCCTTCACCACTCCACCCTGCCGATCCTCCGGTACCACTTCAATGAACTGCGCACACATCAGCCTCACCCAACCCTCCAACCCACCACTCTTGTCATCAGTATCTGCCGTCAACTTCGTGGACCTATACTCATGCTCGCAGAGCTCGACCTCAAGCTCAGCATTGGACAGGAGACCCGACATGTGCTCAGTGCTCGGGAAGAACCACGGATTAGCAGCGCGAGCTTTCTCCAGGGGGACACCCGCGTGGAGGAGTGCTGCTGTCGCGGCTGCTTGGACTTCTGCTACGTTGCCGTTGCCGCCCATCTCGAAAACGAATTTGCCGGCTGGTTTCAGGGCTTTGTTGACATTGTCGAAGTATGGTGTTCTGATGTCTGGGTTACGGAGGATCCAGTGCATCGCTGCGTTGCTGAAGACCTTATCCCATGACCCGTCGACCGCTTCAGCACATTGATCGAGTTTCGTGCAGTCTTGGTGCTTGAAAGTGCAGTTTGAGGAAGCGTACTGTTGCTGGGCGCTTTTGATGAACGATTCCGATGCATCCAGTCCAAGCACCTCGCCTTGAGATGCTGTTTGTGCTATCTGAGTCGTGAGGACGCCATCACCACATCCTAGATCGAGGATTCGGTCATTGGGTTGGACATCGAGGTATGAGATGACCTTCGTGGTCAGTTTTGGCACAAAGCCTGCTGCTGAGCTGTATTTGTTCGCTGACCAGTGATCCTTTGCCATGGTTACTTGCTTTGTTCAAGAAGTCCGCATTTCAGAAATGTTGGCGGTCGAGCAATATATCTTCTAGCTGCGCAGTTGTAAACGAGCTCCGATGTCGGCGGGGGGGGAGGTCTGGTACGAGGCTACCTCCTCTTGCTCCGTGGTAGACACATCGACCTTGGCCTATGACTCCTGTCAATGGTGACGCTCACTATGTCGACCAATGAGTTGTACGCCGACATTAAGAACTCCAGCAGGAAGGACGCCTACGATCCAAGACATATCAGGCTCTTCAATTACGATAGTTTACCCTTTTCGACTCTAGCACTACCGGTGGGACCATCATATCCACTGATGAATAAGGTACGGAGACTTCTTGCTCTGCTTCCTCAATTGGGTGTATGGTAGGTCGTCGAGGCAAGATCAACAGCCATCAATTTCTATCTATAAGTACTGCATCACAGACTGTCTGAGAAAGTCGTACATACACACTTTTTCAATCTTCAGAAAAACAAGACAGGACGGTTGAGAGAAGTCAAATCAGTGAGTAGAAGTGTTCTCCAAGATAGCATCGAGCATCTTGCGGCGCTCTAAGGCCTTCCACCACTTCCCTTTACGCACGAGACACTTGCTGATCCTCCGATTCGTCACTATGTAGGTACGATGTCGTCTCCGAGCGGCACACGATTCTCACACTGGACGCTGCCCGAAGCCAATGGCGTCGACTCCCTAATCCTTGACGAGAACGCCTCTATCGACGGACCACTTGGTGATGAGGAAGTGGCAGTAGAGCTCCACGCAGCATCGCTGAACTACCGCGAACTGGTTATCGTCAAGGTACCGTCTCCCACCTGCCATACCCGGCTATGCTGCCAGGCAGTCCCATCTCCATGCTGTGGTACATGGCGCCGCCACTACAGTCGGTGAGGGCGGCACAAAAGCTGCTGCGTGAGCGCGAGATCTCCCCATCAAATTCTCTGACTTCCTCCCCAGAACGCCTTCCCGTCCCCCTGGTCCTCCAGCATACGCCTCTCCCTCATCCCCGGCTCCGACGGCGCCGGCATCGTCAAAGCCGTCGGAAACTCCGTAACAACCTTCACCCCCGGCGACAGAGTCGTAACGCACATGACACCGTCCCTCACAGCCAATCAATATCCGACTTTCAGCGACATCTGCGCTGGTCTCGGTCATGGCATAGACGGGACGTTACGACAGTACGGACACTTCGACCAGGCAGCCCTGGTCAAAGCGCCGAACTCTCTGAGTTTTGAAGAAGCTGCCACGCTCACATGCAGTGGTCTGACAGCCTACAACGCCCTCTTCGGCCTCCGAGGCCGTGAAGTCCATACCGGGGACTGGGTGCTCGTGCAAGGGACCGGTGGCGTCAGCATAGCGGCTTTACAATTCGCTGTAGCGGCCGGAGCGAATGTTATCGCTACAACCTCTAGCGAAGCGAAGGCGGACCGGCTGAAAGCGTTAGGGGCGAAGGAAGTAGTGAACTACAGAAGCACGCCCGCCTGGGGCAAAGCAGCTCGCGATCTGACGCCGCAGCATCGTGGGTTCGATATCGTGGCCGATATTGGCGGCGATACGACGCTCGGCCAGTCCATCGAAGCTGTACGTACTGATGGGCTTGTCGTTGCGGCTGGGATGGTGGGTGGGGCGGCGAAGAACAGTGTGCCGATGATGGCTGCGTTGACGATGTGTGTATTGTGCGTGGGATAATGTTGGGTACTAAGGTAAGCACCGGAAAGAGGTATCTGTGATACGATCAGACTCTATGTTGCGCTCTGAGACCGTTTGGAATCTTAGAAAAGGCAGGGACAGTTGCTAACCCTCTCCTTTTGCAGGAGCAATTCAAGGAAATGGTCTGCTTCATCGACGAGACAGGCGTACGCCCGGTGGTCCACGACAAGGTGTTCGCTCTTCAAGAGACCAAAGAAGCGATGAGAATGCTAGAAAGGCAAGAGCACTTCTCTAAGATCGTAATCAAGCTGCGGTAGGTAGCTTCACAGCCGCCAAAGCTGCGTATCCAAAATTCCTCTATTCGGAACACGTCCGATCCATCCATCTAGGTCTATCCAAGTCATACAGCTTCCCAAACTCCCCAAGCCGGTCTCAGAGCACAGCACTACCGCTCGCTCTTCTTCTTCGGCGTGCCCTCTGAATCATACCCATCGCCAGCATCGAAGACATCCCGTTCCTCAGCATCCTCGTCATCGGTAAACTCGTCCCTATACCCGCCTCCGACCTCCAGATCATCGTCATAGGTCGGATGCAGCGAGATATCATCATCCCCCCGCCGCAGCGCGTTCCTCGCTTCCCGCTCCTCAGGGTCGTCGTTATACGTCGCCCCCGAGTGCGAAGTCCTTCGCTCAGCGCGCGCAGCCACCACTTCCTCCGCCTCCAACTGCTTCGCTCGAGCTTTCGTTCGTACGTATACGAAGTACCCCGTCGCTATCCCAGCGATCGAGCCAATAGCGATACTGAGGTACGACACAACCCTCGTCTTCGCATCCATCTTATCCCCGTTCTCCGCCAAATTCCCCAACTGGCTGCCAATAAATATATGCACCAACAGCTTCGGGCTCGCAAACGCCGTTGCCAGCCCAAAGTTCTGCCACGTCACTGTCGGGATCGTGGAGATGGCGCCATTGCTCAGACTATACGGCAACGGACATATCCGGATCATAGTCAAGAGCTTCAATCCATCGTGCTTGATCACCAGCGACAGCGCGGCGAACTGCGTGTTTTTCTCCGTCAACCGGCCGACAAAGTCCTTAAGCACCGTGCGTGAAACGATGAAACTGCATATCGAGCCCGCGACGTTTGCCGTAGCGACGATGAACCAGCCTTTCATGCCGAAGACGAAGCCGCCGATTGTCACGCAGGTTGAGTACCCGATCATAGGCGGGAAGGCGGTGAAGAATGTCATAGCCCATAGGATCAACCAGCCGCCTGACATGTTGCGCCAGCGCTTCGCGGCGGGGGAGAGGGCGGCGAAGATGCGCTCGCTGTAGATTAGGAAGACGATGGCCATGACGATGAGGAGGATGTTGAGGACGACGAGGCCGGCTCGTTGGAGGGGGGAGAGTTGGGACCATGCCTTCACTGCCCGGCGTTGTAACTTCTCCGCGCTCTGTAGCCATTTGTCTCTTGAGGTTTGCGGTCTTATGGGGGCGGAGTCTGATTGCGAACGTCTTGACCATGAGGGGTCGGTTTGCCGGCGCGAGGGGTTTGAGGTGGATCGAGTGAGGCTGGGGTCGTTGTCGGGGTCGTCTATAGGGAGGGCGAGTGACCTAGCCGCGGAGGTGAAGTTGAAGGTGTCGGTCGCTCCTGCCATGTTGACGGCTTGCGCGGGTACGCTCGATCGGGCTGGTGCGGTAGAATTAGGTCTGACCCTCGCGAGTGTCATGGGATATTCGATGTCAATGGATGCATGTTGTAGCGATGATACGATGTTGTTGCGACTGCTTACCACTGCCTGGAAGCCTGGCTCCTGCGTTGCTTAAATCCGAATCCTCCGGGGCGCAGCAAATGCGACCGGATGCGAAGATATATATACATGTACTATATACATACGATGAACAAAAGAAACGCATACCTCCGAGTAGAGTATAGAGAGTATCACAGAATATTCATGATAGAACATACACATGTCGCTACATCAATCAAGTCCTGGCAATAGCACAACCCACAAAATCCCCCCATCCCTCACTACAGCTCAACATGCTCAATCGGCACATCACTCTTCTTCCCATCCTCCTCCTCCACAACCTTACTTACCTCCGCCTCCGCCTTCTCCTTCGCCTCTCTCTTCGCCGCCCCCTCCCTCGCCTGGTCAATCACCCGATCATATTCACTATCGTCCATCTCCTCAAACTCAAACTCCACCCCCTCTGGCATCTGCGCCTTCATCGCCTCCCTCATAGCCTCAGGGTTACTCTGGTAATCCTTCGGCACCTTCACATAAACCGGCTCCTCGGGCAACGTTTCTGCGTCCGCAATCAGCGTGTCAGGCAGTTTAGATTTTGAGCCGTCACCCATGCGGATCGCATCGATCCAGTCTTCGATCTCGAGTTGCGTGAAGGTAGACTTGGCGTAGTGGCGGTACCAGGCGCGTTTGCCGTTGACGGCGATGAGCTGGATGCCGGAGTCGAGGGATAGTTGTTGTCGGAGGGAGTCGGTTTCGGGATTAGAGGCTGGGAGCTGGTAAAAGGGGAAGAGGTTGCGCTTGCCGCCTTCGTGCTTGCGGTGGATTTCACTGAGGCTGGAGATGGCTTGTAGTGTCTCTGGCGATGCTGCATCGCCTTCAGTCGGTGGGAGGAGGGCCAGGATGCAGGTGCCTGCCTTTGTGTTTAGGCACTTTTGTTGAAGGGGTATGGTATCGTCGAGAGATGCGATTGGTGGTGCCACCTTTGGGAGCTTCACCGGCTTCTGTGTGTCCTCTTTTACGACATTGGGATCTGGCGACTCGGTTGGCTGGCTTTCGTCATCCATAGTCTCCATCGTCTGCGACGCTTTCGCTGTCTTTGCTTCGGACGACGCTTGTGATTTCGATGCGTCCGCGAACGACGAGGAAGCCTTCGAAGCTTTGCTCTTGTCGGTCTTCGAGCTGCTACTTTTCGTTTTCTTGGGCGCCGGGTCCGGGTTGGGCGACGCAGCCTGCGCCAAAAAGGCAACCATGTTCTCCTTCTTCATCTCACCATTGTAGGTGAGCGGGTCCTTCCCTTCACCAGGTAACAGCACAAGAGTAGGGAACTTCTCAACATGAAACACCTCTGTAGCCTCCTTCTCCGAGTTCCGAATCTGGGCCACAGGAATCACATCCCGGTAGTCGATCGCAACTGCCTTCAGAAGTGCACTCGTCGTCCCTTTGTCAGAGAAGAGAATCGCTTTCGGTCCGTCGCCTGCCTCAAGCCAGTCCTGGTAGTCGGTGTCTTTTAGCCGTTTGACGTGGTTCGGGATCTTGTCGATGACGGCGTCGACGATGCCTTTTGCGCTCCGTGGTCCTTGATAGTCTTCCACGATGGGTTTCCCGGCTTTCTTGCCAGGCTTGACGATCTTCAGGGTGGGGAAGCCTTGGACGCCCATGGTGCCGCATAAGGGCTTGTTGGACTCCTCATCGCAGTTGACTGCTGCTACTTTCGCCAGGCCTGTGAGGGACTTGGCGGCCTTTTCGAACGCTGGCTTGAGACTTTGACAATGTCCGCACCTGGGATGGTTAGAGTTGTTCGAAGGACAAGATGATGGAACAACTTACCATGGTGCATAGAACTCGACTATTGACTACAACGTGAGTGAGTACCAGTATGAGGATAAACTTTTCGTAGAAGACACTTACCGTATAGTTGGTCTTAGCAATCAAGCTGTCGTAGTTGTTACCCGAGACTTGAAGAACGGGAGATGACTTGGTATATAAGCCATCTGCGAGGGCGGGTGGAAGGAGAAACAGCGAGGCTGCTGCGAGAGCAAGTGGAAGTGATTGGACCATGACTGTGAGGGCCTGGTGTTCTGTAGAGACAGGAAACGTTCAGTTCATTGCAGTGATGGTACAGCTTATATGTATCCTTTGTAGTCGTCGTTGCAAGTTGTCCCTTCCAGCTCAGGCCACATGGCGTCGAGGGCAATCGTGGGGAAGAGCAGGGATCAAGGGCTGGGCACCTCCGAGTTCGCCGCAAACTCTATCTTGGTGGGGCCAGGCAACTCTACCACTTTAAGACGCTAACTTGAGCTTCTATGAAGACGATTGGAGATGCACTGAACTCACACGTACCAACTCTTGAGCCTCCCACCTCCGACGCCTGGCGAAGACGCCGATAATGGCTCTCCAACTCCCCGCCAAGCTGAAGATCGGCGAGATCCAACGCTTTGCATCCCGAGCAGCACAACTCGAGAAGTTCCGACCCATCGTCACGTACTGGTGTGAGTACTACATCCTGCAGCATGTCCTGAACAGCAACCTTCATCAGGTGGACGACGAGTGCCAGAGCTATGCGCTCCAGCTCATGGACAAGCTCGAGCAGTACAAGGCCGACAATGCGACAAACGACGCTATCGTGGACGATGTCGCGGCGAAGGCGTACATGGAGAACTTTGGGCTGGACACATTCGGAAGAGCGGACGAGACACAGCGGACGAACAAGGTCACGAAGCAGACCGCGGACACCTTCATGGCTGCGGCCACCTTTCTGGATCTGTTGAGTGTTTGGGGAGAGGTGGATCGTGAGGTTGCCGCCAAGAGCAAGTTTGCCAAGTTCCATGCTGCGCGGATACTCAAGGCGTTCAAGGCGGGCGAAGATCCGAACGCAACAAATCCCGTGGTCGAGCAACCACAGATGCCGCCAGCGGACGACTTCGATGCTGAACTGAGGGATCTTGAGCGTCAGCAGAACGGAGGTAGCGGATACCAGCCTCCGTCTGTTGAGGATGCTGGACCGAGTGGTGCACCATCCAGAGAGACGAGTGAATACCAGGATCAACCTTCAGGGCCACCAGCTGTGCCACGACAAGAGGAAGACGAGGTATCGCCAATCGAACCCAATTTCTCCAGTGCCCAAGAGACCGCTTCGCTGCGGCAGAATTCGCTTGGAGGAGGCTACTTTCCAACTTTATCTGGCGAACCGGCGGATGTGGAAATGCGCGATCACGCATCTGCACCACCTCCTCAATCACCCATGAACCCGCAAGACTTCTACAACACAAATGCCCCACCACCTCTGCATACGCTTTCAGCACCGTCTCCCAGCGCGCTCGGCATGGGTGATGCGAACCGCCCAGGAAGGCCTCCACCGGATCAGATGACAGCTCAACCACCTACTGTTCCGCATGTGCAATCCTCTCCAGCCCCTCAGTTTCAGGCGCAGCCCTTCTCACCTCCAGCACCCGCATTCGCGCCCGCACCTCTACAGCACACCCGACCACCAGGTGGCTATAACATGGACGACGAATCAAGCATGGCGGCGCAGAAGCACTGCCGATGGGCCATCTCTGCGCTCAACTTCGAGGATGTCAATACAGCCGTCAAGGAGCTCAGACTTGCACTGCAGAGTCTGGGTGCTACGTGAAGGTCGGCGCAATCACAAACATGCGGGTGCAAGGTGCCACATGGAGCTCGGTGCGACTCGCAAACATATCTGTACCACCATACTTCGCTTCAGCATCGACTCGCCAGGTCATAAAGTCTGACTCGAAACAAACAAGGCCCGCTGAAGACCAGCTCCTTCCCGCCGAACATCGATAGCACACCACAGGGCCTGCTGAGAACATGGCCGAAAATCATGGCCCTTCTGGCTACGAGGACCCAGAAGAAGACCCAGCACCTTCAGCCACAGATTCCACGGTCGAATACACACCACCTTCAACCATAGCTCCAACACCTGAACGAGTACCATCTCCGACCACAGACCCAACATCACTTTCCACGCTCGAGACACCGGCGCCTGCCCCCCAGGCACCCGCCATCCCGCGCACCTATCAATGCACCTGGGCCCACTACGACCTCTACTGCGGCGAATCCTTCCACACCGCACCCGAAGCCTTCGACCACGTGAAGGCCACGCACCGGGCATTGGGCTACGGGTACCACGACAAAAAGCGTGTCCTGGTCAGGGAATGTCGCTGGAAGACCGTGCTGCTGGGACCCACCCACTGCGATTTCTCTGTGCCGATCTGGCCTCCCACTGGCAGCCATTTTCAGAAACACATCTGGATGCATGTGAATGGGTCGGAGGAGGGGTGGGATAATCGGTGGTTGTTTGAGAATTCGAAGGGGGAGCTGGAGCATAATTTTGTTTGAGGGGGGGTTATGAGGCGCTGTGGAAAAAGGTGTGATGCATCAAGGGACTGAACTGAAAATAGAGATACCTTTCCCATATGTTCTGCGTTTCGAGTAAAGTGGCGGCGATGCAGAGACATGACATGATAGTAATCAGTTGATGTAAGAAAGCCAAGTCCCACCTGTTGATGTCCACGGAGACGTATGCGGTCGTTCAGGCTTGAAGACATGCTTGCGGATGTCTATATATATACACTAGGTAGGTAAGAGCATACTCATGCCCCGTGAAGCTATCCCGTTGGCCCCACCGCTCCGCCAATACCAAAAGCCCATCGTACAGTGCACTCGACCAGATGCCGCGACCTCGAACTCCAGCAATGCAAAACCCCATGATTACCCTGTGTCATCTCAAATGGATCAGTGAGCATGCCCATGCCCATCACCCTCCTCCTGATCCTTCGGCTTCGGATCACAGCACCCCTTACTCGCGCAATCATCCGTACACTCCAGCAGACACGCCTGCTCGCACACACTGCCCGCTTTACTCGGCACCCGACTCCCCATCGTCGAGCGCTTCGGCCCATTCGCAGGACTATCGCCACCAGCGCCATCTTCTCCGCCTTGCGCACTGTGGTCGTGCTCTGGGTCGAGACAGAACTCCGGCTGGATAGTTGAAGAATGGATTCCGTACTCGTGTAAGCACTTCCGGATCGCCTGCACGAGCCCCATGTACCGCGCCGACCCATCACCCTTGAAATCGAAGTCGACTTGCACGTGCAAGCTGGAGACGAGTTTGGTGTCGCTGAGTTGCCAGACGTGAAGGTGGTGGCAGCTCACGATACCGGGGAGATCTTCGATGTCTTCTTTGATATGGTCGGTATTAATACCTGGTGGTGTGGCTTGCAGCATAATCCGGCTCGCGGCTTTGCAGAGCGGGATTGCGGAGGAGAGGATTATGCATGTGATGAAGAGCGAAACGGCCGGATCGGAGTAGTAGCGCCACTTGAAGTCCGTCAGCCAGATGAAGAGCGCGGTGGCGATGACGCCGATGTTTCCTAAAGCATCGCCCATAACGTGCAGGAAGATACCGCGCATGTTCAGATCGCCGTGCGAGTGGCCGCCTTGGCCTTCTTCTTTGGGCTTGGCGTGGTTGTGCTCGCGGTGGGAGATGTCCTTCTGATTTGTGGCGCCGTAGTTTGCGGGTCCGTTGCCGTTAAGGAGGGGTTGGTGGGTGTGGGTGTCCTGGTGGTCGTCTTCGAGGACGTCTTCGTCGCCCTCCCAGTCGTCTTCACCGTGTGGGTCTAGACGGCTTGCATCGATGATAGATCTGCGGAAAGCGTTTGGAGTGACCGGGATGTCGTCTACTCCGGAGAAGACTCGTGAGTGTGATCTGCTGTGTCGTCGTTGCTTGCCTGAGCGCGAGCCGCTAGACACCTTCGGCGTGAGTGGCGAAGATGTCTCGACAGCGGTTGTCTCACTATCTGCTGCAGTCGAGCCTTGATATCCTGCGATACGTGTGGCGGGAAGCACGTCCTCGATATTGCCGGCCGGATCGGCAAGTCTGCGGTCCTCCTCGTCTTGATAGGGATGCGCGTGTCCTTCTTCCGCGGCAGCCTCCTCGTCTCCATGACTGTGACCGCCGTGGCTGTGTCCATGCCCACCGTGCCCGTGATCATGAAATAAGACCAAGCCCAACAGATTCGACGCAAGACCCAGACAGCCGACGACCAAGACCAGCTGAGGGCTAGTCATTGGCTCCAGCTCGACAAACCGCTGTATGGCCTCGAGGAAGATGGTGAAGCAGAGTGCGACCAAGAAGACACCATTAATAAGGGCGCCCAGTGTCTCCGCACGCTGCCATCCGTAGGTATATGTTCGCGAGCTCGATCTCTTATTCGCCACCTGGACGGCCCACAGTCCGACGCAGAGGGACAGGACATCGTTCATCATGTGGTAGGCATCGGCGATGAGGGCGAGAGAGTGGCTGGTGTACCCGACAATGAGCTCGACGAGGAAGAAGACGACATCGATGGCGAGGAGGATGAGGATGCGCGTCGATTTCGAGGGCGCCATCGTGAAGGCGGCTTGTGGTGTTGGACAGCTGGTGCTGCTATGTTGAAGATGTTGATAACCCGAGGATCATGGCGGTGCGGTGCGCGATAAATTCTAAAGGTCGGTAACAATCAAACTCTAGATGACCTTTGGAGTCAGTGAATTTGCAAGGGTCCGAATTCGGAGGGACATCCTCCTCCGTACACATATATTGAAGCTTCTATCTCAGTCCTATTATTCTACCTGGGTAGTGTCATCAAGGTCCTTCTTGTGTGAGATAGTATGAAACGAGCCGGTTACAAGTAGAACTCGGACTGTGCGATACGGGTACAACTAAGATAGTGTACCAATTCCACCGGTAGAAGAAGTTGTTTGCTCCATACTTCCCGACGCTGGCTCCCAGGACAACTCTCTCCAACACAAACATCTTCGATAGCACAAGTATCCACTCTACGACCTCTTCGTCCTCTTCTTTCCCTGCGACAATCCCACGCCCAACAAAAACGCCGTCCTCACAACCGCAGCCTGAGCCGTGATGATAATCCCTCCCCAATCCTCCCACCTCAACGCCCCAAAGTTCAACCTCCCCTGCTGACTCAATGAAGAGTAGTTGCTGTACAACAACGAGAGATCATAGATCAGCACGGCAACTTGGAGAATCTTCCAGATCTTGATGTCGTTGGTGTAACGTAGCAGCACCACATCGATGAAACTCAGCATCAGCAGGGCCCCGCCCAATTGTTGCAGCGTGAAGTCGAAGTACGGGTTCCGTGGAGCGATGAGAGCGGGCACGAAGGCATTGAGCACGAATGCCGGAGTGACAAAGTCCATGTAGGCGCCCCATAGGCAGATGGCTGGGTCCGACCAGCGGAAGTAGAAGCGGTAGAAGACGGGGATGTTGGTGAAGTCTTTGGAGGCCATGGTGGTGGTGGGTTATTCTTCTCGATTGTCGTTGATGAGATGTTCTCGTGACGCTGTATAGAGCCAATGTAGAGGTTCGAGAGTGCAGAGCTGAACGTTTCGCAACTAAGCGTCGTCAGGCTTCTTACATACGGCCAGCTGTGCCCTCAAGTGGGTTCAGCTTCAATGTGTGGTTACACCGCGTGCTGACTGGCTTGAAGGTGGGACGATGTACGTCTCATCTGTATCGACCTGGATGGTGCAGCAGGGCGGACAGCTGTCGTCGTGGTCCCGAGATCCGGACATCGGCGAGCTCGTCCCGCCAGCCAAGATCCTTCGCCCGCTACCTGACTGTGCATGTGACCTGAAGGAAGATGGGAGCGATACGTGAGAGTTCGGCGAGGGGCATGCGCTCTTCACGATGGAGGACGCTATCGGCGGCGGTGCGATAACAATCATACCTCACATTTCTTGCTTGAGGTTTGTTTCAACTTCACCGATACGATTTCCTTGCATTCCCTACGCCAGGTTTGTGACAGTGCATCGTAAACTCACCGCCGTGGTAGAACTACCCCTTCACAGAGTTATGCGCCACAGCTACCAACAAGAATTATCAGAATCTCAATGGCAACCGACCAGCCGCGAGACGAAGCCTCAATCAGCACTCTCTCCAGCTTACATGAGCCCGAGCCCACTCATAGGCACGATTCACAGCATATTTCCGATGACGAGCTCGAGGCTACGGAGCTTCGACATATGAGAGGCGACAAGCCGCGTTTGTCACGTGTGCTCACGCCAGGCAAACCTATGCTTCACTGGTACGATCCGTTGAAGAGACTCTGGAGACATCACATCAGGATGTCGGTACCGCACGACGATTGTCGAGATCATCTTGGTGAGTGGACGTTCTCACGGGCAAGACTTGCCTTGCCAGTCAGCAATGCGAAGCCAATGGGTTGGCGACTGATCCTCAAGCAAGAGAACCTGGACTGACACGCAGTACCGAATAGCAAACGAGCGGACCTTCCTGGGCTACCTACGCACCTCTGTCATGCTCTCGATGATCGGGGTCATGATTGCACAGCTCTATCGCCTCCAGCACAAACCGAACCCGGACGATGTCTTCGGCTACTTCGTCCTCAGCAAGCCTCTCTCGATGGTCTTCCAGGCCGCTGCTCTCGTAGTATCCTTGATGGGCGGCATTCGATTCTTCCGGCAGCAGAGCGCGATGGCAGTGGGTAAAGTGCATGCTGGAGGCTGGGAATTAATGGGAAGCGGTATTGCCTCGCTTGTGGTAGGTCCATGGCTTGCATGTTATACCCCGTAGATCAGAAGACTAACATGATCCAGCTGCTGTTCGGGCTTTTCGTCATTCACGTCGCCATCGACGCCTATAAGGAGGCTGAAGGTGAACCGTGAGATGATTGCTACTGTGGAGATGACCGAAATAGAGGAGCGACGTTCCACTCGACGCGTTACGCGTTGCTTGCCTTTCATCTGCATGTCAGAGGAGGGCCTAAGCCGCCACAATGCTGACACCCCACCTTTGTCGTGTTGCGGGGAGGAGACGAGCACGCCTCGGAGTTCTGAAGAACGTTGACAAGGCTACAATCTCCGCACTGGCTGTGATGGAAATACTAGCACAGGTAGTGGTGAGATGTGATGGCGGTTGACCGTGACGTGGGAAATGTTGCAGCCGTTTGCTCTGCGCCGAACGTTCAAGGGCCACCAGGTTACCATTGGCGAGTTCTCAGAAGTGCCGAGACATGCTCGTGCAAGGGCCGCTAGTTAAGTCGCGGCCGATACAGGTCACTTCAATATGCAGAGCTTCTCCAGAATCGTGTGACGCTATCGTCTGTTGAACGGTCCACGAATTGAGTGGCAATGTTGTCGTTACGGCGGAGAGTCAAGGGGTTCGATCGGCCGCAACTAAATCCAGCCTACCTCGGTGTCAACCACGAGGAGGCGTATGTGTTTACCGAGATAATGGCATTTCCTCGGTGCCGATGGGCGAGAGCCCTCGAATCATGCGAGTCGGACTCGGCAGATTCTCCTGAATGCTCTCCAGCTTTCTTCGTCCCTGCTACGCAATCTCCTGATACCTCGATGTGTTCTCGTGAGATCATGTCACTCCAGATGAGGACGCGTTGGTGCTCGAAGTGGAAATCAGCATGTCGTCCAGTAAAGAGGAATTTCGCGTATCCTGGCGATAGATTGGCTCGGGCAGCCACGTTAGCGGGAGCAGCCTTGTAAATGTCCGAGCAGTCTACCGCCTATCGACCACATCTTCGGCACCAAGAGGATCTTTACCTTTTGCCTCGCTCACAGTGGCAGCGGCACGCCGCGAGCTGTATCCACTGCGCCTTGATGTCTTTGCATCGATTCGTGGGGAGCGCCGGCTTGCCACGAAGCCTTGTCAAACAACGCGTAGGACGGATCGTCCCGAAGACTTGGGCCCGTATCGAAGGTCACAGAAGGCGGGCAGAACGTCTGATCCTGGTTAGCAGCGCCGAGAAACAGACGTGCACACGATGTGCTGCAAGCCACAGCCTGTGCTCGTGCGCGGAAACGATGCGCGATGTCTCAGATAGTGTGCAGCAAGATCCCCAATCCTTCGCAAATCGCACAGGGGGAGACATGCCAAAGTCAATTGCACGCCTTTTTCTGGGGAGGCACAGCTTCATTTTCCGAAAGTTCATCAGCCAACCGCGAGCGCAGTCACACTTTGCAGCATTGGACGAATGGGAGACGCAGGTACCGGCGAGCGCGACCCTGCATGCAGTCGCCACCACGAGGTGAGAGTGGGTTTTTGCGCTTCCACACCTTCCACTGGTCAGGGATCCCCGTCTAACATTGCCGACTGCACGCTTCTGGCGTTGCCTTTCGACGTTGCCAACGTCCACCCGCGAGCCTTTCTACTGATTCCGGAGTGCGGAGACGTACTAGTCATCGCCCCAAGTGGACACAAAGCTATCTTCCCTTGCAAGGGGAGGTGGTTGGATGCGCGGACTCCTTGCGACAGTCCACTGAATAGGCCTCATCGCTGTAACCCCAAGTAAGTGGCTTTCACTGCTGCCGACTCTCGCGTGGACTGAGACTCCCAAACGGTTTTGCTATCTTGTCGTGTTTCTTCTACAATCCTTCTCAATCACTTCGAACATTGTGCAGTATACGTACACTTCCACTCTTTCAGTGTTTCGTTGCATACCCCCTCCCTCTGTGCATCCACACACAAAAGCGCCTCTGTAACATGCCGAGGAGCCATTCGCGAGTCTAGTCCGGCCAGAACCCTCACTCTCCGACACGACGAACATGAATTCGGAAAGACCCCAAAGGAACATCTGAATCTATTATTACGTTACTTACAGCATCCATAAGCTCAGCAAGTCAGCGCTCGGTTCCTGCAGCCTCATCACAGCATTGAGGGCCGGATACTGGACAGATCCCAGAGGTGAAGAGAGCTGGGCCGATTTTAGTGCTGAGCTCAGAGCGAGCATACATCAGCTTTCATCATGGCAAATCAATCATTACAGCTTCAAGGCGATTGTATAGCACCCTTCTTAGACGCATCGAAATTCCCACTGGACGGAGGCCGTATGTATCCAACCTCTGCAGTGATGGGTACAAGCTAACACTCAACAGTGATTGCAGGCCGCTTTTGCGCCCCCATAAGAGACCTACCTGGAGATCCGACCTGCTGCCTGCCCTGCCCAGCAACACAATGGGCTTACTCGGACAGTTTCGGGACCTACATGACAGTGGCGGAATGGCTAAACGTTTTGGGACTGATACTTTGTTCGTTCATGCTGCTGTCCTACTTTGTGCTCCCAGCGCAGAAGACCCGGAGTCATTACTTGAGCATATGTCTTGTGGTGTCGGTCATGATGATGGCGATCGGGTTCACCATTCCGCTGACAACACAACCGGATAAATGCTACAACGAGATCACTCCGAACGACATGTACTCGTCCTCGAAATGCGCCTGGAGTGGAGCATTCATCATCGCCGGCGGACTGTCCGCTGACATGTGGATATTCATTCGGGCACTTTCGATGAATCTTCAAATCTGCTGGGATATTGTACCGGGCAGGAAGTTCTTCTACGCATCACAAGCACTTGGCTGGGGCATTCCGGCTGTGCTGTTCTGCGCAACGATGACCTTGACAGGAGTCAGCTTCCGATTTGGACGCGAGTGCGATGTCAACCACGAGAACTCGATGAAGGATTTCTGGGGTCCGCTGATGGCGTTTGCTGGTGCGGCCGGCATCCTACAGATCATGACATTCGTGTACTGCGTTAGGGTGTACCTGAAGAATCTCTTAACGGACGACAATGACAGTTCGACCAACGCTTCTAGCTCTGGCCTGCCGTCGTACCAAGGGAGTGTGCGCACCCAGACAGCTCGAGTCGTGTGGAGGAGGTTGCAAAAGGTGCTGTGGCTCCAATGGCGAGGCATCTGCATTGTCACGATCATCCTCGTGGATGTCATCTTCTTCGCCATCGTCTTCGTCTGGCTCGATGGTCTTCAGAGCTCGGTCACGGATGACTACCTGAAAGTGGAGCCATGGCTGCGATGCCTCGCCTTGAATCCTACCAACAAAGATGCTTGTTTGGTATACGTCGGTAACTGGTTGGTCAACCAGCCGACAGTGGTCGCGGTGCTTCTGCTACTATCGCTGGCCGGCTTACAAGTTTTCTTGTTCTTGGCTCGACCATCGCTGGTTTCAGCTTGGGTGGAATTCTTCAAGGAGAAGTTCACCTCGCGATCGGAGTTTGTTTCCCTGGATGCGCGACAAGACAACGTCCGGCCCGGCTCAAAACAAGAGCTCGTTAACTACCGCCGAGGCCACGAAAGCACGACTTTCGAGCTGATGCAGAAATCAGGGCAGGACATTGGGTTGGACATTGAGGACAAAGGCGCCTTCTCACCATCAGACACAATGATCTCATCGCCGAGCGAGGCTTACCGGTCGCCGTTACAAATAAGTCGGATGAGTCCGAGCACTGGCACCGACATCCGAAACAGCACATCATCGTCGGTGATCAATGGAGGTAGACTACCGCACGAATTTGGCCATCGAACTCCTGAGGCTGGGCCTGGCAGTCCACCAACGCCAGTCGTCCGTTACGACAGCATCTCGATGCATCGTCAGAACTCGGACTACTTCGATGCGAGGCAAAGACTCGGCACACCCACTGGCTCTTTCAACCGACCGCCTTCGAGTCGGTCACAAACCAGCGAGAGAAGGTATAATCCACCGACAACCTCCTTCTCGGTCCCGCAAGCGCCATCACGGCAGTCCAGTATGCGATCTGTCAGCTTCGATCCGCGAGAAGCGTATGCGCGAGGAGGGCTAGCGCTCAATCCGCCTTCGGAAGCTGGGGAGTCGAGAGAGGATCTGACTGGGTACCATGGCAATGGCAGCTTTGTTAGCCTTCGATAGCACGAAGAGGCACTGTGATCCATTCACAAGTGAAGGATGCCGGAAGTTTGGACACTCACTAAGTTAATGCTTACATTCTTGTCATCATACTTGAGACGAAGCATAGCGATGGAGATGGAAATGGGAAGGACTTGTACATACCAGCAGCGATGCACCCCCCAAAGTCATGAATGGATGGCTTATGAGCGCAAATGGGAGGATATTTCGGACTCATCATAGTCTTTAGCCGTAGACTGGTCAAATCGAAAACAGTCAAAATCATCGCATGGACATTCATTGCCTCTTTCTATGGCCCACCAGATGATCTTGCTCTCTCGTGATACATGCCAAGACATATTTGACTTCATGAAGTGCATTTCGACTACATTTGTCGCTTCAACGAAGAATCACCCGTCAACTGTAACATCTCCATTGCAACCATGTCTTCCGAACCCCCCTGGCACGCCGCCTTCCCCACCCCCACCCTCACAGCCCCCCTCATGCCCCAACGCCGCGCCCACCAAATCCTCTCCATGCGCATCGCAACCGTCCTCATCATCGACGTCCGCCGCACCGACTACGAAGGCGGCTGCATCCGCGGCTCTCTCAACATCCCTGCGCAAGGTTTCTGGTGGAATCGGGGCATGCTGTATGAGTTGGCGTATAAAGCGGGAATGGAGTGGGTGGTGTTTACGTGTGGGAGTAGTAACGGCAGGGGCCCGAGGTG